>Ga0209540_10000219_pt1 | contig 67346 bp, 59 predicted proteins | sample BarGraIncu01121A_FD_184501 | JGI IMG/M metagenome (GOLD analysis project Ga0209540, IMG submission 184501) | Arctic peat soil microbial communities from Barrow, Alaska - Barrow Graham LP Incubations 011-21A (SPAdes) (version 2) | ecosystem: Environmental > Terrestrial > Soil > Wetlands > Peat... | reverse complement strand
ATAATTTTCTGGCAAATTTTACAGTTTGAGTTGCATCTTTTGCATAATAATCTGCGCCTATCATTTTTGCATATTCTTCGGTTAAAACTGCTCCTCCAACAAGAACAGTGCAATTCAAATTATTGTCTCTAAGCGCTTTTATCGTTTCCTCCATGCTCCGAACTGTTGTGGTCATAAGTGCACTTAAACCAACTAATTTAATGTTGCTATTACGAACTGCATTAACTACAACGTCCTCGTGAACATCTTTACCAAGGTCTATTACTTCAAATCCATAGTTTTCTAGTAAAATTTTTACTATATTTTTTCCTATATCGTGTATGTCACCTTTAACAGTTGCAAGCACAATTTTACCTTTGCTAAGTTTTTTGTCTTTGCTTGCCATCATTCTTTCTTTAATTACCTCAAAAGATTTTTTTACTGTTTCCGCAGATTGTAATAACTGAGGAAGAAATATTTCTCCACTCTCATATTTTTGTCCCACAATATCAAGTGATGGAATTAGATATTTGTTTACAACTTCCATTTCAGACATTGTTAATAAAAGTTCTTTTGTTAATGATTTTGCCTCTTCTTTCATACCATCAATAATAATTCTATTCAAATCTCTATCATTATTAGCGACTTCAGTAGTTGGTTTTCCTTCAAAGGATGAATAAACATTTATATATTTTTTTGATGCAATATCTTTATTCCATAAAACATTAAATGCATGAATTGTTGCCATCATATCCTGGGACAGAGGATTTAATATAGGCGCATCAAGTCCAGCGGTTAATGCTGCAGCAAGAAAAGTTCTATTTAATATTCCTCTACGAGGCAATCCAAAGGATACATTACTTACTCCAAGAGTAGTTTTAACTCCTAGTGTAGCCTTAACCAGCTCAACAGCACGAATAGTTTCCCTGACTTCACTTTGCTGAGCTGATGCAGTTAAAACAAGACAATCAATTATAATGTCTGCCCTATCTATTCCATACTTTTCTGCACGGCGTACAATTTTTTCGGCTACTTTAAGTCTTCCTTCAGCCGTTGCTGGAATACCATCCTCATCAATGGTGAGGCCTATTACGCATGCACCATATTTTTTAACAATTGGAAATATGGAATCCATTGTTTCGTCCTTGCCATTAACAGAATTTATTAGTGGTTTACCATTATATATTCTAACTGCTGCCTCAATTACATCATATCGTACACTATCAATTTGAAGAGGAAGATTTATTACACTTTGTAGTTCTTTAATTGTTGACACCATAACTTTAAGCTCGTCAATTTCAGGAAGTCCCACATTCACATCTAGTATATCTGCTCCTGCATCTCTTTGATTAATAGCTTCTTGCAGTATATAGTCCATGTTGTTACTTTTTAAAGCCTCTTTAAGCTTTTTTTTGCCTGTAGGATTTATTCTCTCACCGATAATTTGTATTTCTTCTCCAAGAACTACTGTTAAGGAGGGGGAACTCACTGCTGTTATTTTTTTAATATCACGTTTTATAGGATTTAATTTATTTAGCTCATATTTAATAGCTCTTATATGATCGCTAGTGGTTCCACAACAACCTCCGAAGATAGTAACGCCCATTTGAGCCATAATTTTTGTGTACTCAGCAAATTCATGTGCCTGAACATCAAAAACCGCTTCTCCGTCTTTAAGTTTAGGAAGTCCTGCATTGGGTTGAACTATAACTGGAATGCTTGAGTACTTGAGTATTTCGGCAATTACGGGTAACATTTCATTTGGTCCGAGGGAACAATTCACTCCAAGTGCATCTACTCCAAGGCCTTGAAGTACGTTGACCATAGTTATTGGATCTGTTCCAGTTAATGTGCGCTCGTCACTTTGATATGACATTGTGCAAATTATTGGAAGTGAACTATTTTCCTTTGCCGCAAGAATAGCTGCCTTCGCCTCATAAATATCGGACATTGTCTCAATAAGTATAATATCAGCACCTTCTCTTGCACCTATTTTAATCTGCTCCGCAAATGTCTCATATGCATTATCAAATGATAATATACCAAGTGGCTCCATTAACTGACCAATAGGCCCAATATCAAGTGCAACAAGTTTATCACCAGCAACTTTTCTTGCTATTTTCACAGCACTTCCAACAATTTCTTCTACAGTATATAACGTATTTTTAAGCTTCAATTTATTTGCTCCAAAAGTATTTGTGGTTACAACATCACTTCCTGAGTCTAAGTACTCCCTATGTATCTTTTCAATAATATCTGGATGTAATATATTATAGCTTTCTGGTAATTCACCCATCTTAATTCCGTATTTTTGAAGCATTGTTCCCATAGCTCCATCAAATAATAAAAAATCATTAAAATTTATTTTTTTTCGCACATTGTCCCCCATCCTTTCTAAAATTACAACCTGAATTTTTGCAAATTTCACAACTTTCATGCGATTTTGGACTTGCGATTTCGCTGAGACCTATAAGCGCAGTCACTGATTTTCTTGGTAACATAATATTATTTTCTGTAACAGACAGGCCTATTTTTTTATATGCATCTAAAATATTTAATATTTCTGTTTGGTTATCAATTGAGAAATCTCCATATCCTGGGCTATATCTAGTTGTAATAAACAAATTATCCTTTAATGCGTTTTCCATAATCTTATTTTGTAATTCATCACATAGGTATTCTATTGCCGTTGTTGCACAGGCATCCATAATTAAACCTTTTGTAATATTAAATCTTGAGTAGTAGGCTATCTTACTGTCAACAAATGATCCTAAGGTTGCAGCCATAACAACACATTTTTTCGAATTTATTAAGAGATTTTTTATATCAATATCTTTTAAAATTAAAGTGCTACCCAAGAGGAAAATTTGATTATTTTTTCTTTCAATATCAAAGATTTCATAAACAGAACTTGCTTTACTTATATCAATAATCTCTTTGCAGCATTCATCAACTAAATCAATCATATTGTTATCAATTTTCTGGTTTTTATAACCTAAGTATCTTAATACTTCTTTCTTATCAATTTCCATAGTAGACTCCAATCAGTTTTATAATAGAATAAAGTATAAATATAATAATTGCAAATATAATATTTGCAATTATTATGAAATGTATGTTTGTGTTGACATTTAATTCTACATGAGTTAAAATAAAAAACAAATAAAATTTAATAAATTTCTTATTTAGAGAGGTGGAGGGACTGGCCCTATGAAACCCGACAACCGATATTCCAATTTGAATGCAGCGGTGTCAATTCCTGCAGAACCTAGTTCTGAGCAATAAGAAAACCAGTTTTTTACGAATCGTAATATGTAAAACTGCTTTCTTATTTGAAAGCAGTTTTTTTATGTACATATCAATAGTAATAATTTAACAATGAAAAAAGACTAAAATATTTATTAAGCAATTATAAAATAAAAAATTATTAAAAGGAGTGTTAATATGAAATATATTGTAGTACTTGGAGATGGAATGGCAGATTATCCTATAGCACAATTTGGTAACAAAACACCTCTTCAATACGCCAATACACCTACTTTCGATTATATGGCAAAGCACGGTATTCAGGGCACAGTTAAAACTGTGCCTGAGGGCATGCCCGCAGGTAGTGATACAGCAAACATGGCTGTTTTTGGCTATGATCCATTTGAGTATTATAGTGGACGTTCACCTTTTGAAGCGGCAAGCATGGGAGTTTCAATGTTAGATACAGATATAACCTTTAGATGTAATTTGGTAACTGTGTCTGAAGGCGGGACATACGATGAAAAGATTATGATAGACCATAGTTCAGATGAAATTACAACCGCCGAGGCAGGAGTATTAATAAAAGCACTAGGTGAGTATTTAGGAACTGAGGAAATAAAGTTTTATCCAGGTATTAGCTATAGGCATCTTATAATATGGGCTAATGGACCATACGCATGGGACCTTACACCACCACACGATATTCTAGGTAAAAAGGTAAAGGATTATATGCCTAAAGGACCGGGTAGTGAAATAATTGAAGAAATGACGAAAAAAAGTTACAAATTTTTATCAGAACATGATATAAATAAAAGAAGAGTAGCAAGGGGACTAAAACCTGCTAATTCAATATGGGTTTGGGGTGAAGGAAAGAAACCACTATTATCTAGCTTTTATGAAAAGTATAATTTAAAAGGCTCAGTAATTTCTGCAGTTGATTTAATAAAAGGCATAGGAATGTGCTCAGGGATGGATGTTGTTGAGGTAGAAGGTGCTACTGGAAATATTCACACTAATTTTAGAGGTAAAGCAAAAGCAGCGTTGGACGAAATGGCAAAGGGAAATGATTTTGTTTATATCCATGTTGAAGCCCCAGATGAATGTGGTCATAGATTTGAGATAGAAAATAAATATAAAGCCATAGAGCTAATAGATAACCAAATAGTAAAGGTTATTAAAGATGAAATGGAGAGAATAGGTGAAGATTATAAAATGATAATACTTCCTGATCATCCAACACCGTTAGCTCTCAGGACACATACAAGCGAGCCAGTTCCATTTTTAATATACCAAAGTAATAATGAGAAGGATAACATAAATGGCGCTTATAATGAATTTACGGCCCAAGAGACAGGTCTATATTTTCCAGAAGGATATAAGTTAATGGATTATTTTATAAAAGGTGATATATAAAAGGCGATATATAGGAGGAATAATATTATGAAACAAATAAATTATAAGAGTACACGCGGAAATGAAAAACTAGTAGAATCTGCAGAAGCTATTGCAAGGGGATTAAGCGAGGATGGAGGTCTTTTTGTACCAACATCAATACCAAAATTAACTATAGGGCTAGAAGAATTAAGTCATATGAATTATAAAGAATTAGCGTTTACCGTAATGAAGGAATTTCTAACTGATTATGATGAAAAAGATTTATTAGAGTCTATAGATAAGGCTTATGATGAAAAGTTTGATACGAAAGTTATTGCGCCACTAGTAAAGCGTGGAGAATCATATTTTTTAGAGTTATACCATGGACCAACTTTAGCATTTAAGGATATGGCTTTATCAATACTACCATATTTGTTAAAAAATGCAGTAAAAAAGTTGGAAATTGATAAAGAAATGGTTATTCTTACTGCAACCTCTGGTGATACAGGGAAAGCGGCTCTGGAAGGTTTTGCAAATGTAGAAGGAACAAAGATAATAGTCTTTTTCCCACAACAAGGTGTAAGCGCAATCCAAAAAAGGCAGATGTTAACGCAAACTGGCAATAATACCTATGTCATAGGAATTGAGGGAAACTTTGATGATGCACAAAATGGAGTTAAACAGATGCTTACTGATGAGAGTCTTCTTAAGCGATTAGATGATAACAATAAGATGTTTTCATCAGCTAATTCAATAAATATAGGAAGGCTAATTCCTCAGGTTGTATATTATTTTTATGCATATACTCAGCTTTGTAATATGGGAGATATCAAAATAGGGGACGAGATAAATTTCTGTGTTCCTACTGGGAATTTCGGTGATATATTGGCAGGATATTATGCAAAGAAAATGGGATTACCTATTAAAAAATTAATTTGTGCTTCAAATGAAAATAAAGTTTTATATGATTTCATAAATACGGGTACATATGATAGAGTAAGGGATTTTGTAATTACTATGTCTCCTTCTATGGATATATTAATTTCAAGTAACCTTGAAAGACTTCTATATGCTATAAGTGGCGATGATTCAAAAAAGATAAAAGGACTTATGGATAAGCTTAAAAAAGATGGTAAATATGAAATTGATGATAATATGAAGAAAGAATTAAAGGACTTTTTTGGGGGTTATGCAAGTGAAGAGGATACTGAAAAGGCAATAACCAAGGTTTATAAAACTACTAATTACGTAATTGATACTCACACTGCGGTGTCTTATGCTGTATATGAAAAATACTTAGAAAAAACAAAGGATACTACAAAGACAGTTATTGTGTCCACTGCGAGTCCATATAAATTTACGCCCGATGTTATGAAATCTATAGATAAAAAATATGCAGGCTTAAATGATTTTGAATTAATAAAGGAACTTAGTAAAATAACAAATATCGATATTCCGGCAGGTATAAAGGATTTAGAAACAAGAGCAGTGCTTCACAAAACTGTATGCACAAAGAATGAAATGCAACAACAAATTGAAAAAATTCTTAACATATAATTAGGATACTTAACATATAAATAGGATTACTCTATTGTATAATAGAATCATTCTATTATACAATAGAGTCTTTTTAATTTTAAAATGAATCTAAAAAACATGTACAAAGGTTTAGGGGGGAGAAATTAGCATGGAAAAGGTGAAAATAGCAATCTTAGGGTTTGGAAATGTTGGAACAGGTGTGTGGAAGATACTGCTAGAAAATAAAAAAGAAATAATGAAACGTTCAAATTTTGATATTGAGGTAGCAAAGATATTAGTAAAAGATATAAATAAAAAAAGAGATATTGTGGTGCCTAGCGAAATGCTAACAGATAATATTGATGATATTATAAATGATGAAAGTATAAAAATTGTTGTTGAACTTATTGGTGGTCGTAGCGAAGCTAAGGAGTATATGATAAGGGCAATGAAAGCTAAGAAACACATTGTAACGGCTAATAAATTAGTTATTGCAAACTGGAGTAAGGAATTATTTAAAATAGCGAAAGAGGAAAATGTATTATTTTATTATGAAGCAAGTGTGGCTGGTGGAATTCCAATAATACGAGAAATTAATGAGAGTCTTACAGCAAATAGAATACAGCAGATAACTGGAATTATAAATGGTACAACTAATTATATATTAAGCAAAATGACCATAGATGGAAGTAGCTTTGATGATGCATTAAAAGAGGCTCAAGAAAAAGGTTATGCGGAAGCCGATCCCACATCTGATGTAGATGGTTATGATGCTGTCTATAAGCTTGCTATAATGGCTTCACTATCTTTTGGAACTGAGGTTGATCATGCTTGCATTTATAGGGAAGGAATAAGAAATATTAGTGATATTGATATTGAATATGCAAAACAGTTTGGCTATACAATAAAACTGCTTGCAATAGCGAAGGAAGAAAACAATAAATTAGAGCTAAGAGTACATCCAACCCTTATATCATCGAATCACCCAATGGCAAATGTAAATGATGCTTTTAATGCAATTTTAATAAAAGGAAATGCAGTTGGAGAATTAATGTTATATGGAAAAGGAGCAGGAGATTTGCCAACTGGTAGTGCAGTTGTGGGTGATATAATATCTATATTAAGAAACAATGTATTACCATCATTTGTAAAGACTACAAATGGTAAAGCTGATTTTAAAGAAGTTAAAAAATCAGAAGACAACGAATCAGAATTTTATATTAGACTTGATTTTAAAGATAAAGCAGGGGTTTTAGGGGACACAGCTAAGATATTTGGAAAAAACGATGTTAGTGTTGTATCAATTACTCAAGATGTAACACATCAGGATCATGCAACATTAGCATTTATTACCCATAAAAGTTCAGAAAAAAATATTAATAATTCACTTGATAAAATAATAAAACTGGACAGTGTAAATAAAGTAGAAACGATAATAAGGATAGAATCATTTAATTAAATGTAACATAGATACATATCCGAATTTATGTGCGAAATACAAAAGTCAGCTTTAATAAGTTGGCTTTTTTTTCTTCATATGTAATAAAAATATTTGTAAGAATAAAGATATTATGGGGGTAATTATGAGAAAAATATCACAATATTCACAAAAAATGTGGACAATATATGGATTAATAGCGACAATGATTTTTTTAGCGATTGGAGTTACATTAAATGTATTACTTGATTTTAATGCTAAATGGAAATATATATTGACTTGCAGCATTTATGGAATAACATTAATAATTTTAATTGATTCATTGCTAATGCCAAAATATAAATATAAAAAATTTGAATATGATATTGATGAGGAAAAGATTATTTTGAATTATGGAGTATTTATTGAAAAAAAAGTAATTATTCCTATGAGAAGAGTACAGTATGTAGATACAGAACAAGGAATTATATTAAGAAAATATAAGCTAATAAACTTAACTATTCATACTGCGGGGGGGCAACATGAAATCCCTTATTTAGAGAGCGAGATAGGAAATGAAATTCAATTGAGGATTGCAAAAATTGTTCAGGAGAAGATCATATGAGAGAACTAAAACATCAACATAAGTATGTGATATTTTCAGGGATAATTGTATTTATAAAAGATAGTATAATTCCACTGTTTGTAATATTGGCATCAGTAGGTAAAAAAATTGTAAATAAGCACGGAGGAAAATATATATTAGTTTTATTAGTGATTGTTTTTTTTGTTTTAATTATTGGGTTAGCTATATTAAAGTGGAAAAGAAATGTATACTCCATAGAAGGTGAAAGCATATACATAAAGGATGGCATTTTTAAGACACATGAGAGAGTATTACATTTCTCACAAGTCCATAGTGCTGATATATCATCTTCGTTAGTTCAGAGGCTGTTTAATGTCTATAAGTTAGAAATTGACACTGCTGGGGGAGATGATAAGTCTGAAATATCTATTTTATTGCCCAGGGATGAGGCAATGGAAATTAAAAATATTGTATTTAATAAACATAAAAAGGAAGATGAGAATAAAGAGCAAGTTCTGCAAGAAGAAAGTACAAAAAAAATCACTTCTTCCTTGAATGATTTATTTATAATGGCAACATTATCTGGTCGGATTTTGGTAGGTTTTTTTATAATTATAGCTTTTTACTCAAAGATTGACGATGTATTACCTAAAGAATTTAAGAGAAGAGTACAAGTATATAGTGAGGGTGTAATTACAGGGGCTAAAGGAATAAGCGTAATAAAATATGTAGTAGTATTAGTATTTATTATGATAGTTATCTCTTGGATAATATCTATAATTGTAACTATAATAAAATATTATAATTTTACAGTTACAAGGGAAGAAGACATTATTAAATTATCATATGGTCTATTTGATAAAAAAGAAGTAACAATTCCGATAAGGCGAATTCAAAGCTTAATAATAATTGAGGGAATTATTAAAAAGCCATTAGGGTACTTTTCATTAAATGTTGAAACTATAGGGTATGGAAAAGATAAGGGTGAAAGCACAATGATTTGTCCCATTGCAAGAAGAAGGATGCTTAATAAATTTTTCGAGGACATTTTACCAGAAATGAATATAACTTATGACTTAAGGAAGTCTCCTAAAAAAGCTTTAAAGGCATATATGTTTTTTAGGAGTTTAGATGAATTTGTATTAATGGCTATAATAGCTGTTTTTGTTCCTTATGGATATTATATATTTATAACAGGACCATTTTTAGTGTTTTGGCATTATATAAAATTCAATGATAATGGGTTGTATTACGCTGATAATTTTGTTGTAATGACATATAGAAGTCTGTCGAAGAAAACTGTTATAATAAATAAAGAATGTATTCAGTCCACTGAAACGCTGCAAAATATATTTCAAAAGAAAAAGGATATTGCAAAATATAAAGTTGCCATAGCGGGAGACATTTTAGGTAAATCTTATGAGGTCGAATATATGGATATAAATTATCTTAAAGACATTGGTTAGTTATATATATTTATGCCAGTTGAATTGTTGACATAAATAATCCTCATTGTATGGTATTTTGTTATTTATACCATACAATGAGGATTATAATTACCACGGCTCAGTTAATTATTTGCTACCTCACTTTCTGTATTAATTACTAGATCATATATTTCAGAAGATCTATTACCTTTAAAAGTAACAGTATTCTTAAGCTCATTGTAACTTAATTTACTTGCTATTATATACAAAGGTCTTCCTTTACTCTCATCAGAAATTCTCCCAATATATTGACCAATGATTGCAAGAAAGCAAAACATAATGCCAAACATCATAAGTGTAATTGAAAGGATTAACCCTAAACTTAATATAGTACTTTGATTAATCGTTGAGGTTATAATGTTACTTATTAATAAACAAGTACCTATTAAACCTGTAAAAGCTCCGAAGTAGCCAGCAATTATTAATGGTTTGTAAGAAAAGGAGGTTATACCATCAAAAGCTAATGTAAGCATCTTTTTAAGGGAATATTTTGTTTCACCTGCAAATCTTTCTTGGCGTACAAATTCTACAAAGGTTTGTTTATAGCCAACCCAACTAACTAAACCTCTTATAAATCTATTTTTTTCTGGTAATGAATTTAGAGCATCACATACTTTTCTGTCTATTAGTCTAAAATCTCCAGTGTCAACTGGAATATCGATACTGGTTAAGCTTTTAAGTATTCTATAGAAGGCACTAGCTGTGAATTTTTTGAAAAAGGTTTCTCCCACTCGCTTAACTCGTTTGCCATATACAACATCATAGCCTTCTTTCCATTTCTTTATCATATCGATTATAGCTTCAGGTGGATCTTGAAGATCTGCATCTATTACTATAACAGCATCCCCTAAGGCCTCATTCATCCCTGCAGTTATTGCAGCCTGATGACCAAAGTTTCTTGAGAAATTTAAGAGTTTTATATTCTTATCTTTTCTGCATATATTTTCTGCCATATCTCTAGTTGCGTCGTAGCTTCCATCATTGACAAACAAAATTTCATATGACTCGACGGCACTATCCATAACTGATTTTAATCTTTTGTAACTTTCATTTATAACGAGTTCTTCATTATATAAGGGCACTACTACTGAATAAACAATTCCATTACTCATATTTATCATTCCCTTCACTTATTTAATATTTCTCTATAATTAAAATTATAAGTCCAAATTGTAGCATCAGTATCAAATTAATATGTGAACTTTATGTGATAGTACAAAGTAAAACCATGATTTACATTCTTATATAAGTTATGTCTATATTTAAATAAATTGGCTGCCATATAGAGGCAGCCAATTTAGGTTATGAAGTTATTTTATAATCTGTTATTAATATCGTAGCTCGATTTAACTATATTAGACAATTCTAAAAGTTGATATGGTTCCAATAGGTCCAGATAGACCTACCAATACTATACTTATAGGGCCATCTGAATTGTTAATAAATCTGAAAGTTTCACCTGCTGTTGCAGCATAAATTAGATTAGAGCCAGTTATTAGTGGATTTGTTGCTGTAATAGATATACCGCCAACCCTACCATGTAGGGATGTTACTAAATCAATCTCTATAGAAACGGTTCCAGGATTCGGAGTAACAGCCATCTTCCAGTCGATTACATAGACACCTGTTGTATTAATTGTAAATATACCTGTTGATGAATTATAATTTATATCAGATCCTACAATATTTACATTATCATAAATAATAGTGCTTCCAACTGCAATTGATATTTTATTTGTTGTGATAACACCATTTAAATATGAATTAAAACTTGGGCCGGTTGGGCCAGTAGGACCGGTTGCTCCATTTTGTCCATTTTGCCCTGTTGGGCCGGTTGGGCCAGTAGGACCGGTTGCTCCATTTTGTCCATTTTGTCCTGTTGGGCCGGTTGGGCCAGTAGGACCGGTTGCTCCATTTTGTCCATTTTGCCCTGTTGGGCCAGTAGGGCCAGTAGGACCGGTTGCTCCATTTTGTCCATTTTGTCCCGTTGGGCCGGTTGGGCCAGTAGGACCGGTTGCTCCATTTTGTCCATTTTGCCCTGTTGGGCCAGTAGGGCCAGTTCGTCCAGTAGGGCCAGTAGGGCCAGTAGGGCCAGTAGGGCCGGTTCGTCCTGTAGGACCAGTAGGCCCAGTAGGTCCAACTATGCATTTCACACAATTAGGATGGCAAGGATCACAAGGATCGCAACAATCGTGTTTGTCTTTACAACTGTGGTTGTCATCACAATGGCTTTTTCTAGGCGTGAAATAATCATAAGATTCGTCTTCTTTGTTTTTACTCAATATAGACACCTTCCTTATCAATGATATATTCTTTATTTAAAATGATTATATTTTCTTTATATAGAGTGCTTGTACATCTTATCTTATATGCTTGTACTTTCTATTCATAGTATGCAGATACTTTGTTTTGTGTTAAAGGATAAATAAATTAGTTTAACTTTAAAAATATTTTTTATAGATTAAATACATAAAAGATATAGAGATTTAATCTATATCTTTTATATTAATCTAAGTGAAATAATTACAGTTATAAGCTATCTAAATAAATTTTATGATTATTTAATAATCTTTCATCATTAGGCTCAAGCTTAATAGCTTGAGCAGAAAATTCTATTGCTTTGGTTATCATATTTAAATTATAACAGCCTAAAGCTGCTAAATCATAAGGAGTATAGTCCCAAGAATTTGCATCGTTTGCAAAGGTAAATGATTTTTCTTTGATCTTTAATGCTTCATTTGCATAATAATAAACACTAATCCAGTCTTTTTCTTGGTAGGCTAATAAAGATAACCCTACATAAGGCTCTCTTGATGAAATAGATTCACTTATCGCTTTATGAAACCATTTTTTAGCATTTAATATTTCTCCTTTTTCACAATACGCTTTTGCAATAAACCTCATTGAAGATGATCTTTCATCTTCCCAATCTGATGTAGGTAGTTTTAAATACTCCTTTAAGGTTAAAATGCAGTCATCCCAGCTACTATCAAACATATATTCGCGGCCAAGATAATATAAATTTCTACTACTATTCGGATTCTCTTTAATAGCCAATTTTAATAATGGAAGATTTAAACTTCTGTTTTTTAATGGATCAGGATAATGATTGTACACTAGCCCCTTAATATAAACTTCTTTTTCCTCTCCTTCACCGAAGTAATCTAAAATTTCATGTGTTGGATATATCCATTTATATCCATGCCTTGCATGAATTCTAGACCAGGTATATTGCACAGCGGGGGATCCATCAGCATTAACGCTCCAATTATACAGATATAATCCTCTTGTGCTATCTTTTGTCCATGCATTTTCTAGATGCTCTCTCCAACCATCCTCAATAACATCATCAAGATCTGAGGATACACAAATATCGATATCATCTGGAATAAATTTTAAACATTCATTTCTTGAATAATCAAATCGAAATGGAGTAGCATCTATAGAATAAACAAGAGCTCCTCTTTCTTTTAATTTATTAATGGTATTATCAGTAGAGCCTGTATCCACAACTATAATAACATCAGCTACACTAACATGATCCATCCAACGATCAACAAACTTTTCCTCATTTTTACAGATTGCATATACGCAAATTTTGTATTTATTACTCATGTAAAACCTCCAATTAAACGAATAAGTATGATACAATCCATTATATGATTATAAATAAATAGCGGTGACATTGTAAACGCGCATAAGTGGTAATGAGAGGGACTATCATAGGAGATAATCTTGTAATACAAGATTATCCAATATCTCTAGTACAAAGACTATAAAAAACAACCAACAAATTCGTTGGTTGCTTCTTATAGTCTTTGTGGATTAAATATAAATATCAATTATATTATTAGAACTGGTTGAGTTAACTTTATTTATACTTGAACTACTATCAATACCTTTTAAAGATTGTTCTTGCCCATTTGAAGCTTGTCCTGTTTTACTAGAACTCTGCTGTTGAATTTGTGCTTGGATTTGTTGTATTTTAGCTTCAATTACTGCAATTTTTGCTTTTTTTGTTTTTTCATCATCCTTACTTGAATTTACCGCGTTTAATTGTGCATTAAGGTTTGAGAGCTGTGACTCAAGCTGGCTACTATTATTGTTACTATTGGTTGATACACTAGGTGTTGAGGTTGATGAAATTGATGATATATTCATATTATTATCTCCTTTATTTTGAATTATTTTATTTACTTCAATTACTAGATTAATTGTCACTTCCTTTCATTAATTAGATGAAATCTAAATGAGATTAATAAATCAATTATAATTATGAATAACACTATAGAAAGATCAACTATATAATCAGTTGAGGTATTATATAAAAATGGAAAATAGCAGAATAATGATACCAAAGGAATTATTATAGCAATATATAATTTCCTGGGAAAACAAAAGGCATATAATAGTGAGATTATATCAGCCATAAAGAAATACCGTTCATGCATCCTTGGTAATAAAAAGGGTACTATGACTGCAAACAGTAATGATAATTCTATAACATTTTCATATTTGATAACTTTTATATATTTGATACTTACATAAATAATAATAAGTACAACAATTAGTGTAAACATTATCCCTACATTACCTATAAGAGTTGTATTGCTGAAAAAACTACTACTGAACCATTGATATATTGAGGGCGCGTTATAAGTTAAATTTGTATACTCACTGGACTGATTAATATAAGTAAGTAAAATATCTTTTAGAGGTCTACCCACAATTAAGCTAGGTATGCTTAAAACTAGATAGGTTAGAGGTATAAGCAGTAAATGATATATTTTAATTCTGTTTTTAAATAATAAAATTGCAAACAATGGCAATATAAATATTGCTTGTAGTTTAAAAGATAATGCAACTGCATAAAATATTATTGAAATAATTGGATTTTGTCGTAAAATATAATAGATAGAAGCAATAACAAAGGCAGTGTATATTATATCGCATTGACCCCACACAGACCCGTTTAATATAACTGTTGGAATTAAAAGTAGAATTCCAAAGGGCAGATATCCTAATTTTTCATTCTTATATTTCATATTAACAATTTTCATAACAAAAAAAGCAACCATTATTTCGAAAACAAAAGGCAAAGTTTTTATATAGAATAACTTATTAATATTTGTATAAGTTCCTAGTGTTAATAAATATAAATAGGGCTGGGTGTAATCACCCATTGAATTTTTTAAGGCACTGAAGCCACCATTAGTTTTTATAGTATCGTACCACCTACTTAAAAAGGCATTATAGTCTTGATTTTCAGAGGGTAAACCAGGAATTCTAACAATTAGGGCAAGCCATATGATAGCAGAGAATATAAGAAATTTCTTTAAAATTTTTTTGCGTTTATCCATAAATATCCTCCAACTTAGTTTTCTGATTTTTGGGAATCTCCACTGGGTGGACGTCCATTGGGTTTAGTATTAGTATTTCCTTTAAATTCACCTTGTGATTTATTACCATCTATTTTCTGAAACTGACCTTGAGGTGTGTCTCCATTTCCAGTTGAAGATGAATTAGTACTCACTGATTGGCTTGAGGTATACTGATATGCATACAAAAGTGTACCTATTATAATTGAGAAAGTAACCATAACAGTTAACGTCAGAGGTAAAATGTTTTTACTGATTTTCATGAATGCATCCCCATCTTTCTTCTTATTAAAGTTTTTAATAGAAGCAGATTCTATCCTACCTTGTTAGAATAGAATCTGCATTTGTAAGTATAGGTAATTATTATTTTGTTGTATCAGCACCTTTTAAATCGTATAATGCTCCGGAACTCTCACCACCACCCATTGATTTATTAGTCGAATTTGAAGTTTTTGAAACTTCACTAGTTTCAGTTGATGCCGTACTAGTTGATACTTTGTTTGTTGTAGTTGCCGCTTTACTTGTGGTAGTTGAGTCTTTCCATTTACTCTCACTAACAAGTGTACCAACCTTTTTAGCCCATGTCATGATTTCGTTAGTTGAGCTACCACCCTGACCACCGCCTACCATTACATATCTAACTTCTCCTTTTTTAACTAAGGATTTAAACTGAGCAAGTGTTATTGCTTTATCAGTTCCGAAGAAGCCCCAAGTCATGACAGATTCATTAGTATTTAGTATTATATTTGCTCCATCACTTGCCGTTGATGTAACAAGAATGTATTTTTCAGTTGTTTTATTACTCTGTAGGAATTTTATTAACTTTGAACTACTACTACTACTACTACTACTACTACTACTACTACTACTATTAGTACTAGTAGTAGAACCCATTGATGAAGCCCCTTTTTGTGAGCTAGATAATAAACTTAATCCAGCAGAAGGGAAGGTTCCGTTAACAGCTTTAAACATAGTAGTTCCAGACCAAACCGTAGGTGTTATTAAAAGCCCTGTCAAAGCAGTAGCTACTAATATTTTCTTGAGCCTTGTATTCTCGTTTTTCTTTAGTTTAAGAATTATAAGTATGATTGAGGATAAAAAACATAATACTCCCATAGCAATCATTAAAGGTTTTGTAATAGTTGAGGTTTTGTAAAAATAAGATAAAACTAGTAACTGAACTAATCCATCTACAATAAGTGTTGCTGGTAAAATCCAAGACTTCCATCCAGATTCTTTATAAAGTGCCCACATGGAAACAATTCCGATTCCAGCGAGTGCTGCAATTGGTGGAGCAAGCATTGTTAAATAATAAGGATGAAATAAACCTGTTGTGAAACTAAAATATATAAATTCAGGTATTAACCACATTGACCATAAAACTAAAGCTAATTTTTTCTTGTTATTAAAAGCAGGTTTAAGTTTTTCTTTTAGTGCTGCTGCTATAAAACCTAAGACAGCAATAGGGAATAACCAGATTATTTGATCAGACATACCATTACTCGAAAACAATCTTGTAATGCTAGATTTTGCACTACCACCCATTGTAGAACTTCCACCACCACTAGAGTTGCCTCCTCCAGTTTGGCCACCTTTACCCATGCCACCTGTTGGAGGGGTACCACCTTGATTTATACCTGTAGGGGGAGTACCTCCTTGCATTCCTTTTTCAAAATTTGCATTTGCAGTAGTTCCAGTAGGAGGAGTACCGCCTTGCATTCCCTTAGTGCTATCACTTTGAGTTTTACCACCACCACCAGTGGTACTTGTACTAATTCCAAGTCTTTCTAGTCCATTATGTCCAATTATAAGTTCTAGTTCAGAGTTATTTGTACTACTTCCCACATAAGGTCTGTTTGAAGCAGGGATTAAATCTACAACTATTGCCCAAGAGAATGAAACAACCAGTAAAACGAGTGTTCCACATACTAGATGTATAATCCTTTTCTTAATAGAAATTGCATTTGATAGAAGATATGTTATATATATAGCTGGAACAACCATATAAGCTTGAAGCATTTTTATGTTAAAACCAATACCAACGATTACTAAACTTATTATAAGATATTTAAACTTCCCACTCTCCGCTGCTATAGAAATAAACCAGCATGCGATTAGAAGAGTTAAAACAAGTAAGTTATCACAAGTATTATTTCTACTTACAGCAACGAATATGGGAGTTACTGCAAGAAACAATGCTGAAATAAGACCAGCTGTAGTTCCAAATGATTTCTTAACAATTTTATATATTACAAAAACGGAGATTACTCCTGCAAGAGCCTCTGGAAGAAGAATACTCCATCCACTAAATCCAAAGATCTTAGCGGAGATCGCTTGAATCCAAAAACCTAGAGGGGGTTTATCAATACTTACAAAGCTAGTTGGGTCAAAAGCTACGAAAAAGAAATTTTTAAAACTCATAGTCATACTTTTTACACCAGCAGCATAATACAGATTTGAATATCCCTCTATGCTTAAATTAGCAAAATTTAATATACCGGATATTAATAAGATTAATGATAATAATAGCTTTTCTTTAGAAAGTTTTAATTTTTTCATATTAATGTACTCCTTTTTGAATAATTATTGACCGAAATAATAATATCTCGATATATATAATTATAATCACCAATTGTATTAGTAGTATCAAATAATTGTGTGAGCTTTATGTGATTGTGTGTAACATAAAAAAGCGATCAGCATTTCTGCTGATCGTTTTTATTTATAGGGGATATCTAATTGAAAAATTAACACCAATATCCTTATTTGTAACTTCTATTTCTCCATTGTAATAATTAACTATTTTTTTGCAAATAGCAAGACCAAGGCCGAATTTACCTGTTTTATCTTTATAGAAATTATCAAAGATATGAGACAAATGTTCACTTGGAATATTAGGACCATCGTTATATATACTAATTACTGCAAAATTACCTTCTTTTTTTAGTGATACGCATATTTTACTTTTAGCATAGCGAAGGCTATTATCTAATATGTTTTGAATAGAAACCTGTATTTTATCCACATTTCCATTAATAATAGCTTCTTCAATGTCCGAATCCCATTCTATATGGTTATCAATTACTTCAAATCTATTTATTATGTGGATAAGTAAGCGATGTAAATTAATTTCTATATTTTCGAAGTTATTTTCTAATACATAATCAAGTGTATTCAAATACAACATCTGTTTGATTTTTTTTTCAAGGCTTAGTGCTTCATCTCTTATTATTTCAGCGTTTTTCTCTACTGATTCCACATAAACTCCATCAATAATAGCCTCAGCATGACTCATGATTATCATAACTGGTGTTTTTAAATCGTGGGATATACTTTGCAAAAACATTTTTTCTTCATCATCTGTGCGCCTTAGTTCTTTTTGCATCAAATTCATTGAGTTTGCAAGTCTTCCAATTTCATCTTCATTTTTAACATTAATAGGTTTTGTCCAATCTTTATGGGCTATTCTAATAGTACAATTTTCAAGTTCCTTAAGTGGTTTTGAAATATAATTTGCAACTAACTTAGAAGTCAGAAAACCAATAGCTATAAATATGATTCCAACCCAAAGCACCATATAAAGCAAATTATTATCTACCTTTTCAGGCACATAAGATATTAAATATGATTTCCCATCATTTCCATAATTAACCGAACTTATAAAAAAAATATATTTGGAATTATTATATGTCCCTTTGTATTGTTTTTCATAAAGAGTACCTGATGTAATGAAACTTGACATCCACAGTTTAATATTTTTATCATTTGATTGAAAAGGCGAGTTAGGGTCAGTTTGACTATTTGGAGGCATAATGTGTTGTTGTTTATTTATATTTATAATTGTAGCGTTATTATTTTTATCTATATTATAAATATAATAATCGCTGCCTTTCAAATTCTTATACTCGTCAGATCTATTAGGTTGAGTAAAATTATTTGTCTTTAATATTTCATAAGATACTTCATGAGATACTTTTAAGTCCTGAATTGTGCCTTTCTCATTTATGCTTCTAAAAGCAACCAGATAAAAAAATGAAATACTTGAAATTATTATAAGTATTATCACTGTAAAAGTTGTCCATATTCTCATGGTTAATGATTTGAATTTAAATTTAAATTTCTTCATGATTTGTACACTAATTTATAGCCATATCCATACACAGTTTCTATGGTGAAATTTTCTATTTTTTTTCGAAGGCGCCTTATAACATCATCAACAACTCTATCTGAACCAAAGTAATCATCACCCCATACAGTATCCAATATTTGTTCCCTAGAGACTAAGTTATTTTTGTTTTCAATAAAATAATAGAGTAGTTCAAATTCTTTTTTAGTTAAAATAACTTCTGTATCTCCTATGAAAACCGTTCTTTGTTTTTTGCTAATAAGGTATCCACCCATATTTAAGTTATCATCCATTTGAGTGACGCCATCTCTATTTGCACCATATATTCTTTCTAGAAGTTTATTGGTTCTAATAATAAGTTCTCTAGGTAAAAATGGCTTTGACAAATAATCATCACTGCCGAGCTCTAGACCCACAACGCGATCAAGTTCCTCATTTCTTGCAGACATAAAAATAACAGGCGTATTTTTATTGTAAGCTTTAACAGCTTTAATAATTTCATAACCATCAATATCTGGAAGCATTATGTCTAGTATCCAGAGATCTGGCATATCCTCAATTCGCGCTACTGCAGAATTACCATTTGAAAAAGTAGTCACTTCATAACCCTCACGTTGTAGATATTTTTCAAGTAAAAGATTTAAACTTATTTCATCCTCAACAAGATATATTTTCTTTGACAAGTGTATCACCCCTAATTTCTTAAGCAATAAGTCTTTTTTATATAAAATAATTTAATTACATCCCATATAATACCTATTACCTTATATTCTATCATATAATTATCAAAACATTTATAATTATTTATGTAAAAATTATGTGTTTTATAATAAAATAGTTATATTTAGTTATAGTGATAATCAATAAAGATTTTATTGGGGAAGTTATTAATGTAAGAAATAAAATAAAAAAACGTTAATTGCGATAAATCTTAATTCGAGAAAAATAAAAAAGAATAATTGAATAATGAATTAAGTACTATTGGCAACTATAATTTAGGCATTAAACCCTTGTTTTACATTTAATAATAGTATGTTATAATACATTATGTAAGAAAAAATGTAAAATTTAATTATATTGTTACATTTAAATTAATCTAAAACTCAAATGGAGAAAAAATACTAAATAAGTATATTATAACTGGAAGTCAGAAAGAGGAATTAAATAATGAAAATTTTAAAATGGATAAAATTGGTAGACGAGTATGTTTAAAATATTAAATACAGTTAGAAAAAAATACTTAAATGAAAATAATACCGAAAAAATTTTATATTTATTTTTTGGTGGATTAACCACTTTAATAAACATAGTTACTTATAGGATATGGACTTCATTATTTGGACTTGATTACATGAAATCTTCAATTATTGCTTGGATTATTGCAGTATTATTTGCATTTTTAACCAACAAATATTATGTATTTAAAAGTAAAAATAATAATTTAATAAATACACTAAAGGAGATTTTTTCTTTTTTCATATTTAGAGTGCTATCACTATTTTTAGATTTGTGTACAATGTATTTATTAGTTTCCATGGTAAGAATAAACGATATGTATGCAAAAATTATAGCTAATGTTTTAGTTATAATAGCAAATTATTTTGCAAGTAAACTGATTATCTTTAGAAAAAATTGATTAGGGGCGACGTTAATGGAAAGTTTAGATTCGAATAATAAAGAAGGAAATGGAATTTTAAGTAGTAAGAAACTAATATCAGTTGTAGTTCCAATGTATTATGAAGAATTGGTTGCAGGTGAGTGCTACAATAAATTAACAGAGGTTTTGTACAATAAAGCTTTTGATTATGAACTTATATTTGTAAATGATGGAAGTAAAGATAAAACTGAAGAAATATTATCAGAAATAGCTGAAAATGATTCTAAGGTAAAAGTTATAAATTTTTCAAGAAATTTTGGACATCAAACAGCAGTAACTGCTGGAATATTTAATGCAACTGGTGATGCAATAGTAATAATTGACGCTGACATGCAAGATCCACCACCAGTTATACTTGAGATGGTAGAATATTGGAAAAAAGGATATGAAGTGGTTTATGGAAAACGTAAAAATAGAAAAGGGGAAACTAGATTTAAATTACTTACCGCAAAATATTTTTATAAATTTTTAAATTATATGTCAGATACTGAAATACCAAAAGACACTGGTGATTTTAGACTTATTGATAGGAAAGTTGCAGAAGTATATAAAAATATGCCTGAGAGAAATAGGTTTGTAAGAGGAATGATGAGTTGGATAGGATTTAAACAGATTGCAGTGGAGTATGAGAGAAATGGTAGATTTGCTGGTGAAACAAAATATCCAATTAAGAAAATGATTAAATTTGCCACGGATGGGATTATTTCTTTTTCTACTAAACCATTAAAGTTTGTAAGTTGGTTAGGATTTTTTAGTGTACTTATGTCAATTGGTGTTTTTATATATGGTATTATTTCTAAGATCTTAATTAATAATACGATTTCTGGTTGGACATCAATTATCACCTTAATTGCTTTATTTGGAGGGCTTCAGCTTATCTCATTAGGAATAATTGGAGAATATATTGCTAGAATATATGATGAATGTAAAAATAGACCACTTTATGTTATAAAAAACACTAAAAATATAAAAATAAACGAAAATGCTAAATCAGATGTGTAAAAAGTTGTTTTCAATGAAAAGGATTAAAATAACAAAAGAAAAATCATTTTTTTTAATCAAGATTGCTCTTTATATAATATTATCGATTGTTACTCTTTATGTACTCCATAAAACGGGAAATGAAGTTACGAAACCTTTACGTCCCAAAACATTTGTTTTATTTTTTGTATTTGTTTTTTTATATGCAATGCTGTTTAAGAATATAATGTTTATTATAAATTTGGAAAGAGTATATCTTAGAAAATCATGTTTATTAAATAAGAATAATTTTTTTCTCAATATTTTAAATTTCACATTTCTAAGTGTTCTATTTTGGATTCTTTTAAATGTTATTATTGCAAATAAGTGTGGTCTAGTACATTATAATATGGTTATAATTTTTATATTTGCATTATTAGCTTTCCCTTTAATTATTTCTTTAGAAAAATATATTGAGAGAATTTCTATTTTTTTAGACAATATAGGCAGAAAAAGATACATAGTCTTAGGTATTGTAATTATTATTTTCTTTACAATTCAAATTCGATTAGGATATGCATTGGAGTTTAGACTAATGTGGGATGCTGGAATTGTGTTTAGCGATAGTGTTGCGGCGGCTAATACAGGTCACATAGCGAACAATAGCTATTTCTTACTATATCCTAATAATTTAGGCATACTTTTTTTATTAACTTCTTTTTTCAAAATTTTAAAATTTATAGGCATTACACAATATTACTCTTTAGCAATTTTGTTGAATATATTTATTATGGACATCACAATTATAATAATTTATTTAATTTGTGAAAAAATATTTGATACAAAATCTGCCGTTATTTCGCTTTGCTTTTCACTTTTATTTATAGTTTTGAGTGGATGGGTTTCTACACCTTATACAGATGTTATAACTATGATATTTCCAGTTTTAATATTTTATGTGTATCTTATTGTAAAAGATACACATAATAATATATTAAAAAACTTATTATATATATTAATGGGTGGGATAAATTTAATAGCTTATAGGTTGAAGCCAACTTCTATTCTAATTATGATAGCTATTATATTCGTATTATTCATTAATAACATCAAAAACTTAAAATATTATATAAAAAAGTTTATGTTAATAGCAGTTTCCTTTATAATTTGTTCAATTGCTTTTAATTGTTACATCGATGCAACTGGTATTTTAAATTACAAATTAAATAATTCATCTAAGTATAATACGCCTATTACATATTTTTTAATGCTTGGTATGCAAAAATCGGTAATACCATCAAAAGGAACTTTGTATGGTGCTTACAATTATGAAGATGCATTTCAAAATATTAATCTGAAAAATAAATCAAGTAGGATCAAATATGATACTGCAGAAATTCAAAAACGACTTAGAGGGTTTGGTGTTGCAGGATATATAAAATTTTTATCAGATAAAGCAAGTTGGATTTTTAGTGATGGAACTTTCTATTCTTATGGAGAAGGATCCTTACGTCCTTATTTTCATAAGGATAAAATAAGTTCTAACATACAGTCATTTATGTTTATAAAAGGAAAAAATTATAAATATTTTTCTTCTTTTCAACAAATTGTTTGGATTATTCTTTTGTTTTTTATAATATATCCACTATTCACAAAAAAAATGTATGGAGAAAAACAAGAAATATCAATTTTAAGAATTACATTGCTTGGCCTAGTAGTTTTTTTACTTATTTTTGAAGGAAGATCAAGGTATCTTTATAACAATATAGGTATCTTTATAATAACTTCAATCTATGGATATAATTTATTGATTAAAAATTTTATGGATGCACAAAAAGAATTAAAAATTAAGGGTTGAGTAAATTATTTAGCTCTTATATATAATACACAATAACAAAAAAGCTTGTGGGTTTTACAAGCTTTTTTTGTTTTGCAAATTGGGGGTATTTAAAGTGCAAGAACATTCTACAAGATATATTTACTTATTATATGGCTCCACTAAAGTATAACTATCGCACATCGAATAGTGAACCTAATATTATAATTTACGGTGAGACAACAATCACACGAATAGTAGTTAATGACACAATTATAGTTATAACTAATATTATGTAGTATGCAACAATAAATAGTGAGATGATCGATGTATATAGATATAGTATTTTAGGTAACCAATATATGAAAGGTGATTTTGTAGTATTAGAAACTGGGAATAATACTATTGCTGGTCAGGAGATATTTCTGAAATACGCCAAATTGGAGGGGATATAAATGAGCTATCATAAAACGATGTGGGTAGAGGATTATACACCATTAACTGATGCATCTATGAACAATATACAAATGGAAATATACAACGCTAATAAAAATAGGTTATTTATAAATGTACAAGATTATGGAGCAAAAGGTGATGGGATAGTGGACGATACTCTAGCAATACAAGCAGCTATTAATGCTTCATCAAGTCCAGGAACTTTATTTTTCCCAGGCACAAATTCCTCATATAATTTTACGAATTTAGTTATACCTAGTGGGAAAAGTGATTTTAAAATATTAGGCGCGGGTACAGTCCAATCATGGCTCAAATCTACTGCCCTAGTGCCGTTCAGTGTTCAAACAAACGGGTTTACAATAGACTCAATGAGAATACAAGGACCTGGAATAATGAGTGTAGGATCAATCTTATTTAAAGATGATAGAGTTTTGAATACATCCGACTTTGATATCTCAATGAGTCAAAGTTATATAAGTGAAACAGAAATAGTTATTCAAACAAAGGGACACGGTGTAACTTGTGAATTATGTTGTTTTTATGACATACATACATGTATTATAGATGCTGGATTCCCAGATATTTCAGTATATGTACCAGGTTCAACGAACAATGCAACATTTACAACAGGATTTAGAGGATTTATTTTCAGACAATGTAGAGTTCATTTTTCTCCATGTATGATTTTAAGAAATGTTGGAGCAAATGCAAAGAATTTAACTGGATTATTAATTTCAGGAAATCAATTAGAGGGAAGCACCGGCTACGTGGAAGGTTACGTAAGGAACGGAGAGATATCAAATAATATTCATTATCAATGCGGTAATGTCAGGTTAGCATTATTAATGTTACATGGATGTGATAACCTGAATATTGAATTAAACGTAAGTGGAACAAAACTAGCAGTTGATGGTTTTGACACTTATTGCAATGAGATACTTAATTGTGATGATGTCTGTAATGGTCTTACTGTTAAAGCAAATATTCAAGATGTATATAAAGATTGTTTCAATTTTAGTGGTGGTGGAAAACATATAAAAATAGATGTAAATGCAAATAATATAAGCATAAATAATGAAGGTGATTACAGTCTAGTGAAATTGGCAGGCTCAGCAGCTATATATGATGGCCTAATGGTAAAAGGTGTATTGCATAGCCCAGGTAAAGACTTTATTGCAGTTAAAAGAAATGGTAATTTAGTTAAAAATTATAATATTAATTTAGAAATTACAGGAGGTTTCCTAGCATATGACAATTTAGATCCTACTCAGGCAGGGACTAGAAGATCAGTTGCTGGAATATACGGTGGCAATGGTGCATCTCGTCAATTTGTTTCGGTTGGATTTAGGTCCTCTTTAATAGAGGTATTTTCAAAAAAATATTTTGGTATGAAATCGGGATTTGCTTGCGTTGGTGTACCAGGTATTACTATTGTAGATACAGGATTTATGGTAACTGGTTTAGCAAATATTAACAATGAAATTTATAGTTATAGGGCACAATAAAACAGCCTTTTAAGTTTTGAGTTATTGCTTTCTCAGTTATGCTTCTAAAAGCAGTAAGATAGAAAAATGAAATTGTAATTCCTCTCATATAATATTTATTGCTTTTTAAGTTTGACATAAATATGTATATACTCTATAATTTAATAAAAATGAATAATATAATTATGTAACTGGCGGAAATGGTATTAACCATAGGGAGCATGATTAAAGAAAGATATCGACGCCTGGGTAAAAACAAATTTTATTCAGGTGGTTTTTTATATTAAATTATATTGGAGGTTATGTTAATGGTAAATTCAGAAATTAAGCTTAAATATGGATGCAATCCGCACCAAGGCTGCGCAAAAATCTATATAAAAAATAGGACATTACCATTTGAAGTTTTAAATGGAAAACCAGGTTATATTAATTTTATGGATGCTTTTAATTCATGGCAATTGGTCAAAGAACTAAAACAAATAATAGGATTACCTGCAGCAGCATCTTTTAAACATGTAAGCCCAGCAGGTGCTGCAGTAGGAATCCCATTAAGTGATATATTAAGGAAAGCATATTTTGTTGAGGATATAGAACTATCTCCAGTTGCTTGTGCGTATGCAAGAGCCAGAGGTGCAGATAGAATGTCTTCCTTTGGTGATTGGGCAGCTATAAGTGATATCGTTGATTTACCAACTGCAATGATTTTAAAAAAATCGGTCTCAGATGGAGTAATTGCACCAGGGTATACGGATGAGGCATTAAGAATTTTAATGAAAAAGAAAAAGGGGAACTATTGCATTATTAAAATGGATGCTGATTATGAACCAGTGGATATAGAAAAGAGAGAGATATATGGTATAACCTTTGAGCAAAAGAGAAATAATATTCAACTAAAACAGGATATGCTTGATAATATAGTAACTGATAATAAAAATATCACGAAGGATGCAAAACGGGACTTACTTATTTCAATGGTAACATTAAAATATACTCAGTCCAATTCCGTTTGTTTTGTTTTAGATGGTCAAGTAATTGGTGTTGGTGCAGGTCAGCAATCCCGTATACATTGTACAAGATTGGCTGCGACAAAGGCAGATATATGGTATTTAAGGCAGCATCCCAGTGTCCTTAATCTATCTTTTAAAGAAGGGATTTTAGGGCCCAATAAAGATAATGTTATAGATCAATATCTTAGAGATGACATTACAACAGTAGAGATGAGGGAATGGGGTGAAACCCTTAATGAAATACCAAAAAGGTTAACAAAGGAAGAAAAAGTCGCATGGATATCTAATTTATCAGGGGTATCTTTTGGCTCAGATGCGTATTTCCCATTTAGAGATAATATAGATAGGGCATTTCAGAGTGGGGTAAAATACATTGTCCAGCCTGGTGGTTCTGTAAGAGATGAGATAGTAATAAAAGCATGCAATGAATATAATATAGCAATGGTTTGTTCAAACATAAGATTATTTCATCATTAAAAAAGAACTACTAAAAGGAGCTAATATATGAAAGGATCATTGAGTAAAACATAAAAAGGATTTAACCTATGCCAATATGAATAATGCAAGTGTCACATTAATAGTCTACAACCTTTGTAATTATCTCATGATCATTTGGTACTTTTAGTAATACAAGACCTCCAATTACAAAAAGAATTATTATACTTAATACACCAAAGTTAGTTTTACCAGTTAGTTGTGTTACTATTCCTACTAAAAAAGGACCGATAATAGCAGCAAATTTTCCGAATATATTATAGAACCCGAAAAATTCAGTAAAGTTGTTTTTAGGTATTAGCTTTGCAAAGTAAGATCTACTTATAGCTTGTATACCGCCTTGGCATGAACCTACGAGCATTGCCAAAACCCAAAAGTCGAAGGTGGTTTTTATAAAGAAAGCATATATACATATTCCAGAATAAATAAGAACTCCTATTAGAAGCATCTTCTTACCCGTATATTTTTGCGCCAATTTGCCAAATATTATAGCACATGGGAAAGCCACAAATTGTGTAACAAGTAGTATGATAAGTAAGCTGGTAGCACTTATTCCTAAATCTGAACCATAAGATGTTGCCATGGTTATAATAGTATTTACACCATCAATATAGAAAAAATAAGCTAGTAAAAATAAGAAAATTGGTTTATGCATTTTAATATTTTTAAAGGTTTTTGAAAGCCTTTTAAAGCTATTCTTTACAGGTGTTTTTTCAATTTCAATTCCGTGGAATTGATTTACCTTGCGTATTAGTGGCAAGGTGAATACTCCCCACCATATTGCTGTTATTACAAAAGAAATTTGTGAAGCTGTAGTTAGTGAAAAAGGTATAATATGGAATTGAGAAAGCATAACTATAGCCATGCATAATATAAATGGAATAGTGCTTCCGATATACCCAAAAGCAAAACCCATACTGGATACATAATCCATCCGTTCTTTTGTTGTAACGTCCACTAGGAAGGCATCATAGAAAATGCAACTACCGGAAAAGCCTATGGATGTCAATACGTAGACTACGAGTATCATTAACCAAAGTTGAGTTGGTACTAGTGCCAGCATAGCAGTGGTGATGGTGCCAAGAAGAAAGAATACATTAAAAAATTTCTTCTTGTATCCTTTATAATCAGCTAAGGTTCCTAAAATAGGGGCAAGTAGGGCAACTATCAGCGTGCCTATAGAGTTCGCATAGCCCCAATAAGCTGTGGACAAAGATGATGATCCACCAGCGCTAGCAAAAGCAGATTTAAAATACAGTGGTAATATAGTAGAGGTAATCACAAGGCTATAGGCTGAATTAGCCCAATCATAAAAAACCCAACTTTTTTCAGTGTTATTAAGTCTGCTCACAATAATCTACCTCCATTATTTATTCCTTTTACTGTAGCCATAAAGACGGTGGTGTAGTTTTCCTTAAAGGGAGAATATCCATGAGTAAAGGTTGTCACCGTAGGAACATGAACAATTTCTCCAAGCTTAATTTATTTAATAGTAACACTATTTCCTGAATTTTAGTGTAAAATGTATGTAAAGTTTATTATGATTATGTACTAAAATTCAACTGAAAGGAGATAAAACAGAATTAAATATATAAATAATTATATATAGGATTTTACTTGAATATATCCCTGATAATCCATGTTGGAATATTACAAAAGTAAAGATCATTTGAATTAAATTTGAATTAAAATAAACTATATAGTATAATATACTATATAGTTTATTTTAATTTAAGTATAGTTGTATTAATAAATCAAATACTAATTTTTAGTGAATATATTTTGGAAGGGATAAATATAATGATTAACATGTTAAGAATAATTACTTTTGTGGCTACTCTATTAGGATTTAGCATATTAGTAATTTCATTCATAGAATTAAGAAAAGCACGAAAAAAACTAGATGATGTAATTAATAAAGATTTTTTTAAAGAGAGTGATAAATTATGCATAATAAAATATTACAAATTAAGTATGATTGGCTTTTTAATAACTTCAATCATGCAGTCAATTAGGATATTTTTAAAATAAAACAGCAGAGCTGAGTTGGTGTTTCCAACAGGTCTGCTGTTTTTATTTTGTGCACACTTAGAATTATAATATACAAAATAGTTTGTGTTGAATTTATCACAAATACAGGACTTTATTCTTTTTTAACAGTTTATAATCTTGTAAATATTTTCAATAAACGTAAATAGTGATTTGCTTCACGTAAAGTATGGTCCCCTAACAATGGTATCATTATGGACTTGATTTTACATTCTACCAATCCTTGCGTACCTTGCGCTTTAAATTTAGTTATTTCAAGGGTTGCTTTAAGGCTGTCTTCTGTGACTTTTGAAATTGGGATTGTCTTATCCATCGCTTCTTTTGACTCATTTGTCAACTTATCAAACTCATTTCCGAAGTTATTTGCTATATTTATAAGCTCATCTTCAGTTGGATCTAGAAGTCCACGAATGAATTTTGAGTGTTCAGCCATAATTCTATTCCAAAATGTTTCTTGTTCATACATATCGCTCTCCAAGTTGATTTCCTCATGATTTTGAAGCCTTTGAAGTATTTGAAAATAGAATTTCGCTTCTCTTAAAATATGGTCTATAAGTAAAGGGTAATTACTTGTAAAAATCCTACAGGACATAACCCCTGATAAAATTATAGTCTTAAACTGTGCTAAAGATTTAATTAATCTCATCGCTTGAAGGTTAAGCGTAAATATTCTTTGCTCAAGCATAGGATTACTTATCATTAAAGAATCGCTGCCCATTAATCCCGCTTCTGTTTCCGTCAAATTAATTGGAATATTCACTCCTGTAAAATAGGCTGAAGCCATCTCAGCTTTTAATGTAAAAGGTGTTATTACTTCACCAGACTGTAATACACTGGGGCTAACAATGCCGTTAGAAAGTGATATAGCATCTGCTAAAAGTCTGTCAAAACCTATTCGGAAGATATCCGCTTGCTGGATATAATTTGAGTCCTTTTGTGTAAAACCTACTTGTAAAAAGAATGAATGTTCCTTCATAATCCTTGCAAAAAAAAGATGTAATTCAAGCGATTGTCGTATAAATTCAGTACTAGATAGCATAGTCAACTCTCCTTAATATAAAATTTTACATTCGCTATTATTATATTAATTGGATACATAAAAGGTTACTTTTTATGACCACAAGCACCCAAATGATGAAAGAAAATTTTTCTTTCATCATTTGAACTACCAATGAATAAAGTCACAGGATTCCTTGTTTCATCAAAACACCATCTTGTTTATATTATTTTTAATTTGTGAGATAATAGATCCAAAGAATAAAATATATTGCTAGGATAGTAGATGCGTCTAGTAGATAATATTTCTTAGGAGGAATTTTTATGAGACTTACTAGAGAATTTTATGCCAGAGAAACTTTGCAGGTTGCGAAGGAACTTCTAGGAAAAATACTTGTACATGAAGTTAATGGGGTAAAGCTAAGAGGAAAGATAGTTGAAACAGAAGCATACATTGGATCAATAGATAAGGCATGTCATGCTTATGGAGGAAAGCACACACCTAGATTAGAAACTTTATACGGCATGCCTGGCATAGCATATGTATATTTTATTTATGGAATGTACCATTGCTTTAATGTGATAACAAAAGAAGAAGGTTACCCAGAAGGGGTTTTAATTAGAGCTATAGAGCCGATAGATGGATTAGATGAAATGTCAAATTTAAGATTTAAGAAAGATTATAATAAACTTACAAAAGCTCAAATTAAAAACTTAACTACAGGACCATCAAAGCTTTGCATAGCTATGAATATAAATAAAGAAAATAACAAGCAAGATTTATGTAAGAGGGATCTATATATTGAAGACCCAGTTGAAATAGAAAAAGTCACAATTATAGAAGCTAAGAGAATTGGAATTGATTATGCAGAGGAAGCAAAGGACTTTTTATGGAGATTTTATATAAAAGATAATAGTTGGGTATCAGTTAAATAGGGGATTTAGCAGTATAATTAAGAAGAAGGGAAGTAATACAAATGAGTTTTTTATTTAATGACAAAGGAAACAAAAATGAGGTAGAAAAAATTAAGTTTGGAAAAAAATCAAATAAAGATAGAAAAATTAAAAGGGCGGCTACCTTTAAAATATTAAATACAGCAATTATATATAATGATGAAGAAGATTATTATGATACATTGGCTACATGCGTTAATGAGAATAATGTTATAGAAACAATAAGCATAGAAGGGTTTGAAATACATGAGAATGTTATAGAACTTAAAGGTGCATATATTGACTACGAAGAAGACTCAGAAGTAAATTTCACTGGAACAATATATTATTTATAATTTATAGAATATGAGGTTAGTATAACGCACACTAACCTCAATTTTTATGCCCTTCTATATTTTTTAAGAGCTAGGGTGTTTAACATAAGAAATAATAATGCATATCCTATAAGCATTAGTAAATCATATTTAACGTCTATTAAACTCTTTCCCCTTAGCATTATATCTCTTAATGCTTCTGCACCATAAGTCATAGGAAATATTTTTGATAATATCTTTGCAAAAGCAGGTGAGTTTCTCAAATCAAAAATACCACTAAACATAATCTGAGGAACTATTACTATAGGTATAAATTGAAATAGTTGAAATTCATTACGTGCAAAGGCAGATAAGAGGGTTCCAAGGGCTAAGGATCCCGACGCGAGTACCAAATTTATTACAAGCACTGCCCAAAAGCTCCCGACCATTGGTACATTAAGGCCATATATACTAAAGACCTGAAGTATTATAGTCTGAATAGATACAAACAATCCGAAACCTAGAAAATATCCTAAAACTATCTCCCATCTTTTAAGAGGGGTGGCAAGTATTCTATCCAGTGTTCCGCTTATTCTCTCTCTCAAAAATGCAACCCCAGCGATTAGAAACACAAAAAAGAAGATAAAGAAGCCCATAAGAATTGGAGCCATGGAATCAAATGCTCCCATATCCATAGATCCATGTAAGAAATTAATTTCTGGCTTTTGCATAGTGCTGTTTGTTGAAAGCTTGTTAAGCGTATTCATAACAAGGCTAGTAATAGATGGGTCAGCACCTTCTAATGTAATCGTTGGTTTAATTCCATTAAAAATAATATAAGCATCTATATTTTTATCATTTAAATTTTTTAATGCAATTTCTTCACTGAAAGCTTTATTAACATTTGCAAGGCTTTGAAGTCTTTCTACATAGGCATCTGGTGCTGAAATAACATCAATATTTGGAGTTGTGGTTGCTGAGGTTAAAATAGCACTTAAAAGATACATTACGAAAACCGGAGCAACAAAAATTAGTGCTATGGATCTTTTATCTCCTCTTAACTGCTTAATTAATCTTTTAGCTATTGATAATACTCTCATATGCTTTTCACCTCTCCTTCCTTTCCATAATAGAGAAATGCTCCCTCAACAGTATTTTCTCCTGATTTTTCCTTTAATTCCTGAGGAGTGCCAATGGCAATTATCCCTCCCTCTCTAATTAAGGCAAGTCTATCACAATGCTCAGCCTCATCCATAACATGGGTAGTTATTATTATTGTAACCCCCTCTTTTTTTAAACGTTCAAATTCTCTCCAAAACTGAAGTCTTAGTACTGGATCAATTCCTACAGTAGGTTCATCAAGAATAAGTATTTCTGGTTTATGGACTAAGGCAATAGCAAGGGATAATCTTCTTTTCATCCCACCAGAAAAATTTTTAATAAGTTTTTTACCTTCGTCTTTTAGAAGAACTAATGCTAAAACTTCATCAGCTCTTTTTTTAGCTGGCTTTCCTTTCATTCCATATAACGATGCAAAGAATAGTATATTGTCATATGCATTTAAGTCTTCATACAGTGCATCACTTTGAGCCATATATCCAATTTTCGAAACAACGTAGAGTGACGGCATTTTAGTTTGAAGCACAGTTACTGATCCACTCGACGGTTCACTCATTCCGACGATAGCCTTAATTAAAGTGGTTTTACCAGAACCGGATGGCCCAAGGAGGCCAAGTATTTCTCCTTTTTTTACCGAAAGATTGATGTTTTCAAGTACTACAAATTTTCCGAACTGCTGCTTAAAATGCTCTATCTCAATAACATTTTCAACACTCATTTAGTACACTCTCCTTTTACTCCTATTCCATTTATTAGAATATCGACTATCTTCTCTATTTCTTTTTCATCCCCCTCATTTGTAAATACCTCAGGAAATGTATTACTTAGTATAGAAAACCCTGCAACCAAACTAATTAAGCTCCTTGTCATAAGCCTTGGATCAATATCTCTTAAATTTCCTTTTTGTATATTTTCCTCGAAAAATTTATCTACTATAGGAATAGTTTTAGGGATAATTTTCTTTTGTAATGGATCGAGTAACTCTGGATGGTAAATTGACTCAACCATTACAGTTTTTATTAAAGGTGAATTCCTTTTAATTAAAGCTATTCTATCTATCATTATATTTTTTAATACCACATTTATAGACTCGTTTTTTTCATTATCCATGATTGTTTCCAGTGATTTAAACATAAGAGGCCTAAAAAACTTTACCATTAGAGGAATTAGCAGTCCAACTAATAAATCCTTTTTAGTTTTAAAATACCTAAAAATTGTTCCTTCAGCTATCTTAGCCTCTTTTGCTATATCACTAGTCCGACCTCCTTCATATCCTTTTTGCGCAAAAATCTTTGTTGCAGCATCTAAGATATCCCATTGCCTTTTTGATATTTCTTCTTCAGGTAGGGTTTCATCAAATAATGAACTATATAAATCTTTTTTATTTTCCACTATATCAACTCCTTATAAATTATCACTCTTAATATAATGAGTGCTCACTCACTTTTATTATATCTAGAAAAACCATAATGTCAATTAAAATTATTATTTATAAGACAATTTTCCATTAATAAAACAATATAAGATTAAAGTGATTTTCTTGTGAAGGTGTCTTGACGAGAAAACACTTCGGTGGTAGAATTAAAATATACTTCGCAGAGAGAACTAATCAGGAGGCCGTTTATGGATATAATCAAAATAGAGCAGATTATTTTTAATAATATTGATGAGTTTAAGGTTTTGTTTTTTCCGGAGCAGTGGAGCGATATATTCTTAGATTTTTCTAAGAATGAAATATTAGCATTATTATTCTTGTATCGAAAAAAGAATGCTAATATGACGGAAATAGCAGAATATATAATAGCCCCCTTAAATACTGTCACAGGAGTTATTGCTAGATTAGAAAAAAAATTAATGGTAGAAAGAATAAGAAGTGATGAGGATAGAAGAATAGTTTTAATAACTCTTACAGAGGCTGCTAATACTGTAATTGAAAAGGAAAAGGATATGATTACTAAATATCTTATTGAGATTTACGCAAAACTTACCCCAGAGGAAATTTCTTCAGCTTTAAGTATTTATAACAAAGTACTGGGAGTTTTTAAGGGAAGCGTGAATCAAGTTAAAGAAGAAGATATTTCTGTTAAGAAAATAAGAAAAATAATTATTGATTAACGCAGGGTACCTGCGAACTCAGAGTACTGAGAGCTCAGTACCTGAGTTATTTTAAGAATAAATACTTCGTTAAAAGAACTATTCAATCAAAGAATTAAAATTAGGAGTGATAATATGAAAAGAATTATTATTTTTACTGGTAAAGGTGGAGTTGGTAAAACCAGCACCGCAGCAGCTCATGCACTGAAGGCTTCATTGGAGGGAATAAGGACTTTAATTGTTAGTACAGATATGGCACATAATTTAAGTGATATTTTTATGCAAGAAATAAAAAATGAGCCTACGGAAATACGGGAAAATTTATGGGGACTTGAAATTGATCCTAACTATGAAATGGAGAATTATTACGGAAGTATTCAAGCTGCTTTTAAAAAAATGATGGTTTTTAAAGATGAAAAGCAAATAGAAAACTTTGAGGATATTGTTGTATTTCCAGGAATGGAAGAACTATTTTGTCTTTTGAAAATTAAAGATTTACATGATAGTGGTGTTTATGACCTAATAATTGTTGATAGTGCTCCCACAGGAGAAACCATAACCCTTCTAAAATTTCCAGAGCTCATGAGTTGGTACATGGAAAAACTATTTCCCATTGGAAAGGTTGCAATGAAAGTGCTGAGGCCTATATCTAAAATAGCTTTTAAGATAGAAATGCCGGATAAACAAGCCATGAACGATATTGAAAAACTTTTTATAATGCTATCAGACCTTCAAAAATTGTTGAAGGATAGAGATAGTTGTAGTATAAGACTGGTTACGATTCCTGAAAAAATGGTTATTGAAGAGACTAAGAGGAACTACATGTATTTGAATCTTTATAATTTTAATGTAGATGCTATATATATTAATAGAATTCTACCACAGGATATAAAAAATAGCTTTTTTGATGAGTGGAAATGTATTCAAAAAAAGTATATGGAAGAAATAGATTCAGTATTTTTGAATCTGCCTAGGTTTAAAATTAAATGGTATGAGGTAGATATTAATGGTATAGAAGGGTTAGAAAGAATAGTTGTGGATTCACTGAATGTTAAAGATATATTTAAGGTTCAAAAAATAACTTTTAGTGAGAAATTTAAGAAGGTAGGAGATGGCTATAAGCTTCAAGTATATGTACCTTTTGGAGACAAAAAAGACCTAGAAGTATATGAAACTGGCTCTGATATATCAATTAAAATAGGCAATTTAAAAAGGAATATTCCTTGCCCAAATTCACTTAAAAAGTATTCAATAAGTAAAGCTGATTTTAATGAGGATTATTTATCAATCTATTTCGAGGAGAAGGTGGATTAAATGAATAGTGAAATAATTAAAAAATTGATAAAAATAGAAAGACTGAAATATGAAGTTATAAAGGATATTTTACCAGAAAAAATCTTTCATAGGCTTAACAAATTTGAGAATGAAGCAGCTATGCTTATAAAAGATATTGCTTTGGATTTTATCCGGGAGTCCTCTGAAAAAGCTGAAGATGGACAAGAGAAAGAAATTAAAAAAGTTAAAATTGATTTCCTATAATTAAATTGGAGGGATTAAAATGAGAATTATTTTATATACAGGAAAAGGTGGAGTAGGAAAAACTAGTGTTGCATCAGCCACAGCTTGCCAAATTGCAAAGAAGGGGAAGAAGGTGCTAATAATGAGTACGGATCAAGCTCATAGTCTTTCTGATGCATTCGGTGTAAAGTTATCTAATACGCCAACGATAATTTCTGAAAATTTAGAAGCTATTGAGGTAGATGCTATTATTGAAAATGGTGCTATTTGGGGAAATATTAAGGGCTATATAGAAAAATTGATGTTATTAAAAAACGAAAAAAATATTGAAGTCGAAGAATTATTGGTTTTTCCTGGCTTTGAAGATTTGATTTCCTTGCTTAAAATCAAACAAATTAATGATGAAAATAATTATGAGGTTTTAATTGTTGATTGTGCGCCTACAGGAGAAACTATGTCACTTTTAAAGTTTCCAGAGCTTTTTAAATGGTGGATGGATAAAATTTTCCCTATGAAAAGGAAGGCTGCTAAATTTGTAAAGCCAATAATTGATCGTACAATTAAGATTCCACTTCCAGATGATAAAACTTTTGATGAAATTGAAATTCTTTATAACAAAATCGATGAACTTCATAAGTTAATGCTCCAAAAGGATAAGGTGAGCCTTAGAATAGTTACTACTCCAGAAGAGATTGTTATTAAAGAAGCTAAAAGAAATTTCTCTTATTTGCATCTCTATGATTTTAATGTAGACGCAATTATTGTTAATAAAATAATATCAGAAGAGGGCGGCAAAGGGTACTTTGAAAAGTGGATTAAGCTTCAAAGTGAAAACCTTAAGGATATAAGTGAAAGTTTTAGCCCTGTACCAATCTTTAAAATTGAGCTGATGCATAGGGAGGTTAGAGATTACGAGGCCTTATTAAATATGGGGGAGAGTATATTTAAAGAAGTTTCTGCGGAAAAAGTGCTTTTTAAAGATAAAATCTTTGAGATTGAAAAATCAAGTACAGATGAAAGTTATTATTTAAATATAAATATGCCTTTCGTTGATAAAAAAGAGTTGAATTTACTTCAAAAAGGGGATGATATTAGTATATCCATTAAAAACGAAAAACGCAATTTTGTGATTCCACAAAAATTACATTCAAAAAATATTATTAAAGCAAATTATGAGGGTGGAAAGCTGAGGATACAATTTAATTAAAAGTCAAATGTAGAAAATGGCAATATCAATTGTCATTGATATGAAACCAGAGATAATTGTTTTGGACGATCCAACTTCTAAACTAAAGAGCTACTAGAAAGGGCTTATTTAGAAGCTCTTTTTAGTAGCTTAATTATGTAATGGTCTCTTAAGATAGATTTTTTTCTATATTTACTACGAAATCTTGAACATTTGTTACTATGGAAGTAATTTCAAGGCTTCCTCTATCTCTTAATTTATTAACGGCAAATTCTGATATATCTACAGTGTAGATATATACTGGTCGAACATCTTCGTCTTGGACTTTATACATTGGTGTCATGTTGCCGGTGGCAATGGTATGAAGCATGGTTGCTAGGCAAATAACGGTAGTTGCTTTTTTACAATGTTTTCTCATGGTTTCTTGAGATTCATATACATCGGAAATAACTCCTGGAAGAGGACCGTCATCTCTAATAGAGCCCGCAAGTACTAAAGGCACGTTATTTTTTACACAGGAATAAACGACGCCCCGGTTTATTGGTTGAGTTTTAACGAAATTTTCTATTGAACCAGCTTTCCTCACCTTATTTATCACATCAATATGATTATAATGACTATTAAAATTAGAATTCTGGGTATAAATATTTTGACCAAGGGCTGTTCCAAGAAGGGAACCCTCCATGTCATGAACGGCAAGAGCATTTCCTGCGAAAATAGCATGAGCATATCCATTATTAATTAAATTCTCCATGGCATTTTTAGAATCATGATCAAATACAACCGCAGGTCCTAGAACCCAAATGATATATCCATGTTTTTTTTCATACTCTAATAATTCATATAGATCATCATAATCTCTGGAGAAGCAAGTTTCTCTGGATCTTCCTGTTCTAAAGGCAAAGGGTTGAGTATCCGCATTACTTTCATATCTAAAGGGATTCATTTGCATAAAAATGCCCTCTTCACCATTCTCAAGTCTTCCTAAAACCACAATATCATTAATCTTAAGATTTCTAAATTCCCTTACTGAAACTGTTTCATTGTTTTCTACCACAACAACACAATCCATTCGACTTTCAGGTGCTAATATCCATCTACCATTTATTTTGAAATACTCAGGGTAAATTGAGGTGGCATGATAATCGTCAGGAGAAGTTCCTTTTATAGTTACTAACCCAGTTTTAACGTTTGGTGAAGAATGAAAGGGTTCTGTAGTAAAGTCAGGGAGTGTGTACTTAGGTAATTTGAATGACATATAATATACCTCCATCTTAATTAAAAACTAACATTTAGTCATATTATAATTAAATATTTAACAATAGTCAAATAAAGTAGTTTGTCTCATTTTTCTTCTTCATATTTAATATAAATCAATAAAATTATTGAAGTTTTAGTGAGCATATAGTAAAATTAAAACACATAATAGTACAAAATATGAGAGCTTAATACATAATATTTCAATAGAATTTAGAATGTACATAATAATACTATTAATTTTAGGACTAACAATTTTATCAGAGAAAATATAAGAAGGGGGAATTTAAATGTTTAAAAAGTTTTTTTCATTAATATTAATAATTGGTGGCTTGATATCAACCTTTTACGGAATTAGCTATAGTAATTCATCGGAGGCACAGTTTAGAAACATGTTTGCAAGGGGCGGAATTGGTTCGGGAGATAGTTATGGAATAATATTTACTGCAATAGGTATAATATCAATTTTAATAGGAATAACTTTGATAGTGTTTTCAAGAAAACCTGTAAGAGTAGAAAATAAAGAGAAAAATGGATGCGATAATAAAAATTATAGTGAAAAATCAAAACAACAACATATTATAAATGAAAATAATACTATAGGTAATTATAAAGAAAAGTCATCAGAATTAAGCAAAATTTATAATTTATACAAAAATGAAATATATAATGAACAAGATTATAGAAATAAAAAAGAAATATGGATCAAAAGCTTGAAATCATTGAATTTTCATAAAGTAGAAACTGATTTTTTAAATGAGATGTTACCATATGTTAAGGATAATATATTAGAAAAAAGTGAATTAGAAACAATAAAATATATTGTTTCAGGAGAATACGCAAAGGATAAATATAAAGAAGAACACAAACAGAAAATAAAGGCAGAAGAAGAAGCAAGAAAAAAGAGAGAAGAAACAATTGATATGATAAAGAATAAAACAAAAGAAGTGACATCAAATACAATAAATAAAATTAGTAGGATTGTAAGTGATAACTCTAATAAAACAATTGCTGCAAATAATCAATTATTATGTAAGTGTGGAGAAAAACATGGAGAAGATGATATTTTCTGCAATAACTGTGGATCAAAAATAAATTAAGAAATAGTAACTAGTGTTTTGGAGTGTGCTAAAAAGAAATTTGTGGAAAGGATGTCTTAAAGGGCATCCTTTTTATGCTATAATTACTTAAAGTATGATAAAGGAGTAGAGATATGGAAAGTCACCGTAAAATCAATTTTGTAGTCACCATTTTAATAGCTTTGCTCCTTACAGGAACAATAGGATATAAATTTTTATTGAATGTTAGCGTTGTAGATGCATTATATATGACGGTTATAACCATATCAACCGTAGGATATTCGGAAGTGGCTAATATGGATGCAAAAGCCAAGCTTTTCACCATATTTATTATTTTCTTTAGTTTAGGTACTGTGGGGTATTTATTTACAAGCATAGTATCTTCATTTTTAGAAGGAGATTTAAAAGATGCTTGGAGGAGGAGACGTATGGAATCTCATGTAACAAAGCTAAAAGACCATTATATAATTTGTGGCGCAGGTGAAACAGGATATAATGCCATAAAGCAATTTAAAAAAAGTAACGTTCCTTTTATTGTAATTGAAAAGGAAGAAGAAATAATAAATAAATTAATAGGGGAAAAAATATATGCTATCCAAGGCGATGCGACTGAAGAAAATATATTAGATAATGCAAGAATACAGTATGCAAAGGGTCTTATTTCTTCATTACCTAAGGATGCGGACAATGTATATACAGTTTTAACCGCAAGACAAATGAATAACAATTTGTATATTGTGTCTCGGGCTATAAACAAAAATGCAGATGAAAGGTTGAAAAAAGCAGGTGCGAATAATACAATTTCTCCAAATGAAATAGGAGGCCATAGAATGGCAGCCCTAATGCTTAGACCTACTGTTATTGCTTTTTTAGATATGATAACCCATGCTGGAGATGTAATTTTAGACTTAGAAGATGTTGTCATTTGTGGGAAATCCATTCTAGTAAACAGGAGTCTTCAAGAAGTGAAAATCCCTGAAAAAACTGGACTGATAATTTTAGCTATAAAAAAATATAATAGTGAGATAATATCATTTAACCCAAATTCTGACGAAATACTGGAAATAGGTGATACCATGGTAGTTCTAGGAACAGAAGATCAGGTAATGCAACTTAGAAAAATTGCTAATGACATAGGACAAAGATATTAATAGGAACTTATATAATTATAAAATTTAATTTCATAGAATTTTCCCCATTGGATGAATTTAGTTGAAATTTGTGACAAAAAGTGTAATAATATATATGTATATATATTATTAAGGGGGAATTTAGTTATGAAAAAATCAATTTTATTAATTGCTTTGTCAATATCTGTTCTTGCTTTGCTCGCTGGGTGCAGTAGTCAAGTAAAGTTAGAAACGGGTATGGCAAACAGTGCGGATATAAAGTCTTGTGCTTATGACATTACAGTATCTACTGATGCATCAGGGATTAAGAATAGCTTAGATACAGGCGTAACTACAGGTATGTCAAGTATGTTAAGTTCAGGAAAGGTATCTTTGAATCTTAATGGCAAAATGCTAAAGACAGAGGAGAGGTCAAAGATTAGTAGTGATGTAAAAGTAACCTCTGGAGGAGTATCTTTTGAAACACCAATATACATTGATAGCTCCAATACTAAATTAGACTTTGACTTGTTTGTGGGAGTACCTGATATTTTAAAAAATATGGTTGGTGTCGACCTAGCGAATATATCAAACGTTCATATGGCTTCTACTGACCTAGAAAGCTATGTAAAGAAAAATAGTTCTAACGAGGATTATAAAAAATTTGAGGATTCAATGACTAAGGTATTTGACAAAAAGAGTAGCAAGAATAGTAAGGTTTCAGAAAACATGACACTTACATTCAATACTTACTTAGAAAAGAATAAGGCAAAAGTAAAAACATTTGAAAAGCTTGGGGATAAGTCATCTTCAAAGAATGGTATATACACTGTTAAGCTTTCAAAAGAGGATATGAAAAATATTATTTCAAACTATTTTAGTAATGAAGAATATTTTAATAATTACAAAGAGGCTGTAACGGAAGCTCAGAAGTTATCTTCAGTGGGGGCTGGGGACAAAGTAACATCTCCAAATATGGATAATGCAAAAACAGTTATTGCAGATTATAATAAAGTCCTTGATGCTGCTAAAACGATTGATATAGTAGCAACATTTACAATAGAGGATAACATTACAACTAAAACAAATATTAAATTTGGGGTTGTTAACACAGATGGTAATGTAGACATTGAAATAGATAGCAAACTAAGTGATATTAATAAAGAAACTTCCATAGTTGCACCAGATAAGAACTCTGATAAGACAATGAATATTATGGAATTAATGGACGCTCAAACTAAATAAAACAAATAACGGGTTTGTATAATTAAAATGACATTAATTGGTCCTACTATAAAGTTAAATTAAAAAAGATAATACTGAAATGTTAAATGGTTAAATAAATTATGCTATGTTAATAAATATTAACATAGCATAATTTATTTCTAAAGATTTAAATAATAATTACTTATTTAAATCTTCCAAGTCATCAAGTTGTTTAGTATTATTGCTTTTTATTTGATTGAGCATGGTAAGTTCTTGAGATGTTTTCTTTCGTATATCAGTTAAATATATATTATAAGTAGCCAAGTCAGCGGGCTTTGTAAAATAAATTAGGTTGTATTTTACTGTATAATTTGCTTTTACCTTTAACATAAAGCTCATATTCGTATCTATTACTTTAAGAAAGTTTTTTTCGAATATAACATAGTTTTTTAATGAATCGCCTGATTTTAGTTGTCCTTCTGAAAAACCAGTTACTATATCTTCTTTATAACGTATTGGAATATCTAACTTACTTACATCTGACTTCATATTCTTTGTAATTTTAGCAGTATCTGATTCGTATTTCTCCTTAATTATTAATACAATATTACCATTAAGTAAAAATATATACAATCAACAATCGACAAAATATGCTTATTAAACAGCTAGTAGAAAACAATGTATTTACTAGAACAATTGTGATTTAGCAAGTAAAGATATCCTCATCTAGGGAGGAATGTTACAATATGTGCTTTTTATATCCACAGTTATCCATTTATGTTACAATTAAGTTAGTTAATAATCTTAAATTTATTAAAAAAAGCAATATAGTTGTTATGTAAACAGCTAAAAAATACATTCAAGGGGATGGTATCGTGGAGAACTCACAAAGTATAATATCAATTAAAAATTTAAAAATGAGCTATGGCAGTAAGACGGTGCTTAATGGAATAAATTTAGAGATTTCTCGCGGGCAGATAATAGGATATATAGGGACAAATGGTGCTGGTAAAAGTACAACTATAAAAATAATGCTTGGGATAATAGAAGGATACGTGGGAAAAGTAGAAATATTAGGACAAGATATAAGTAATGGAAGTGTAGAGTATAAAAAGAGAATAGGTTATGTTCCAGAACTTGCAGATATATATGAAAATTTGACTGCTTATGAGTATATAAGCTTTTTAGGTGGAATATATGGATTAGAAGAGAAAAAGCTTATTGAGAGAGTAAAGAAGCTTATGGACTTATTTGGAATGGAGGACGTTATAAATTCTAGAATATCCTCGTTCTCAAAAGGCATGAGACAAAAGCTACTTATAATATGTAGTCTAATTCATAATCCAGATATATTATTTTTTGATGAGCCTTTAAGTGGACTAGATGCTAATAGTGTAATGGTGTTTAAAGAGGTTATGAAAACTCTTGCTAGGCAAGGAAAAACCATATTTTATTCGTCTCATATAATGGATGTTGTTGAGAAGGTAAGTGATAGAATATTACTTATAAATGATGGACAAGTAGTTGCCGATGGAAGCTTTGAGGAACTTAAAAATAATCAGAAGGAAGGAACACTTGAAGAAATATTTAATCAACTAACGGGATTTAATGAGCATGAAGAGGTTGCTAAAGAATTTGTTTCTTTGGTTTGCGAGGTGTAATTATGAAGAATTTCATAGTATTAAAGATATTAGATAAATTTCGATCATTATATGAAAAGTTAGGCGTTAATTATAAGACTATGCGAATAATACTGCAGATAAAATTAACCATGGATGGCCGTAGAGTAAGTTCTATTTTGGTTAATAGTAAAAAGACAGATGAGACTAAGGACAAAAATAATTATCTAAATTTATTGATGTTTAATTTATTTATAAGCATTTTTATTGGATTAATAATAAATAGCAATATGCCATCTATGAAATCTACAAATATTGTAATAGGTATAAATCTATTTATGATGATATCACTTATGATATCTGACTTTTCATCAGTTTTACTAGATGTAGCGGAGAAAAATATATTATTACCGAAACCTATTGATAGTGTTACATTTAATGCAGCAAAAACTACACACATATGTATATATTTAATAGGGTTATCACTTTCATTAAATTTAATTCCACTTGTTATTGGTACAGTAAAATATGGCGCTTTGTTTTTCGTTATATTTTTCATAGAAAATATACTTGCAGTATTAATAGTTATAACTTTAACTTCTCTATTATATACTTTAGTTTTAAAGTTCTTTGATGGAGAGAAACTAAAGGATATTATAAACTATTTTCAAATATTATTAGCTTTTGTATTTGCTTTTGGATATCAATTAGTTGCTAGAGTTTTTAATGCTACAAATATGAATAGTGATTATATACCTAAATTCTGGCATGCATTACTTCCATCTATGTGGTTTGCAGCACCATTTGGAATATACATAGATGGGAATAAACAGTCCTTTCTAATATTTTTATTAGTACTCGCTATAGTAGGTCCGATTACGTTAATGACACTTTATATCAAAAAAGTAGTACCCTATTTTGAAAAGAACCTTCAAAAATTAAATGAAAATGGAGGAGTCGTAAGTAAGGGAAGTGAAAATAGAAGAGAATTTGTAGCGCGCCTGGTTTGCAAGGATAAGATTGAAAAGAGTATGTTTAAATTTACTCAAAATATGATAGCTACAGAAAGAAATTTGAAGTTAAAGGTGTATCCGACTCTTGCAATGGCAGTATTTATGCCGGTTTTATTCATATTTATGGATAGTAGTAGTGATATATCTATCAGTGCTAAAATTCAAACAGGCTTTGGTGGAAAAATTCATTTGCTAATGTATATAAGTATATTCTTGCTTTGTTTTTGTACAGCATTTATAAACAATAGTGACAGTTATAAGGGCGCTTATATATACAAGGTATTACCGATAGAAAATCCAGGAGTAATATTAAAAGGGGCTGTAAAAGGAACTTTACTTAAGTTAGTAATACCGCTTTATATATTAGAAGCTATAGTATTCTTAATATTTAAAGGGCCATCAATAATTATAGATTTAATAGTAATGTTTTTAGTTCTTTTAATATTATCATTAGTGTATTTTAAATTATTAAATAAGGCAATGCCATTTAGTGTAAAGTTTGCAACAGCAGATAGTGGTAAGCTTATAGGACCTTCTTTAATAACTAGTGTGCTACTTGGAGTATTTGTCGGAATACATATAATTATTAGAAACAATATGATATATGTTGCAGTTTATGGGGTGTTGCTCTTAATAGCTAATGTAATTCTTTGGAAAACTAGCTTTAGGGCAAACTGGAAGGATATAGAAATGTAACCATAACAGTTTTCTTGAAAACAGTCATTTTTAACACTGTGTAGAGGAGACAGTTAAGGTATTTTTATTTGTAATTGATCATTTCCAGGTAACATATAACTCTTTTCATACAGTACTAAGTTTACTGGTACGTGATTCTCACTTTGTATTTGAAGCGTGTTTTTAGTGAATCTAATTTTTAAAAGTGCGCCTCTAAGCATTATTTTAAAGGAGCATAAGCGCCAATGATTAGGAATGATTGGATTTAAAATTAATTTATTATCAATAACTCGCATCCCACCAAAACCATGAACTATTGCCATCCAAGTTCCGGCCATGCTGGTTGTGTGACAACCGTCTTTTGTGTCATTGTTGTAATTATCAAGATCAAGCCTTGATGTTCTTAAATACATTTCATAAGCTTTAGCATGATTTCCAATTTTTGCAGCTAAAATAGCATGAATGCAAGGAGACAAGGAAGACTCATGTACTGTTCTGGGTTCATAGAAATCAAAATTTCTTTTAATAGTACCGATATCATATTCATGTTCAAATAAGTAAATACCTTGAAGTACATCAGCTTGTTTTATGAAGCATGATCGGAGTATTCTATCCCATGACCATTTCTGATTTAATGGTATGTTTTTTTTATCTAGGTCTTTAACTAGTATCTGCTGCTTATCCATATATCCATCTTGTTGAAGGAAAATTCGAAGTTCTTTGTCTCGTGGATAGTACATATTTTCAATGATATTTTTCCAAATAATTATTTCATCATCTTTAAAATTAATTTTTTCTTTGAGTTCACTTAATCTTTCAGGCTGATTTTGACTTAGATAATCTATAACATTTAGTGTATACTGCATCGTCCAGCAGGCAATTTTGTTAGTGTACCAGTTATTATTTACATTGTTTTCATATTCATTAGGGCCAGTAACACCTAGGATCATATATTTGTTTTTATTTTTTGAGTAAGTGATTCTTTGAGCCCAAAATCTTGATATGGCTGTAAGTACCTCAAGACTGAATTCACCAAGGCAAGACTTGTCTCCAGTATAGTTTACGTAATTATATGTAGCGTAAGCTATGGCACCATTTCTATGGATTTCTTCAAAGGTTATTTCCCACTCGTTATGACATTCCTCTCCATTCATTGTTACCATTGGATATAGAGCTGCTCCATTTATAAAACCTAACTTCTTTGCATTTTCTATGGCTTTGTCTAACTGCTTGTATCTATAAAATAATAGGTTCCTAGATACTTTCTCCTCTGAAGTACTTAGATAAAATGGAATACAATAAGCTTCAGTATCCCAGTAAGTGCCACCTCCGTATTTTTCACCGGTGAAGCCTTTTGGTCCTATATTTAATCTATGATCTTTTCCATTATAGGTTTGATTTAATTGGAATATATTAAATCGAATACCTTGTTGGGCTGATACATCACCTTCAATAACTATGTCGCTTTCCTTCCACTTTTCACTCCAAGCATAGGCCTGCTCTTTTAATAATAGTTCAAACCCATCATTTTTAGCTTTGAGTGAAAGTTTTTTAGTTATTTGAATTAGTTTTGTTATTTCATAATATCTTGATGATGTATTTGCAACGTATTTATAAATTATTACTTCATCATTTTCATTGCAATTTATTAATACGGTATTCGATACATATTTTTCACTTTCTTCGAGTCTTGGAATTGGTTTAAGTATTTCACCATTTTTAGTTATTTCATAGGTCATATCTGTGCAGATTCCAAAATCTAATTTCTTAGTTTTGAGCATCACATATGCTTCATATGGTTTAACTTCTTTCGAAATCTCATCCCAGAACTTTTCATCGTAGTTTGAGTCAGAATTAATAACATCCCCATCAAGGTAAGGTGTAATTTCTAATATACCTTTGAAATTCAATAGTTTTATCGAATACTTTATCGCGCCTATTTCACCGCGAGCCATGCTTATAAATCTTTTAGATTTCACCTCGATTTCATTACCATCTGTGAGTACAGCCACAAAAATTCTTTTCATATAACCTTGTTTCATATTCAAAGTTCTTTTGAATTCTTTTATGGTGCACTTAGCAAGATCTAAAGAAATGTCATTAATTCTGATGTTTATACCAATCCAATTTGTTGAGTTTAAAACTTTAGCAAAATATTCTGGATAGCCGTTTTTCCACCAACCAACTCTCGTTTTGTCAGGATAATAGACGCCGGCTATATAATTTCCTCTAAGAGATTTACCACTGTATTCTTCTTCGAAATTTGCTCTTTGTCCCATATATCCATTGCCCAAGCTAAAAATACTCTCAGACATTTCACTGTTATCAGCATTAAAGCCTTCTTCAATAATATTCCATTCGTCTAATTTATAATAGTGTTCCATCAAAAAGCCTCCTCGTTTTTCAACTTATAGTTCTAACTTATCAAAAGTCATATTAGAAAATCCTGAGAAAACTAAATGAGCTTTTTTTAATATATCTTTAGAACCTATTCCAATGCAGTGCATTCCTGCATTTATGGCAGCTTCAACACCAGCTTCTGCATCTTCAAATACAACACACTCACTAGGTAATAATTTAAGTTCCTGTGAACATTTTAAGAAAACTTCAGGATCAGGTTTTGCTTTAGACACTTTTGTACCATCAATTATGACATCAAAATAATCCGTTAAATTTAACTTGTTAAGAATAAGCATAGAATTTTTACTTGCAGAACCTAAGGCGATTTTTATGCCATTTGCCTTGATGTTTTCTAAAAAAAGTATAACGCCGGGTAAAATATCATCTGGTGTTAATTTAGAAATATACTCCACATACCAAATATTCTTTTTTTGGGCTAGTTCAAATTTTGCATTATTATCTAATGTAATATTATCTAGCTCTAATATGATTTCTAATGACCTTGTTCTACTCACACCTTTTAGTCGCTCATTGTCTTTTAAAGAAAATTCAATGTTTAGTTCTTGTGCCAATCTATTCCATGCTAAATAATGATATTTAGCAGTATCAACTAATACTCCATCTAAATCAAATATAACTGCTTTAATGTTGTTCATATCTTTCTCCTTTATCTTTACTTTAATCTCTATAACAACATAATAATATAAAACCATGTATTTGTTAATGAGTTTACACAAATAAGAATGATGACAATAATAAAGAAATGGAGGTTGTTTATGGCCAATAATACGAAGGCGTCTTTGAGAAATATGGTAATGTACTCTAATTGAGAAGTTTTTGTTATAGCAGGATATGCATTTTCTAGGTTTGAATTTGAAAGTAAAAAAATGGGAAATATCTTATTGGTGAGTTAAAAGTAGTTTGTATAAGCAATATTACGGTCTAGTTTTTTTCATGGATTAATCATTTTCTTCATTATAAATACAATATTACCATTAAATATATATATATACAATCAATGAAGGATAAAGTTGTAAGTATTAAACATTAAAACAACCTTTTTATTTTTTTATAAAAGAAATTGATCCACAATAAAATTATTAAATGAATATATTAATTATAGGAGCACATGTGAGGAATGCTCATTAATTTTAGGATAAGTAGAATTAATATTGTACGAACTAATTTTACTGAAATATCAAGGTCATTGAATGTTGCAAGGGTAGTAATATTATAATTATTATAGTTTTTGGAAATAATATATTAATATACATTTGAAAATTTTCATTATAGGTTAAAATGATAAGAAAAACAGAGATAAACTAAGCTATTTTAATATGAGTATTTATATTGGGGTTAAATGAGCTTATATGATATAATAGTAGTATAGTTCGAAGAATATACTTAAGTCGTTAGTTATTAAAAATAAAACAAAGCAAAAGAAAATATAAAATTATAAATATAAATTAGGAGGATGAAATATGAATGTATGTATTTTAGGTGGTGGAAATATAGGTACACTTGTAATGGGAGACATCGGAAGGAAAGAGGATATTTCTGTCAGGTTGCTGACTTCCAGACCGGATGAGTGGAATCATATTATAGAGGTTTGTGATAATGATGGCGTATTTAAATACTCAGGAAGGGTGGATGTTATATCTAGTAATCCGGAGGACGTAATTAGTGATGCGGACATTATTATATCTACGCTTCCATCTTATATGTTTAGTAAAACAATTCAAAGAATAAAGCCTTTTCTAAAAGTTGGAGTATGGATTGGAATGATGCCTGGTAATGGCGGTGGCGAATTCTATTGCAATGAACTTATTGAAAGTGGCTGCACAATATTCGGATTTCAGAGGGTTTATGGTATTTCTAGAATAAAGGAGTACGGAAAATCTGTGTTGGACCTGGGTAAAAAAGAAGAACTTTTTATAGGAGCTATTCCTGATCGTAACACAACTGAGGTATGCAAGGTACTTGAACACTTATTTAATATGAAGTGCAATCCACTAGCAAATTATCTTCAAGTTACGCTTACACCAGCGAATCCAATCCTTCACACTGCAAGACTTTATGATATCTTTCAAAATTATAAAGAAGGAGTTTATTGGGAAAATATGGTTAGGTTTTATAGAGAATGGACGGATGAGGCGTCAACTATGTTAATAGCTTGTGATGAAGAGGTACAGAAATTGTGCCGTAGGTTAGGTACAATTGATTTGCAACGTGTTGGTTTTGTAAAGGAGTATTTTGGAGCAGATTCGCCACAGCAAATGACTGAGAAAGTTAGCACTAAGGTTGCGCTTAAGAACATTGAGTCTCCAATGGTAATAACAGAGAATGGTTATATTCCAGATTTTAGTTCAAGATACTTTTTAGAGGATTTTCCATTTGGATTATGCATTATTAAGAGCTTTTGTGAAATTGTAGAACTTAAAACTCCATTCATTGATAAAATTCTTATGTGGTTTGAAAGTTTTGCTGGAGTTGAATATTATGTCAATGGTAAATTTGTAGGAAAAGATTTATTAGGTCTTCCACTACCCGCAAATTTTGGGCTAAATTCAGTAGAAAATATTATTTCATATTATAGGTGAATTGTATTTATACCACATGGGAGAGGTTGAAGCCTTTAATATTAAACAAAATATAAGTGGAGTAAATGATATTAAAAATATTAAGCTGAAAATAATAGAGTCTTTAATGGTGGGGGTGGTAAAGAAAATGCTTGATTTTATTGGGATGGGAAGTGCGTTTAATACAGAACTTGGCAATACAAGTGCCGTTATAAAAAAGATTAGTAGCTTAATTCTTATTGACTGTGGAGGAACCGTTTTTCATAAATTAAAGCGATTAAATATCTTTGATAGTCTTGAAAATTTATATATTGTTATAACCCATACACATCCTGACCATGTTGGAAGTCTGGGAGAGGTTATATTTTATTCATATTATATATTAAAACGGAGGCCAATTATATTCTTTCCTAAAAAAGAACTAATAGAAAAATTTTTAACTAGTATAGGTGTAAGCGCTGAGATGTATCATCTTAATAGTGCTGATACGGTGAATGAGAAGGATGCACAACTTGGGGATTTTAGTTTAGAATTTTTATCTGTTTTTCATGTAGATACAATACCAGCATATGGATTTATAATGAAATTAAATGGGAAAGAAATTTATTATAGTGGCGATGCAAATAACATAAGTGATAGAGTAATTGAAAAGATTAAGAGCGGAGAAATTTATAGAATTTATCAGGATACATGTGGATTAGACTATGAAGGAAATAATCATTTATCACTAAGAAAACTTTGCGATTTAGTTCCACAGGAATTTAGGTATAAGGTTTATTGTATGCATCTTGATAAACATATAACAGAGAAAGAGATAAAAGATAATGGATTCAATGTTGTTGAGATACATCAACACCACTATATTTGAACATACATCTTAATTCAACATATGCAATAGTGGTTATGAGTCCCAGTAATGGTTAGAACTATTTATCCTACCTTTTGAAAAGTAATTTATAAAAATTAGCCATATTATGAATAACATCTACTACTACTTAAGGAGAAATAATTTATACAGACACAGTTCTATTATTTTTTTTAAGTTTAGACCAGGTGATAAGTAACAATATCAATACTATTGTAGAAACACCTGATAACATGAAGCAGGTGTCAGCACCGTATTTCTCAGCTACAATTCCGGAAAGGAGGCTTCCAAGAGGAGTGAATCCAGCAAATACAAGTGAATATACACTCATAACGCGTCCTCTGTAGTCATCCTTAGAATTTAGCTGTAACATGGAATTTGCAGTGGTGGAAAAAAACATATTAAATATTCCCGTTATAGCTAAACTTAAGGCAGTAAAATAATATAAATTACTTATACCTGTGAAAATTAACATTATTCCAATTCCAATAGAGCTACCTATCATAAGAATTTTATTTGGACCATTTTTACTTTTCAAAGACATGAGAAGTGCTCCAATGAGCGAACCTGACCCAAGTGAAGACAGTAAAATTCCATAGGTTTTTTCCTGCATATGTAGTATGTTTTTCGTAAATACAGGTATTAGTACATTGTAATTAAATACAAATACTCCCATAATACTAACTAATATCAAGGTTTCTAATAAAACTGAATTATTTTTTATATATTTAAGACCATCTTTTATTTCTTTAAGCATGCCTTTCTCAGAAATTTTCTTTTTCACGTAATTGGCCGCTTCAATATGAACTAGCCCATATATAACTGCCATAAAGCTAAAACCATTTAATAAAAAACACCATCCTGCTCCAAGATATCCCATAAGCAAAGCTCCAATTGCCGGTCCGATAATTCTTGCTAAATTAAAAGTAGCTGAGTTTAGCGCAATGGCATTCATCAAATCGTCTTTCCCTACTATTTCAACATTAAATGCTTGCCTCGTTGGCATATCTAAAGTATTACAAAATCCAAGACACAAAGCTAAAGCTACTAAATATTCATACTTTAATGTATGTGTAAACACTAATGCAGATAATATAAAAGCTAATATCATTGATACACTCTGAGTGAAAATCAGTATTTGTTTCTTTGGAAACTTATCAGTTAGTACTCCGGCAAACAAGGAGAAAAAGGTTACGGGTAAAAACTGCATAGCTCCAACAAGGCCAAGTAAAAATGGAGAGCCTGTTAGAGAAAGTACCAGCCAGGATTGTCCAATATTTTGTGTCCAGGTACCTATTAAAGAAACACACTGACCCATCCAAAAATATCTATAATTTTTATGTGTAAGAGCATGAAAGTTATTGTTAATAAATCTCTTAGTAGTAACTGCTATATTCATTCTTATCATCTCCTAATGTGCTGCATCATTGTTAAAATAGTCATGTGTGAAGGTTGTTGCATTTTCCCCCATTCGCTCGAGTAATGCTAAGAATGTTTTCTTTTCATCTTCACTAAATCCTGAGAACAAAATATCCATCCAATCCATCATGGCTTTTCTAACTATAGGTTTCATTTTCAATGCTTTTTCAGTAAGATAAACATTATATGCTCTTTTATCTTTTGCATCAATTTTTCTAATGATATACTCATCATCCTCTAGCTTTTTTATGGCCTTTGCTGTGGTACCTTTATCAATTTTAAGGTAATCTGATAATTGTTCCTGACGTGAACCATCTTTTTTATATAATGCATTTAAGAATGTATACTGACTTTTACTTATACTATATTGCTTAAGTTGCCTACCTACGTATACATGCCCATGTCTATGCAAAAGAGAGATCCACCTTCCTAAAGAGTTTTTATTTTCATTCATTGTCTTATTCCTCCTAAATTAGTTGCACTTCCTACTAATTATAATAACGCAATATAGTTGCCAATGCAACTATAATAACAAGCAGGTTACATCGTGCTCTGGCCATGTAATCTGTGAACTGGTTCTGTAATATTATATTTCAACATATTATAAGTAATATTACAAACAATATATTCAATCTAAAATAAGTACAGTCGCCAGCTACAACAAATCTTTGCTATACATACATTTATTTAGCTTCATTTTCACTTCGAAATTCTAGTTATTGTTGTGTTATTTAAATACAATAGATAATAAAAGATAATTGGGAAGTAAAATTACATTAGGATATCTAGTAAACATTTGGTAACATACATATATAACTATATTTTAACTGCCAACTGACAGTAAAAAATAATTCAAAATAAATTACTTAATTAAAAATTGGGGGAAAAGAGAATGTATTGTACTAAATGTGGAAACAAAAATGTAGAAGGGGCTAAATATTGTACTAATTGTGGTATTACAATAGGAAATAAGAACTCAGTAAATAATGAAAAATCGGTAGAGAATGAGAAACCAATCGATAATAATATTGAAAATATTGGGTCAGAAGAAACAGTTGTTGGTTTTAAAGCAACAGAGGTCAATACTAAAGAAATCAAAATAAATAGTTTGAAACCAAAGGCTGGAACCTCCTCAAAAAAACCAGTCATAATTATTACCTTAGTTTTATCAATTACGGTGGGTGCATCTTTTGTAGGGGTTATGCTATATAAAAATATGCATAAACAAAAGGTAGTAACTGTTAGCAAGCAGGTTATAGACGAAACAGGTATTATATTTCCAGATAATAATTTAGAAAAAATAATAAGGGCGCATATTAATAAACCCACAGGTGATATTGTAAAGAGTGATGTTAATACTATTACATCTCTTACAGCTGATGGGAATGATATTACAAATCTTTCGGGAATAGAGAATTTAACTAACTTGACAGAGCTTTCTTTAATTAATAATAAAATTAGCAACATAGAACCTTTAAAAAGTTTGATTAAGTTGACCACTTTGTATATAACTGATAATCAAATAACCAATATAGAAACTCTAAAAGGATTGACAAACATGACTAATCTGTCTCTAAAGAATAATAAAATCAATGATTACACTCCGGTTAAGTCTTATTATACTAAACTGAAAACTAAAGATTTTACGTTAGAAGATAAAGTTGATATTGATTATATTTTACATAATAGTAGTACTGAAGAATTAAAAGAATCGGATTTAGGTAATTTAACAAAGCAGCAACTTACTTTAGCAAGAAATGAAGTCTTTGCAAGGCACGGTTTTGTTTTTAATACTGAATATATAAAAAACTATTTTGAATCTAAAAGTTGGTATCAAACAGATCCATCATATAAAGGTGAGCTTAGTAGTATGGAGAAGTTTAATGTGGAAGTAATAAAGAAGGTTGAAGATGGTAAAAAGTAATATAGCTAAAAACATAAGTGTGAAGACTATAAAACTTTTTAAAGTAGCTGTTAATGAATTTTTTTAACAGCTTTTTATTTAGTTATGCTTATAAAAACCAAATCCTCCTATACACAGTCTAATTGGTATAAATAAGGATTCAGTATAAAAAATTAATATTGCTACATAAGTTTCATAAGAGATGGATAAAAACTACAGAATAATATTAGTGATGGAGGTCGCAAAGTGGATACTAATGGAAAGATAAAATTAGCCCAAAAGGGAGACGATAACGCTTTTTATGAACTCATAAGCCAACGAAAAAGTCAGCTTTATAAAACAGCCTTTGCTTATGTTAAAAACAAAGAAGAGGCTATGGATATTGTAAGTGATACAGTTTATAAGGCTTATATATCTATTAAAAAGCTAAAGGAAGCAAGTTTTTTTAATACGTGGTTAACTAGGATACTTATTAATACCTCATTGGATTGTATTAATAAAAACAATAGAGCTACATCCTTTGAGGAAAATATAAGCTATGATGTTGGAAAAATTTCAAAGGATGATGAGCAGATAATTGATCTTAGGGTAGCAGTTGATAAGCTACATGGAGAATATAAAACAATTGTTATATTAAAGTATTTTCAGGATATGACTTTGGTGGAAATATCAAAGGTGCTGCAGTGTCCTCTTGGAACAGTAAAAACAAGACTTCATAAAGCACTTGGGGAACTTAGGTTAGAGTTAAGGGAGGAAATATTATGAATAAAGATAATATGAATGAGTTAAAAAAAGAATATGATAATATAGAGGTTCCACTAGATGTTGATTTTGCAATTGAAAAAGGTATAAAAAGAGGGAAAGTCTTTAAAAGAAAAAGAATGGAAAAATCACTTGCAGTCGTAGCAGCAGGTTTAGTTTTAGCATTTGCAATTACTTCAGGTGTAAAATTCCTTAGTACAAATAATAAGTCACTTATTGCAATACAGTCTAGCAAAACACTACCCGTTGTGGGATCATCGGAAAATCTGCAGAAATTATTGAAAACTTATATTGGTCAAAATAATGAAATAGAAAACGATATGGCCACAAAAGATAGCGGACCTATAACCAAGGCTATGCCACAGAATGAACCAACTGGGAAAAGTAGTTCTGCTACTGGTAAAGAAAACAGTGCTTTAGCCAATAAAAGCGCACAAAGTAAAGCATCTGATGCAATTTCAGATTATTCAACAACCAACCTACAGGTTCAAGGAGTAGATGAAGAGGATTTAGTAAAAACCGATGGGGAATATATTTTTAAGGTAAATGCACAAAAAATTATAAATGTTATAAAAGCAGGATCAGATTCTAAAATGGAGGCAATTAACAATATTACTTTTAAGGAGAATTATAATATAAATGGAATTTTTTTAAGAAAGAATATTTTGGTAGTTGTAGGTAATAGCTATCATATTATAGATAACCACAAGGGTGAACAAAGTAAGACGTCATATGTGATGCCATCTAATGAGGTTACAAAAGTCATAAGCTTTGATATATCTGATAAAAAAAATATTAAGAAAGTAAGAGACATTGAAATAGATGGTTTTTATAGCTCATCTAGGATGATTGGGTCTAGAGTATATATTGTTGCAAACAAATATTTAAATAATATAGGTAGCATTAAGCAGGATGCAAATATAGGGAAGGTTTATTACAGTGATAGTGCAGTTGGCACTGATAAAATCACTATTGATTTTAAAAAAATAAAATATCTTCCGGATTCCATTGAGCCAAATTATATAATGGTGGGCTCTTATAATATTGATGATAACAAGGAAAAGGTAAATATTGAAACAATTCTTGGTTCAGGAAATAGTATATATTCCTCAGATAAGAATTTATATATAGCAGGTAACAAGCTGAGTAAGGATAAAAATAATAATGCCGCCACAAATACTATACTTTATAAATTTTCATATAAGGATAAGGGTGTAAAATTTGTGGCTAGTAGAGAAGTTCCAGGAATCATCACTAATCAGTTTTCTATGGATGAGCGAAATGATAACTTTAGGATTGCTACTACTGAATATAGTTATCCCATAGGACGACCAATGATTAAAAGAAATTCTACCTTGCAAAATAATGGGCTTATAACAAGTGTAGTTCCAGCAACTCAGAGTAAAGATACTTCAACTGTCAATCAAAAAATTAGTAATCAATCACAAAATCAAATTACTAATAATCTTTATATTCTGGATAAGGATATGAAAGAAGTAGGAAAACTTCAAGGCCTTGCTAATGGAGAAAAAATTTATTCGGTTAGATTTATTGGCGATCGGGCATATATAATAACCTTTATGCAGACTGATCCATTATTTGTAATAGATTTAAAAAATCCAACTAGCCCAAAGGTTTTAGGAGAACTAAAGATACCAGGCTTTAGTAATTACTTGCACCCTTATGATGATACACATTTAATAGGTTTTGGAAAGGATACTACTGTGATTAATGAGGGTGGAGTGGATAGATCAAAAACTAAAGGTTTGAAAATTGCAATCTTTGATGTGAGTAATGTATCAAAACCGGTGCAACAGTTTATGACAACAATAGGCGGTGCGGGTACATATTCAGAGGTGTTAAGCAACCACAAAGCTTTACTTTTCTCAAAGGGAAAGAACCTATTAGCGTTACCTGTTACTGAAAATAATTATGATAATATAAAGAATGATTCACGAAAAAGCTATCAAGGAGCTTATGTTTATAGTATTGATTTAGTGAATGGTATAAAGCTAAAAGGAAAAATTACACACATGGATAAAGACAATAACTCAAACATAAATAATTCAACAATATCATCTTATCCCATGTCTAATGGACAGTATTTAGTAGATAGAATATTGAATATAAAGGACAATATATATACAATATCAAATGGTTTAATAAAAGCCAACGACATAAATACCTTAAAAGAAAAATCAAAGTTAAAATTAAAGACAATTGATTTATCAAAAATTTATCCAAGAGATGGGGTAAGAGAGGTAGCTCCTTCGCCAGCTTTAAATTAAAGAATATATTTAAAAATGTTATGTAGATATTTTCTTAAAATAAAATTGTCTACAATTGAAGGATAATATTATGTTAATCTAGAATTACGTAAATGGTATATTATATAAAAATCCATGAATATTAATAAAATAGTCCAAGTATTTGTATAATTTCTAATAGGTAGAGGTGCTGTTATGGAAGGTTGGATAATGCTAAATAAATTAATAGTATTAATTTATGTGAGTAGTTTGCTGGTCAAGTGGAGTTTTAACTCTCCTTTTAGCAACTATATAGTGGTTATATCGTTACTTTTTTATGTGATTATCAATTTGAGTAAGGCATTAGTTTCTAGAAAGAGAGATAAACTTATCTTTTTAAGTTTATCTATTTTTGAGCTTTTGCTTTGTAATTATTTTCTAACTCCTATATTTTTTATATTACTACCAATAAATTTTTATGAAATATTTGTTGGTAAAATAAAATTCATATATATTTTGTTTGTTTTAATAACATCTACTTTAATTAGTAATAATGACATTATAATATATGAATATTTTGGAATTTCCTTATTAAGTTTGGTAGCATACTATTTTATTTTAGATAGTGTGGGTAAAATGGAAACACTCACTATCAAAAATGATGAACTTAAGAAGAAAAACTATAGAATACTAACAAATTTAAATGATCAGATTGAGTACAAAAACCAGCTTATATATACCTCACAGTTGCAAGAAAGAAATAATATTGCTCAGGAAATACATGATAAATTAGGTCATAGTATTTCAGGAAGTTTAATTCAACTAGAGGCAGCGAGACTTATTATGGACAAGGATAGTAATCAAAGCAAAGTTATTATTCAAAACACAATAAATGTGCTTAGGGAGGGAATGGAAAATATAAGATTCACATTGAAAAATATTAAACCAGAAGTTGAACAGTTAGGAATAAACAGAATAAAATTACTTGTTGATGAGTTTAAAAGTAAAGGGAAAATCAATGCAAATTTATATTATTGTAACGATTTAGATAGAATTACATACATTGAGTGGAAGGTTATTTGTGATAACATTCAAGAAGTTTTTACCAACATAATTAAATATTCTGGAGCTAAGAATGTTAAAATAAATGTGGAAGTGCTTAATACTTTACTTAAAGTAGAAATAAAGGATGATGGCATAGGGTGCATTAGAATAGAAAAAGGCCTTGGGTTGTCAGGAATAGAGGAAAGGACTGCGAATTTAAATGGGAAAGTTATTTTTGATGGTTCTAGTGGTTTTTCAGTAATTATGTTACTTCCTATTTAGGGATGAATTTAAGTTTAGCAAAAGGGTGGGGTTAAATTGCCGATTAAGATTTTGATTGCCGATGATGATTCACTTATTCGAGAAGGGTTAAAAATAATAATTGGGTTAGACGAAGAATTTACTGTGATGGCTTGTGTAGAAAATGGATTTGATGCAATACAATATTGTTTAAATAACTTAGTGGATGTTGCACTTTTGGATATAAGAATGCCAGTTTTAAATGGTGTTGATGCAATAAAGGAAATTGCTATAAAAACTTCAACGAAGTGCCTTATTCTTACTACTTTTGATGAGGACGAATATATAAATGCAGCCATTCGTTATGGTGCGAAGGGGTATATTCTTAAAAATAATTCTCCAGATAAAATTAAAGCTGCAATAAAGGTAGTATATAGTGGAAACATGGTTATGCAGGAAGGAATAATAGATAAAGTGTTAAAAGGAATAGATAGCAATAATAGTAGTAAATTAAATAGGGATTTGTTTACTGGGAGAGAAATAGAGATAATGGAAGCAATAGCTGATGGATTATCAAATAAAAAGATTTCAGCAAGATTGTTTATTTCAGAAGGTACTGTGAAAAATTACATTACTTCAATTTTAGGTAAAACAAGTCTTGAACATAGAACACAGATTGCTATTTACTATTTAAAGGGTGGAAACAGTTAGAACATGACTTTCGTCATGTTAAGAAAGTGACTTTCTATACTTATATTGGAGGTCTTTTTTTTATATAATTTAAATATAGAAATTGATAAAGCTAAAAAAATTTGGGGAGGTATTAATTTGGATATTGTTAATATAAAAGGATTAACTAAAAAATTTGGAGACTTTACGGCAGTTGATGACATAGAATTTTCCATTAAAGAAGGGGAAATTTACGGCTTACTTGGACCTAATGGAGCAGGTAAGAGTACGATTATAAACATGATTTGTGGTTTAATTACAACAACAAAAGGTTCTATTGAAATACTTGGCATAAATAATCAGAAAAGTTCAAGCACTTCAAAGAGAAACATTGGTGTGGTGCCACAAGATATCGCGGTCTATGAGGATTTAACCTGCATTGAAAATATTAAGTTTTTTGCAAGCCTTTATGGAATTCGCGGACAGGAATTAAAGAAAAAAACTCAAGAAGCTTTAGAATTTGTAGGTCTTGAAGGTAATGCTAAGAGTTATCCATCTAGTTTCTCTGGAGGAATGAAAAGAAGACTAAATATAGCCTGTGCAATTGCTCATACCCCTAAGCTTTTAATAATGGATGAGCCTACAGTAGGTATAGACCCGCAATCAAGAAATCATATACTTGAATCTGTAAAGAAATTAAATGAGCTAGGATGTACTATTATTTATACAACTCATTACATGGAAGAAGTAGAAGCAATTTCAACGATGATAAGTATTATTGATCATGGGAAGGTTATTGTAACAGGCACCAAGGAAGAATTGAAAGCTATTGTTACAGATAAAAATACTGTTGAGGTTACAGTTAGTGATGTTAGGTCAATAAATGAAGCTGAACTTAGGGAAATAAAGGGAGTTACGGGCGTATGTGTTAATGAAAATACAGTTAAAATTGATAGCTTAAAGGAAATTAACAATTTGGACAAAATAATTCTTTATTTCACGGATAATGAAATTCCTATTAAAAATATTGAGAATAAAGTACCAGATCTTGAGACCGTATTTTTAACATTGACCGGCAGAAAATTAAGGGATTAGAGGTGAAAAAATGAATATTATTTCTATAATTATAAAGGAAGTAAAACATAGTTTTAGAGACAAAAAATCAATGGCAATGATGATATTATTTCCAATAGCATTAATAGTCGTGATTAGTTCGGCGTTTAAAACAAGTTTTACTAGTTCGATTGATATTGGTACACCAAAAGTTTTGTATAGCATTGAAGGCACAGGTGTTGTTTCTGATAATTTTAAAACTAGTTTTATTGAAAAGGGAGAAGATTTTAAAATAGAGTTTACAAAAATGAATGATATGACTTCTGCTAAGAAAAAATTAATTTCAAAAGAGTATGATGCTATTATACAAATGAAAGCTGACAATAAAATAGAGTTTTACAAGAGTGGAGTAGAAAGCATTAAAGCAGGGGTGGTTGAAAGTATCCTATCCACCTACGTACAAGAGTTTAATGTGATTGTGGATATTAGCAGCGTTAATCCGCGTGTAATAAATAGTGTGCTAAAAGATAATAATTCTAACTATTCTACAATTACCTCTCTTAATAAAGCAGTTCAGCCATCCTCTTTAGATTATTATACAATTGCTGAAATAGCACTGATAATTATGTATTCAGGGATGACAGGACTTTTTGGAATTGCAAGTGAAAAAAATTCAAAAACCAGAGATAGGATTTTGATAAGCCCAGTTAAAAAATATGAGTTTCTTATTGGAAAAACATTAGGGGGAGTTATAGGCATCTGTATTCAGATTGCTATTGTTGTTCTATTTAGTAAATATGTGCTTGGCGCCCATTGGGGTAATGATATGTTTACTGTATTACTAATATTTATTTCTGAGATAGTAATGGCTATAAGTATGGGTGTTGGACTTGGTTTTATTTTTAAAAATGAAAATGTTGCAAATGGATTTCTAAACTTTTTGATACCTATAATAGTATTCCTTGGGGGAAGTTACATGTCCGTAGATGGCTTTGGAAGTAAAACTTTTCAAGCAATAACCTATTTATCACCAGTAAGGTGGGTTAATAGATCAATATTTGATGTGATTTATAATAATAGTTATAGCAAGGTTTCCTTAGCAATTTTATTTAATCTAGGCATCGCAGTAGTATTTCTTGCTATCTCTTCCTTGTTATTTAGAAAGGAGAATGTTTAATATGAGAAATTTATTTTTACTAGCACTTAATACATTAAAAATTACTTTTAGAAAAAAATCTAATATTATAGTGTATTTAATTCTACCAGTTGTAATTGTAATATTTGTTATGTCCATTTATTCTTCAGTTGATACAAAACTTAAAGTAGGAGTAAACAATAAAGACTCGAATGGAATAATTGCTAAGGATTTTGTTGCTGCATTGAATAGGCAGGATAAATTTAAAATTCAATCAGTTAAAGAAGCAGAAATAAATAATTTAGTTGCAGAGGGTAAGGTTGATTGCGTAATTACGGTGCCTTTAGACTTTGATAAAAGTGTTCATAATGGAGCAATAAGTAAAATACAAATCACTGCAATTAAAGGGCAAGAGGCCACGGCTTGGGTTCAAAATTATGTGAACTATTATGTGAAAAGTCTTGTGATGCTAGGAAAGGCATCCGGTGGAGACATACAAACTTTTGATAAACTATATGAAGGCTTTAAGGTTCAGACTCTTACTGTTCATAAAAATATAGTTAAGGATGAATCCCTTGATAAAGTGGAAACTGTTCAAAGTATAGGATTTCTAATAATGTTTATGCTCCAAGGAGCAACTACAACTTCAGGGCTTATTTTGAAAGAGAAGAAAGAGAAAACTTATTTTAGAATATTTTCCTCGCCTGTAAATAGCAGAATATATATTGGAGCCAATATACTTGCTAATATGTGCATAATTATAGCACAATCAATTTTAGTAATATTTTCCTCTAGGTACATTTTAAAATTAACTACTGGGGTACCTGATTTGCAACTATTTGCAATATTTGTTATATTTGGATTCGTTTGTGTAACATTAGGCATTTTATTAGTTGCTTTTTCAACCACAACAAATCAGGCAGGGACCATGGCTACATTAATAATAATACCAACTTGTATGCTTTCAGGGTGTTTTTGGCCAATTGAAATTATGCCTGAACCTATGCTGCAAATAGCTAATTTTTTACCTCAGACTTGGGCACTAGAGGCAATTAGGCAGATTCAAAACGGGAAAAGCTTTGGATCAATTGTGCCTATACTAGGAATACTTGTAGCTTTTGCATTAGCATTTTTCCTAATTGGTGTGTATAAGATGAAGAGTAATGAAAGCGTTAAAAATTTTATATAAAAAAAAGCTGACAAGGATTAACCCTTTATAAAGGTTAATCCTTGTCAGCTTTTTGGGAATAAGAAGTCGTTAATACTGCAGCGACCCAGGAGATGATTTAATAGTGAAGGTTGTTCCGTTAGGGTTAATTAGTATATCTTATTAACTATGTATCCATTTTTATTTAATTCATTAATAATGGTATTCACATGATTATGTCCATTTGTCTCAACTGTGATTTCAAGTTGAACTTGCATAAATCGGTCATTAGTTTTAAATTGATTATGATCTAGCTTCACTACATTGGCGTTTACTTTTGACAGGATTGTTGAAACTTTGACAAGTTCACCTGGTTTATCTAAGAGTTCTATACTAAAGCAGAAAAGTCTTCCTCTTGATACCAAACCTCTGTCTATCATGGACGAAATTGTGACAACGTCAATATTTCCACCGCTTAAAACACAGGCCACATTTTTTCCTTTTTCTTTTATTTTTTTTAATCCAGCAAATGATAAGGCACCAGAGGCTTCAGCAATAAGCTTATGTTTTTCTAAAAGAAGAAGAAAGGATTCCATAATATCAAAGTCCGAAACTGTTACAATCTCGTCTACATAATTTCTAATAATTTCAAAGGTTAAATTACCAGGTTTTTTTACAGCTACGCCATCAGCTATAGTGCGAACAGTTTCAAGATTTACAATTTTTTTACAGTCCATAGATTCCTTCATTGCTTTTGCACCTTCTGGTTCTACACCTATTATTTTAATGTTAGGCTTCAAAGCTTTTGCTGCAAGGGCAATCCCTCCAATTAAGCCACCACCACCAACAGGCACAAGGATACAATCAATATCTTCAATTTCATCGAGTATTTCGCATGCTATGGTACCTTGACCATACATTACATCCAAGTCATCAAAGGGATGTACGAAAACATAATTATTCTCTTTTTCTAGTTTTTTTGCTTGTGTATAAGCTTCATCGTAACAATCACCAAATAAAATTACGGTTGCACCATAGTTTTTTGTAGCCTCAACTTTGATAAGAGGTGTTGTTTTAGGCATTACAATAGTTGCAGAAATACCTAATTTCTCAGCTGAATATGCAACTCCCTGGGCATGGTTTCCGGCAGAAGATGCAATTACACCTCTTTTTCTTTCAGAGGGGGTTAGGCTGCAAAGCTTATTATAAGCTCCGCGAATTTTAAATGCGCCAGTAATTTGTAAGTTCTCAGGTTTAATATAAACGGAGTTCCCAGATTCATTACTGAAGACATCACTGTATATAAGAGCTGTTTTTATAGACACACCTTTTAGGTTTGCCTGTGCCTTTTGAATTTCTGAGAGATGATATTCTAATGTCTGATTTGACAATGATTCTATAGTTAGTTTTTTCATATTTAAAACCCCCATTTTTTTAGTTAGATATTGTTTTACAAAAAAAACTCGTCCCTGGAAATAAATCCAAGGACGAGTGTTAATCGCGGTACCACCTTAATTGTATCTTTAATAAAAGATACCTCTCTTTTCGGTTCGTTAAAACCTAAGCCTTTTATCGGGGCTCACCGGCTTATCCTACTTTATTCGGGTAAGCAGCTCAGGAGTGATTTGTATCTTTTACTTAGTACCGACTCTCAGCAAACATCGACTCTCTGTAACTGAAGTTTATAAAATAGCACTCTCCATCTTCGCAATAACAATATACTTATTTTAAGAAAAATTTTAACATTAAATATTCCTAATGTCAATGAAAAAAGAAGATTACGTCTTGTAAGGTATAGAAGGCAATTTTTTTTCATTAATCATATGAACTACCCCACTAGTAGACATATTAGCCCTTTTTAAAATACGAGATGGATTCATATTCTTCATTTTTTAAGGGATCTGTTCCAATCTCGATATAACTTGAAGATAATCCACCAGATATTAAAAAATTTAAATAAAGAGAACTTTAAATTCATTTATTGTGTTAAATAACATTTTATATGATAGAATAACAAATAAAGATAATTAAAAGGGGTGTTAATTATGGGAATCGGTGACTGGTTAAGAGAGCAAAAGGCTAAAACAGAGGCAGGAATTAAGCAATTCGCAAATAAAGACTTTATGGAGGCAGTAGCAGCGGGTTGTGCACTTATCGCAAGTGCTGATGGAGATATAAGTTCGGAAGAAAAACAAAAGATGGTAGGGTATATTAATCTTAATGATTCATTAAAGGTTTTTAAATTAAGCGACGTATTAGAGCGATTTAATCATTATGCAGATATGTTTGCTTTTGATTATAATGTAGGAAAGGCTGAAGCAATGAAGTCAATTACCAAAATTAAAAAAAAGCAAGACGCATCAAAAACATTAGTAGCTGTATGCTGTTCAATTGGCGCTGCAGATGGGAATTTTGACAAAGATGAAATTGCGTTAGTTAAAGAAATGTGCTCAGCGCTTGATGTAAATCCAGCAGATTTTAAACTTTAATAATGTCAAATACATACCCGTGGGACGATTAAATGTTCTACGGGAATTTTTATGTCTAATTATCTCTCATTTCTATATATTATTACAACCTAACTTGTGAAATCATGGTATTTCCATCTTTATCTAATAATACAGTAAGTGCTCCAGCATTATCCTTAATATTAATTAAATAGTTTGTTACAGTTCCAGCAGCTACAATTATTTTACAACGTACCGCTAATTTATCGGCATGACCATATACGGTTTTAAATATTTTATTTTTGCTTATTTCCTTATTACTATACATTTTTACCTTCCTCTCTATATTCTTTACGGTTTATTAATAGCAAATTTGTTTTAAATAGTATATCTTGAATTATTAACAATATTCTTAAATATAGCCAATAATAAAAATTTTATACCGATTTTAAAATGAAAAAATATACATGAGTTACAGATTTTGGTATAGAATAACATTTAGTTCTCTATTCCCATTAATAATTTCTTGAATGCTTATATTTTTTTGATTTTAATATATAAAATTTGAACTTTATGGTGACTATATATATGTACAAAATGTTTAAACCTGAAATAAGATAACAATAATTATTGTTATCTTATCCAAAAAAATAACAAGGAGGTAATTTAATAATGAAAAACAAGGAGAAGAAAGGTACTATTAGTATCTTAACAAGTTTAATAATAAGATTTGTTGTAACTTCAGTTATACTATCTATAACGTCATTTTTAATACCGGGCTTTGTAATTAAGGGTTTAGGTTCAATTATATTAGCTGCAATAGTTATATCACTATTGGACTATGCAGTAGAAAAGCTTATGGGAGTTGATGCGTCACCTTTTGGTAAGGGATTAAAAGGATTTGCAATAGCAGCTATTATACTGTATATAGCGCAGTTCATAGTTCCAGGAATGGGAGTATCTATAATAGGTGCAATATTTGCTGCAATATTTATCGGAATACTAGATGCTATACTACCTGGTAGAGTCATGTAATTTTAAAAAGTTTAAAGCTATTAATATGTCTATATAAATATTTTATATAGACATATTAATATTTATTAGTGTTAAACGACATTTAGAAGTTAAGTGCTATTTAATACTTGTAAATATATAATTTCCTTTGTAAATGTATAATTATGCAATACTAATGAAAATATATACAAATGTAAAAAACAATCAAATAAGGGTAGACACTGAAATATTTATATTGTATGATTTATGCAACAATAATTAAATTAATAATAAAAACAAATTTAGGAGGAAATACATATGAATACTACAATTATGGCAATTACTTTAGAATCTAGAAATAGGTTTGCTCCAGATTTACAAGAAATTCTAACGAAACATGGGTGTATTATTTGTATGAGACTAGGATTACACGAAACATCCAAAGATTTATGTGCAGAAAGAGGTTTAATTTTATTACAACTTTGTGGTGAAGAAAAAGAGATAACAGCATTAAAAGAAGATTTAAGTAAAATTGAAAATATTAAAATAAATACAATGGATATATAAGTTTTGCACATCATCACATAAGATTAGTGACTAAGTTGCATTTTAACTGCAGGTTTTTATAATGCTAGTTATTTTTATATAAAGAGCGGGATTTAATTTCGTTCTTTATATTGTTTTTTTTGCTTAAGTAGAGTTTTATAAACACATATTTGTAATATTCAGCCAAGCGTATCGGAATACGAGATATTGAAATATTTAGACTAATTAAAAGGAATATGAAGATAATTCAGTTAGAACGCATATGTTGTAAAATTATGAGATTATTAATGTGATAAAATACTCCTTGTCGTCACAAACGAGTGGCAGACTAAGCCAAATGTTAATTACAATTTAAAAAGTTTTCTAATGAGGATTTATAATGAAAATTTATTTTGAAAGAAGTTGTTGACAAAACAAGAAACATCTAGTATTATAGTAGAAGTCGTCATATGATGACAAATTAAATTGGTCTTTGAAAATTAAACAGAGAAATAGGTAAAGATAGCGAAATAGTATTTCGCTAGATCAGTTAATTACTTTAGTTAAAGTAATATTTAGTCGTAAGACTAAAAGTATGTAATGAGCTTGCGAGTCAACTTAACGGTTGATTAAACGACTTAACAGTTGTCGCAGATTATTCATTTCAAATAAAAAGTGTAAACTTTTAAATTGAGAGTTTGATCCTGGCTCAGGACGAACGCTGGCGGCGTGCCTAACACATGCAAGTCGAGCGATGCGACCC
>Ga0209540_10000217_pt1 | contig 67621 bp, 33 predicted proteins | sample BarGraIncu01121A_FD_184501 | JGI IMG/M metagenome (GOLD analysis project Ga0209540, IMG submission 184501) | Arctic peat soil microbial communities from Barrow, Alaska - Barrow Graham LP Incubations 011-21A (SPAdes) (version 2) | ecosystem: Environmental > Terrestrial > Soil > Wetlands > Peat... | reverse complement strand
CAAGATATGGCGGTAATAAATAAAGATACAATATTATTAGTTTATAGTAGTATTTTATCAGGTGGCGTTTATCGTTCAATAAACGGAGGATTAAGCTGGCAGGCATTGGGTCCTGTGGGTGGCAATGGACAACCGGGTTCAATATATATGTTTAATAAAGATATGGGTTTTTGTTTAGGTAACCAAATGCGAAAAACAACAAACGGTGGTGTGAATTGGTTTTTGATACCGGGAGAAAATTATTGGGGAATACAGTTAATAGATAGTCTTAAAGGATGGAAAACAGTCGGGGCTGGAATAAAAGTAACAACTAACGGAGGATTGAATTGGATATCACAACAACTTCCGAATTTACCAAATGCATATAGTGGAACAAATTTATTTGCAATAAATAAGGACACCGTATGGATGATTGGAAATGAATATTATTTTGGGTTATTTTATAAGACTACTAATGGAGGATTAAATTGGGGTTATCAATTTGCAGATACTTCAATTCATATTACTTTGGATCATTTTATCAATTTTGTCAATGCTAAAATCGGTTGGGCTTCCTCATCATATTTTGTATCTGAAATACATACTAAAACTGGCGGGAACGACACTACATTTTTCACTTCAGTTAATAATAACAGTTCAATCATCTCGCATGATTATATATTATTTCAAAACTATCCAAACCCGTTTAATCCAAAATCAAATATCAAATATGAAATAAAAAAAGAAGTCGGGAGTCAGAAGTCAGAAGTCAGAATTATTGTGTATGATATATCTGGAAAACAAGTTGCAATTCTTGTGAACGAAAACAAAAACCCTGGAAAATATGAGGTGGTATTTGATGGGAATAATCTGTCGAGTGGTATATATTTTTATTCGCTTTACATGGATGGAGTGAGAATAGATACGAAGAAGATGTTGATGATAAAATGACGATAGTCATTTTATCAGAAATCCCGATTTATCGGGAATATAAAAAAATGAGTAAAGTGTGTGAAATGTATTGAGTGTATCGAATTATAAGAAAAATAGTAAAATGTTGAAGAGTTATAAGAAAAACGTGAAACGTCAAATATGATATACAAAAAGAAAAATAGGAAATAAATAAATATTAAAAATTAAGGTGAAAATAGAAAATATCAGAACAAAAATGATAAAGAAAGTAATTAAATTTATAAGGTAATAATAAAATGCTAAAAAGCATAAAGCAAAATTTAAAAAACTTAAAATGGGAGAACAGTTTATGAAGAATTTAATTTACAAATTAGCAGCGTTTATTTTTATTGTTGGAGTTTTACTGGTTTCGTATTACAGTAAATCAACTTCGGAAATCAACATAAATTCTTTTACAGCTATGACTGCGATACCGGATACGCAGTTTATTATCGGGGCATTTGATGATGGTGTAGAATCCTTTTATACGCATAATCATGATGAGTTAGGATTCAATACCTGGCATTGTTATACTGAGACGGAATTAGGATGGAGAGGAGTTGATGGTGATAGCTATAAAGGAGATACAAATGTATATCGAGGGGGAGTAATAAGCAGGATTAGTAATAATGGTGCTAATTATATGAGAACATTTATGGACAGACCTATAATACAATATGTGGTTTCCGGACAGCGTATTGATTATCAATGCGAATCTGTCTCGATAAATGAACCTTATTGGTTCTGGTCTTATAATAATAGTATTATAGTTGATACAACAATCAGGGATGTAATTGACTATTCAATATATGGAGCAGGAGATTCAGTAAAACTTTGCCGCTCAGATATAAATCATTCGGGAATAAATGCCTGCTGGATTGATTCTTCTTTAAGGTCAAACAGAGAACTTTCTTTTACAGGGACAAATTCATGGTTAACAGATACAGCCTGGAACTGGTACGTGATGCCGAGAATTCGTATTGATTCTGCTTATGCGGCAGGCACAGTACATAATGAAGATACGGTATGTAGAATAGTTATTACCGGATGGTATGGAGATACGGTAAGAGATATTAAACTTTTCATTAAAAATTTTAAACAATCATATCAAGGTATATATGATGGAAAATATTTAGATACATTTCACTTATATGGTGAACAAGATAGTTTATTCATTCCTCAAGACAGAATAAAACCATATTTTGTACCTATTAACCCATCCGCAGAATTGAATTGGGACTCTACCTGCAAAATGGATATAAAGATTTACTGGGCGGGAAAGGTGGATATGTGGATTGACAGGGTGAGATTAGAAAACGAACCTGCACATCAATATATGACTTTGAAAAAGTCAGAATGGATTAGTAAAGTCAATTCCGAAATTGTCTGGGCAAATAATAATGTCGCGGGACAGATACCGAATTATTTTTATTTTGAAGAATGCCAGTTCAGTCATTTCCCTGCGATAAGTGAGCTGAATAAACAAATAATGAATGTTACACAAAATGCCAACAGCCAGATAATATTTTTAAATTATCAGCTCTTTAAAGCTCACGTTCCAAATAGTAATAGTGTAGAATGGGATGCAAATACATTAAAATATTATTTACATGACCAATTCGGATTAAAAACAATTGTGATGGGTGCATATCCTTTAATGGGTTTTAACGAAACGACTTTAGGGAGATATTCTTATCATCCGAATACATTATCGAGTCTTGATTATAATAATATGGATATCTTATCGATTCGGAAATCACCTACAGAATATGACAATTGGCTTCAGGATAATCTTGATAATGGATTGAATAACCGGATTTTGAAATCTATGGATGCTTTATCAAAAGATAATAGCGATATGCATATATTCTTCGCTCCCCAGGCGCATCTTTGCAGACACGGTACAGCACATTTACTAAAAGAGCCCTCGAATGAGGAGCTCGAGCTTCAAACAGATTTAGCTCTTACATATAATGCAAAGGGAATAATGTATTTTGGATATACCTCATTCGGAGATACCAATTCAAATTATTATCAACGTGGAATAATGAATTCGATTAACCAATATCCTGAACCAAGACATGTATCAGCTTATAATCAGGATAAATATACAAAGATAAAAGAATGCAGAATCAGTGACGGAGAATTCAGAAATAAAAGATATAGAGAATACGAATGATTTAATATTTCATATTGAGAATTTCATAGAAAATTACGATTCCACTAAATTCACAAAATCCGATAGAATGAAGATATTTGATAATACAAGGAAATCTTTTGAATCAAGGAAACAGAGAGAAATAAAAAAAATCGATGACCTTCAAAAGCGTGCAGAGAGAGGAGATAAAAAGGCAGAAAAGGAATTGCATATAAAGAAAACAATAAGCGAGGTTGCAAAGCCGTTAAAACCGAAGTCAATGGATGAACATATTAAAATCATTAACAGTAATATCGAAAAAATATTTACAAATCCGGATTTTAAAAACCAAAAGAAAGAAATCAATAGTCTGATTCCGACAAAATATGAATTATATCAGAATTATCCGAATCCGTTTAATCCTGTTACAAAAATCTCATTTGATTTACCGAAGGATGCGAAAATAAAACTTATAGTTTATGATATTCTCGGAAGAGAGGTGACAAGACTTTTAAACAGCGAATTTAAACAAGCGGGGAAGCATATAATAGACTTCGATGCAATGAAATATAACCTCGCAAGTGGTGTGTATTTCTACAGAATTGAATCAGGAGATTTTAATGCTGTAAAAAAAATGATTCTGATAAAATAGCAAGTTGAATCACAAATTTATTTGTGATGAAATCCCGATTCATCGGGATGGTGTGTATTTTTACAGAATAGAGACCGATAAATTTACTGCAGTAAAGAAAATGTTGATGATAAAATAGTGGAACTATTTTATCGGAATGCTTTTTATCGGGACTGAATAATCAATATTTAGTAATAACTATTTAATCAGAAATCTTGAAAATCCGCCCGGGCGGGCTCCGCTTTTGATGGAGGAGTATTGATAAAATAAAGATATTTTTATCTGAATTCTTTAAGAGCCTTGCAATATTGAAAGGCTCTTTTTTTATTAATAAAATCAATTAATTAAAATAAAACTCTTCCCGCCTGTCGGAAATTACATCGTTAAAAGGATTTATTAACTTATTCAGTGCATCTTGTGGATTAATTTCTACAATCCTGCATTCTTCGTTTTCCCCTGAACCTTCAGCAAGATAATCTCCCTTGGGATTGAGTATGACACTTCCGCCTGTAAAAGATACTTCCTTTCCTCCGTTCTCATCTCCTCCTGTCCGGTTAGTTGTGATTATAAAAACGTGGTTCTCTACTGCACGTGCATACATTGCTTTCTGGCAATAGGGCATTACAAGATTCGAAGGATGACATATTATCTGCGCCCCTTTTAAGGTGAGCGTCCTTGCGGCTTCCGGAAATGCCCAGTCAAAGCAAATCATCATCCCGATTTTTACTATCCCAAAACTATCGCTTGAAATTTCAAATACCTTGAAAGGTAAATTACCCGGTTCAAAAAAATATTTTTCTTCGTAAAACAGATGGATCTTTCTGTACAATTTGAATGATTTATCAGGATAAATAAGTATTGATGAATTGTAGAATTTATCATCTGCTCTTTCACAAAAACCGGCTACTATATGGCAGTTTTTTTCAGAACATATGCTCATCAGCATTTCCGAAAAATCCCCCTTACCTGCCTCTTCTGAATATACTTCAAGTTCTTGTTTTGATGTGAAAAGATATCCGGTATTGGCAAGTTCCGGTAGAACAAGCAAATCGAAATCTTTATCGGAAATGAGACTCTCAATTCTGCGAATATTTTCTTTTATTTTACCGAACTCCGGCTTGAATTGCAAATATCCTATTTTCATATTTTATTCCGCTTTTACAACTACAACAGTCATATCATCAAACTGTTTCATCTCGTCTGAAAATTGTTTTACTGAAGACATTATGCCGTCGCACATTTGTTTCGAACTCAGGTAGGAATTTTTTTCAATAAATTCAATTAACCTATACTCTCCGTACTGCTCGCCGGAGTTATTTACTGATTCCGTTATACCGTCCGAAACAAAAAAGAAAACATCTCCCGTAATAAAATTAATTTTTCTCTGCTCGAGATTTTCATTAAAAATTTCTTCACCGCTTAATCCAATTCCGATGCCTTGCGGCTGAATTTTACTTACTTTCTTATTGTTTAGAAAATAAATCGGAAGATGCCCGGCTCTTGCAAGGAACAATTCATTTTTATTCGTGTCAAATGAAGCCCCTACTGCAGTGATAAAAGATTTTGAATCAATATTTTTATAAATCAGTCTGTTCGCTTTTACTAACAGCTGTTCCGGTGAAGATGAAAATTCGTTCAATGTCTGCAATATACCCTGAATCTTGGACATATAAAGAGCAGCCGAAGTACCTTTACCGCTTACATCACCAACTACCACCGTAATCTTTCCTTCCTGTCCATTGAGAAAGTCATAGAAATCCCCTCCAACCTCAAATGCCGGAAGAGATATTGCGGAAATATCCAGACCTTTTATATGCGGAACTCTCTGGGGAAGCGATGCCATTTGAATCCTGTGTGCGATTTGAAGTTCCTGCTTGTATCTTTCTTGTTCCGTAAGCTCCTCATAAAGAAATGCATTTTCTACAGCCACCGATGCACTCGATATAATAGAATCCAGAAATTCAACATCCTCATTATTTAATTGGGTTTCGGAAAGTTTTTCTCCAATAAAAAGCGCCCCGAGAATTCTTTGTTTAGTTATGAAAGGAACTACGTATTTAAATCCATGCTCAATTAATGTTGTTTTAAATTCTCCTGCCAGATATTCTACAGGAAAAGGTTTTTTAAACTGTTTGAGTATACCAATGATATCTTCACGGATATCAAAGCAATAATCAGTATGCTTTAAACTATCATAGCAATATGATTTATCACCCCATATCTCCTTTTCATCTTTGAAGAAAATTGCCCCGGTTCGCTTCAGTCTTACCAACCCGGAAATTTTTTCGATTATCACTTTGGCTAGACTTTCAAGAGTGAATTTTGAGCTCATTAATTTTACAAGCTCCGTCTGAGCCTGTTTATAATCGAATTTCTGCCGGTAGTATTTCTTTTCAAAAAATCTTATCCCTGCCATTCCTGTTTTGAATAGTATAAAACCGGCAGAAAAAGAAATTGCAAGGAAAAAGATTTTATTATAAAATGCATTCGTCAATTCATCCAATGGAATTGATAACACTTCGATTTTAGAGCCAAGCAAAACCATATTTATGTTGGGAAACTGAAAATTAATTTTCGAGAATACCGAAAGTAAATACAGAAATGCTATCAGAATTAAGCCTTTCCAGAAAAATGAAATTAATAAATATTGTATATTACGTCTTATCTTTAATCCTATATCGAATAATTTAAACCGCCTGATTGTGTCTAAATATACTGCAGGAATAACGATATTGAAAATAAAAACATAGCTGAGCCAAGTTACCTTAAAGCCTAATAATCCGGATATTGTCGGAATATATGCTACTATTAATGCAGCGATCCATATTACTCTTATTGGGAGTGCTTTTTTCCTGTACTCTTCCGATTCATATTTTCTGTTTAAGATCTGAATTGTGATATAATAAATCAAACTGATTGCAACGGGTATCTCGAATATATACGGCATTATTTTTGTGTAATCCGTGAAATACCAATATGTAAACAATAAAACACCGGGAAGGGTTATTATATAGGGTACAAAAGAGAAATATTTCTTTCTTAGCATTCCCGGATTGGGTTCGGGAAAATAATTAAGACAATGTAATACTACAGGCATCATACAAATGCCGGCGATATTATTTAAATATATTTTTATGTATGAAAAAACATCGAATTCCGGTGCATAAAGACTTGGAGAAGATAATATCTGAAAACCCATTAAAATCAGTATAAAACATGCAAATCTGGCTGATATATTATCCGGTCTTTTTAGTGCAAGGAACAAACCCAATATCAGAAATGGTAAACCTGTTATCAGCACGAAAATCATTTCAAGAGGTATTCCGAATACTGCAAGCCGAACTTCAAGAATCATTTCAGTATTATTCCTGAGAATTTTGTAATATACCGGTTCACCGCTTTGAAAACTTCTCAGATATTTTAATGACTCCATTGTTAACATCTCACCGTCTGAACTGCTTTTCATTTCCAGCTCTTTACCGTTTATATCCAGCAGAACATCACCGGATTTGATTCCCGCTCTATCCGTAGCCCCATCCTTCCCAATAGCCATGAAAATCGGTCCCTTCATATATCTTAAAGAATTATCGAGTATTTGTTTCGGGTTAATTTCGTAGATTTCGGATAACTTGATATACCTTGTTACCGCATCCATATTTTTCAAAAGTTCGGATTTATTAAAATTAAAAACACGCATTTGAATCACAGAATCTTTTTTCATCTTTGAAAGGAAATCGTAAACTTCCTCACGCGAGTTAACTTTTATTCCGTTAATCTCCATTAGAAAACTTCCGGCAGGAATTATTTCCTTGTATATCTTTCCCGAACCGGTATCTATATCAGGTATCTTATTAGCTTCCAGATCTTTTGCAATATATAAATTTGAGGGTAAACTCATATAGTAAGTTCCGCTAAAAACAGTGGCAGCATTGCGGTAAAAGTTATATCCTGTAATTGCACATATCAAAATTCCTGTAATAATTATTATTATCCGGAATTTCGAAGGATCTATCCTGTAAGTCTTGTTTTCTATGATTGGTAATCCCGGGGTATCCATATCTTTATTTTTAAAATTTTAAGTTTAACACCTTTATCAACAGTTTAGTAATTCAGCTATTCATATCCACATTTATATTTACGAAATAAATGATTTACAGTTACAAATAATATGAAAATATTTTTACTTAAATATATAGTATAAACATTTTTCAACGATTTTGCAATTTCATATAAAATTGTTTAATTAATAGTTTCATTACTACTATTGTGGGAATAAATACTACTCAGATATGCGTTTCCAGCTCAAAACAAGACACTTTTTAAACGGCATAAATATTGCACTTATGAATATTACGTTTAAGTAAAGGGTTCAATTATGTCAAACGGAAATAATATAAAAACTCTGTATTTTGTTACTATTTTTATTTCCCAACTATTTACGGGATTAATTATTAATCAAGCATTCACAAAATCTCCCGATAATTTAGATGGTAATTTGAATTTCTTTACGTCGTTTTGTCGATTAATAACGTTTTGTGTGAGAGTAAATGTGTTTGATTATCCCTGATAAAATAGGTTTGTTTAGTCAAAGTTTTAAAATTATAGAAAATGCGTTGTAAGGAAATATGTGAAAAAAAGAAGATTGTGCCGCCCGGATGAAGGCGGCACATCTTTCTGATATTTTGAGGAACCGATCGGAGAGAAAACTTCATCGGCATATTCAGAAAATCCGGAAAGAAAACAAGAATTCTCCGATAGTTTAGTTTTATTTTGAAAATATCGTATCCTCTTTTCCCCTTATTTAGAGGGTAAACGATAATGAAGAGTTGATATATGAACGAAAATATGAAAATGCGTTAGGAAGTGAATGTGGAAAAATAAAATCAAAAACTATCGGGTTAAATTGTTTTCTCTTTCTTTCCTATTATTGTTTATCCTGTCTTCGGACAGGATAAACTTTTTTTTATTGTCCCCTTTTGTCTGTGCAGCCGCAAAATTTGATAAAAGGAAAATCAGTAAAATGATAAACATAATATAAAAGTCTCGAATATATTTTATTCTTGTAATATTAATCATTACTTTTTTTAATCAATGAAAACATATTATAACTATCGTCTATTGGTCTATTACTTTTGTTTTCTTCATAAAACCCTGAACAAAATTCCCAAGCAGAGCTCCCAGAATTCCACCATAAATCAGCATTATTATCCAACTCGATGTCAAAGGGCATGTGCCCGATGCACACCCTATAAATTTCCAATATAAAAATCCCCCTACAATTCCCACTGCCAAAGCAATCATCGTGATGATATTTTTCCTTAATTTATCTTTCATTGTTTTCATTTATTCTTGCTTTTTAATTGATATTATTGTTATTAATCACTTGTTTCAAATACTTTCCCGTATAAGATTTCATTTCCTTAACAACTTCCTCAGGAGTTCCCTGTGCAACTATATATCCGCCGTCATCTCCGCTTTCCGGACCTAAATCAATAATGTAATCTGCACATTTAATCACTTCGAGATTATGCTCAATCACTAACACGCTGTTGCCTTGCTTTATCAATTCATTAAAACATTTTAAAAGTTTAGATACATCGTGATAATGAAGTCCGGTGGTCGGTTCATCAAAAATAAATAATTTGTGGCTGCCTTCTTCGCGGAAAGTGAGATGATATGCAAGTTTCACTCGCTGGGATTCTCCGCCTGACAGAGTAGCCCCGGATTGCCCGAGCTTAATATATCCAAGTCCTACATCATCGAGAACTTTAAGTTTTTTAATTATTTTCGGATAAGGTTTCAGGAATTTAAGTGCTTCATTCACTGTCATATCAAGAACTTCGCTGATATTTTTATGAAATCCGTCGGTTCCTTTCAATTTCACTTCGAGTGCATCAGTCTTATACCTTTTTCCCCTGCATACCTCACATTCAAGTATTATATCAGCCATAAATTGCATTTCAATCTTAATGATTCCCGTGCCTTCGCAGGTTTCACATCTGCCGCCGGGAACATTGAATGAAAAATATCCGGTGCTTAAATATCTTTTCCCTGCTTCGGGAGTGTTCGAGAATGCTTCCCTGATGAAATCAAATGCCTTTATGTAAGTTACGGGATTACTGCGGGAAGTCCTTCCGATAGGGGACTGGTCAATCAGCTCTACTCCGTCTATTTGCGCGAATCCTTCAATCGAATCAAATCCGCCTATCTTTGAACCAAAATATCCTTCCATTTTTTTCTTAAGTGCAGGATAGAGAATATCATTTACTAATGTTGATTTTCCTGACCCGCTAACGCCTGTAATGCAAGTGAATAAATTGAGCGGAATTTTCACCTCGATGTTTTTTAGGTTGTTTTCTCTTGCCCCTTTTATTGTGATGAATTTTGTTTTTGAATCAAAGGGTTTCCTTTTTAAAGGAACCGGTATCTTTAATACGTTACTTAAATATTTTCCTGTTAATGAATCTTTATCTTTTAATATTGCCTTATATGTCCCCTGGAAAACAACTTCACCGCCATTCTCTCCTGCCAGAGGACCTATGTCAATGATCTCATCGGCTTCTTTCATCATATCCCTGTCGTGCTCAACCACAAGTACTGTGTTGCCAAGGTCTCTCAGGGATTTCATTATATTTATCAGTTTTTGATTATCCCTCGGATGCAGTCCTATTGAAGGTTCGTCAAGTACATAAATAGAGCCTACCAATGAAGAACCGAGTGAAGTTGAAAGATTTATCCTTTGCGATTCTCCTCCTGATAGTGTGTTTGATAACCGGTCGAGTGTGAGATATTCCAGCCCGACTTCATTGAGATATTTAAGTCTCGAATATATTTCTTCCAATATCCTTCCGGATATTGTTTTATCATATTTATTGAGTTTCAGGTTTTTAAAAAATTCAGATGCATCGCTGATCTTCATTTTTACGATTTCAAAAATCGTTTTCCCTCCGACTTTGATATACAGTGCTTCTTTCCTAAGTCTTGAGCCTCCGCAATTACTGCAAATAGTATAAGCACGATATCGGTTAACGAGAACTCTGTAATGCAGTTTGTAAGAAGCTTCATGCTCTACCATTTTGAAAAACTTTTTAATACCGATGTATTTGCCGCATCCGTTAAACACTAAATCTAATTCCCTTTCAGAGAGATTTTTAAAAGGAATATTGATATCAATTTTGTGAGTGAAGGATTCCCTTATCAGGTCGGCTAAATGCTTTGAATGCTTTAAAGTTGTAAAAGGCATTATAGCACCGGCAGAGAGTGATTTCCTTTTATCAGGGATAACGATGTCCATATCAATATCCATCGTCTTACTGAAGCCCTGACACTTATCACATGCTCCGTACGGATTATTGAATGAAAATAATCTTGGCTCAGGCTCTTCAAATCTGATTCCATCAGCTTCAAGATATTGATTGAATTTAATATCTTCCCAATTTTCATCATTTACTATTCTTACAGTGAGATATCCCTCTCCTTCCCTGAATGCCATTTCAAGCGAGTCATAAAGCCGCGATACTGCCTCAGTGTCGGCAGGATCAAAAATCAATCTGTCAATTATAACCTGTAGTTTATTTTTGAAAGATTTTAAAAGTTCATTAAATTCCAGATCACTTAAATCGATCATTTCATTTTTGTAGAAAATCCTGTCAAATCCTTTTTCCTTTAACTCGTCAATTTTTAGTTTCAGGTCATTTTTTGAAGTATCAGGTTTCTTGAAATCAAATTCACAGTATATAAAAAGTTTAAGAGAATTATTATCTGCTTTTTTCTTTAGTTCATCTATAATGGATTCGGGAGTGTCTTTCCTGACTTCTATTCCGCTAACAGGCGAATATGTTTTTCCTATACGGGCAAACAGCAATCTGAGGTAATCATAAATTTCTGTTGTAGTTCCTACTGTCGAGCGTGGATTTTTTATACGTGTCCTTTGCTCTATAGCCATTGAAGGCGCAAGTCCGGACATATAATCAACATCAGGTTTATTCATTTTTTCAAGGAATTGCCTGGCATAAGCTGATAGGCTCTCCACGTATCTTCTCTGACCTTCCGCATAAACTGTATCGAATACAATTGAAGATTTTCCGGAACCGCTTAATCCCGTAAAGACAATGAGTTTATATTTCGGAATATCAAGATCAATATTCTTCAGGTTATTCATCCTGCATCCGCGGATAATTATATATTTCCGTGAATCAGGAAGGTCTCCGCCAAGATACCCATTGATTTCCTGCTTTATTTCTTTCTTAATATTTTTTTTATTTCTTGCCAAAATTCATTTCTTAAACTTATTAACATAATTATCTCAAAGAAATTTCTCTAAATATTTCGCAGTGTAACTTACATTTTTATATTTTTTTACTAATTCTTCCGGTGTTCCTTCAGCAACAATCCTACCGCCTTCCTCTCCTCCTTCGGGTCCTAAATCTATTATCCAATCAGCACATTTGATAACTTCAAGATTATGCTCTATCACTATAACGGTATTTCCCTTATCGACAAGTTTATTAAGAACATTCAGGAGCATTTTAATATCCTCAAAATGCAATCCCGTTGTAGGTTCATCGAGTATATAAACCGTTTTACCGGTCTGGACTTTTGAAAGTTCTGTAGAGAGTTTTACCCTCTGTGCCTCGCCGCCCGAAAGAGTGGTTGCCTGTTGTCCGAGTCTTATATAATCAAGCCCAACATCGTGAAGGGTCTTTAGTTTTCTTCTCAAAGAAGGTATCGATTCAAAAAATCCAAGCGCCTCCTCTACGGTCATATCAAGGACTTCTGCTATCGTCTTTCCTTTATATCTTATCTGGAGTGTTTCCCTGTTATATCTTTTTCCTTTGCAGTCTTCGCAGGTTACATACACATCCGGAAGGAAATTCATTTCAATCCTTTGAAGTCCGTCACCATCGCAGGTCGGGCATCTTCCTCCTTTTACATTGAAAGAAAATCTTCCGACTTTATAACCTCTTATTTTCGCCTCGGGAAGCGAGGCAAATATATCCCTTACGAAAGTAAAAAGACCGGTATATGTAGCAGGATTGCTCCTCGGAGTTCTTCCAATTGGGGACTGATCAATCTCAATTACCTTATCTACAGTTCTATAAAATTTCTCTCTTCTTTCTTTTAAAGATATTTTCTCTTCGAATGATTTGTGGGCAAGCGGAGCGGTATAAGATTTTAAATATCTGTTTGATAGTATCGGATAAAGAGTTTCATTTATTAATGTTGATTTTCCGGAACCGCTGACGCCTGATATGCATATGAATTTTCCAATAGGGATTTTCAGATCAACTTCTTTTAAATTGTTGCCTGAAGCTCCTTTTAATAATAAATAGTTTCCGTTGCCTTTCCGTCTATCACTTTTGAAATCTATTCTTTTTTTGCCTTTCAGATAGTCAACAGTCACAGAACTGCCTTTTAAATTTTTCGGATTACCCTGTGCTACTATATACCCGCCGTGTTCGCCCGCTCCGGGACCCAGATCAACGATGTAATCCGCAGATTCCATCATTTCACGGTCGTGCTCAACTACTATCACGGTATTCCCCATATCGCGCAGTCTTTTAAGGGAATCAATTAATCTAATATTATCCCTTTGATGCAAACCGATTGAAGGTTCGTCGAGTATATAAAGTACTCCTGTCAATTGAGAACCAATCTGAGTTGCAAGTCTTATCCTCTGCGCCTCGCCCCCGGAGAGGGTTTTAGCACTCCGGTCTAATGTCATATAATTAAGACCCACGTTTGAGAGGAAAGTAAGGCGTGTAACAATTTCTTTGATTATCTGTCTCGATATTATTTCGTGCCTCTCGTCAAATTTAAGATTGCTTAAGAATTCTTTGCATATATTTATCGGCATAAGTGTAACCTCGTGTATATTCTTCCCGTTTGTCTTTATCCATAATGCATCTTCTTTCAATCTTCCACCTCCGCAGGTTTTACACTGCGAAGTTGTAAGGAATGTATCAGCCCAGGTGCGTATAATTTCAGAAGAAGATTCGTTTACCTGTCTGTTAATATATTCAGTCATTCCGTAAAATCTATATCTGTAAATTTCTTCCCTGCCGTAACTATTTGTGTAATTTATATCAAGCTTTTTATCAACTCCGCTCATAATAGCATCTATAAGCATTCCGGAATAATCTTTCACCGGTATATTTCCGGATGTGTTATTCATTTCAAGCAGTGCCCTCATAGTCGAAGCCATCATGGAATTCTTCGGCTTGCCTATAGGTGCAATTCCCCCTTCTTCAAAGGAAAGTTCCTTATTCGGGAAAACACGGTTAACATCTATTTCTTTTTTCTCTCCAAGACCATAGCAGGTTTTGCACCAGCCGTAATGAGAATTAAAAGAGAACATATTCGGAGCCGGTTCCGAAAAACTCCTTCCTGTTACGGGGTCGGAAAGTTTTTCATTGTAAAGTTTATCTACTTTTCCGCTGCTGATGATTACAAGTCCTTTGCCTATCCTCAACGCCACATCAAGCGAGTCATATATCCTCATCTTTGATTTATCATTTACAATAACCCTATCCACAACCGCCTCAATATCATGAATTTTAAATCTCTGAACCTGCATCTTCGGTGTGATATCCATAACTTCACCGTCAACTCTCACTTTTGTAAAACCTTCGGAAGAGATTTCTTCAAAAAGTTCACGGTAATGACCTTTACGTCCTTTAACGATAGGAGCTAATATGTTGATGCGTGTACCATCTTTCATTTTCATAATATTATCAAGAATCTGGTCAATAGTTTGACGCGTAACTTCAAGTCCTGTATCGGGTGAAAATTGTGTTCCGCACCTTGCAAAGAGCAGACGCAGAAAATCATAAATTTCAGTAACGGTACCGACAGTGGAACGGGGATTATGAGAAATAGTCTTCTGTTCAATGGAAATAGCAGGCGAGAGACCTTCGATTTTATCCACTTCGGGTCTTTCCATTCCTCCTATAAACTGACGTGCATAAGAAGAAAGTGTTTCCATAAATCTTCTCTGCCCTTCTGCATAGATTGTATCGAATGCAAGCGAAGATTTACCGGAACCGGACAGTCCTGTAAAAACGATAAGACTATCTCGCGGAATTTCCAGGTCTATATTTTTGAGATTGTGAACTCTCGCACCTTTAACAATTATTTTATCTAAGTGTGAAATATCTTATTAAAATTTAACAACACTAAAGGTAATGCTTTTAATATCTTTGAACAATTCAATTTGATATCCCTCCGTCCACTTTTTTTATCTTAAGCTATTTTTAAAAGTTTATACCCCCCTCCCCATTTAAGGGGAGGGGGGTAGAAAACTGAAACCATCTCCCCCCTTTGCTAAATGGGAGTTGGGGGGTTCAGAGTAAATAATATGATACAAATTATTTGAAACGACATCTTTATCAGTGTAATCAGTCTAATCATTTCCTTTCAGTGATTCAGTTCTTCCAATAATATTTTCCCTCCCCATTCAAGGGGAGGGGCAGGGGTGGGGTGTAGAAAACTGAAACCATCTCCCCCCTTTGCTAAATGGGAGTTGGGGGGTTCAGAGTAAATAATATGATACAAATTATTTGAAACGACATCTTTATCAGTGTAATCAATCTAATCCGTTCTTTCAGTGATTCAGTTCTTCCAATAATATTTTCCCTCCCCGTTCAAGGGGAGGGGCAGGGGTGGGGTGGAAAATAGAAATTTCATCAACGTTATCAGTGAAATCCATATAATTTATTCGTTAAAGTTTGTGTTATAAAGTTCGTAACCCACGGTTTTAACCGTGGGGAATAAAATAAAATTATTTCTAACCGTTTCTAATCTGGGATCCACCGTGGGGGACGGTTTATTCCTTAGGCACGTACAATTTCGAAGGAAAAATGCTTATTTCTTATTAATCCCATCTATCATGTAAATCCTGTCTGTACTGTATTTTCTGCAGAAACATTTTTATCAGTGTAATCAGTCTAATCCGTTCTTTCAGTGATTTCCTTTCCATTCGAATTATTAAGCAATTGAAAATAAAGATGAAATTTTCTTGAGCATCTCCCCCCTTTTGACAAAGGGGGGATGGAGGGTTAGAGATTAAAGGATTATAAATTATAATCTAATTTTCAAATTATATTTCAGTTTTCGATTAATAAAGCAATTGAAAATAAATTCAGAATTATCTATCTTATATGCTTGTGATTTTACGCTCCCATCGACTAGGGGTTAGGTCGCCACTCTTTCACAGTGAAAACACGGGTTCGAATCCCGTTGGGAGCGCCACTTTAAAGCCTTGTAAACATTTAGTTTATAGGGCTTTTTTGTTTTTGTTAATTTTCTCGTTAGCACTTTTTCAGTCTGAAATTTGGGGGAATACATATTTAAACTCCTTTTTAGTCGATATTAGCTAACATTACTATTATACCAGAAAAATGATTTAAAACAGAAATGATATATTGCTTTTTATATTATGTTAAATAGAATAAAATGTGCATAATTTCTATCATATTTAATTTATTTGGCAATATAATTGCAATAATATTAATACTTTTTATTATATATATCACTTGATTATTGAATTTATTCTAACTAAAATTATCAAACAAAATAAAAAAACGCGTGTATAGGGGACCACGAATCTAATTCATTTTTTTTTCTTCTGTATAGAAACTTGAAGTGGCTTCATAATAAGGCGCATACAATTACCACCGAACCGGTAATTTTTTCAAAAGCAAATTTAGAAAAATATTTTGTTGTGAAAACAATTGTATAAACAGTTGTTTCCTTTAAGATTTTGTCAACAGCAAAGCTTTACTTGTGCTGATAAAATTTTTAAATAAGTTCAATTAATTATATTCTGTTTAAAAACTGTTTTTAAAAATAAATAAAATTTAAAAGGGCTAATTATGAAAAAATTAATTTACACATTAGCGTTTGTACTTATTTTAGCACAAACAATTTTAGCACAGGTAAACTGGTCGCAATCACCTGGAATTTACGGCGGTGAAGTCCGCTGTTTTGCTGTTGCTTCAAACGGCAATACTTATATGGGTAGTAATGGTTCGGGAATATATAAGACAATAGATGGCGGTAATAACTGGACAAAAGTAAATACAGGCATCCTGAATCTTAACGTGCGTGCAATGGCTATAAATTCCAGTGACCATATTTTTGCGGGGATTTTAGACAGCACAGGATACGGAATACTGCGTACAACTAATAATGGCGTAAACTGGAATTATACTGCATTATCTAATACAGATATACGTACGATAGTTATAAATTCCAGCGGTCATATTTTCGTTGGTACGGATTCAACGGGTATCTTTCGCTCCACTGATAATGGTGTAAGTTTTGTACAGGTCAATAACGGATTGACATTTCGGAACATACGCTCTATTGCTATTAATTCAAGCGGAGATTTATTCGCTGCCGCTTATACAGGCGGAGTATTCAAATCAACTGATAATGGCGGAAATTGGACTCAGGTCAATACGGGATTATCAAATCTTTATGCAAATTCAATTGCTGTTAACCCTGTCAACGGATATTTATTTGTCGGAACTGGTAATGCTGTTGGGAGTGGTGCTGTGTATCGTTCTACAAATAATGGCGGTATATGGACTATTATGACTTTAACTAATGAGTGGATAATACATATTGCAATTAATCCCACTGGCGTTATATATGCTGGAATAATTAAATTATCCTATGGTTCTCCTTTAACATATATAAAAAAATCTTCTGATGGCGGAGGAACTTGGGATGATATAGGTGCTTTTGGTTATTATGAAGGTTTCACATCGCTTATATTAAATAATACTCGTGTGTATGCAGGAACAAATTATTCGTTATACAGGTCTGTAAATGATGGCAGTTTTGATAATCTTCAGAATGGCTTTACCGGTCAGGTTGTTAATAGTTTATATATACCTAATTCTATTGGTCATGTTTTAGCAGCAACAAATTGGCAAGGGATATACCGCACTACTGATGGTGGTGCAAATTGGGACAATACTTATAATGGAGGTGTATGTAAAGGATTTACAGTTAACTCATTTGGTCATATATTTACAACATATTTTTCATCTTATGACAATACTTCTTCTGTGAATAAATCGACAAATGGCGGTCAAGATTGGAATCAGGTTGGCACTATAAACTCACCGAGGCTAATTCAATCATTGACTGTCAACTTGCTCGATTATGTATTTGCGGCATCAGCCGGAGATGGGATTTATCGCTCTATAAATAATGGAGCCGACTTTACCCAGATTAATTTATCAAATAATTATGTCTGGTCACTTCTTTCGGTTGATTCCACTACTTCCATTTTTGCCGGAACAGGAAAAGGTAAAATCTTTCGTTCAACGGATTATGGTTTTGGTTGGAATCAGATTTACATCAGACCTGATAGTACGAATAATAATGTCAGGTCTCTTGCGAAAAGTAAAACTAACATACTTTATGCCGGTCTTGATACAGGAGGGATTATTTTCTCTACAAATAACGGTACAACGTGGACGCAATCAAGTTTTACTGTTCCAAACGTTAATGCCATCGTCTTTAATTCGCTCAACCATATTTTTGCAGGAACAGGCAATAACGGAGTGTATCGTTCAACAGATAACGGTGTCAGCTGGACGCAGGTAAATAACGGCTTTACTAATAATAATAGAATTAATGCTCTGGCAATAGATGGTGCAGGATTTATATATTCAGGACTCAACGGCGGCAGTGTTTACAAAAGCTTGCAGTCAACCACAATTTCAATAAAGAATATCAGCAGTGAAATACCGTCAGGATATTCTTTATCACAAAACTATCCGAACCCGTTCAACCCAACAACGAAGATAAAATTTGATGTTGCTCCTTCTTTGTCATTCCCGAATGTTTCTATCGGGAATCCAGTAACATTAAAAGTGTATGACGTAATGGGTCGCGAAGTTCAAACACTCGTGAATGAAAAGTTACAGCCCGGAACGTATGAAACATCATTCGACGGCTCACAATTTTCAAGCGGAGTTTATTTCTATAAATTGCAGACAGGAGATTTCAGCGAAACGAAGAAAATGTTGATGATAAAGTGACGACAGTCACTTTATCCGAAATCCTCCAATCTTTAGGGAGGAATTTTGATGAAGTAAAAATTCGATTGAAATTAATTTTAAAAGCCGGGGGTTTTACTTCCGGCTTTTTTTATTATGAAAAATCAGAAATTAATAACTGGATTTTGAAATATCGGATAAAGACAAAAGAAGAACTCAAGGAAATTACTAGTGAGTATGTTATGAAACATCGGACAAAATACTGATAAAATCTGTTAGCAATTCCGTTAGCACTTTTTCAAAAAATGGGGTAAGAAAGGGTACTTTAGGGATATCAAAAACGCTGAAAACCCCTGTATTTATACATATTCGCACCGTCGAGTGACTCTTTCACAGTGAAGACATCCCAAGAACCCGGGAAATCCCAGCTTGTCCCGAAACCTCGGGATTGGGAGCGCCAATTTAAAACCCTGTAAATTTAATGTTTACAGGGCTTTATATTTTTTCACTTCTCAATTCTTACTCTCGTTCCAATGAGAATTGTTCTTAATATATTATCTATATCCGAATTTTCAAGAGCGATACATTCAACTGTCCAGTCACCGCCTATTAATCCACCCCCGTATATGCAAATGTCCCGCAGCTTTTTGATTTACGCAAACAACTCGGAATAGAATGAAATAGAGAAAATAATGAAATATATTTTTTCCTCCGTCGCCTTGTATTTTTCCAAATTTTACCTCAGTATTACCTTGTATTATTATCATTTTTATTTAATTATTGCCTTGTATTTATGTTAGTTTAATACCATTATTGCCTTGTAAAATTTATAATTGATATGTATATAAAAAGAAACATAGATATTGAACTTGAGAAGTGGAAAGCAGAAAGCAAGCATAAACCACTGTTAATAAGGGGTGCCAGACAGGTTGGAAAAACGGACACTATTAGAGAGTTCGGGAAAAATTTTGAGAATTTTATTGAGCTCAATTTTGAAGAAAGTCCCCGCTTAAAAACATTGTTTTCGGACGACCTATCGCCTGACGGAATTTGCGAAAATATCTCTGCAATTTATAAGACAAACATTATTCCGGGTAAGACATTGCTTTTCTTTGATGAAGTTCAGGAATGTCAGGAAGCAATTGCTTCACTTCGCTTTTTTTATGAAAAAATGCCCGAGCTGCATATCATTGCCGCAGGTTCACTTCTGGAATTTGCACTATCTGAAATACCGACATTTGGTGTTGGAAGAATAAGGTCAATGTTTATGTTTCCTTTGAGTTTTTCTGAATTTCTTTCAGGAGCAGGTGAACATCAATTACTCGATAAAGTAAGGGAAGCAAAACCTAACAATCCGATTAATGAGGTACTTCATTCCCGATTAATTGGATTAATCCAAAAATTCATTTGTCTTGGAGGAATGCCCGAAGTTATAGCTTCATATATAGAAACCGGAAATCTACATCAATGTCAACAATTGCTCGATGACTTAATTATATCAATACAAACTGATTTTACAAAATACAAAAAGAAAACATCTGTAACTCTTTTAAATGAAGTATTCCAGTCTGTTGTATCACAGGCAGGTCAAAAATTTAAATTTTCAAAAACCGGTAGTCAGGCGAATCACAAACAGATTAAAGAAGCATTGCAATTATTGATTACGGCAGGACTTGTAATTCCGGTAACACATACTTCCGCAAACGGTATTCCATTAGGTGCAGGTGCAAATTCTCGGAGACAAAAAATGCTTGTGTATGACCCGGGAATTTTTCAACGAATTATGGGTCTTGATTTGGAAGATTATTTACTTTCAGATAAATTTGAAGCCGTGAATAAAGGAAATTTAGCAGAGCAGTTTGTAGGTTTGGAATTAATAAAATCGGAGTCATGCTACCGTAATCCGTCTTTATATTATTGGCACAGGGAAGCAAAAAGCAGTAATGCCGAAGTTGACTATGTTATCTCAATTTCACAGGAAATAGTGCCGGTTGAAGTCAAAGCAGGAACTAAAGGAGCTATGCAAAGTATGTTCTTGTTTTTACGGGAAAAAAATCTTCAAAAAGGAATTCGAATATCGAATGAGAATTTTTCTGTTTATGAAAACATTGAAGTTTATCCGTTATATGCTGTTGAAAACATAATTCAAAAGTGAAAAGTCATTTTCTCCATATCCTTATTCCTTTTGTTGCTAAAATATTTTTTTCATTTTTACATCTTAGTCTGACGTTTGACATTTAGCTTTTAAAGTCTCACTTCTCAATCCTCACTCTCGTCCCAATTAAAGTTTCTGTAAACATATAGTTTACAAAACTTTAAGCTATTGTGGTTATTCCACCGAAAGATTATTAACTTATCTAAAAGTATTCAAAACAAAGTAATCTTAACACAAAAAATGAGTAATTATCTTATCTATTAATAAATAATTTTAATATATCCGGCGGAGAAGCATTTTCTATTCATCCGTTATTTTATTTTCATAACCAATGACTCCAAAAATTATGACTTGTTATTTGCATTACTAATGCATAAAATACCCCAATAACATATAATACTAATGAATAAATATATTTTAAATCAGGTAATAATTGATCAGGAAGAAATATTTAAAAGGAAAGAAAAATTAGTCGAAAGGGAAATTGGTAAAAATTTTATATCCTCTCCGAAAATATCTGTCATAACTGGTGTACGCAGATGCGGAAAATCAACATTGATGAAATTATTATCTGAAAATTATGAGAATTATTTTTATTTCAATTTTGAAGATGAACGACTCCTGGATTTTAATCATGAAAATTTCAATGATTTGCTTGAACTGGCTTATGAGTTATACGGCAGTAAAATTGATGCATTCTTTTTTGATGAGATTCAAAATGTTACCGGTTGGGAAAAATTTGTACGAAGACTTTTTTCGGAAAAGAAAAAAGTTTATATTACGGGGAGCAACTCTAAACTTCTGAGTTCTGAATTTTCTACAAGTCTTACAGGAAGATATGTCAAGACAGAGTTATACCCGTTTTCATTTAAAGAATTTCTGAAAATCAGCGATGTCGAATTAAAGACAAATCTGACGACTGCAAATAGAGCAGAGTTGAAAAAATATTTTAATGAATATATTTCTATTGGAGGATTTCCGGAAGTGATTAAGAGTAAAGACAAAAATGAGTTGTCACAATTGTACCAGGATGTACTTGTAAAAGACTTAATTGTGAGGTTTGGTATTAGAGATACAAAAAGTTTCCGGGAATTAGCATTATATTTACTTTCAAATATATCATCATTATATAGTTATAATAACCTTGCGAAACTTCTGAGTATAAAAAGTACAAATTCCGTAAAAAATTATATAGAATTTCTTGAAGAGGCATATTTGTTTTTAAGTGTTCCCAAATATGAATTTTTTTTGAAAAAGCAAATCGTACGAAATAAGAAAATTTACACTATTGATACGGGAATATTTAATGCTGTATCATTCAGCTTTTCAGAAAATAGGGGAAAACTGCTTGAAAATATTGTACTGCTTGAACTGAAAAGAAATGCAAAAGATGTATATTATTTTAAAAATATCAAAGAATGCGATTTTATTGTTTCAAAGGATAATCGATTGCATTCAACAATTCAGGTTACGGAAGTATTAAATAAATCAAATCAGGATAGAGAAATAAATGGACTCATCGAAGCAATAACTGACTTGAAAGTAAAAAATGGATTCATATTAACTTATGACCAATTTGATGAATTTACGATTGGTAAACATAAAATTAAGGTATTACCAATATGGTACTGGATTATATTTGGTACAAATTAAGAAGACATCCCGGGAACCCGGGAATTCCCATTGGGAGTGCAACTCTAAAGCCCTGTAAACATTATATTTACAGGGCTTTTTTGTTTTAATATTTTTCCCACTAACACTTTCGTGAGCACTTTTTTCAAAAATGAACCAGATTTTTCTCGTTCAAATTATTTCTAATGACATCAGTTTTTTTATTAAGGTAATATTTTGTGGATTGTTCATTAATGGTAATAAAAGTAGCTTAAAACTAATAAAGATTCAGTTTAATACATTTTATATTTAGTACTTATATAAACTCAAATCAATCATTATGAAAAAATTAATATACACCTTAGCGCTCTTAATCATTATACATTGCACATTGATAATTGATAATTGTCAGAGCCAGTGGTCGGAACAAGTTTCCGGAGTAACATCTTATTTATATTCTGTTTCAGCGACAGATAACAACGTCGTCTGGATATGCGGAGCAGGCGGTAAAGTTCTTAGAACTACTAACGGCGGAACAAACTGGAGTTTAACAACATCTCCAAATGCCGCTTTAGATTTATACAATATCTGTGGGATTGATGCTAATACTGCATTAGTCACCGGTTCCGGTACTACAGCGTATGTTTATAAAACTATAAATGGTGGTGCAAACTGGACATTGGTATTTTCACAGGTTGGAGGATTTATGAATACAATTTCACGTGTGAACTTCGTTAATAATGATGCACTGTTAATGACAGGCGACCCTGTAGGTGGAAGATGGTCTTTGTGGCAGAGCACCAATGCAGGAACCAACTGGGATTCAACAGACATGTATCTTCCGCAATCAGGGACCGAGACAGGTTATAACAACTCATTCGATTACTGGCCGCCAGATTATGTTACAACAATCTGGTTTGGTACAAACAATTCCAGAATATATAAATTTAGTAACGGTCAGGGCTGGACTACCCAGTCAACAGGAACACAGACAGACATCCTTGCAATATTCTTCTATGATTCGCTGGGTGGCGCTGCAGGTAGTACTACAGGAGGCTTATATACTACAGATGGCGGACAAAACTGGGGTAACAACCCTACTTATATTGGAAGCGGAAGTATAAACGGGATTGCTTTTACACATGAAGGTGCGTATTACACAAGAGGCAGTTCTGTATATTTCTCACCAACAGGTTATATATTTACTGCGGCAACGACTCAAACAGGAACGTATACTCATCTTGCAAAACCAAATTCAATTTCCAGTAATAATCTCTGGGCAATCAGAAACAACGGAGGGATTTCGAAATACACTTCATCGGTAGGAATAACGCCAATAAGCACAGAAATACCGGCTAAATATTCTTTATCTCAAAACTATCCGAACCCATTTAACCCGACAACAACAATGAAGTTTGATATTCCAAAGTCAGGATATGTCAAACTTAATATATACGATATAAATGGAAGGATACTTGAATGTTTAGTAAACGAAGAAATGAATCCAGGGATTTATGAAGTTAACTGGAATGCCACCCATTATCCAAGCGGAGTTTATTTTTATAGATTAACTACGGACTTTTACAGCGAAACGAAGAAGATGATATTGATGAAGTAAGAATTTGGTTGACTTTAATATTGAAAGCCGGGAGTTTTACTTCCGGCTTTTTTTATGAAATATCAGAAATAGATAATAGAATTTTGCAATATCAGACAAAGACAAAAAGAAGAGATTGAGAAAATAACTAATGAATTTATTTGAAAGCATCCGACGAAATATTGAAAAAAATCCGTTATCATTTTCGTTAGCACTTTTTCAAAAAATGGGGTAAAAAAGGGTACATTAGGGAAAACAAAAACGCTGAAAACCCCAGTATTTATGCATATTCGCAACATCGAGTGACTCTTTCACAGGGAAAACACGGGTTCGAATCCCGTTGGGAGCGCCAGATTAACGTCCTGTAAATTATATAAGTTACAGGGCATTTTTAATTACTTAAAATTTTCCGTTAGCAGTTTTGTTAGCACTTTTTTCAAAAATGATCGAGATTTATTCTATTTAAATTGTTTCTTATTACGTCAGTCTTTTTATTAAGATAGTACTTGGAAGTGGTATTTACAGTAGTATGAGCCAAAAGATAAGAAACAACGGTTTCGTCAATTCCTTCATCCATTACCTTTGTCGCAAAGCTTTTCTTTTGAAATATCATTTACTATTCGAGTCATGGTTTCCTTTTTCTGATTTTATTTTCTTTTTTTAATACAATCTTATACCTATTGCGGATTTCAATTTATAAGTATTCAACAGGTAATCAATTTTTGCTTTTAAAAGTAAAAAATGGCTTTCCGAAACATTTGTTGAAGCATCCAGCAAGTCAAGATTTGTAATTGCACCGTCTTTAAAATTTATGTCTGCAAGTGAATACGCTTCCTGTGCCAGTGATAATTGAAGTTTAAATTGTTCTAATTTCTTTTGTGAAGTTTTTAAATTCTCTAAGTTTTCAATTACTTCATTTTCAATTTTTCTTTTTTGAATTTCAATCTCATAGTTATCTTCAATTATTTTAGATTCAGAAAGTAAAAGATTATTTTTATTCCTTCCGAAGTCTAAAACGGGCAGGACTATTCCTATGCCCGCAATATAATTTGCAGTAAGTGTGTTGAAATCAGGAAAATAACCATTTTTCCACCCTCCGGAAACAAATACATTAATAACCGGATAATTCTGAGCTTTTACAACCTGGTAATTTAATTCTTCGAGTGTTGTTTTTTCAATTGCAATTTCCATTTCAATTCTATGCCCGATTGCATAAGAGATGAGAGAATCATCCTGGACTCCGATAATTGCAGCATTTGTATCAGTCTTTATATTGTTCGACGAATAAACCGGTTTTCCTAATAAAGAATTTAATACTGATAGCTGTATTTTTAAAAGGCTTTCAATATCTGTTTTCTGGCTTTCAATATTTGATATCCGGACCTGGGTTGTAAGTATTTCATAGCGGATTGCCGAACCTGTCTCCCTCTTCTTCGTTACAAAATCGAGGTGCTTCTGTAAATCATATAATTGTTCATCCTTAATTTTTATTGCTTCCTGCAAATAGATAATTGAGTAATAACAGTTTACTGTAGTCAGCGCTAACGATTGTTTTACCTGTTCAAGCTTTTGCCTGGCAAGAACAATATTTTCATTTTGATAATCAACATTTCTCGAAGTTTTACCAAAATCAAATATGTTCTTACTTATATTAAGTGATGTATTATAATTATCTGCAGGATAAAGGTCAAAAGTACTTGACCCAAACGACATTGACGAAACAGGTCCCAACCTTGTGTATGAAGCATTGAAATCGAGAAATGGATAGTTACTGGTTTTTGCAATGTCTGTTTTAATCCTGGCTTCATTTATAGTCTCCTCAATTTCTTTTACAGACGGATGGCTTTGAATTACATATTTTATTGCTTCATTAATAGTGAGTGTATCAACGGAATTATTATCAGAGGTTTTTTTTCCCTGGGTGTAAGCCAGTGAAACTCCGGAAATGAGAAATATTATTATTAGAATATATATATCAATTTTTCTTTTTTTCATATTCTTTGTGTTTTAATGCTTTTAAGTTTCTTCTTTGAATGCAGAAAGAAAACCGGTATTCCTCCTATTAAGGTCAGTCCTGCAGCAATAAGAAAATCGTCATCAATACCCTGAATGTAAGCCTGATTAGTCAGGTTCATACTAATGAGTGCCCGGCTTTGTTTTTGTGCAACCTGCAGCGGACTTCCAGTTCGTTTTTCTATGTAATAATTTAAATTATTTGTAACGTTATGTAATTCCTGAGAATTAATTTTGATAGATTCGCCGAACATTTGTACGTGATAATTAATTCTTGTTGAAAGGATTGTTGCTAGAATGGCAACACCAAAACTTCCACCGAGCTGACGTATTATGTTAAATAAGCTTGAAGCCTGACCCATTTTTGAGTGAGGTATTTCAAGCATTGAAACAGTGGTCAACGGCGTGAATATCATTCCTAAACCGACTCCTCTGATATAAAGAGATACCATAATAAAATTATGCTCAGTAAGAAAAGAGAAAGTACTGTTCAGATAAAAGCTGATTGCAAATAATACAATACCGATTAAGATTAATATCTTAGGACTTGTTTTATCTGAGAGTATTCCCACAAAAGGAGATATACCGCCCTGAATAAAACCAATAGGAAGAAATACTGCGCCGGATTGCAATGCAGAATAGCCAAGTGAATTCTGTAAATAAAGCGGGAGAAGAAATGTACTTCCAAACATTCCGACACCAAAAATGAATAGTGTAATATTACTTATTAAATAATTATGATTAGCAAAAAGCTTTAAGTCTATTAAGGGTTCTTTTACCAAAAGTTCGGTAGTTATAAAAACTGTCAGTGAAATTGCAGATATAGCCAAGCAAAACAAAATATACGGAGCAGACCAGCCTTCGGAATTCGTTGCAGCAGTGCTTTCAGAGAAAGCGTACAAAATAAATGGCAGAAAAATACTGATAGAAAGAAAACCTATTAAATCAAATTTACGAACAATCTTGCTGACGTATTCTTTTTGAATAATCATCGTAATAACTATTCCAATAATTCCAACAGGTATATTCACATCGAATATGAGCTGCCAGTTAAAGTTATCGACAAGATAACCGCCTATTAACGGTCCGAATGAAACTGATGCAGCTGCAGCAACTGACCAGAACCCTAATGCAATACCTCTGCGAGCAGGAGGAAACTCACGTGTAATAATTGCCATACCAATAGGCATAAGGCATCCGCCTCCAAGCCCCTGAATTATTCTTGATACAATAAGAAAATATTCTTCGCTAGCGAAACCGCATAAGAATGAGCCAAAAGTGAAAAGAAACAGACCAAAAATGTACATTCTTTTGTATCCGAATTTATCTGCGAGCCAGCCCGAAGCAGGTAAGCTCAGTGCCATTGCCAGCATATACCCGGTAACAACCCATTCTATTTTATCAAGACCAACACCGAATGATGCCATTATTTTTGGCAAACCCACATTAACAATGGTAGAATCTAAAACTACCATAAAAGTACCAATCATAATGTTAGCCAGAACAAACCATTTATAGAATGAGCTGTCCGGATGGAAGTGCGACTTCCTTAGATTAAGTAGTTTACTAGGGTTCTTTAAAATGTTTAATAAAGACATCTCTATTTAATTATTTTTATTTCGGCAGACATTCCTGTCATGAATTTATATGAACTTATATTATTTTCGTTATCAACCTGTTCGATGGAAATTTTTAAGGGTACACGCTGTGTAACTTTAGTAAAGTTTCCGGATGCATTATTAGGGGGAATCAAAGAAAACTGAGAAGCAGTGTTTGAGCCTATAAAGAAAATTTTACCTGAGAAAGTTACGCCGGGATAAGTGTCGATTGAAAATAGAGTTTTCTGATTCAAATATATTTTATCCATTTTTGTCTCTTCCAGAAAGGCGGATACCCAGAAATTACGGTTATCAGTAACAGCAAAAATTGATTGTCCCGGTTGAACAATATCGCCGGTCAATAACCAGCGTTTTGCAATAACACCATCCATAGGGGCATAAATTTTTGTATTCTGCAGTTGTGCTTCTATTATACCGATTTGTGATTCTGAGTTTTCGATTGAAGCAAGAGTACTCCCTATCTGAGCTTTTGAAACCTGAAGCTGCGTATTTGCTGCGTCTAATTGTGCTTTGGATGATTCATATGCTTTCTGTATATGCTGGTATTGCTCTTTTGATATAACATCCTGATTAAACTGGTCTTTTGCTCTATCAAAATCTTCAAGTGTCTTTTCGTAATTCACATTAAGCACTTTAATATTTTCCTTGTCGTATTTGTATTTTGCTTCTGCTAATATTTTAGAAGCTATTGTTTGTTGTTGAGAAGTTATTGTCTGCTGTTTTTGAGCCATAAGGTCAGTACTGTCCAGTTCAACCATCAACATTCCCTTTTTTACAGAATCTCCTTCATCAGCATAAAGATGAACAATACGTCCCATCATTTTAGAGCTAACCGATACTTCATCTGAATCTACGTGAGCATCGTCTGTTCTGATATATTTAGAATAATCTATATACCAATAAACTGCTAAAGTTAAAACAAGAATTATTATAAGTGACAGAGGTATGTAAACTTTCCATCGTCTTTTCTTCTTTTCTGTGATATTTATATCTCCACTATCGTTTACGGGTTTATCGTTATTGTTTGCCATTTAATTAAGTTATTAATTATTTTTAATTTCAAGAATACTGTTTATGTTTGCTTTTTGAATTTTGGCTATAATTTTTCTTACTTTGGTCAATGAGTTTGACAATTCCTCTATCTCTTTGTCCGACAAAGAAAACATCTGTTTTCTAAAGATTTTTTCTATTTCTGTCTTTGTTATAATACCTTTCTTAGTCAATTTAATATTTATTATTCTTCTGTCTTTATTATCGGGGATTCTTTCGACAAGTTTTTTTGAAATTAGCTTATCTATTAATGCAGTTACGTTAGGCTTTGGCATATAAATTTCTTTACCAATTTCTGACATAGAAAGACTTCCATGTTTTTCCAAAGCAGTCATTACGTAATAAATAGCAGGGCTAATGTCTGACTTTGATTCTCCCGGCCTAAGCAATGCCTTAAAGAAGTTTATTTTAACAGACAATATATTATCTATGATTTTATCTAGTTTTTCCTCATGCATAATTTAATTATTACTTATTATAATAGTTATATTATATAATTATTACAACATATAACTAAAGATATAAGTTGCATGAACCGTGAAAAGGTATAAACAATTTTCGGAAATGGATTTTACTAACTTTATTTAAGCAACTTTAGAAGAAAAGAATAAATACTATCTTAGACTTACCATAAAAAAATCCTATAATAGATATATTTTATTGATATATATGATTGAGCAAATAGCAGATGAATGTGTTTGAAAAAATAGGATTCCGTATTGATGAAAATCAATAAAAGAAAAATTTTTAAATCGATAAAAATTCGTTAGCATTTCCGTTAGCACTTTTTCAAAAAATGGGGTAAAAAAGGGTATTGAAGGGAAAACAAAATCGCTGAAAACCCCTGTGTTTATGCATATTCACACTGTCGAGTGACTCTTTCACGGTGAAGACATCCTGAGAACTTGGGAAATCCCGTTGGGAGCGCCACTATAACGCCCTGTAATTTATATAAGTTACAGGGCTTTTTTGTTTTTATTATTTTCCGTTTAGTTTTAATCAATATATTTAAATACTTTATTTTTAGAGCAAAATTAGTAATGAGATTTTATTTTTTCCTTTAGAAATTGATTTTAACTCCAAGATAAATTTATATAGTGTTTATTTTGGACAGATTTGATTTATAGTAATATATATCATTAAAATTACGACTGTTTAATTCCGTTTTTTATATATAATTTTCTTTAATTAAACTTATTGATAATTTAATGGGAAGGAATAACTATGAGAAAGTTATTTTCCATTCTGCTCGCAACCTCTTTGATTTTAGCCCTAAGTAATAATTTATTAATATCCCAATCAATATGGCAAATAGTCGGAAGTGGGACTTATGAGAATTTAAATGGAATAAGTTTTCCAGGTGTTAATACAGGTTACATAGCAGGGAACAATGGGAAATTATTAAAAACTACTAACCTTGGATATAATTGGTTTTCAATGACATTTCCTTCCAACGGCGATAATTATTGTGTGTATTTTACTAATACAATTACCGGTTTTGTTGGTAATCAAGGCGGATTATATAAAACGGTTAATGGAGGTAACAATTGGAATTTACTTGTATTACCTTCCGCTTATACTATTACTTCAATTCATTTTTCTTCTGCAAATACAGGTTGGCTTGGGAATTATTACGGCGATATTCTAAAATCTACCGACGCAGGAAATACCTGGGCAACAAAGATTAATATGCCGGGTTACAATTCAAAAATATTTTTTGTTAATGATTTTACGGGTTGGGGCGTAGATTCTTACGGATATGTTTACAAGACTTCAAATGCAGGTTCTAGCTTTACTTCAAAGCGTATTTCTTATGGTGCTCTGTACGAAGTTAATTTCATTACATCAACCATCGGAATGATAGCCGGGGATAGCGGGAGGATTTTCAAGACTGTTAATGGTGGCGTAACCTGGAATCTATTAAATACAGGAGTGTATAATAATTTCAAAAGCATCTATCTTGTTAATCCAAATATTGCATTTGTTTCCGGTGATGCTGGTATAATATTAGAAACATATAATGGTGGTGATTTATGGCAAGAGCAAAATATAAATTCCAATAATCTAAACAAGATAACATTTCCTTCTTCCACTTCTCAGGGCTGGGTAGTTGGTGATGTAGGAACTCTTGCGAAAAAAGTAGATCAGTCTAATGTATGCATTGGAACCGGGAATATTGTTATGGGGTATCCTTTTTATACATATTATGATGATTCAAAAACGGATATGCTATATCTTTCAAGTGAAATTATTGCAGGTGGTGTAAGTTCGACAGGCGCAATTACAAAAATTGGATTCCAGGTGGATTCTATAAGTAGTCAGGTAATGCATGGCTTCACAATAAAAATGCAAAATACGGCTCTGCCCTCTTTAACAGGGTTTGTATCAACAAATTGGATAACTGTCTGGACCGGAGATTATACTGTTCCGGGTACCGGCTGGCAATATCTTACATTGCAAAATCCATTTGTTTATACTCCGGGTAGCAATTTGTTGATAGAAGTATGTTATAATAATTCTTCGTGGACTGCTAATTCTTTTGTCTTCTCATCTTATCATCCGGGTATGACATATCACGGACATCAGGATTTACCAACCGGGGATGGGTGTATCGATATTACAACCGGAAATTTAAATGATGCAAGACCAAATATTTGCATGGCGGTTAATGTAGTAACAAATGTACACAATAATAATAATGTTGTTAAGGATTTTAAATTATTTCAGAACTTTCCGAATCCATTTAATCCGTCTACAAATATAAAATATGACTTGCCGAAGAGTGGATTTGTAAAACTTGTCATATATGATGTCCTCGGAAAAGAAATTGCTATTCTTGTGAATGAAAAACAATCTCCCGGAACTTACGAAGCAACATTCAACGCATCGCAGTTTTCAAGTGGAGTTTATTTTTATAAATTAACAACGGATGGATTTAATGATACGAAGCGTATGATCTTGCTGAAGTGAGTTTTATGAAAATATCCCGCGAACTCTGGAAATTCCTTTGGGAGTGCCAAATTTTAAGCCCTGTAATTTATATAAGTTACAGGGCTTTTTTGTTTTTATTATTTTTCCGGTTAGCAATTTCATTAACACGTTTTTCAAAAAATGAGGTAAAAGTCCTTGTGGTTTCAGGTCTTGGACGCACCGTGGGTTGACTTACGTCCTTACATGTGTCGGGAGGAAACTTTCCGACAAACCGAAACTACGACCCTACACCACGAGTAATAACCTTTTATGGTTCGGAAGTTCTTTCCGGTATTAATTTGAGAGAAGAGATTGTCAATCTTTCATAGTATTATTTTGCCGGGAAAAAATCATATCGAGGTATAAATCTTTCAAACCATTTTTGTCTTTATTTATTCTTGCGAATTTATTCCCCTTTTTTTGTATATTAAAGAAAATACAATTAGCTTGCTGAAAAAATATCAGACAATAATGTTTGTAATACTTTTCAGAGAAAATAAACGAGTTATCACAATCAATAACTTTTAAAAAACATGAAAAAATTAAATGTTATACTAATCTTTTTATTGCTGTTTTGTTTCAACCATTCTTTTGCACAATCAAACTATTTTATTTCCAACAGAATTAATCTTGAAGGTGATGGCGGTTGGGATTGTCTCCTGATGGACGAATCTTCGGGAAGGTTATTTGTTTCGCATGGATCAATTGTGCAGGTAGTTGATGTAATTCAAGGAAAAGTGATTGGAACTATTTCAGGTTTAAAAGGAGTGCATGGAATTGAAATAGCGGCAAAGTTTAATAAAGGGTTTATCACGAATGGCAGAGATACCTCAGTCACTATTTTTGATTTAAATGATTATTCAGTGCTAACAAAAACAACAGTTACTGGGGCTTCTCCGGACGCATTGATATATGATTCGTTTTCGAAAAAAGTCTTCGTGTTTAACGGAAGGAGCTCAAATGCGACAGTTATAGATGCAAATAAAAATACAGTAGTCGAAACTATTCCTCTTGACGGCAAACCGGAATTTTGCGTTAGCGATGGCAAAGGAAAAGTTTTTGTAAATATTGAAGACAAAAACGAAATCAGCGTAATTAATTCTTCCACATTGAAAGTCGAAAAGTCCTGGTCAATTTTACCGGGGGAAGAACCGAGCGGTCTTGCGATTGACAATACAAATCACCGCCTTTTTACTGTTTGCGGAAATAAATTATTAGTAGTTGTGGATGCTGAAAACGGAAATATAATTACAACTTTACCTATCGGCGATGGTGTTGATGGAGTAGCTTTTGACCCCGTTTTAAATCGCATATATAGTTCTAACGGTGAAGGTACCGTGACAATTATTCAGGAAGAAAATGCAAATTCCTATAAAATTATTGAAACAGCTACGACTCAAAAGGGAGCCCGTACTATTGCCATTGATATAAAAACGCATCATATTTACCTGCCTTGTGCTGAATATGGCGAGACACCTGAAAAGACAAATGATAATCCGAATCCCCGTCCACCTATCAAGCCGGGTACATTTATGATTATTGATCTTAGCTCAAGGGAGTTTTGATAAAAAAAAAGTTCTTAATTGTTTTAAAAGTTAATATTGTAAACAATTTTTCATTCTAAATTTCTATAAGAAAATTTCAACAGGACGGGGAAAACAAAAACCAGTATCGGTAAGCCTATAATAAACCCCCCGGTCACAGCGATTGCTAAAGGTTGATGGAGTTGAGCACCGGAACCCAAGGCTAAAGCAAGAGGCATGAGAGCTATAATAGCACCTAAAGCGGTCATTAAATTCGGTCTCAATCTAATTGAAATTGCTTTTAGTACTGCATCATTGACACTATATGTATTTAATAACATTTTAAACTGATGAAAAGTAAATGTTGCATTCTCGGCAATTATTCCCACAATCATTATTACACCCGTATAGCTTCCTACATTCAATGGAATATCCGTAATGAATAATGCCAAAAAACTTCCCGATAATCCGAGCATGGAAATAAAAAGTATAATAATGCTACCTTTCAAATCTCTAAAAAGAATTAAGAGTACCGATAAAACAAGAAGACCTGCAGTGGCTAAAATAATTAATAATTCCTTAAAAGATTGTTGTTGTTCTGCATATGCACCACCGTAAGATATGGCGAAACCCTGCGGAAGAAAAATTTTCGAATTAATTTTATTTTTAATATCGGTTACAACACTTCCTAAATCCCTTTTATTCAGCCTTCCCGTGACCTTTGCTAAGGTTTTTAAATTTTCCCTGTCTATTTCTGCTACTCCGGTTTTAATGTTAACTTTCACTAAATCTCTTAATTGCATTGTTGTTCCATCAGGAAGATATATATATGAATTTGCAATTTCATTCATATCTTTATTTTTCAGTTTCGTAGAAAATAGTCTTATATCAGTCAGCTGCTCTTTTTCTAAAATGTTACCGATAACATTTCCTACTATCAGATTTTGTAATTGAAACTGAATATCCTCCGGATTCAGATTAAATCGCGATATCATATTTTGATCCGGATTATATTCTATAGTTGGACCTGCAATGGTAATACCATTAAATACATCTGCTGTACCTTCTACATTACCTATTGCTTCTGCAACTTGTTCTGAATATTTTTTAAGTAAATCGGTATTATCTCCGAATATTTTTATTTCAATCGGTTGAACCGAACTCATTAAATCTCCAAGCATATCGTTTATTACCTGTCCGAAATCCACGACCAAAGGCAGCTGCACACCTTCAATATTTTTTCTTATTTCATCGATTACTTCATCGGTAGTTTTAGTTCTGTCTTTTTTAAGTTGAATTAAGTAATCTCCGCTATTTGGTTCAGTGATAAAAAACCCCAATTGAGAACCTATCCTTCTTGAATAGTGGTCAACTTCCGGAGTCGAGGCAACAATCTTGTCAACTTTATTCAATATCTCATTTGTTTCATCGAGAGACGTTCCGGGCGGACTTGAATAGTCCAGAACAATTGTTCCTTCATCCATTTCCGGCAAAAAACCCGAACTCAAACGCGGTATAATTATTAATGATAATAATATTAATGCAACCACGAAAATTATAGAATATACCGGATTCGATAAAAAATATTTTAAAAATTTATTATCTTTTACAACATGAGGTGCCCGGGTTTTTGAATCACGATGATTATGGAAAAGAAGATATATAACAGGTAAAGCAACCCATGTAATGAAGAATGAACTAACAAGAGTAATTATCATTGTATATGCAAGCACTTTAAAATAAGCACCGGCAACTCCGCTCATAAATGAAAAAGGTAAGAATATTACAATCGTACTCATTGATGAGCCGATCATTGCGGGTAATAAGTACTGAATAGATTTTTTTACTATTACAGATGGTTTTTCATCAGGTACTTCTTCTCTAATCCGGTGAATCTGCTCTAAAACAACTATTGCATCATCGATTATTAATCCTACCGAAGCGGCTATCGCTCCAAATGTCATAAGATTAAAAGTATAATCAAATATATAAAGGAGAATCATAGTCAGCCCTATAGTCGCCGGAATTGTAAATAACACTGTTATGCTTGCTTTAAAAGATCTTAGAAAAACAAACGTGACAACCAGGGCAAACAACAATCCAATCCATAAAGCATCGCTCACGCTTCTAATACTCTCATTAACAAAATCTGCCTGATCATAATATAATTTTAATGATACACCTTTGGGCAGCAATTTCTCGAGTTCTTTTGTTTTTTCTCTAATGCTTTCAGAAACTAAAATGAGATTTGTATTTGGTTGTTTGATTACATTCACCAAAACACCTTCGTGTCCGTCAACATTTATATTAACATATTCGATTTTTTCATTCACACTTATATCAGCAATATCTTTTAAAGTGACTGCTCTTTTACCGTCATTTTGCACGACGATTTTTTCTATATCACTTTTATCATATACCTGTGCATCAGTTAAGGATAAATACAATCTTCGATAATCTGTTATCAGACCATTAGAATTTATGAAGTTAGTTTTTGCAAATGCATCTCTCACAACCGCAGGAGTAATTCTTAAAGCTAACATATTATCCGGTTTCAGTTCGACCCAATATTCCTTTTCTTTGCCGCCCTGTATTTGAATTTTTGAAATACCCTCGATTTGCTCCAGGAATGGTTTTACGGTGTACTTAGCCAGCATCTTCAATTCTATGAGATCCATATTCTTGCTTTCAAGTATAAATCCCATAACAGGAAGTACGGAAGGATTCATCTGCTCGATAGTTATCGTGGTAGTTGAGGGAAGTTCATTCCTGATTTGACTGATTCTCGATTCAAGCTGCTGCTGGGATATATTGATATCGGCTTTCCAGTCAAGGAATGCGGATATCTCGCACGAACCCCTGCTTGTTATGCTTTTTACTGTTTTTAAATCAGGAATTTGTTTGATTGCTTCTTCGAGAGGTTTAGTAACAGTGACCATCATTTTATCAACAGGTTGTTCACCGTTTTCAGCAATTATTTTTATTTTCGGAAATGTTATTTCAGGAAAGAGAGAAATATTAATCTTTGAATAGAAAAAAAATCCTATTCCAAAAATTAATATTATCAAATAAATTACCGGTGTTTTAAACTTTAAAAAGAAAGATTCTCTCAGCTGGTCATTTTTCATCAGATTCAACCGTAATGTTTACTAAAGCAGTGTCGGGTAATCCGTAATTTCCCGTTGTAATAATCCTATCTTCGAGGGAGAACTGCGGTTCTTTGATTTCTACAATATTCTGATTAGCTATTCCGATTTTAATAGGAACTTTTACAGCAGTAGAATCATTGATTAACTTCATTACCCAATATTCATTTAAGGTCTCATTTGATAATACGGCATTTTTTGGTAATACCTGAGAATCAAATCCCTTTTGTTTTACAATATAAGCTTTCACATTTACGCCTTCAGGGATTTTTATTCCTGCCGAAGGTCTTAAAAAATATACTTCCGTCTGACTGTTAAGTTCAGTTTTTGCCAGCATGTTTTTGATAAAACCATTTATAATTTCTCCATCAGGCATCATTAAAGTGCATTTCATTCCGGAACTTATATCGGAATTATATTGAAGCGGGACGTATAATTTAAAAAGCAGACTCGACATATCTATTATTGTACAAAGCGCTGAACCTTCCTGAACATATTGCCCTTGAAGCGTGGTCAGGTCTGAAATCTGCCCAGAAGATGGTGCTGATATTTCTATCTTGCCGGTTCTTTTCCCGATATATAATGAGTCTAAAATATCTTTTGAAGATTTTAATGCATTATATTCTTTGGTCAAAACTTCGAAGGCTTTAAAGTTCTTGGAAACATTTAATCCGTTTGTAACATTGACTTCAGATAAATATCCGGAAATAGGCGCTATAATAATAGTCTTATTATTATAAAATGAACTTGCTGTAAGAAAAATTGTATCATTCAGATTTTCTCTGTTTATCGAAGTAACTACAACGTTTGCTTTGGGTGTATCCGCAGTAACCTCTGCATCTTTTTTATTTGCACATCCATTAATCAATAACAACAATAATAATATATGTGAAAAAACAAATTTATATTTAATTAATATACCTGAGTCCATTTTACCAATTCCAATAGTTATATTCGTTAATAATAATGAGTTGTTGATTTTTATTGATAATAATTTCGTTTTTAAAACTAATATAATTTTTTAATATATTAATATATTCCAGCAAAGAAACCTCTCCAGATACAAACAGGTTTCGGTATAATTCGAGTAAAGACTGATAATTCTCAAGTTGTTTTTCCTGCTGGCTTAGAAGCTTTTCCTGACCGCTCAATTCTTTTAGGATATTCTTTTTCCTTATTTCATTTTGATAAACAAAGTAGTTTTTTTGATAAGAGATGTTTTGTCCTCTGATATCTATTAAATAATTGTTCAATTCTTTTTGATTACCGTCATATATACTAAAAGTCATATTTATTCCGGTACTCATTCCTACCTTTTTCCATATTTCCGTATAGTTTACGGCATTCAGTCCTCCGTTAATAAAAAAACTTAATTGCGGTTTGTAATTGGATTCATTTATATCTTTTTCCGTAATTAGTTTTAAGCTATCCAGCAAAAACGATTCCAGAAAATACGATTTTAAACTTTTATCGGCAGCCAGTTTTATATCCGGTTTATCCAGTTCGACGGTAGAGGTGTCACGTATTCCTGCGATAAGATTCAAATCCATTAAATCTTTTTCAAATACCATCTCTAACTGATTCTTGTTTATAACCTGGGTTTGATATTCAACATCTAACAATTTTAAATCCGAGAATTTTCCGATTCCACGTTCAATCATTGCATTTATTATTTCCCGCTGTAAATCCAGTATTCTTAATGTTTCATCCGCAGTAGATATTTGTTCATAATCCTGATATGCTTTTATATACAGGTCGGTAACATTCTTGAAAATTTCGTGTTCTGTCGTAATAATATTGTTTTTATAAGTGTTTTGTTCATTCAGAGCTTCTTGAAGTTTAGTTCTGGAAGTAAAGCCATTAAGCAAAGGCAGTTCCAGGTTCACAAGTGCTGAATATAAACCTCCATTCGTGACGGCACTGTCGTATCCGAATTCACCGAAACTCGGAGCAAATAAATAATTCACAGTACTGTAAATTTTAGGTTTATTCAAACTTGAGTTTATAAGTTCTTTTCGAATATCAAATGTCGTAATCAATTTTCTATTCTCATTAATGACCTGGTTTGTTATTATCGCATTATCAATATAATAATTTAAATTTTTTGGTTGAGAATATATATCAATCTTTGAAAGCAATATTAAAAATAAAACAAAGTAAATTATCCGGATAAATCGGAAATGAAAAAAACAAATTATTATCTTTAGGAAAAGAATGTTTATAAACGAAATCATAAATTAATGATTTATATTGTATTATCAATAAAGGGGCTTATAAAAAAGCCCCTTAAATATTCGAAATATTTTTATTATTTCTTGATTTCAGTTCCGTCGTCTTTAAACATAACCTCTTTTGACTTCCCATTCTTTATATATTCAATCTCGTATTTGATTTCACTTTGTGAATCTTCAATCTTCGCGGCGCCGGTAGCTTCATAATTACTATAATTTGTTCTAAACGCTTGCTGAATTATTTCCGGTAATTGAGAGAAGGTCATTGATGTTTCTGTTTCTAACCATACACCCTTTTTATTAAAGCTGGCAGTATATTTTAATCCATTCATTTCAAATGATGCCTCATATTCATTTTTACCTTCTTTATCCCATACAACACTTGTGGCGGTAGGAAATTTTTCTTCAAATGCAGCTTTAACTTTTGCAGGAATTTTTGTCTGTGAGTATGCCATCGATGAAGCAAAAAATATAACTATTATCGCTAAAATTATTTTTCTCATTGCGATTTTATTTAAATTAATTAAAAATTTATTTAATGGTATTATTCTAAATTATAGTATCATAAACTCTCGGAGGATGGAATATTTTATTTTTATAATTATTCTTATAATTATTACCAAAGGAATAATTATAAGAAATTTCTTTCGGAGGGAAATATCCTGTTAAATTTCCACTTTCAATATTATTTAATACAACTTGAATTATGTTATGATGGTAAACAAAAGGTTTATGAGGTCTTTGTTTATCTCCCGGAGGATGTTCATCAAATAAACAATCAAAATTCAAAAGATGGTCAGTAATGAAATCTATTGGTGTCATATCCTCCTGTTCTGTTTCTTTGCAGTTCTTATACATCGCCGGAATATCGAGTAATGTTGTAAAATCTCCGAGTGGAAGTATCATAGTCCCGCCTGTAAAATATGCAAATACCAGTATTGTAATTATTTTTCTCAACTAATTAAGTAATCCAATTGATCATTATTAAATTAACTTATAAAAATTAAAATAAACATTCAAAATATTGCATGTTTGAAAATTTTTAAAAATTATTAAGTCATCGATATTTTTGGGAATACTTTACTTTTGATGTGCAAGGGCGCGAAGTAGAAACACTTATTAACGAAAAACAATCCCAAGATGTTTACAAAACAAATTCAACGCTTCGATATATCCGGGCGGTGTTTATTTCTATAGGTTGACTTCGAATGGATTCAGCGAGACGAAGCGTATGGTTTTGTGGAAGTAAGTTTTGTGAAAATATCCCGCGAACTCTGGAAACCCCTTTGGGAGCTCAACTATAAAGCCCTGTAATTTATATAAGTTACAGGGCTTTTTTGTTTTTATTATTTTTCCAGTTAGCAATTTCATTAACACGTTTTTCAAAAAATGAGGTAAAAGTCCTTGTGGTGTCAGGTCTCGGATACACTGTGATGTCAGGTCTCGGATACACCGTGAAGTGATCTCCGTCCTGACACGTGTCGGGAGGAAACTTTCCGATAAGCCGGAATCTTCGACCCGACACCACAATTAAAATTTTTTGAATGTGATATATTAATTTGCAGTAATAATTTTTTCATTAATTAAAAATTTCCACTTGAGCGTCATCTCGCATTTTAGATTTCATTGTAATTCGAAGTGGCTTCGTATCAATTATTTTATCAATATCTAAATTTTTCTTAAGTTCATTATAGGTTTCCCTAAAAGTTTCAAAATAAATAATATTCCAACTATCATTAATAAATCGTTCCGAAAACAATGGCGATTTAAACTTATCTTTGAATTGGTCTTTTCTATCATAAGGCATAAGCATATATTTTTTAACCTTTGCATCAATATTAGAACCCCTCTGTAATGCCATTGTCATCGATGTAGAAGATTCCACTTCAAAAGCTTTTATAATTTTGTCATCCTTTATCCATAAAAGATCAATTCGTTCAACGGTGTCAGGGTTTTGTATGTTTTTTATCTTTCTGATGTTTTTGTAAGTTAAATATTGATTTAATTTTCCTTCTTTATTAATTAAATTCGTATTTAAATTATGAGTTTGCTCTATTTTACCAACCCAGATTTTATACTTAAGTGAATTACCTATTTCAGAAAGTAAGGCAATCATTGTTGTATGTTCTTTTTCAATTTCGTTTTGTGTTAAGCCTTTTTTGATTTGCCAAAATCCTTTTGTCATCGGTTCTGCAAAAATTTTCAAAGCTTTTAGAATGCTCATACTATCGGTTGTATGCGAATTTGGAAATTCTATGCTAACAGCATTCCATATATCAGTAAATGTAGCTTTTACTAATTCCTGAAGTTTTCTTAATACTGTTTGCTCTACTCTTTCAGATAGGGGTATTGTGTCCAGTCTATTAACAATATTTGTATCTTTCAGCCACCATTCGGAACCAATTGCTCCTCCTCTTTTAGATTCTACTAATTTAAACTCATCGTCAAGATGATTTTGTAAAACTGTTTTAACATCTAAACCCGTATGCAATTCCGAAAAATACCCACGTTTGGCGAGTTCAGGATCAACTGCATTTATAATTATAGTATATGGAGTTGGCTCATTTCTCTCAGCAATGACTTTGATCGCTGTTTCTACAACAATATTCTCAAATCTTTTTTCGTCAATCTGTTCGGGCTTTGAAACTTTTGTTCCTGATTTTGATTTATGAAATCTTAAATAAAAATCACCTTGAGCAGAACCGAACGGTTGTAATAATGATTTAGCAGAAGGTCTTGCAAGTTCCTGATGATGAATTTTCTGAAACTCAAAACCTGCAAATACACCCGCATAAATTGTAGCATTACGTATTTTAAAAGTAGGATTGTGAAATGTTACGGTTAAATAACATTCCGGTTTCAGGATATCATACATATCTTTAAAACTTCTCGAAAGAAGCGAATGATAAATATTAAAATCTTTTCCTTGCCTTTCGTTCCTTATAACTTCGTCAAGTGCAACTTTATCAAGAAACCCTTTGTCTTTTTTTAACCATGTTATCCAAAGATATGCAAGTTCACTATATTGAATGGAGGCATCATAAGGAGGGTCAGTGAAAATATAATCAACAATACCTTCGTCACCATAATTCTTTTTCATTTGATTCATTAAATCGAAACAAGAACCATTATAGATAAATACATCTGCTTTTTTTTCGATTACATCACTTATTGAATTTGCGAATTTAATATTTTTATAATATTTATTTGATTCTTCTTTTGCTTTTAACAATCCTTGATGACCTTTAATTGAACTTTCAAATTTATTCCAAACATTTTGCTCCATAAATGGACCGGAAGCAAACCAATAACTATGTTGTGTCCATGCAGAACTAAATGGTGTAAAATGTCCTCCTTCCGAAATTGGATTCATTACACTACATAAATGAACAATAGAAGTAAACCCAATTTTCAAAAAATCTCTAATATCTTTATTTGTTTCTTCCTCAATCGCTTCCATCAACCATGCTAATGCCTGAAGATTTCTTTTTGTGAAAAGTTCATCAATAGATTCGAATTTTTCTTTTTTCATGAATGGATTTCCATTTGTGTGATAAAGTTTGTTTTTCGGATACCATTCTTTAATTTTTTTGTTATCAATATCGTTTATTAATTCTTTGTCTCGTTTATTCGGAGGTGTATTTTTTTCTCTTCTATCTCCGCATTGTGGACATTTAGGATACCTAATATCAATACATTCCCTTTTAATTGGTGTATCAAGATTTTCCCTTTCTTGGTTCCAGATTGAACAAGTAAAAGGAAATTCACATCCACAATTTCTACATTTAGTTAAATATAAAGATTCAATTTTTCTTCTGACTTTTTTCTCTACAACTTCAAATGCTTTTTGTAAATTTATTAGTGAAACATTTTTAATTGTTAATCTGATAATTTCAGTAGAGATAGGAAGTAAGTCGCAAGTAATAACTCTTCTGCCGGATTTTAAAGCTTCAAGAGCTGTAACACCGCTACCTGCAAATGGGTCAAACACTAAACCTCCTTCAGGTGAATATGTTTTTATGAATTCAGCGACAACATTCCATGTTTTCCTTGACCAATATTTATGCCAATTATACATTGGAGTATGTGCATCAGGTGGAATTTGTCTTTCAAGGTGATTAATAATATTCATCAGAAAATTGAATTTAATATTTTATTTTATAAAAATTAATTTGATTTACTTTAATTTACAATGAAGTTAAATTTGGGAAATTTATAAAGCAGAATATAAATACTTTTAAAAAACTTGTATCATTAGGAAATGAATTACGTTCACTCCATTTATTTGAATCTCCAAAAGTAAATAAGTTTATAACCTCATATCCAATTGAAGGTTCGGATGAAGTTGAAAAAATAGTCTATTTAAAGGGAAAAGTTTATATTAACAAGGAGCAATATTTTGGTGACGTTCCGGAAACAGCATGGAATTTCTACATAGGAGGATATCAGCCTGCTCAAAAATGGCTAAAAGGCAGAAAAGGTCGCACACTCACAAACGAAGACATCGAACATTACCAAAAAATCATCGTCGCCCTAACAGAAACCGACAGGATAATGAAAGAAATTGATAAAATTGAAGTCGAATAGATTTTTAAAAACCGGTTTTCTAAACACACAATTATTTTATTGTAATAACATTTGATTGAATGCATTTTTTCTGTATATTTTTTAATTATTATTTAACAACAAAACGTAACCATTGGGATGAAGACTGTTTATGTCATTATTTGTAATCTTTTTTTCTTCTTTATAAATAGTTACGCTCAAATTTATTCCACTCATAATTATACACCTGAAAATGGTATTGCTGCAAGAGATGTATATGACATAACTCAGGATAGCACAGGCAGAATGTGGTTCAGTACCGGATTAGGTATTTCCCGGTATGATGGTTTTAAGTTCGAGAATTTTGATTTCACTAAGGAAATATTTAAGATTTCATACAGAAGAATTATTACAGACGAGAATGGTTACGTCTGGTGTACACCAAATTTTACAAGGGATTCAATTCGGGTATTTAAGAATAATCAGTGGATAAGTATCCCCCCGCCAAATCATTCAAATATTTATGAAGAGAATACAGCACTTGATTTATATTATGAAAATGGAAATCCGGTTTTTTGTCTGGGAACAGGTGACGGTATTTTTATAAACAAAGATAATAGCTGGAAAAGGTACGCAATAGAAGACGGGTTAATTAGTAATGAAGTCTTAAACATTTGTGTGTACAATAAAAGTTTTTATATTTCGACAAATAAGGGATTATCAATTTTTAAATCGGGTTCAATTGATAATTCACTCAATAATATTATTTCGAAAGAGCAGTCAACAATACTAAAAGTATATTTTCAGAAGTTAAATGTAGATAATAAAAATGAAAATGTAAGAATGTGGATTCTACTGCCCAATAAACTTGGTTATATTGAGAATAACAGTTTTAAAGTACTAACAGCAGATTTCGAGATTCCGGATTTAACGAACTTTATTAGTTATTCTATGGTAATTGATAAAAGAAACAATATTTATTTTGGAAGCGGATGGGTGAAATATTATTTAAATATTAATAATGGGAATTTAGTACGATTGTTTAAGGAAAACGGATTTGTGTCAAACGGCTGTACTTCAATATTTCTTGATAAAGAAGATAATTTGTGGGTATCAGATACAAAAGGATTATCCAAATTAAACAGTCTTGCATTTCGCAATCATAACAGCAGTATTGGATTAGAAGAAGACGATGTTGTCTCTATTAATGAGATAACTCCTGGAAAGTATATATTCGGGCATAGTCGCGGTATTACAATATCAGAAAACTATAGATACAAATACATTTCTTTTAAAACATTTAAAAATTACAAGCCAAATTCAACCAGAGTTCTTGATATTTTTAAAGATAAAATCGGAAATATATGGTTTTCAGCATCCGGTATGGGAATCGGAAAGTTGGATAATTCGGATAATATTGAATGGATGAAAATACCTGATTCGACGATGTTCGGTTCAATCATATCGGATGATAGCGGAAATATTCTAGCTTCTGCCAGCAAAGGAATTTATATTTATAAAAACGGGGCATTTGAAAAGTATCTTAAAGATATTTCACCGAATAATTATATAAGAAAATTGTTCAACTTAAAAGATGGAAAAATTTGGGCTGCTTCATCGACAGGTATTTATATTTTTGAAAACCATACAGTAAAAAACATAAAAGTTGAAAACAACCTACGAGCGAACAGTATCTACTCAATTTTTAAAGATAACAGAAACAGAATTTTTGCGGGAACTCTTGACGGATTGTATATCATTCAGAATGATTCTATGATTAAATTCAATGAGAACAATTTTTCTGTTGATGATGCGGTTTATGCAATGGTTCAGGACAAAAAAAATAATTACTGGATAGGCACAAGTAAAAATCTTGTATTCTGGGATGGGAATAAAACAAAAAAAGAGTATAATTCAAGGAACGGGTTGATTCCCGGTGAGATTAACAGGTCAGCATTATTTTTTGATTCATCGGATAGACTCTGGATTGGAACTGATATGGGAGTCTCCCGCTATTTTTCGGAATTAGACAATGAAAAATCTTATATTCCAAAAGTAGAATTAAACGGCATCGTTGAAAATGGAGGTAACTATTTCCCGCTTGACAGCGATATAAGTTTTGGTAATAACAATAATAATTTAAAATTTTTATTCAGAGGTATTTCATTTGTAGATGAGAAATCGATGGAATATCAAATTAAACTCGAAGGATTTGATAAAGACTGGATTAATGTAAAACAAGAGCATATTGAAAATGTAGTTTATAGGAACCTTAAACCGGGAGATTATATATTTAAGGTAAAAGCAAGAAACAACTCGGGTGAATGGAGTCAGGAAGTTGTATCAAATAAGATAATAATAGAAAACCCATTTTATTATAAATGGTGGTTTATCTTACTAACAATATTATTTATCGTAATAAGTCTTTCAGGATTTTTCTATCTTCAGAACAGAAACCGGTATTTATCAAAACTTGAAAAGGAAGTAGAAAATCGAACCAAAGAATTAAATAAATCCAACGATGATTTAATAAAAGCCAATGAAAACCTTGAGGAGCGTGTAAAAGAAAGGACAGGCGAACTGGAAGAAAGTGAAAGGAAATTCAGAGAGCTTGTGGAGTTATTACCTGAAACAATATATGAAACAAATCATGAAGGTGACATAATTCTTACAAATAATGCTGGTTTTGAAAAATTTGGATATACCATCGATGATTTGGGAAAATTTTCTGTTCTTGATGTTGTTGAATCTGAAGATCGCGAACGAGTTCAGGAATATTTTAGAAATGTAAAAAGCGGAAATCAGTTAATAGGGGCTGAGTTTCAAGCGTTGAAAAAAGATGGTAGTACATTTCCTATTTATACAAATTCAGTACCTATAATGAAAAAAGGCGAAATAACAGGAATCAGAGGAATTGCATTTGATTTGACAAGTCAAAAGATTATTGAAGAAAAACTAAAAAAACTTTCTGAAGAACAAAAAGAACTAATTGCCGCAAAGGATAAGTTTTTTTCGATTATAGCCCACGACTTACGAAATCCATTTACGGGATTATTGGGATTTGCAGATGTTTTATATCAGGATGGTTCAGGTTTTTCTAAAGAAGAAGTATTAAAATATTCCGGACATATAATTAAATCAGCAGAAAATATATTAAACCTTCTTGAAAATCTTTTGAAATGGGGCAGATTACAAACAGGGAAGATGGAAGTAAAAATAAAGAGAATAAATCTTTTTGAGAAATCGGATAAAAATATAGCTCTGTTGTCAAATAATGCGGTCAAGAAAGAAATATCTATTATAAATTATATTACAACCGATATATATGTAAAAGCAGATAGTTTTATGTTAGATTCTATTATTCAGAATCTACTTGTGAATTCAATAAAATTTACTCCTAGAAAAGGTAAAATAGAATTTTCTGCTGAAAAATCAGATAATATGATTTATATATCAATATCCGATACCGGAATAGGAATGGACGATGAGCAATTAAAAAACATCTTCCTGATAGACAAATATAATACAACATTGGGTACGGAAAATGAACCGGGTACAGGGTTAGGTGTGATACTTTGTAAAGAAATGATTGAAAAACAATATGGAACTATAAACATAAAATCAGAAGTCGGCAAAGGATCAATATTTAAGTTTAGCTTGCCTTCAGCATAAGCATTTAATGTGCAACTAAAATCATTTTTAAGTGATTTCAAATCCACAAACAGGAATTTTAGATTTACATCTTTCAAATAAAAATTCTCATCAAAGAGTATAAAATCCAATTTTTTTAACTTAAAGTGATGAAGTGTAAAAGCTGTAGTATGCGATCATGTATAATTACGGAACGATTCTTACCGATTACAATGTAATTCTAACCAATAAGATAACTTCCTGACATAAAGAAGCCTTTTTGGCAAATAATGATGCATTCCGGGATCTGTCTTTTTTGTTTTTGGATCTTAGGAAATCCGAAATTCCTCTAAAAATGATGAATTTTAGATATATAAAATAGTAATAGAATAAGTTTATTTTGAAAATTTATAATTAATTATTTAATCAAGTAAATTCCTCGACGCTTGCGTCGGGGTAGTTCATTATTTTCGGAGATTTGAAGTTTTCAAGAACATTCATTTCTTTATTTTATTACCAGTGATTAAGGGTATATTGATTTGATTGTTGCTAAAATTTATCATACCTTAATATAGTTCGTTTATACGAACCGGTTAACGGCAATTGCCACATAACCAATTCTACAAGTAAGGAGTAATTCCAATGAAAACACTTCAATCAATTTTTCTCTTTCAAAATCATAAAACACAGAAATCCGAAATGAAAAGATCATTAAAATTCTCAACCCGATTAACCATGATTATTTTTGTATGGTTAATGAGTTTCAATACTTTAACTGCACAATGGGTATGGCAGAACCCGCTTCCGCAAGGAAACACCCTATTGGGCGTTTCCTTCACTGATGCCAACACGGGAACAGTGGTGGGAAATTCCGGCACAATTCTTCGCACTACTAATGGAGGTGTAAATTGGAATACGCAATCAAGCGGGACAACACTCCCACTCTATGTTGTTTCCTTCAGCGATGCTAACAACGGAACAGCGGTGGGATATACTGGCACAATTCTACGAACTACTAATGGCGGTGTAAATTGGAATCTTCAATCAAGCGGAACAACAGTAATTCTCTTTTGTGTTTCCTTCACTGATACCAACAATGGAACGGCGGTGGGAGCAACTGGCACAATTCTACACACAACTAATGGAGGCGTAAATTGGAATCTGCAATCAAGCGGAACAACATACAACCTCATCGGCGTTTCCTTCACTGATGCCAATAACGGAACAGCGGTAGGAGCAACTGGCACAATTCTACGCACTACTAATGGCGGCGTAAATTGGAATCTTCAATCAAGCGGAACAACAAACCTCCTCGAAGGAGTTTTCTTCACTGATCCCAATAACGGAACAGCGGTAGGCTTAGGTGGCACAATTCTACGCACTACTAATGGCGGCGTAAATTGGAATTCGCAAACAAGTGGAACTACAAACCTCCTCTACACTGTTTCCTTCACTGATGCAAACAACGGAACAGCGGTGGGCTTAAACGGCACAATTCTACGCACTACTAATGGCGGCGTAAATTGGAATCTGCAATCAAGCGGAACAACAAACTACCTCCACAGTGTTTCCTTCACTGATGCCAACACTGGAACAGCGGTAGGCTTAAGTGGCACAACTCTTCGCACTACTAATGGCGGCGTAAATTGGAATCTGCAATCAAGCGGAACAATACTCGCCCTCAATAGTGTTTCCTTCACCAATGCTACCACAGGAACCGCTGTGGGTTCAAATGGCACAATTGTTCGGACTACTAATGGCGGCGTAAATTGGAATCTGCAATCAAGCGGAACAACACTCGCCCTCACAGGTGTTTCCTTCACTGATGCCAACAACGGAACAGCAGTGGGTGGCACGGGGGGAGTATCTGGCACAATTCTACGCACTACTAATGGCGGCATGAATTGGAATCTACAATCAACAGCAAATTACCTCTACGGTGTTTCCTTTACGGATGCCAATAACGGAACAGCGGTGGGAGCATACGGTACAATTCTACGCACTACTAATGGCGGTGTAAATTGGAGTCTGCAAAGCGGAACAACAAACTACCTCCTAGCCGTTTCCTTCACCAATGCCAATAACGGAACAGCGGTGGGATTAAGTGGCACAATCCTTCGCACTACTAATGGCGGCGTAAATTGGAATCTACAAACAAACGGAACGACATCTGACCTCTACGGTGTTTCCTTCACTGATGCCAACAACGGAACAGCGGTGGGATTTACCGGAACAATTCTTCGCACTACTAATGGCGGCGTAAATTGGAATCTGCAATCAAGTGGAACGACAGATAACCTCACCGGTGTTTCTTTCACTGATTCCAATAACGAAACGGTAGTAGGCGTAAATGGCATAATTCTTCGCACTACTAATGGCGGCGTAAATTGGAATCTGCAAATATGCGGAACGACAAGTCAGCTTTACGGCGTTTCCTTCACAGATGCCAACAATGGAACTGTGGTGGGTGGAGGTGGAACAATTCTTCGAACAGGAATTCCTCCTCTCCCTGCACCAATACTTATTTCACCATCAAATGGAGCAATAAACTTACCTTCAACGATATCATTCGACTGGAATTCTGTGCCAACGGCTACGAGTTATAGAATTCGGGTAGCAAATGATTCATTATTTACATCTATAGTAAAAGATAGTACGGTAAGTGTAGATTCTATAATTTTATCAGGTTTTCTTGCAAATGGACTCTATTATTGGAAGGTCGCAGCAATAAATGCTGTAGGTACAGGTTTATACTCCACAGTATGGCATTTCCAAATTAATTCTATTGGAATAAATAATTATTCATCAATAATTCCGAAAGAATTTAAATTGTATGAGAATTTTCCGAATCCATTCAATCCGACAACGAAAATCAGATTTGATTTACCGAAAAATTCTTCAGTAAAGATTCTCGTATATGATATGATAGGCAGGGAAATTCAACAACTGGTAAACAAGGAACTTAAGGCAGGTGCATACGAATACGAATTTAACGGTAGTTATTATGCAAGCGGAATATATTTTTATAGAATGCAATCCGCAGAATATCTGAGTGTTAAGAAAATGGTGTTGATAAAATAAGGACATTTGTCCCCTCAGAAAGTTTAAAGAAATAATTAGCTTAAGAAAAAGGGACAAAAGAGAAATAAAAAGGCGCACACAAAATACATCGGAAGGAGAGTTCATACATAAATAAAAAACACAGTATGAACTTTCCCCGAAGTTGAGTGAACAAATTTAATGAGAAATATATATTATAAGATTACATTTATATTACTTCCTATCCTCCTTTCATAGCATTCGCAATTGCCGTTATATTATAATTATTTGGGACTGAACATTCCGATATATCAAAAAGCATTCTTGAAAATATTGGTAGTATAATCTTATACTTGTCCAGGTATTGATACGTTTTATACTTCATCATCACAAAAAATAAAGGCATATTGGTTGACGTTAGTCTAAACACTCACAAACCTCCTGTCAGTCTTGGAATACCCATTTCATCAATAACTTTATTCCTGAGGTATTTGATAGGCTTTACTCACTTGTAGATGTGATTTTAGACTTTAAGCAAAAATAATAAATATATGAATTCAAATAACAGTTGTCAAAGTCAGGAAGACGCAATGCGGGTTTTTTAGGAGAAAAATTCAATGCTTGACAAATGGAAATAAATTGTCGAATTTTATTAGTAAAATTGATTTGACCTTACATAGGGGGTTTAACCCCCTATGTAAGGTTCACCAGTCTGTGGTGGTTTTTGATAAAAAATATTTTTCTTAATTAAACAAATAAAGTGAATATGAGTTACGACGTCAATGACTTTATTCAACATTTTCTTGACCTGGATTTAACAGAACGAGAAGCGACTACATACGTTACGCTTCTTTCACGAAATGGCTATACTGCTAATGAGTTACAACGGGCAGTTCATATACCAAGTACAAAAATATATGATGTCCTCAAAAAAATGATTAAGCGAGGAATATGTACTGAACGGTTTTTAGATGGGGTCAAATTTTACGAAGCTGTAAATCCAGAAATTGCTTTTCAAATAGTATTAGATAAATACAAAATTGAAATTGAGCAAAAAACAAAGGTTGCAGAAAAACTTATCCAAAATCTATTACCGATATTCAATGAAAATAAAGATTTGGAAAATTCATTAGACTTCATTGAAATTTTAAAGGATAACGAATTATTACAGAAAAGATATATTAAGGTATGGCGCGAATGCCAAAAGGAAGTTTTAGTATTTGTTAAAGGACCATATCTTGCAAGTAGTAATTCATCTTACAAGAATGAACAGGAAGAAGCAGAAATTAACTTTCTTAACCGCGGCGGAATTGTGCGTGGTTTATATGAATCCGGCGAACTACATAAACTTGACTTTCTGATGAAATCAATTCCTTCATATATGGAAAAGGGTGAACAGGTAAAGATTGCCAAATCGTTGCCAATGAAAATGATGGTCTTTGATGAAAAAATGGTTATGTTCCCGCTTACAACTAATATTATTAATTCCTCATCTTTGACGACAATTTTTATAGAACACCCACAACTTGCTCTAACTTGTAAGACTCTATTCGAGGTTATGTGGGAAAAAAGCATAAGTTACGAAGAATTTCTAGAAAGATCAAAGCGAGGAATTTCTTGAAAGAACGATTTGAATAAGAAAAAAAGAATTAATTAGTCTCTTTCAAAATCATAAACCAAAGGATTAAAAAATGAAACAATCATTACATTTCTCAACACGATTAACCGGAATAATTATTGTATGGTTGATGAGTTTCAATATATTATCTGCCCAATGGTTCTGGCAAAACCCTCTTCCACAAGGAAACTATCTCTATAGTGTGTCCTTCTTCGATGCTAACAACGGAACAGCGGTAGGTCTAAGTGGCACAATTCTTCGCACCACTAATGGAGGTACAAATTGGAGTCTGCAAACAAGTGGAACAACAACTATGCTCAAAGGAGTTTGCTTCACAGATGTCAACAATGGAACAGTAGTGGGAAATACCGGTACAATTCTTCATACATATGATGGAGGTATAAATTGGCGAGTACAAACAAGCGGAACAACAACCCCTCTCTACTGTATTTCCTTCTCAGATACCAAAAACGGAACAGCGGTAGGGTATGGTGGCATAATTCTTTGTACCACAAATGGCGGTGTAAATTGGAATTCGCAATCAAGCGGAACAACGGAACACCTATTTGGTGTTTTCTTCTTTGAAGCTAAAATAGGAATAGCAGTAGGAGCAAACGGCACAATTCTACGCACTACTAATGGCGGTGTAAATTGGAATCTTCAATCAAGCGGAACGCCAAGCAACCTCAATAGTGTTTCATTTACCGATGTCAATACGGGAACAGCGGTGGGAACAAGTGGCACAATTCTACGCACTACTGATGGCGGCATAAATTGGAATCTGCAAGTAAGCGGAACAACAAACTACCTTTTAGGTGTTTCCTTCACTGATGCCAATAATGGAACAGCGGTGGGTGCAACCACAATTCTTCGCACTACTAATGGCGGCGTAAATTGGAATTTGCAAATAAGCGGAACAATATACTACCTCTATGGTGTATCCTTCACCGATGCCAATACCGGTATTGCGGTTGGTGAAAATGGTATAATTCTACACACGATTGATGGCGGCGTAAATTGGAATTCACAAACGCACGGAATAAGAAACTATCTATATGGAGTGTCCTTCACCGATGCTAACACGGGAACAACGGTAGGAGCAAGTGGCACAATTCTACGCACTACTAATGGCGGCGTAAATTGGAATTTGCAAATAAGTGGAACGACCTATCAGCTAAATTGTGTTTCTTTCATTAATGCCAATACTGGAACAGCGGTGGGATATAATGGCACAATTCTTCGCACTACTAATGGCGGTATAAATTGGAATTCACCAAGTGGAACAACAGTCATTCTCTTTGGTGTTTCCTTCACTGATGCCAATAATGGAACAACGGTGGGCCAAAGTGGCAAAATTCTTCGTACTACGAATGGCGGCATAAATTGGAATCTGCAGACAAGCGGAACGACAAACCTCCTCCGTAGTGTATCCTTCACCGATGCCAATAATGGAACAGTGGTAGGTGCAACAGGCACAATTCTTCGCACAACTAATAGCGGTATAAATTGGAATATGCAGACAAGCGGAACAAATTATGAACTCTTTGGCGTTTACTTTACTGATACCAACAACGGTACCGTGGTGGGTGCAAACGGCACAATTCTACGTACTAATAATGGCGGCGTAAATTGGAATTCGCAAACAATCGGAACAACATATTACCTCGGTGTTTCCTTCACTGATGCCAATAACGGAACAGTTGTGGGCTCACAAGGCACAATTCTTCATACTACTAATGGCGGCGTAAATTGGAATCTGCAATCAAGCGGAACAACTACAACTCAGCTCAATAGTGTTTCCTTCGCTGATGCTAACAACGGAACAGCGGTGGGTGATATTGGCACAATTCTACGCAATAACATTATACAAATTCCCCCTGCACCAACACTTATATCTCCAGTAAATGGAATTACTAATTTACAGCCAACAATTTCATTCGATTGGAATTCTGTGCCAACATCTACGAGTTATAGAATTCAGGTTGCAAATGATTCAATATTTACATCAATAGTAAAAGATAGCACGGAAAGTGTAGATTCTTTAGTTTTATCAGGTTTTCTTGCTAATGGACTCTATTATTGGAAGGTAGCAGCAATAAATATTGCAGGCACAGGCTTATACTCAAATGTGTGGCATTTCCAAATAAATCCAACCGGAATAAATAATTATACATCAACAATTCCGAAAGAATTTAAATTGTATGAAAATTTCCCGAATCCATTTAATCCGACAACGAAAATCAGATTTGATATACCGAAAAATTCTTTAGTAAAGATTATCGTATTTGATATGACAGGCAGGGAAATTCAACAACTCGTAAACAAGGAACTCACAGCAGGTGCATACGAATACGAATTTAATGGAAATAATTATGCAAGCGGAATATATTTTTATAGAATGCAATCCGCAGATTATTTAAGTGTTAAGAAGATGGTGTTGATAAAATAATTTAAGAGCAATTGATAATGGATAGTGGATAATTAAGAGCGATTGACTTGTTCTGAAATAAGTTGACAAAATAAATATTTAAATTACAAATAACAGTGCTAAGGAATGAAATTAAGATCTTTCATTCCTTAGCACTAATTCAAAATCATAAAACATAGGAGTAAAAAATGAAAAGATCATTAAAATTCTCAACTCGATTAGCCGTGATTATTTTTGTATGGTTAATGAGTTTCAACACTTTATCTGCCCAATGGTGGTACTGGCAAAACCCGCTTCCACAAGGAAACAACCTAACGGCTATTTCTTTCCCCGATGCCAATACGGGAACAGCGGTAGGCGCAGATGGCACAATTCTTCGCACCACTAATGGCGGAATAAATTGGAATTCGCAAACAAGCGGAACAACAAACTACCTCTACGGTGTTTCCTTCACTGATGCCAATACAGGAACAGCGGTAGGCGCAAGTGGCACAATTCTACGCACTACTAATGGCGGCGTAAATTGGAAACTGCAAACAAGCGGAACGACAAACCTCCTCTTAGGTGTTTCCTTCACTGATGCCAACAATGGAACAGCGGTGGGAAATCCTGGTACAATTCTTCGTACATATGATGGCGGTTTGAATTGGAATCTGCAAACAAGCGGAATAACCACCACCCTCAATAGTGTTTCCTTCACTGATGCCAACACGGGAACAGTGGTGGGAGCAAGCGGCAAAATTCTTCGTACCACTGATGGCGGAGTAAATTGGAAACTGCAAACAAGCGGAATAACAGTCGTTCTCTATGGTGCTTCCTTCACTGATGCCAAAAATGGAACAACGGTGGGAGCAAGTGGCAAAATTCTATGCACTACTAATGGCGGCGTAAATTGGAATCTGCAAACAAGCGGAACGACATCTAGCCTCAATAGTGTTTCGTTCACTGATGCCAACAATGGAACAGCGGTGAGTACAACCGGCACAATTCTTCGTACCACTAATGGCGGAGTAAATTGGAATCTGCAAACAAGCGGAACGACAAACAATCTCTTAGGTGTTTCCTTCACTGATGCCAACACGGGAACAGTGGTGGGTATAACCGGCACAATTCTACGCACTACTAATGGCGGCGTAAATTGGAATCTGCAAACAAACGGAACAACACAATACCTTTACGGTGTTTGCTTCACTGATGCCAACAACGGAACAGCGGTAGGTGCCAGTGGCACAATTCTTCATACCACTAATGGCGGCGTAAATTGGAGTTTGCAAACAAGCGGAATAACGACACTCCCTCTCTATGGTGTTTGCTTCACTGATGCCAATACCGGAACAGCGGTGGGTCCAAATGGCACAATGATACGCACAACTAATGGCGGCGTAAATTGGAATTCGCAACCAGTCGGAACATCATACCTCTTCAGTGTTTCCTTCACTGATGCCAACAACGGAACAGCGGTAGGAAATGCTGGTCTAATTCTTAACACCACTAATGGCGGCGTTAATTGGAATTCGCAAACAAGCGGAACGACAAACGCCCTCCGTAGTGTTTGCTTCACTGATGCCAATATCGGAACAGCAGTAGGTGCAGCCGGCACAATTATTCGTACGACTAATGGAGGCGTAAATTGGAATCTGCAAACAAGCGGAACGCCAAACGAGCTCCGTAGTGTTTCCTTCACTGACGCCAACAAGGGAACAGCGGTGGGTGTAACCGGTACAATTCTACGTACTACTAATGGCGGAGTAAATTGGAATTCGCAAACAACCGGAATAACAAACTACCTTTACGGTGTGTCCTTCTCCAATGCCAATAACGGAACAGCAGTGGGCTCACAAGGCATAATTCTTCATACTACTAATGGAGGCGTAAATTGGAATTCGCAATATTGCGGAACAACGACAGTCAACCTAAATAGTGTTTCCTTCACTGATGCCAACAACGGAACAGCGGTTGGTGATATCGGCACAATTCTTCGCACTATCATTATACCAATTCCACCTGCTCCAGCACTTGTTTCACCATCAAATGGAGCAACAGATATATTAATTACTCCAACAATGACCTGGGGTGCTGTTGCAGGTGCAAACACGTATAGAATACAAATTTCGATTGATAGTGGTTTTGCTTCAACTGTAATTGATTCAACTATAATAACAGGTACAACGATAACAGTTCCGGCAGGAAAACTTAACAATAATATTAAATATTATTGGCACGTGAATGCTACAAATTTAGGCGTCACAGGACCTTATTCAACTACATTTAATTTTACTACCATTCCACTTGCCCCCAATACTCCAATACTTACTTCACCGGTAAACGGAACACTAAATTTATCATTAACTCCGTCAATGATATGGAGTAATGTTACAGGTGCGATATCTTATAGAATACAGATTGCAAGTGATTCTGTATTTTCGACGATAGTTCTCGATTCAGCAGGATTAACAAGAGATACTTTACTTGTACCTCCGGGTAAACTTGTAAATAATATTAAATATTATTGGCACGTGAATGCAACGAATGCAGGCGGTACAGGACCTTATTCAACCGGATGGAATTTTACGACTATTCCTGCAATTCCTTCTGCTCCGACACTTGTTTCACCATCAAATGGAGCAACTAATTTATCCCCAACAATTTTATTCGATTGGAATTCCGTACCAACAGCAACAAGTTATAGAATTCGTGTAGCAAGTGATTCATTATTTACATCAATAGTAAAAGATAGTTCGGTAAATGTAGATTCTTTAGTAATCTCAGGTTTTCTTGCTAATGGACTTTATTATTGGAAAGTCGTAGCAATAAACATTGCAGGCACAGGCTTATACTCAAATGTGTGGCATTTCCAAATAAATCCAACCGGAATAAATATTTATACATCAATAATTCCGAAAGAATTTAAATTATATGAAAATTACCCGAATCCATTCAATCCGACAACGAAAATTAGGTTTGATATACCGAAAAATTCTTTGGTAAAGATTCTCGTATATGATATGGCAGGCAGGGAAATTCAACAACTGGTAAACAAGGAACTTACAGCAGGTGCATACGAATACGAATTTAATGGAAATAATTATGCAAGTGGTATTTATTTTTACAGAATGCAATCAGCAGAATATCTGAGTGTTAAGAAGATGGTATTGATAAAATAATTTAAGAGCAATTGATAATGGATAGTGGATAATTAAGAGCGATTGTCTTGTCCTGATATAAGTTGACAAAATAAATATTTAAATTACAAATAACAGTGCTAAGGAATAAAATTAAGAATTTTCATTCCTTAGCACTAATTCAAAATCATAAAACACAGGAATCCGAAATGAAAAGAAGTTTTAAAATTCTCGACCCGATTAACCGTGATTATTTTTGTATGGTTAATGAGTTTCAACACTTTATCTGCACAATGGGAATGGCAGAACCCGCTTCCGCAAGGAAACACCCTATTGGGTGTTTCCTTCACTGATGCCAACATGGGAACAGTTGTGGGAAATTCCGGTACAATTCTTCGCACTACTAATGAAGGCGTAAATTGGAATTCGCAATCAAGCGGAACAACACTCCCACTCTATGTTGTTTCCTTCACTGATGCTAACAACGGAACAGCGGTGGGGATATACTGGCACAATTCTTTGCACTACTAATGGCGGTGTAAATTGGAATCTTCAATCAAGCGGAACAACAGTCATTCTCTTTTGTGTTTCCTTCACTGATGCCAACAACGGAACAGTGGTGGGCGATGGCGGCACAATTCTTCGAACGGGAATTCCTCCTCTCCCTGCTCCGACACTTGTTTCACCAACAAATGGAGCAATTAATTTATCCCCAACGATTAAATTCGATTGGAATTCCGTGCCAACGGCTACGAGTTATAGAATTCGGGTTGCAAATGATTCATTATTTACATCAATAGTAAAAGATAGTACGGTAAGCATAGATTCTTTAGTTTTATCAGGTTTTCTTGCTAATCAGCTCTATTATTGGAAGGTTGCGGCAATAAACACAGCAGGCACAGGTTTATACTCTACTGTGTGGAATTTCCGGATTAATCCTGTTGGAATAAATAATTATTCATCAATAATTCCGAAAGAATTTTAATTGTATGAAAATTTTCCGAATCCATTCAATCCGACAACATTAATCCGGTATGACATTCCTGCAAATTCATTCGTGAAGCTGGTAGTGTATGACATAACGGGAAAAGAAGTAACAACGCTGGTAAACGAAACTATGCCGGCAGGTAAATATGAAGCCGTGTGGAGCGGAATAGAATTCTCGAGTAGTGTTTACTTTGCAAGACTGGATGCGGGTTCTTATAAACACATCATCAAAATGCTGATGATAAAGTGACGCAAGTCACTTTATCAGAAATCCTCGATAGCAAAGCGTATCAGGACTGATGATAAAATTCTTTTGTCTTACATCTTTAAAAATTTTTTCATTTAAATTATCACCCTCTATAATAGTAGTTCACCCTCTATAATAGTGGTTCACCCTCTATAATAGTGGTTCACCCTCTATACTGGGGGTGTAAAAAATACACTTGACAAAAAAAATAATTATCACAAATTTACTTAAAATCACAACCTTTATTAAAGGGGTGAAAAATATTGAATTATGGTGGATTATTTAAAGGACGGTTTAAAATCAATAGGAATTACAGGGCGAGAGGCAGAAGTCTATCTTGCCCTTTTACATAAAAAAGAACTTACAGCTCCTGAAATTGCAAAAATTTCGACAGTTTCGCTAAATAAAATTTATGAAGTCCTTCAAAATCTTGTGAAGAAGAATATGTGCAATGAATACTTTAAAGATGGACTAAAAGTCTTCAGCAGTATTGAACCCAAAATAGCTTTGGAAAATTTTCTTTCAACTTATGAATATGAGTTAAGTAAGAAAAGATTATTGGTAGAAGAATTTGAAGACAGACTTATGTCACTTTATAAAGATAACGGAAACAATGAAGAACCGTTAGATTATATAGAAGTTATTAGCGATTTAGGACAATTGAAAGAAAGATTCCTTAATTTGGAATTAAATGCTAAGAAGGAAATTCTTGTATTCGAGAAACCTCCTTATGCACAGGCTTTTGAAGAAAATTTTGAAACTCAGTCCGAAATGCCAAAAACTATGAGCATAAAAGGCATATATGAATATAAGGAAATAAAAACACAGGCGGAAAATGATAGATTTGTTAAAATGGTTAAAACCTTTATGAACATTGGAGAAGAAGCAAGACTCATAAAAGAACTTCCTATGAAACTTGCCATATTTGATGAAACAGTGTCAATGATTTCATTAGCGGACAAAATATCATTAAAATCAAAATTGACATCTCTGATAATAAACCATGCGGTTTTTTCAAAAGCCATTAGATTAATTTTCGATACGTACTGGAATATGGGAATGACATTAGATGAATACAAGGAACAGGTGTTATTTGAGGAAGAACAGGAAATTAAGATTTTACAACAATAAATATTTTAATCTTATTAAATATTGAACTTAAAAAAATTGTATAACTTTATTTTCTATAGATTTAATGAACAAATATATATTAATCTTATAAAAGGAGGTTTAAACAGTAGCAGTTAATTTAAATTGTTAAAATAGAAAATATATATCACCCCGGGAAAGCTGTATGAGAAAAGTATCACGTACTATTTAACTGGGGTTCAAGGTAAACAGACTGCCACGAGAAGATGTACTGAGCCTTTTTTTTCTTCAATAATTTTTTCATTATACGAAATTTATATTAAACAATGTATTATTTTACTTTTCAGGGATTCACAAAACCGATTTTATATCCAATATCCAATCTAATAATAATTATCTATTTCTTAAGCATTTAACAAAATTAATATGAAAAAGCTTACTGTTTTACTCATCGGATTTACAGCCATTGTCACTATGCTGGTATATGGTTTCAATTTTCCGTTTTCTGAAAATTATAAGGGGTTTAATACTGTTAAGTTACAAACCCCTACGAATCCGACACCTTCTAATGCTATGGCATTGAACACTGAGTCGTTCGATGGAACGACCTTTCCGCCGGCAGGTTGGGATACTACCTGGCTAAGCGGACCTTCTGTTATTCAGTTTCAGAGGTCCACATCCGGCAGTAATCCTACCTGTTCCCCTCATTCAGGTGCAGGAATGGCTTATTATGATTCATATGATGCAGATGTGAATTCACATGTTGCACTAATATCTCCTTCATTTAGTCTGGTTGGAAATACAGGTTCAAATGCAGTTGTGGATTTTTGGATGTACCGGGACCCGGCTTATGTAACAACTTATGATAGTATTCTGGTATATATTAATACTACTCCGGATACTGTTGGGGCAACATATTTAGGAGGGGTTTGGAGATATAATTTAACTGCAAATTGGTATGAATTTACTTATACCATTCCGGGAACTCTTACCGGAACAACAAACTATGTAATATTCAAAGGTATCAGTTACTACGGCAATAGTATGTTTATTGATGATGTTAGTTGGGGTATATCATCTCCGATGGCTTACAGTTCAAGCACAACTACACAGAATACAGCAGCTTTATTAAGAGGTACAACAAACAATCAAATCATTGGAATTCAGGTTACAACTACAGGTGAATTAAGCCCATTTACGGTTTCACAGCTTAATCTGAACACAAACGGGACCACTTCACCTTCTACTGATATTACAAATGCAAAAATATATTACACCAGATTAAGCAATTCTTTTTCGACTGCAACACAATTTGGTTCGACTGTTGCTTCTCCTAACGGCGCTTTTGCAATATCTGGTTCGCAGGTGCTGGCTTCCGGAACAAATTATTTCTGGCTTACTTATGATGTACAATCCACCGCAACACGCGGAAACTTTGTTGATGGTGAATGTGCTTCTATAGTAGGCTCAGGAACGATGGGAACGGTAATACCTTCGCCTTCTGCTCCTCCGGGAAACAGAAAAATTAGTAACTCTTATACATTAAACGAGTCTTTTGATAACGCTACTTTTCCTCCAACGGGTTGGATTGCAAATGTCGTTACAGGTTCAATTAACTGGGCACGTGTAACAACAGGAACAACCCCTACCTGCGTACCGCATTCAGGTGCCGGTATGGCTTTATATCAAAGTTATAGCTCAAGCAGTGGAAGTTATGCTATTTTGTCATCATTAGGATTTGATAATACTAATATGGGTTCTTCAGATACTGCATCTGTAAGTTTTTGGATGTATGGGGACCCGGGTTATTCAACATATTATGATAGCATTGGAGTTTATGTAAACACTTCCCAGAGCTTAATTGGAGCAACACCTTTGGGAAATATCAGGCGTTACAATGCTACAGCAAATTGGTACTACTATTCATTTAACCTTCCGAGGAGTTATGCAGGCTCAGTCAACCACATTATTTTCAAAGGTGTTGGCTGGGGAGGAAATAATATGTATCTTGATGATGTTAATATTAATTATTTTCCGTCTACGATGTCTTATGCTTCAAGTACGACAACCCAAAACACGATTCCCTTAGTAGTGAATTCCACCAATAACCAAATTATTGGTATTCAGGTAGCGACAAATGGAAGTTTAAATCCATTCTCCATAACACAAATGAAATTAACTACTACGGGTTCAACTAATCCGGCAACTGATTTACGAAATGCAAAGATTTTTTACACAGGGAATACTCCTGCTTTTAGTACTGCAACACAATATGGAACAACTGTTACAAATCCGGTTGGTACATTTTATATGACAGGTTCTCAGGTTTTAGCCGCCGGAACAAACTATTTTTGGTTAACTTATGATATTACTCCGGGCGCAACGCAGAATGATTTCGTTGATGCAACTTGTGATTCAATCGTCGGAACAAGCCCGATGGGGGCTGTTCAGCCTGTTCCTCCGAATCCTCCGGGTGCAAGGCAGATACGCGGTCCTATGTCCGGACAATATATTGTCGGACTTGGTCAGACTTCGCCTAATTTCCTGACAATTACCGAAGCTCTCGCAAATTTAAACAGCCGCGGCATAAGCGGTCCTGTTACATTCTTAGTTAAACCCGGTGTCTATGGAACGGATGCGGGACTGGAAATTGACAGCACATTTACAATCCCCGCTGTAACCGGTGCGAGCGCCGTGAATACCGTTATTATTAAAAGGAAATCAGATGAAGCGGGATTGGTCTGGGTTGAAAGACGCGGAACTGCGGGAGCTGCTGATTTTATATTTAATTTAAACGGCGCAAGCTACATAACATTCGATTCAATCAACGTAAGACAAAAGGATACCGCATCAGCTTATAACGGCGTGGAATATGGATATTATATTATTCCTTCTTCGCCGACTATGGGTTCGCAGTATAATACAATCAGAAATTGTAATATCAGTCTGAATAAATCCAATATTACAACAAAAGGAATTTATCAGTTTATAAATGCCCTTATACCAACTTTGGCTTCAGGCTCAAATTCATATAACAGGTATTACAACAATAATATTTCCAATATTTTTTCTGGTATATATCTTAACGGATATAGTTCGGCTTTCCCTTACAATTTATACGACCATAATAATCAGTTAGGTGTTAACGGCGGGAATACTATTACAGACTGGGGCGGAGGTGCTTCACCTTACGGTATTTACGCTTCTAACCAGGATGGGTTGATATTAGCGAATAATACTATCATACAAAGTTCAACTTTATCGACATCAGTTTATGCCATACAACTGGGAACAGGGACAGGCTCTAATGTTGATGTTTATAATAATACAATTACATTTACCGCTGTCGGGGGAACAGCCGCTTACGGTCTTTATAACATGATGGGCAGTACTGCGCTCGGAAATCACGTAAATATATACAATAACAGGTTTGTGAACTGGCCATTGGGTTCATGGGCGGGCGGCGCTACTATGATTTATCAGTCCGCTACTGCCGATACGGTAAATATTTATAATAATTATATAGGTAACGATTCAATCGGCGGTAATGGAAGTTTTTATGGAATCTATCAGACTGCCGGGGCAAATAACGTTAATATATATGGTGATACCATAATTAATATATACAGGTCGGGAAACGGCGGTGTTTATGGTATTAATTGCTTTGCTACTTCAAGTTTTGGAATTGAAAAAATATATAACAATGTAATAACTAACGTAGGAATTACTCCTCCTAGTACAATACCAACTCTTTATTTATTATATACAACTTCAACTCCCTTGAACCGCTATATTTATGGTAATAACATAAATAATTGCTTCACAACCGGTTCAACTGTTTATGGCATTTATCAAACCGGGGCGGTTAATAGTTTTGTTTATAATAATAATGTAAATAATTTAACGTCGAACAATGCTTCGGCAGCGGTTTACGGTATTTACAACACGTCAGGTACATTTAATTACATATATAATAATTTTATATCAAATTTAAAAACACCGGTTTCTAATTCACTTACGTCAGCTTATGGACTTTATATAGGTTCTCCGGTTACATACCTCGGCGCGTTCCATAATAGTATTTACCTTAATTCAACCAGTACCGGCGCGGCATTCGGTAATATCGGCGTTTATGTCACATCAAGTACGACGAATACTATTGATTTAAGGAATAACAATATCGTAAATACTTCGATACCGGGCGCTACGACAGGCAGAACTGTCGGTATCAGGTATTCTTCTGCTGCATACACAAATTATTTTGCGGGTTCAGGCGCGAACAATATTTATATAGGTCCTATATTCCGGAATTCATTCTTCTTCGACGGAACGAATTCTGATTCGGCGTTGAATAAATTTCAGGACCGTGTCAGCCCCAGAGAACAAAGTTCAGTATCTGAAAATCCGGCATTCGTAAACGCGGCGGCAGGTGATTTACACATGACTGGCGCGTCACTCCTGAAACAGGGCGGATATGCTGTTTCATCTGTTCCCTCTGGTCCGGCTTTCAGCGTTACAACTGATATAGACGGTACGACACGTAACGCTGTATTCCCTGATATCGGCGCTGATGAATTTACCGGTACAAGAATTGCGGGAACTGCTCCGAATATCTTTTACGCAACTCTCGGATCGGGTAATACGGCGAACAGAATGCTCTCTAATGTCAGTATTCTTGATCCTGAAGGCGTTAATAACACAAATAATTTAACTAAACCACGCGTTTATTTCAAGAAATCTACGCAAGCGAATATTTTTAACGACAACACGAGCGCTACAGATGGCTGGAAATATGATACAACAACGAGCGCTGGTTCACCGTACAGCTTTACAATTAATTATTCGCATCTTTTAGGAGGTTCTGTTTCGTTCAACGATACTATAGTATATTTCGTTGTCGCGCAGGATCTGGCAGGTATACCAAACGTCGGAATTAATGCAGGTGCATTCAGTTTATTACCTGCAAGTGTTAACCTCACAGCGGCAGCATTCCCGGTTACGGGTAATGTCAATAAATATTTAATTGCCGGTTCACTATCAGCGGAAATCAGCGTCGGCGCGGGTCAGACATATACTTCTCTGACAGGTGCCGCTCCAAACGGATTATTCGCGGCAATGAATTCGGGTGAATTAACGGGTAACCTTACCGTTAATATCATCAGCGACCTCGTTGAAACAGGTGTAAATGCTTTGAATCAATGGAATGAGCAGACGACAAAGAGTATATATTCGTTAACCATCAAAGCTCCCGACACTGCCACATACGTCAGAAACATTTCAGGGTGGGTAGTTGGGCTTGCGATGATTCGCCTAAATGGTCCTTCGGGTTTAACTATCAACGGAGGTGCGGGTAAATTCCTGAGATTCAGACAAATGACGGTTGCTCAACCAACATTCCTTCTGACTAACGGAACGCAGAACGTCACAATCAAAAACTGTAATATTGAAGGAAGTAATACCGCTACTACAAGCGGTGTTATAGCGTTAATGACTGCTAATTCTATTCTTGGTCTTGGTAACAGCTCTATCACTATCGATAATAATAACATAAGCGGCAGAAGCGATACTATCGGACCCGCTCCGTATACAGGTATTGCTTCTATCGGAACAAATACACTCGGACTCTTTAACAGCAATAATACAATTACAAACAATAATATTTTCAATTTCTCGGCTTATGGTGTTAATCTGACCACGGCTAACGGCGACAATTGGGTAATAAAGAAAAACAGCTTTTATTATAATTATATACTCCCGATACACACCGGCGCTTTCTGGACGGGTGTAAATTATACCCCGCCCGCGAATACTTTGTATGGTAGCGGATATACTCTCGACAGCAATTATGTCGGAGGTACCGCGCCTCTTTGCGGAGGCAGCCCTACAGACCTTTGGCTTGGCGAGCCGCAGAGCTTGTCTTTGAGCGTCGGATATACCGCACAGTCAACAATCCGAGGAAATGTAATTAAAAATATACGCTCACGCTGGATGTTGGCAAATACGAACACTAATTTTGCAATCACAGGTGCAGGCGGATGGATTGATATTTCAGGTAACAATATCGGAAGTGCCGATACGGCTCAAAAAATTGTAACGAATCATAATTACAGAGCTATTACGTTTACTTCAAGTTTTATCAATCCGGGTGTTACAAAATCTATTACGGCTAATAATAATATAATTAATAACATAACATCAAGATCCGATACACTGATGCCTTCAGCTATTACAAGGGTTGGAATAAGTTACGGCGGAAATGCTGACGTTGATGTTATTGGTAATAATATCTCAAATTTTGATTACAGGGTAAACCCGAATATTACAGCTAATATCAACTTCCTTATAGGGATATTACCAAATTCCTACGGTAAAAATGTTGTTACGAACAACACTATATTGAATGTAGGATATAACACCGGTCAGGCAAGAACAAGTACCGGCAGACAGATTTGCTACGGTTTACAGCCTTCTGGTCTTGGAAATGGTAGTATAATATCCCAAAATAAAGTTACCAATGTTTATATTAACGGTCCAAGCAGTGTTTATGGAGACCTGTGCTATGGTATCAGTAATTCCGGTTCTCTGGCAGGTACTTCTATGACAGTATCAAATAACCAGATAACAATGCTTGGAAATTCAAGTGATACTACAATTGTATATGGCATCGCCGACGGAAGTACTGTAGCGGGAATCAATACTTACGCCTATAATACAATCCTTCTTGGCGGTACGGTTGTGAGTCCGATTTATACTTCTGCAGGGTTCTGGAAAAGCTCTACAACCTGTGCTTCCACACTGCGGGATAACATTTTTTATAACGGAAGAACAGGAGGCATTGCAGGACATATTGCAATCGGAACTTCCAACCTTGCTTTAAATAAGGGGGGTCGTACTCTTCCTGAAACTCCTGTAGTTTATGCTGATGAGAAAACTCTTCTGCAAAAGAACGGTTTCTCACCGTTAGGACCTGTAAGCCCGAAATTTGACAGTGACTATAATTTATTGATAGCTCCGTCAAACAGCACTTTAACTGCATGGTACACCATATATCAAAACTTCGCAGGCTGGCAGACAGCATCAGGCGGCGATATGCACAGTTATAGTGATACAACCGCAAACATTCCTGCAGGAACATTATTCAGAAATATATCTACAGGAAATTTGAATATTGACACAACACAATATGGAGTCATATATGTTTACAAAAATGGTATTGGTATTACAGGTATAACAACTGACTATAACGGATATCCAAGAAATGTGAGTGGTCCGGTTAATATCGGTTCACACGAATTTGGTCTTACAAAACCTCTCACTCCTACTCTCGTATTACCTGCTAACGCAGCTACTAGCGTGATAATTCCTGTAGTGATGAAATGGACAAAAGGTCTTTTTGCAACAGGATATGGAATACAGATTTCAACTGATTCATTGTTTGGTTCATTCGTTATTAATACAAATGTAACTGATTCTACTTACTCATTTATATCTGCATCCGGCTCGACGAAATATTTCTGGAGGGTGAATCCGGTTTATCCAAACGGCTTTAATGGTTCATTCACAGCACCATTCAGTTTTTCGACTCAGTCTCTCGTATCGCTTAACCTGAAAGTCTATCTCGAAGGATTCTGGAACGGCTCAACTCAGGTTTCAGATACAGTGAATATTTATCTTGCAGGTTCAGCAAGTCCATACAACCTCCTTGATTCACAAAAGGTGGTACTTGGAACGGGTGGAACAGTAAGCCCGACATTTTCAAGGGTATCCAGTGGTAATTACTTCATAGTAGTAAAACACCGCAATCACCTTGAGACCTGGAGCAGGTTACCACAAATCTTTGCTGCGGGAACACCGTTAAGTTATGACTTCACAACCGACTCAGCGAAAGCATACGGATATAATATGAAAAAAGCCGGAAGTGTATGGGTATTATACGGAGGAGATGCTAATCGGGATGGTGAAGTAGGTGCTAATGATGTACCGATATTCATTTCTCAGTTCGGAACACTGGGATACTTAAGTTGTGACTTTAACGGAGACGGGGATGTGAATGCAACTGACATTCCGATATTCCGTAGCAACTTCGGATTAACCAAGGCAGTTCCGGCATTATTTGATAACCCAAATAAAGGTAAGAAGAATACTGAAGAAATTATGATTAAAAAGACTAATACTGATGTAAAGACTAATAAAGAAACGAAGAAAAATAAATAACTTTTAAGTATTATGCAGCCATTAGGCTTAAATGCAGAATGGCTGCATAACATAAAAATGATAAACCAAATTTTT
>Ga0209540_10000215_pt1 | contig 67942 bp, 51 predicted proteins | sample BarGraIncu01121A_FD_184501 | JGI IMG/M metagenome (GOLD analysis project Ga0209540, IMG submission 184501) | Arctic peat soil microbial communities from Barrow, Alaska - Barrow Graham LP Incubations 011-21A (SPAdes) (version 2) | ecosystem: Environmental > Terrestrial > Soil > Wetlands > Peat... | reverse complement strand
AAAAATCGTTGCGGTATGAATTCTACAATCTGACTGAAAATATACTTGCCTTGGTTCATGTCTGCCTGACTTTATGGTTTCAAACAAATATAACCATTTCAAAAGGCCGACAAGGTTATTGGTGATATTGTTATTGATTATAAGTATTTTACAGAAGTATTTAACTATTTTTAAGAGACACTAGTGAGGTTTTATATTTTTTAAGTTATATTAGAATCAGTTTTTTTATTAATTACAAAACATATATTTAATTTTACTGGATGAGGACAAAAGTCCTAAACTTTTATTAATTCACTAAATACTTAAAGCTATGGCTTGTAATGAATGTGTTAAGATCATTGAAGATCTGGAAGAAAAATTGGTTGATTTAAAATCAGAAAATGTTCATATTCTGGTTTTTTCGGAAAAAGCTGTTATGAGCTGCAAATCAGCAGTGCTTGAAATGCAGGATTTCATCCTTCGGAAAGGGTTCACTGATGAACAGGATGAAATTGAGTTTTTCAAGAATATCAAGCCTAAAGTTTATGGTAAATTGCTCTATTATGCCAAGATTTTTAGCATTGAAACTAAACGTCCGAACAGCAGAAACAAGGTTCAGCGGAAATTTCTCATCCTCGAACAGGATAAGATTACAGCTTTTCAGAGCGATAACCTTGAATTTTATCAGTATTACCGTTGTAACACGACCAATCTGGATGACCGTTTTTTCGTTCGGGGGAAAGCTGATATCCGACTTTGTATTGGCAGCCTTCATTTTTTGATAGATCCCAATTTTTCCACGAGTCATGACCATACAGTATCTGTCATAATGGCTTATGACATGTTATCGGTTTACCTTAAAACAGAAATCGAAAAACTGGATTCAAAATGCGGTGAAAATGAGAATCGTGATAAAGAGGATGAAAATCTTAATGGCTCCAAATTGGTATGGACAGAAACCAAAATTGCATTGTCAGAGTTGATTTATGCTATCCACAGTACAGGAGCCATAAATAAGGGAGTTATAGAACTCCATGAACTGGTAAAAGTTTTTGAAGAGCTATTTCACATTGACTTAGGAGATCCTTACAGGGCCTTCGTAGAGATGCGATTACGTAAAAAAGACAGGACCAAGTTTATTGATTATCTTAAAAATCGCTTGCTTGGCAGGATGGACGATGCAGACCAAAGAGAACAAACATAGTTCAAAGCAATATTGAAAACATGAAGAGGGATAGCCAAAAAGGTTATCCTTTTTTTTTAACGATATAAAACACACAACCTGGGTATATACTGGTAAAAACTTGCCCTTGAAATCAGGGTTTTCGGGCTTACTCAAAATAAGTCGTTTCATTCGTATTAGTTATGTAAATTTAAATCGATCAAAAGATTTTCATATTTATATTTTTGATATAAATTGTTTGCAGAAATCTCTTTTATTATCCCCTCCCGCCGGACAGGAAGACTTTTTTTTAAGTATTTTCTACTGTTTTGAAACTTTTTTCCCCCTTTTAAATGGATTCAAAAAGTCTTGTTTGGGACTGGCTTTATCTGTTGTCTGAAGAATCTGCCGTCATCATGAATTATTCAGCATCAAATTGTATTATACTTCCAATCTGATATTTAACTATATAAAACACACAACTTGGGTACACCTTGTGAAAAACTTATTTTGGAAGTTTTCATATTTGGGCATAATCGAAATGAACCATTTTAAATTTAAAAATTATGCCAGCAGAAATTGTTACCACAGACGATCTCCGGGAATTCAAAGTTGAATTATTCCGTGAGTTAAGAAAGATGCTCCTGGAGCACCATGGCCAGCCAGCTAAAAAGTGGCTTAAATCCGGCGAAATCCGTAAGTTATTAGGGATTTCACCCGGAACACTGCAAAATCTCCGTGTGAATGGTCAACTGCCATTTACAAAAATCGGCGGGGTTTTGTTTTATGATTTTGAGAATGTCCGTAAGATGCTGGAGCCACCCCAACCCAAAAACCAGTTTAATATCGACAGACGAAGATGAATTATATCAGGCACTTGAACGGCTTTTTTTCGCGGTTAAGCCAGGACGAGAGGATGACACCATTTCATTTAAGTCTTTATATGGCATTGTTCCAACTCTGGAATCTGAATAGATTTAAAAATCCATTTTCGATCTCCCGTGACGAGACGATGCATTTGTCGCTGATTGGGTCAGTAAATACGTATGCCCGTTGTATAAAACAACTTCAGGAGTGGGGATATATTCGGTATGTCCCCACTGCCAATAACTACTTTGGCAGCCAGGTTACCTGTATCAGTTTTGATACCGGAAGGAATACTGGCAGTGATACCGGCACTGATACTGGCAGTGATACAGCCTCCTATTATATAAACATTACAAACTTTAATAAACAGGACACCATTAAAAATTTGAATAATGGAAGAGGAAAAAAGCCATTCGGAATTCAACAAATCCGCTTTGGAAATGACAAAGATTATTCAGAACCCTTATGACGAAATTGCAGAAAAACAAAACGGACTTTTCAATTTTAGTTTTCCTGAAAGTCTGGATTGGTTGCAAAAAAAAGGACGGATTTTATTTGGAGATCACTTTACTATTTTTAAAGATGATCACGAACTGATTTACAAATTGCTGGTTTATGCCATCGGTGACTTTGAAAATACAGCACGCCACAATTTGAGTCTGAAAAAAGGAATCCTAATGAACGGGCCAGTCGGTTGCGGAAAGACATCGCTGATGACCCTGATCAAAGCGTTTTTCCCACAAGAGAAGCAATATACGTTGAAATCGGTGAGGGAAATTACCTTTGAATTTGAAAAAGAAGGCTTTAGGGTAATCAGCATGTACAGCAACCTGGCTTTTTGCAATTCACCATATTCCAGGACAAACAAGGCTTTCTGCTTCGATGATCTTGGTATTGAACAGCCTATCAAATATTTCGGGAACGAATGCAATGTGATGGCAGAGATATTGTTGAGCCGGTACGACTTGTTTATACAAAAAGGAATACTGACCCATATCACCACCAATCTTTCAGCACCCGAACTCGAATCGATGTACGGCAGTCGTGTCCGCAGCCGGATGCGCGAAATGTTTAACCTGGTTGCATTTGAAAGAAATGCGAAAGACAAACGTGTTTAAGTCTGTATTACTGCCAGTTAATTACAAAATAAGTCTGAAAAACAAGTGCATGCTCAGATTATTTTACAACTCAAAATGAAAGAAAAATCAATCCAAGGGTTCATCTTTCAGAATGAATTCTTGTTCCTCCAGCCTTTTCGCCTTAACTTTTCTCATCCGCTCCCCCGGTCGGGTCGCTTCTCACAAAACCGTTCGCTTTTTAATAAACCGTTCGCTTCTCACAAACCCAGTGGCTCCTCACAAACCCAGTCGCTTCTCACAAAACCGTTCGCTTTTTAATAAACCGTTCGCTTCTCACAAACCCAGTGGCTTCTCACAAACCCAGTCGCTTCTCACAAAACCAGTCGCTTCTCACAAAACCGTTCGCTTTTTAATAAACCGTTCGCTTCTCACAAACAAAGTGGCTTCTTAAATAACCGTTCGCTTCTCACAAACCCAGTGGCTTCTTAATAAACCGGTCGCTTCATAAAAACCCAGTTGCTTTTCACAAACCCAGTGGCTTCTTAATAAACCAATCGCTTCTTAATAAACCGTTCGCTTCATAAAAACCCAGTCGCTTTTCACAAACCCAGTGGCTTCATAAAAACCCAGTCGCTTCTTCCGTAACCGGTCGCTTCTTATTAAACCGGCCGCTTCAATCGCAAGTTCATCTCACAAACCCTCTCGTTACACAATGGGAAGATTGGCGCTGTAAGTGCTCAAATGCGATGAGTAATCCAATATTCTCAGAATCTGAGCCTGTATTTTCACCTTCATCACCACACTTCCTGCCTATTTTTCCGGTTTTTTCATCTTTTTTGAAAATATTTTTCTCCTTCCAAATCAATTCAAACCGACCTGTTTTAAATGGGAACAGCCCTTTTTACAATTTATCTGGTATCATCCGGCATCAATATCAATCAAAACTTATGAATACAACTATATGATATTCAAATATATAAATCGTAAAACATGCTTGTTTTTAAAATCTGAGAACTATATTTGCAACAACAAAGTGCATTTACGGGATCAGACAAAAATGCCCGTCAACACCGGAAAAAAGTTAAACCATTTAAAAACGACACCATGTTTGGATTGGACAAAATTAGCTGGACACAATTTTCAATCTTTCTCCTCTGCATTACTGCTGCGTGGTATGCAGGACTGTTTGCCTGGGCATGGATCAAAAGCAAAAAGAACCGCAGGAAAACCCTTTTTGAATATGATGATTTGGACGAATTGCCAAAAGAGGTGCTGGTGCCCTTTATCGTTTCTGCCTCTGACTTTCCGAAGGAGATGATCCCGAATAGTAAACCCGAAGATGTAGCGCTGGTCACAACACTTAACGAAGAAAACGGAATTGATGACGGGTATCCGATGGAACAGTTTACCGAAAATGATCTCTCCGGATCCCCGGAACTCCTGAAAAAAATTAGGATTAAACAATAAATAATCACTTTTTAAAACAATCTGAAAATGAAAAGAACAAAGAACTTTTTGAAAAAAGCAGGTGCAGGACTGTTTTTGCTGATCCAAACCTTTGAGCGGGCAACCGCCCAGTCAGCTGCCGGCATTGACCAGGCTACGGCTGAAGTGACCTCTTACATCGACCCTGTGTCGAACCTCATTATTGCTGTTGGTGCCGTGGTCGGACTGATCGGCGGAATACGGGTTTACATCAAATGGCAGAGCGGTGATCAGGACACCCAGAAATCGCTCATGGGCTGGTTCGGTGCCTGTCTGTTTTTGGTACTTGTGGGTGTGGTCATCAAAGCATTTTTCACCTAATGGAAAGCCACCGCATTCTAAAAGTGGATACCCGGCTCTATATCAAAGGGCTATCCGGCCCTTTGGTTTTCCGGGCGCTTTACGGCATCATCGCCACTTTTCTGCTTTTTACTTTTCTGTACATCTTTCTCGGCGTCTTCCCCTCTGTTGTCGTTTGTGTCCCGGCTATTTTCTTCTGGCTATACAGACTGAACACGATACAGAAAAAACTGGGACCCGATGGTTGGAGTAAAAAACGAACCTCACGCGCTCTTCCTCAATTTATCAGTATTAAACGAAGAATCTGTCAATTCAGCAATCCATGAAGATCAAAACGATAGAAGAGGTGTTACCCATTCTTGGTTTTAACGGGAATGTGCTGGTCTCGGACAACCTGAACCTGACCATCGGGTTAAAACTACACCTGCCCGAGGTGCTCTCCTGCAGCGGCGAAAAGATCGAACAGTTTCATGATACATTTCGCCGCGTGGTAAACCTCCTTCCAGCGGGAAGCCTTCTGCACAAACAGGACTTTTTCCTAGTAGACAAGTTCCGTAGCAACCTCAAATCAGATGGAAACCAGACAGAAAGCCTGACGGACTCTTATCTGCAACATTTTGAGGGAAGGTCATACCTTAGGCATGAGTGTTACCTCTATATCAGCATTCTGAATAAAGGACAGCTGAAAAACTACCTCTCTTCTTCGCTGATATTTTTAAAAAAGGATCGCAACAGTCTGGAGCTCCAGTATGACAAGATTCGGGAGTTACAGGCTAATCTGACTTCGCTGTTTGTCCAAAGTGGTATCGGATGTGAACAATTAACCAGGGAAGAGGCTGCCGGAGATGACCATACCACAGGACTTATCGAACGGTTCCTGACGCTGAACTTTCATGGCGGGGAACCAATCCTTGGCGGAATTGACTTTCGCGACCGGTTAAAGGTGATGGACCGGTTTGTGGAGATCCTTAGTCTGTGTGATTATTCGCATGTGCCCGGAGAGGTCAGGCCAATAGGCGAGCATCCGCAGACCGGACTTCCCGTCTCACTGGTTTATCCTGTCACCTGGAACCTGCCTTTCTCGCATGTTACCAACCAGTATATCAGTGTGCCAGGGCAACAAGAGGTAAAAGCGAGTCTGGAGGAAAACTACAAAAAGATCTACAGCCTGTCACGCTTCTCTTCGGAGAACCGGATTAACGCCACGCTGATTGAGCAGTTTCTGGATACGGTTCAGACGTCCGGAGAAAAGATCGTAAAGGCCCATTTCAATGTGATGTTATTTGATGAATCGATCCGTCAACTCAAACAGAACAAGAGCGAAGCCAGCTCCGCCTTTTCCATGATGAACTGTTTTCCTTACCAGCATACCTTTGATCTCCCTTTGCTTTTTTTTGCCTCACTTCCTTATTCTACACAGTTGCCTGAAACGGAGCTGTTCATCACCCAAGTCCCGCAGGCCTGCTGCCTGACTAATTTTGAAGGAGGCGTACACAGCAGTGATTCTGATTTCACATTACTACTTTCGGACAGGTTAAGTGGCTGTCCTGTGAGGATAGATTTGTCGGATGAACCAGTCAGGCAACACCTGATTCATAACCGCAACAAGATCATCATCGGCGGATCAGGCTCTGGCAAATCCTTTTTTACGAACCACCTGCTAAGGCAATATGCAGAAAGCGAAAACTGTCATATAGTACTTCTGGATGTGGGACGAAGTTACGAACTGCTGACCCGTTACCTTGATGAACGGCTTAAACACCTTGGCGGAGCAATGATGGTGGAGTTTACCGCCGAGCACCCGATCTCATTCAACCCGTTCGTGATTTCAGGTGAGCCCGGTCCGGAGCGCAGGCAGACCATCCTTTCGGTGATCTGCACGATCTACCGCGAGAATCTCTCGGAGATGGAAAAAGACGTGATTGCCAGAGCTATCTCCGCCTACTTTGCGATCGAAGCAACAGAACGTTCCTTCAACGGTTTCTATGATTTCTGCCGGAATTATATTCCTGAATTGGTAAACGAGCAGATGCTTGCCTTCAATACCCCCGAGTTTTTCTTTATCCTTGGTAAATATTACCACGGCGGTGAATATGACTTTTTGCTGAACCGGGAAATGGAGACCGATGATTTTTTCCGTTGTCCGTTTATTGTTTTCGAACTGGACAATATCAAAGACCACCCTGTGATCTTTCCGGTAGCCACACTGATCATCATCGATATTTTTATGCAAAAGATGCGCCGGCTCGTTGGGGTTCGCAAGGTAATTTGTATCGAAGAAGCCTGGAAAGCAATCGCCACCCCGCAGATGGCAGGATACATCAAATACTTTTTCAAGACCATCCGCAAGTTCTTCGGTGAGGCAATGGTGGTCACCCAGGAGATCGACGATGTGATCTCATCACCCGTGATCCGTGATGCGATCATCAACAATGCAGATACACGCATCCTTTTGGACATGGGTAAGTTCAGAAATAAGTTTGACAACATCTCCCAGACCCTTGGCCTCTCGCAGTTCCAGAAAGAGCAGATCCTATCGATCAACCGCAATCTTCCTCATGATCGAAAACTTAAGGAGGTCTTTATCGGACTGGGAACCTACTCACAGGTCTTTGCCCTTGAGGTGAGCCGGCCGGAGTACAACTGTTACACGACAGAGCAAAACGAGAAAGAGCAGATCCTCAAAAAACTGCAGAACCATTCCTCTTTTTTTGAAACCATTAAAACTATTTAACATGAAAATTTATCTGTATTTGAAAATTCACCTGATTATCCTTCCTGCTTTGGCGATTCTTCTGACAATGAAGGGTTACAGTCAGGCTCCAGTCACCGATGTAGGAGCCGGTATCCAAAGGGAAGCCCTTTGGACAGAGGAGAAGAATATCCTTTCGAATATCAACTGGTACAATGTCCTGATCAGGGCGCTTAACGGTGATATCAAAGGATTGACAGGAGAACTGCTGGGTATTGACCAGAAGATGATGGAGAGTCTGGAAAAAGTCTCCGCGCTGATCAAAGATTACAAACGGATTCAACAAACGCGCGATATGCTCGGGAAGATTACAGGGATCTATACCAGCAAGCTGCCACGGTTAATACAGGATGAGAATTTTACGCCACAGCAGGCCGCTGTAATTGTACAATCATTTGATCTTATTCTGGATGACTCCCGGCAACTGGTTACCACAATCCTGGGGGCCATAACAAAAGACAAATCATTTCTGATGGATGACAAACAACGGTACGACACCATTAACGGGATCTACAACGAAGTGCGCAAACACTACGGTACAATCTGCTACCTCTATAACAAACTGCTCTATGCTTCCTACCAGAAAAGTTTCCAAAGCAACAAACTGGAGAGCTTTGCCTTCTATTACACCCTTTATCAATAAGCAATATGGAAAAGTTTAAAACAAAAGAAACTTTGAAAACACCTGAAATAATAAAGGTGATTGAAAACACCAGAAAGGTTGGAATAATTATTTTCCTGATTCTGATAATGGTTATTATTTCAGTAGACAAAATTGATGCACAGGCATTCGCTATCAAACGCTGGCGTGGTACTTATCCGCAGATGAACGGAAACTATCCTTTATCATTTATGGCATTTAAAGGTGGTTTTATTATCCCGATACCTCACTTTTTTGTCTGTACCTGGCCTACGCACTACTATATCGAATTGGGTTCCATGCCGGTAACTGATTCTGAAAATCTGATTGGTTCAATAAAAACAGGATTTCTAAGGATTGTGGAGAAAATACTGGAGCGATCTCAGATGCAAAAGCGGTCTGAAGAGACAACGCAGATCAAGGAGAATAATTTGCAGCAAAGAGATATCGAACTAAAGCTGTTCAATTCCCGGGCTGATTACCTACCCGATGTATATGGAATTGCAGATCAGTTTATCCGGCTTTACCAAAGTATCAATAATCTTGAAAAACAGGCGAATGCAGGAGCAATTGCGCAGATCAGCCGCCGGGAGGCTGACGAACTAGTAGTCCGTTTTATCATGGTGAACCTCTTACAAACCGATCATGGCAAAAAACTCGAAGTCTTTTCTGATATCAGAAGCGAGCTGAACCTGCAGATTGGGGAGACTGATTATTTGAACAGAAAGGTTTACCACTTTAATTTTTACGGCCAGGATGCCAGCGATTCCTATGCTTTTTTAACCCGCTAAAATCAAAAAAAAATTCAATTCTAAAAGTAACCAGAAATGAATACTACTCTTTTACAGATTATGACAACCGACAGTTTTTTCCGCTTTACAGATGTTCTTGTGCGGGGAGGTGTCGAAAATGCCCGTGTGCTGGTGGATATGGCCAGGGCAGTCGGTGGGATTGCCACTTTCTTCTACATCTCCAAACGAATTTATGAACAGCTGATTGCTGACAATCCGATCTCCATGTTGCCCCTGCTCCGGCCTTTTGCGCTGGTTCTGGTTATCACTTTCTGGGGTCCGTTTGTGAACCTTTTGATGGTTCCCACTAAAGGACTCACCAAACTTTCGGAAGCTGTCTATGCGAACAAAAAACACATTGTGGCCCAGCGACTGAAGGATAAACAGAATGCGATACTCTCGACGGATCTACCTTCGTTTTATGAGAATGAAGAGAAGGAGGCAGCACTTTGGGACAAAGGGATCAATATGCTGCTAACCACTTATAATATCATCTCGGGCAGGGCATTGGCGAACCAGATTCACTTCTATGTGATGGATGGCGTTCGACAATTGCTGGAATCTTTCTTTGAAGCGGTTGTTTACCTGATCGCATTTCTTCGAACCATCTTTTGTGTGCTGCTGATCATCTTCGGACCACTCGTCTTTGCCATCTCCATTTTTGATGGCTTCCAGGATAACTACCTGCAATGGATTGCCCGGTTTGTCAATGTGAACCTCTACCTGCCCATCGCGATGCTGATTCTTTCACTCGTGCAGGAAGTGCTGATCTATGTTCTTGAAAGTGAAATTGCAGTGATCAACAGTTCCCTGATCTACCAGCCATCGCTATTTTTCGTCTCCAACCTCGTGGTTCCGCTTTGCGGCATCGCCGGGCTTATGATGGTTCCCAGGATCGCTTCCTGGATCGTTCATGCCTCAGGTACCGGATCGGGTGGCGGACGTCTGTTCCGGACAGCAGCCACAATAGCGGTAACCAAAGGATTGATGAAGTAAACCTCAAATACAACAAACGATGAAAAAAGTATTTGATATACAGCAAAAGTTCCGGTTTACAGTCTATGTTCTGCTGGCAATCAGCATCTCGCTGACTACATTAAGCGCCTGGGTGTTCTTCCGGTCTGCCGGAATGGTGGAGAAATCGAGGCAAAAGATTTATGTTCTGGACAATGGCAAATCACTGCTTTTGGCGCTTCGTGAGGACATCAGTGAGAACCGCAATGCAGAGGCTAAAGACCATGTCAAGCGGTTTCATGAACTATTCTTTACCCTTGAGCCGGACAAAACCTACATAGAAAACAATGTCAAAGAGGCGCTTTTTCTGGCAGACCAATCCGCTACGGATCAGTACCGCTCTTTCAAGGAGAACAACCTCTATAACCAGGTGATCGCGATGGACATCAGCATGACACTTGTGACCGATTCCGTGAAAGTGGATTTTTCAGCATACCCGTATGAATTCTCATTTTACGGAAGACAAAAGATCGTGCGAAAATCCAATATCACAATGCGTAACCTGGAGACATCAGGACAGCTGCGAAACATCTCCCGAACGGATAATAATCCGCACGGTTTTCTGATCGAGGGTTGGCGGATCAACGACAACACAGACCTGGAGACTGTGAAACGAAAATCATTTTAACAATCTAAAACGCATATTATGAACAACTTTAAATTACCTGAAACACCACATTTCCCCAATATCAGCCGCTATACGAGGTGGCTCAACGAGATGGAAGAAAAGGAAAGGTTGATGAGCCCGGAAAAACGCCTGCACAAATGGGTGATTTTGATGACTGTACTATTTCTGCTTTTTGTGTCATCATTCTTCCTGTTCCCTGCACCTAAAATCAGTCATCAGCCGGTAAGTGCATTGCCTGAAGTCAATGCACTTAATGGAGATACCATGAAAAAGGAGCGATCCATGACATTTGATATGCCTGTTGATTCATTTGAACAATACCTCAAAAAAGAAATCCATGAAAAATTACCTGAATAAAAACTGGCCGTTACTTTTTCTGCCATTTATGGTGATTCCCTTTATCATTCTGATCTTTTATATTTTGGGAGGAGGAAGCGCTCCTGCAAGCGAGAGAAAGGAGGTTAAACCAGCAAAAGGGAAAGTGGCGATCAACTATCGTCTGCCTGAAGCAGATCGCACCATTGGTATTGTTGACAAGATGGAAGCGGTGCAGGCTCAAACCCAAAGTTTCGGAACGCAGGATTACCATATCGGGGCTGAGAATTCTTCCGATGTGATAACCAAAGAAAAGGACAGCACTTCAGAACAGGATGAAGCGCAAAATCAGGAAGGCGAAAGCCGGTCTGATCAATCAGTACGACCTGATCCGGGCGTCCCGGAAAACCTGATGGATCATATCCGCAAACAGGAGGCGCAGGTAAAACGGGAGCTGCGGCAGGCAGCCGGTGATACCATCGTCTGCGCAAAGGGAGAAGTTGCAAAGAATGCGAATCAATCAGGTTCAACGGACAATTCCAATCTGCAAACAGATCCGAAATCTGTGACATCAAAGATGAATCACGATTCAACAGGTATTGAGGAGGTGGATGCGCTTTTTGACAGAAGCCTAGCGCTTGCCAGGCAAAACGATTCACTGAACTACAAACTTCAGGAAGCAAACGCCAGACAGGAGCAGCAAACCGCCGCCGACGCACCTCATCATTTTACACTTGATAGGGGAAAGAATAATAGTTTAGCTTCGAAAAAAACAAGCGATTCTACCGAACCAACCACAGGCGCTATACCGGCGGAAATTTATGAGACGGCCACAGTACTAACAGGTAACCGGGTGAAGATACGGTTGCTCCAAGATACCAGGCTTAACGGACGAATGATTCCACGTAACACATTCATTTATGGTATCTGCCGGACGGATAACGAAAGGCTTCAGATTGAAGTGCAGCAGATACAGGTAAGTGGACAGTTTATACCCGTTAATATCACTGTCTGTGACCTGGATGGATTGCCGGGACTCTATGTGCCGGACAATGCATCAAGGAAAATCACCAAAGAGGTTGGAAGTGGTGCCAACACCTCATCGATGGTTGGTTTTACAGGCAATCCGCTCGCCTATGCCGGTGTTCAGGCTGCTGATCGCGCCGCAAGATCGGTATTGCAGGTAATCAAGCAGAAAAAGGTTACCATCAAGAAAAATACCCTTGTTTACCTGATAAATAAAAACAAATAATCATTTAAAAATCAAACCAATGAAACGAATACTCATAGTTTTACTGTTTTCAATTTTTACACTCATAAGTTCAGCCCAGAATATCCTGCAGCTATCCGATAAAAAAAGTGTCCATGTGGTCTGTCCGGATAAAGTGCTTTATGTAAGTTGCGGAGACGATTCCGAAATCCAGGCAGAGATCCTTCCGGAACTCTCCAATATTGTCCGGATAAAAGCATTACAACCTTTTGATGGACAAACCTCTGTGACGGTGGTTTGTGCCGGCCGCATTTATTCCGTGGTTGCACAATTTGGCAATTGTAGTGTGCTGACTTACCAGCTTGAATCTTTGCCATCAGAAAAGGCATTCCCCTTTTCGGGTAAACTGATGCCCGACGAAAGCTTAAAAGGGGTAAGCGATCAGGTTTTATCCCGAAAAGGGCGTTATACGGTGCATCGAAGTGCCAGGAAAAACGGAATACTGATGGAAGTCAATGATATCTGTATCAAAGGAGATGCGCTATTCCTTGTTATTCAGGTCACAAACTGTACCAATATGGCTTTCGATGTCGAGGCGTTTAACTTCTGGATTGCTGACCGCAGGCAGCAGAAGGCGACAAACGTACAGGAATACCAGCTGAAGCCGGATTATGCCCGTTTCGAACTCAACCGGGTTCCTGCCAGCGAATCAGCCAGTGAAGTCTTTGTGATTGAAAAACTGACAATCCCCGACAAACGGGTCCTTCGGATCGAACTGATCGAGAAATCTACCGGAAACACGGGGCGGAAACTTACCCTAGAACTCAAAAACAGGGATCTGCACAAGGTAGAAATACTCTAAAAACGAATGAGTTTAGGCTGTTGCTGGCAGACTGTTAGCTTGTAACCTAATTATTCTGCAATGCTGATATATTAAAAAATCAAAGATATGAGTGCCACCGAGGATAAAGACTTGATCAAACTTCACGAAGGGTTCCGGTTTTTCAGTTACCTGCTGCTGATCCTGTCACTGTACCTGAATCAACGAAATTATCTGGAAAGCAAAGGGTTTCTGATTTCTGAGTTTACTCCTTTGGTGGATAAGCTTCTGCAAATGAGATTTCTGTCCGGGATTTATCCTTCAAAAACGGTTTGCCTGTTTTTTCTGATGGTGACCTGTATCGGAACCAAAGCTGCCAAAGAGCGGGAACTGAAGGTATCAACGATTGTTGCTCAGGTTCTTGCTGGAATGATGCTCTACTGGGGTAGTCTGCTGTTTTCTGTATGGTCCCCGTTTTGGTATATCCTGTCCTCTTTTACGGGTTTTGTAATTCTGAATATTGGTTTTGACAATATCTCAAAACTAATCAATGTCAACCTGATGAAAGACCGCTTTAACATTGAGAACGAGAGCTTTTTGCAACAGGAGAAACTGATGGAGAATAATTATTCGGTCAACCTGCGAACCAGTTACCTCTACCGGGGAGAGCTCCGTGAAGGGTGGATTAATATTGTAAATCCTTTCCGGGCAACAATGGTGATAGGAACACCAGGTTCAGGCAAATCTTTTTCTGTGGTACTCCCTTTTATCCGGCAGCACCTGCGTAAAGGGTTTTCGATGTGTGTCTATGATTTTAAATACCCGGACCTGTCAGTCGTTACCTACAACTGTTTTCTTGCATCAAAGGCACATGGACATTTGCCAAAAGCGACCCGGTTTTTTGTGATCAATTTTGATGATATAAGAAAGTCCTACCGCTGCAATCCGCTTGCACCTGAACTCATGGAAAGTCCTATTGATGCCTTTGAATCTTCGAGAACGATTCTTTATAACCTGAACAGAGAATGGATACGAAAACAGGGTGAGTTCTTCTCCGAATCAGCGGTCAGCTTTTTTGCTGCTGTAATCTGGTTTCTGAAAAAATACTGTGAAGGGATTTACTGCACACTGCCTCATGCCATTGAACTGTTACAACTTGATTATGATGAACTCTTTGAAGTATTATCGACTGAAAAGGATGTGGTCAATGTAATCAACCCGTTTATCAATGCCTACAAGCGCGAAGCGAGTGAGCAACTGGAAGGGCAGTTGGGCAGCCTTAAAATTGCAATCGCGAAAATCATAAGTCCGGAGATCTACTGGATCTGTTCAGGTAATGATTTTTCGCTGGACATCAATAATCCTGAGCAGCCAAAGGTGCTTTGCCTTGCCAATAATCCGCTTCGCGTTGAGATGTACGGTGCAGTACTTTCTCTTTTCATTACCCGGATGCTCAAGGTGATCAACCGCAAAGGGCAATGCCCGTCATCGCTGATTTTTGATGAGCTGCCAACTATTTACTTTCGGGGTTTGGACACACTCATTGCCACGGCACGCAACAACCGGATTTCAACCTTAATGGGGATTCAAACTGTTGATCAGCTAATCAGGGATTATGGAAAGGAGCAGGCCTATGCGATCCTGACCAATATTGGCAATGTGCTATCAGGACAGGCATCTGGCGAGACGGCACGGTTTATCCAGGGACGCATGGGTAAGATCCTGCAGGAAAGGCAGTCCGTCAATATCAATCAGAACACGCAATCATCGACCTTTTCAACGCAGCTTGATTTTCTGGTCCCTGAAGGTAAGATTGCCACACTTCCACAGGGATGTATGGTCGGACAAGTGGCTGATAACTTCGGTGAAGTTATTTCGCAGAAAAACTTCAACTGCCAGATACGTGCCGATACCGAAAAATTATTACTGGAAGAAAAACGATACAGGGAGATTCCTGATTTTTACAATTTTGATAATATCCGGGAAGTACTCGATGGAAACCGAAACCGGATTTATAATGAGATCCAGGCTTTGGTTTCACAAATCCGCAAAACAAAACCTGTTACTGAAACTGACTGACAACTTATATAAAAAGCCTGTTTAAGTTATGTTTTTTTTATTAATTATTTAAAAATGAAGTGTTATGGAACAAAAGACAAGAATGACCATTGATGAGGTTCCGTATGACAAGCTGGAAAAAGCGGGCATCGACCGCAACTTTGTCTCCAGGATGGAACCCAAAGAACTGACCGATTTTCTGAACGGTTTCCGTTCGGAAAAGCTCTACACCGTAAATGCCCGGATCAATGATGAAGAGCACCGGATTCCTGCCAAACTACGTTTACAGAAAGAGGAGGACGGCTCAGTCTCGGTAAAGGTGCACCCGATTCAGCGCCTCTCGATCCCGGATGAGTACATGGGACATACCTTTAGTAAACAGGAGATGGCAGCGCTATTAAACGACAAAAACCTGGGGAAGACCATTGAGCTGACCAACAAGAAAGGTGTAAAGGAAAATTACTACCTGAGCATCGATCCCAAGACCAATGAGCTGGTACCTCTCAAGACGAAGCAGATCCAGGTTCCCGACAAGATCAAAGGAGCGACCCTTTCGGCAGAGCAGAAAGATCAGTTGGCAGCCGGTCAAAAGGTAACCGTAAACGGGATGACGGGTAAGAATGAAAAGAACTTTTCGGCAACCCTTCAGGTCGATGCAGCCACGCGGAAGATCAGTTTTTCCGATTTCAAACAGGAAGCCTCCGAAACGGCCAAACAAGCAAACAAGGAGGAAACCAAAAAAGGTGCGAAACTAAAAGTTAGCTGATCCGAATGTTAAAGACGAAAAAAGGCAGTACGAGTGAAAAAGAGGGGAACCTGGAAAATGAGATTTCCCTCTTTTTTCGCACAAGAGCAACCCCTCTTAGAAAGATATGGAGATCGATCGAAGAGGACAATGCAAGATGTGTTTTTATGGCCATAAAAACCTCTTGATCGTTCCTGGCAGGGGCCCTTAATTTTCTTCGAAAATTTTTGTTTGTACCAAATATTTTTCAGACTGATGAAGGCTAAATTATAAAAGCATGCGACCAAAATTACCTGACAAAGAAAACGGAAGATTGTCGTTCGCTTATTATTGAGTGAAGAAGAAAAGATACGACTCTCCTATTTTGTCAGATACGGGAAGTTTGGCTGCATGAGTGACTTTCTCCGTTACAAGATATTTGATCAATCCCGTAAGAAAATAATAACATTGGACGAGAAGGATTTTCCGCAGATAAAAAGGATGGATTATGAACTGAACAAGATCGGCGTCAACCTGAATCAGATTGCCAAAAAAATCAATACCCACGACGTTTACCAGTTTACGACTGCGGACAGGGACGTTTTCAATCTTATTTCACAGGAAGTCAAAAATTGCTTCACTGTTTTGCAAAAATATTTCGAAATGATAGATCATGGCCGGTAAGGGTTGCTTCTGATTGCTAAAAGTCCTAAAAATTGAATAAAATCGCTGGAATAGAACAATATGGTTATTGTAATTCACCAAACTGCCGATACACAGAATGCGCTGCTTTATAACGAGCAGAAGGTAACGGAAGGAGTTGCCACCTACTTTCATAGTAGCAATACAGAGTCAGTGAATCCGTTTTTATATGATCAAAACCACCGATTGAATGCACTGCTTGATATTGAAACCGGCAATGCCCGGGCAAAAAATAAATGCCTTCATATCTCCTTTAACCCATCAAAATCGGACAGTCTGGTTTTGGATGATAAAACGATTCGTTTGGAAATCCGGCAGATGATGCAACATATGGGATACGGGAGCCAGCCTTATTTTGTCTATAAACACAAAGATCTGGACAGAGTACATTACCATGTCGTTTCAACGCGGATTGACAAAGAAACCGGTAAAAAGATTAAAGACAATTATGAACAGGAGAAGATGCAGCGGTTTATCCAGGGACTGGAACAGAAATACGATCTCAAACAGGAAGAGCCAAAATCGCAGCTCAGACAAAACGACTTTATGCTGAATGCCACATGTTCAGACCTGAAAGCAAGAGTTGAAGGTATCATCCAACTACTGAACCAATCGAAAGGAATAGTCAATGAAACAATGTACCACGATATCCTAAGAGCCTTTAATTTGGAAGTAATGCAATCAGGTAAAGGATCTGTTGTACAGGTAACGGACAATGAGGGAAAAATAATCCGGAATCCGCTGCGTATGTCAGAACTTAAAGAACGGATAAAAATCCCGGAGACTGAAAACAGATCGGAAAAAGAATTGGTAAAACAAGTAGAAGCGCAGGTATCTGCCGGATTTAAAGAGCTGTTTAAAAAATACCGCTTCTGTGATGCACAGAACGCAGCCATTGAGTTGAAAGAGAAAGGGCTTTTTCTATTTTGGTCTACTGAATCAGCCAACTACAAAATCTACAGTCCTGACAATAGAATGGTGTTCAGCAATCCGTTTCTGATTGATAAACAATTGATCAGACTCGACTATTTCAATATGACCAACCATGATTTTTATGATATCATCAAAGATTACAATCGTGTTCTCGCTGAAAAGTTCCGGTTTGTCTCCGAGGGACTGATTAATTATGAAAAGGTTTCTATGTTGGAATTGAAAAATCAGGAAACAAATATTCCGTTAAAAGAAATAAAACTGTCAGATAGCAAGGAGTTTAATCGGATTACTTCCGGTTTGGATGACCTTTCAAGGAGTTTAACTGAATCAGCGGTTAGGGATTATTACCGTTATTCCATCCGCAGAATTATTGAAACGGAACAGCGGATCAATCAGTACGATTTTTACCGGGAATATAACCAGAACCTGAAGTCGTTTAAACCTGGTCTTACGAATGATCTGTCAGAAAAGTATATGGTTGTAAAAACAGAAGATCAATATTTCCTGAACAACCATCCCTCCGGAGTTCAGGAGGTAAGTCTGAACCCTGAACAGTTGAAATACCATTTGGACGCAAAGAACTTTTTTTCAAAACCGATCCTTGAAATGCTTCGGTTAATGCCGTGGTACAACAATGAAAAAGAGCAGAATAAAAAGAAGAAGATGCTAAAGCAGAAAAGGAAGGGGATGAGGTTTTGATTATTACTGATCTCAATACATTCGCCTTTAATTAATAATTGGAGGAATGTTATTCCCTTTTTGAGTAATCCGATATTGTTGTTTAGAGCTTTTTGTTTTTTCGGGTATAGTCCATTCAATAAGTCCATCTTCTCTTACCTTATTTAGAATAGCATAAAATTGTCCGGATATTTCTTTTTGACTTTATGCTGTTGACAATTCTTTTGTTGAAGATGTTTTTGTTATTGCCAACCGAAGGATCTTACCATATAATGTCTCCTGACTCCTTTTGTAACTAGTGTTATAACTCGTGCTGTCGTATGAAATTATAGTTGTTAAATGTGACTCGGAATGTGATTTCTGATTCTTTCCAGTCGAGCCCGATTTCAGGATATTTTTGCACTTTTCAGCAATTATTTTTAATCCATAAGTTTAAAATGATTAGCTGACATCTATACAAAATATTCAAACAAAATAAATAACTACGACATGAATTGGCGTAGGGTGAAACTATTTTTGACACCGGATCTAAAAAATAAAACTTATGGAGTCAAAAATCATCAATTTTAGGGAAGCTCAAACCAATTCAATTGAGGTAGAAGGAACTGCAACAAAAATGAATCTGTCGGAAGTATTTGCCGAGAGAAAAAATCTCTATCTGAATGAGTTTAATTTATTCATTGCCTACTTTAATGCCATCCCCAATTTTATAAACGAAATTAAAATTGATTGCAGCAAAGCAAATAGATGGTTCCTGGAAACCTATAAATCAGAAATAAGAGATTGCCATTACGATAAAGTCTATTATAGGCAGAATAAAAAAGCAGAACTGGACGACATTTTTTATATCCTCTATGATGACCTGATCGTTGATTTTGACACCAACAGTTCAAAAGTCCGTTTTCTGTTTCGAAAAACTGATATTAGAGTCGTAGAATCCGTGATCAGTGGAATTCAAAAGTTTAAAATAAAAAATGGATTCCGGAAAGCTGAAATTTCGCTGCTGGTTAACACGTGTAACGGGATTGATATAAAAACCCTGGCGATTATTAAACCCAGGCTAAATATCGTGGATAATTACAATGATGATTTTAAGGATGTTCATCAAACTATATTGAAACGGCTCTCAAAAAAGAACGACAAGGGATTAGTCCTTTTACATGGAAAACCTGGAACTGGCAAGACCTCTTATATCCGTTATTTGATCGCATCACTCAGAAAAAATGTAATTTTTCTCCCTCCCAATATGGCATGTGCCATTACAAATCCCGAATTGATTTCCATATTAATAGACAATCCGAATTCCATCTTTGTTATTGAAGATGCAGAAAATATAGTTGTTGACCGCGATAAGGATGGCCAGTCACCCGTTTCGGCTTTGTTGAATATTTCGGATGGATTGCTTTCAGACTGTCTGAATATCCAAGTCATTTGTTCTTTTAACACAGATATTTCAAAAATTGACAGTGCTTTAATGCGCAAGGGCCGGTTAATTGCCAAATATGAATTTAAAGAACTGGAAGTTCAAAAAGCGCAGTCACTTTCGCAAAAATTGGGATTTGACTCTGATATTCAATCATCCATGAACCTGACAGCCATTTACAATCAGCAGGAAAAAGACTTTCTGCAGATCAAAAGACATAATACCGTAGGATTTAAAGCTTAAACTATGAACACTTTTACAGCAATTGATTTTGAAACAGCACATGGTAAACGCTATAGTATCTGCCAGGTAGGATTGGTGCATGTTGAAAATGGCGTGATTACCAACGAGCTCAGTATTTTGGTTCAGCCGCCCCACAATTTTTACTGGGATTGGTTTATTGATATTCATGGAATCACTCCGGAAATTACCAGAAACGCACCAACTTTTGATAAAATCTGGCACTTGGTTGAACCATATATCAAAAATCAATCGGTTGTTGCTCATAATGGAATGAGTTTCGATTTTCCGGTATTGGCTCAGACACTAGCCTATTATGATATGGAAGTTCCGGAATACGAAAAAAATTGTACCTACCGTCTGTTTGGTTCCAATCTCGCTTCTTTATGTGTTAAATATAATATTCCTCTGAATCATCATGAAGCATTGTCGGATGCCAGGGCATGTGCAGCGCTTTTTTTAATGCATTTATCTAAATAACAATAAATAAGGTGAAAAGACGAGAATTAATCAAAGGTTTTGCAGCACTGGGTGCTCTGACATTATTCCCCAATATTGTCGCGATGGCAAACCAGATAAATAAACCATTGCATTTTGTGGGTTTGGGGCAGGGGGGTACGAACGCGATGGCCTTTTTTCATAAGAAAGGAATCGAGGCCAGATATTCATGCATTACAGGTCCTTATGTATCGCACCTGAAACCAGAAATGGAGCATTTGTTTTATAAAACTTCTCAGGATCAACATGTGAATGGCATTCACTACAAAAAGGAAATTGCTATCACTCCGGAAATGAAATCAGTTTTCAGTGAAAACGATCGGTATGTTATTTTAACCGGACTGGGGGCATCTGTAGGAACCGGGCTAATCAGTAGTTTATTGGAATTTCTTCAGGTAGAAAAGAAAAACTATATAGCGATATGTAGCCTCCCTTCCTTTAATGAAGGACGGTCAAAAAGAGTATATGCCATTCAGAAAATAAATGAGCTCGATAAATTGAAAAATGTGCTGTCTTTTGATCAACAATTGATAGCAGAAGATGTTGAAAAACCATCAATTATAAAGATATTTGAAAAAGGGAATCAGCAATTTTTCAATCTATTCAAAGCATACTATCCCCAGTATTCGGATCACAGACAATTCAATTGACTATCTTTGTTTCACAAACCTTTCATCAAATGTCCACACGGGAATCAATATTGCGTTATATTCATATTACCAACCGGTTGCGTAAATCGTCGGCAACTTTCGTGGAGATTGACCAATTTCTTAAGCAGCAGTCAGAGTTGCAGGGATACAATTTCAATGTCTCAAAACGGCAATTTCAAAGGGACTTGGAGGATATCGGGTCAATTTTCGAAATTGAGATCAGCTACGATTTTAAACAACGTGTCTATGCAATCAATGAAGAGCTCCAATCGGAAATCAGTCGTCGTCGCCTGGAGGCTTTCGACACTTTTAATGCCTTGAAAATCGGTGAAAACACATCCGACTCCATTCATTTTGAAAAACGCCGGCCACAAGGAACCGAAAACATGTTCGGATTGATTCATGCAATTAAAAATAAACTGGTAATTCATTTCTCCTATCACAAATTCTGGGAAGATCAGCCAACTAACAGAATCGTTGAACCGTTGGCATTGAAGGAGTTTAAAAACAGATGGTACCTCATTGCTAGGGATCTTAATCCTGAAACTTCGATAGGATTAATCAAGACATTTGGCCTCGACCGCATGAAGGCTTTGGACATCACCCGTAATCAATTTAAGAATACCGAAAATTTCAATATTGAAGAGGAATTCAAGTTTTGTTTCGGAATTATCAGTCCAAACGATGAAAAACCGCAAGAGGTAATCCTGTCGTTTGATCCGGTACAGGGGAAATACATCAAATCAATGCCATTGCACGAATCACAGCATATTCTTGTAGATAACGACAACGAATTACAAATCAAGCTTTTGCTTTATTTGACCTATGACTTTGAAATGGAGTTACTCTCTTATGGCGAATATGTAAAAGTTTTGAAACCCGATTCTTTGGTTGAAGAAATAAAAAACAGATATTCGAATGCTTTAGTACGTTACTTGGTCAAAGCGTGATTCTTTTCATTTCATGGAATAATGATTTGTATATAAGCACATAACCGATCATTTAATTATATTGCAATCCTCATATTTCATCATAAAAGCATCCCAGTCAAAAGGCGTTTTTAGTACCGTTTCAATTTTCCCTCCAATTCTTTCAAAATCCACAAATGAATAATATTGACCAAACGGATACTGGCCCAGCTCGAAATACTCACATTCTTTTACAAGCCCGTTAATCGTGGATGCAATTTCGTCATCTGGTTTGTCCGGATAATCGATATATCTTATGCCATGAACCTGAAATTTATCCCCTTTCTTCTCCTTTTTCGTCAATGGCGTATCGATCACCATATAGATGTTTATTCCGTTGAAAAGGTCATCACTAATTTTAAATTTGTTGGGTTTACTTCTCATTAATTCAACGTCATTGCCGGAATTGAAATATTTCTGCAAATCAATCCTGGCCTTCTCATCGGAAGAATATTTTTTATGGATTCCCTCATAAAGGACTTCAACATAACTTTGAAAATGGCCAAACGCCTCTTCTCTTGCGAGTATCGGAGATTCATTGCGAAACTCCTTTTGGATTTTAACCATTGCGTCATCCAGATTTCCCTTGTTCACGAGAAAATCGAATCTGTCGCCAATGTCCTTGCGATAGAACAGTGAATCAACTATGTAGTGGAAATGAGGCTTCATTTTTAAAACTTTGGTTTGATTTAATTTGAATAATATTGTTAATCAATTAAGACAATAAAACTCATATTAAGATAAAGAAATACAATTTCAATGTTGAAATACACAATTTGATATCTCTATTCCGAAATCAACTTTTCGATTTCTACTTCAGAATAACCAATTTGTTTGCCTACATTTTTAATGAACATTTTTTCTGTAATATGAAAATCACGATCGCACTTTGCAATAAGAATTAAATTTTTAAGTAGTTCTAATGACTGCTCAGGATAACTTAAAAACTGAGAATAATCAATCACATCTATTTCTTTTGAATTAAGCTTTTGGATTAACTCCATTTTGATTTTATCGTCAAGCAATGAATTTTTAATCAAAATGTCAAATAGCTCATATTCTTCATTCTTAATGCAACCATCCACCTTAATAATATTTAAATAGGAGTAAAGTTTTAATATCTCAATATTTGGTATATCAGAAGATACATTCATTAATTCAATAAATTGGTCTGCAAGGGGCTCCCTATAACTGGATTTTATAAAAGTCTCACGTGCAACATTCCCAATAGAATTTGTCATAATTGCATTTACTGAGCCACCAACTATTCCGCCTATAACAGGTATGACTTTCACTAAATTTATTGCTCCTTTAGTTCCAAACTTGGTTACCAATCGAAATCCAACCTTTTGATTGATTTTCACAAGGATCTTCCCTGGTAATTTCTTCAGTAAATTTTGTCCAATTTTTAAACCAATTTGCTTGCCTACATCTATCAATATATTTTTGGCTGAATCGCCAATAAGACAAACATAAACTAATGTTTTTACTTTATCATTTTTTATATCGTATCCTCCCATATACGCTATCGCGGCTATCATTCGCATTTGAATATAAACTGCACTCGCAATATCGGCAGGAATTGCAACAGGTAAAGTAATAATTCCTCCAAGACCAGTTATGAAGCCTGTTGTTGTTGCTTTCGATATTTGCCAACGTATTAACGTATTAACTTTATCTTCTAATGTACCATCTTCCTTTTCATAATCCTGCGCTAAATCTATTGCAGATCCCATAGCCGGTAAACCATTTATCGCCATTTCATAAGACCAATCAAGGACTTGAAGCATTTTACTCGTAGCTTCATTTATCTTCACATCTTCATCTATCTCGATATCTTCCATTTTTTCAAGCATCTATTTGACTATTTAAATTAATCGCTTCAGCGTTTAATTGTCGGACCATTATTAAATTTAACATTAATAGCTCCCGGCCAGTGAACAGCCGCAAGAGATTTTGCAATGGCATCTCTGTTGGATCTTACGCACATATCTGCTGCTTCCTGACTTGTTAATTGCAACGTAAATCTTTTACAACAACTACCGCCTACTGGTTTTGGTGATTGAAGCGTAATCTCATAAGTTTTAATTTTAGGTTCAGAGCCAAATAAAAAATTAAAAATTCCCATTATTGTTTGTATTTGTGTAAGTTAATTGTTTAATTATTTAGCAATAAAACAGAACGAATTAGAATTTATCCCTTTTTAAGCCGTTTTGTTTTCCTTCCATCAATTGTAATTCTGTATGATTGCCGATCACTTCTAAATCGTATTTTAATAATGGAATAACTTCCAGACCTATAATGTTTTCATTGAGCAACATGTTTCCCACACGGACAATGTCTTTACGTGTTGAAATTGGACCACGCTTTTTAAAGGATTTTGTTATTGCTGCGAGTCCGGATAATTGTCCCTCGTTCTTAATCAAAATTTCTTTCATTGGCACAATATGATCTATTACTACCTGACTAAATTTTGAGACATACATTTGTGTCAGGGACACATTATCTGCCAGTTTAGTATAAAGAAATGTTGTTTTACCATCATTACAAGTTAATATGACTGAACCATCTGAATCGATTTTTAATGACTTAATATCCTTTAGAGTAAGTGTCTTTTCAGTAGTGTGAAATTTAATCTTATCCAATTGCTCGTTATTCCATTTAATAAAATCTTTACGATGCTCATTTTTGTAAAAAAGCTTTTTAATGATACTAATCGGAAAATATACATTTCCATATGGGCGGTCTTGAGAAATAAGACGATTAGTGAATTTTGTCCTTATATCAGCAACTTCAAGATGAATTTTTTTGATATTGATGAGCGGTAAGATGGGAAATTGAGATTTTGCTATTTCTATATCGAGCTCACTTACAATATCTTCACTTGCTTTTCCCAAAGCAATGGCATATTCACATAAAAAGCTCTCATACTTTCTCAAAGCACTTCCGATATCACTTAGTTTAGCTTTAGGCAAAATTGAATTTTCATTATGTTTCTCTAAATTAACGATTGTAAACATAGAATCTAAAACATCCTGAATTTCAACCAAATTTCCTTCATCAATTAACGCTGCAAATTGAGCTTCAGCTAATAGTTGATTTGAATAATTTGCGAATAAAGAGGCTAAATTACTCACATAGGAACTGACACCTCCCACCGTCAATTTATTTTCCTGCTCTAACCATTTAATAAATTCAGTTCTTAAAAAAAAATCTCTTGCTTTCATAAATAGTTTATATATTAATTTCAATTATTTTTCTATACTTTTTTGGATCAATCACCTCATTGTTTTTGATCTTCACTTATTTGCAGACGCTTACTTTAATATTTATTGTTCCATTTTCTATTCTCTTTATCCGCTTTCTTTATTTTTTTAACCATATCATCCAGCAAATCCAATTGAGATTGAGTGATAGGTAGTTTCTCATCTGCTTTAATATTGTATTCGATAATTGTACGATAGAGTGCCATCTCTTCATAAGGATGAATATCTCCATAAAAGAAAAATTCGAAAGTGTTCTTTGCTAAAAGTTCGGCAAATTCATATGCCTTTTGGATGTTGTTCTTTATAGCATATTCCTTTCCATTTGCATAGCCGGTAGCTTCGGCTATTTTATAATAATCTTCAGAACCTCCGATTAAAGTTTCTTCATTAATGTCATCATATTTATCAAGGAAATGAATTACATCATTAATATAGTCCGAAGATTTATTTTCCAGCAATAAAGTTTCTCTTAAAATGGCTATCGCCCAGCCATATGAAGCAGATATGTCGCAACAACAATAATTTGCGAAATAATCAGCAAATTCATCACTTTTATTTTTTGATTTTGCTTTATTATAAAGTCTTTCATATTCCACAAAATAATCTTCAAGCTCATCAATCTGATCATGAAGTATCGGCTCCTCAATTTCTTTAGCTATTAAAGTTGCATATTTCACTGAAAATCCTCTTGCAATATATTCATTAAAGGCTTCACTATAGACTGTTTCTGGTGCGATAGTTCTAATATGATCATATGCCCCATCCTTGGTTTCCTCTATATCATCGGCATAGAAGTAAGCCCATTCTTCTGAATGATTCCATGATTTCGCATTCTCGTATGCCTTTATTTCTTCATAAACAATGTTTTGAGCTATTTCTTCAAAGGATCGCCCTTCATGATCCATTTCAAATCGTTCCGGATCCTCATCATATTCCTTTTGGAGTACATCTGAAACGTACCGGCAAAAAGTGTTTGCGTAATATTGGGCACCATTGCTGCTTTTCCCATTTGAAATTGCATAATCATAGGCATTTTCATACATTGGGTTTTCCATAGTTTTGTAAGTTGTTGAAATGGTTTGAGATCTATTTTTGAATATTAATTACGACGCCAACAATATCCTCTTCAAAGTATCCTGCATCGCCGATTTAAAGGCGTCATCCTTTGCTATCAACCGGTACAGATCAAGTTCGCTTTTGCGTTGTTTCGACATTACTTCGTCAAAGATTTTATTGAAAGCGATTTCCCGGTTTTGGGTATCTGCATTCTCCGAATATTTCACTTTAAAATCGGGATGTGACCGCATACTTTGAGCCAGGTGAACAAACTTAACCCGTTGCTCTTCGGGTGTTGCTTCCCATCCCTGAAACCACCGCAGGTTAAATGCCTTTATAATTAAATCAAGTGCGTCTTCATCAGGTTCGCCGTCATGCGCCCCGCGTGGATTTGGATTTTGCGGCTCCATCTCGGTTTCCGAAGCATCTAATCCTATGGCCGTATTTAGTTTTACCCTTTCAAGTCCATATGTTGAAAGATCCACAGAATCCAACAGATCATCCAGGGCTTTCTTATCCGGATCGATGATTATGAGTTTGGGAATCAGAAATTTCAAAAACCAAAAGAGCTTTTCCCATTTTACGACCTCATAGGGGAGAATTGCAGCCATCTGTCCATAGATTTTCACGAACTGCTTGGCTTTAATTTTGAAGTCGGCTTTTTGAATCTTGTCTAATTCCAGACCTGAATTGAAACGATCAGCTGCGAAATCGATGATCGGACTTAATTCCTGTGCATTGACATTGTTGAAATATTTCTCTACAAAATCTTCAACTTCAGACCATTCATAAACACCAACATTGTCCAGACTGCCTTTTAGTTCGTGCAAAACATTTACATCAGTCGCTTTGCTTAAAGTTGTGGATGTATAGAATGGATCAAATGAAATTCGAATATCTTCGGTTGAATTAAAGAAGTCGAGTACAAACAAGTCTTCTGTTTTCTTCCCCAATTTATCTGCCGAACGGTTTAATCTTGACAATGCCTGCACTGCCATTACTCCTTGCAATTTTTTGTCAACGTACATGGCCGTCAGTTTTGGTTGATCAAAGCCGGTAAGGTATTTGTTGGCTACAACCAAAATCCGGAATTGTTCCATATCAAAAAAGCGGGCAATTTTATCGCTTATGTAACCCGGATCTGAAGGTTTGGCCGTTTCGAGGTTATTCGGAAACTCATTGATATTCTCTTCCGAATATTCATTCCCATTCAACATATATTTGCCCGAAAAAGCAACTGCAATTCTGAAAGGATTTCCTTTTTGTTCCAATAATTTTTGGATTGCAAAGAAATAGCGCAATGCAGATTCAATATTTTGAGTAATCACCATCGCTTTTGCTTTGCCTTTTAGTTTCTTCGTATTCACTATTTTAGTGATGAAGTGATCAAGCATAATTTCGGCTTTCGTGCCAATGGTTTGTTCATGACGTTCGACATAGGCCCGGAGTTTCTTTTGAGCTTTTGCGGTGTCGAACAACGGATTTTCCTCAATCGATTTTTCGATTTCGTAATAACTCCGGTAAGTGGTGTAATTGGCCAACACATCGAGAATAAAACCCTCTTCAATGGCTTGTTTCATTGAGTACAAATGAAATGGCTTGAATTTTCCATCTTCCTGCTTAATCCCAAATTTCTCCAAGGTGTTGGGTTTGGGTGTCGCGGTGAAAGCCAGGTACGAAGCATTTCCCCGCATTTTACGTGAACGCATTGCCTCTAATATCTTATCCTGAGGATCGGGGTCCTCTTCGTCGTTTCCGTTGTTGCCCATAGCCCGGTTCAAATTATCGGCGGCAGATCCGCTTTGACTGCTGTGCGCTTCATCAATAATAACTGCGAATCGTTTGTCGCTTAAATCGGCAATACCGTCCACAATAAATGGAAACTTCTGAATCGTTGTAATAATAATCCGCTTACCACTTTCCAGGTTCTCTTTGAGTTCCTTCGAGGAATAGGCCGGAGCAACAATATTTTTAACTTCCGAAAAATCTTTGATATTATCACGTAACTGTTTGTCGAGTAATCTTCTGTCGGTTACCACAATCACCGAATCGAACAATGGATTGGAAACACCCCGGCTTCCTGGAACTGCATCGCTTTCCGGATAAGTTTCAATCAATTGATAGGCTGCCCAGGTAATTGAATTCGATTTACCTGAACCGGCTGAATGCTGAATCAAGTAGGTTTGTCCAACCCCTTTTTTACTCGCATCGGCCACCAATTTACGCACGACATCCATCTGGTGGTAACGTGGAAAATATAAGGTCTTTTTGCTAAGCGGATCATTCTCTTTGCCATCGAAGCGGACAAAGTGCTGGATGATATTCGCCATACTTTGCCTTGTGAGAACCTCATCCCATAAATAGGAGGTTCTATGACCGAACGGATTCGTCGGATTTCCTTTGCCAAAGTTATGACCTAAATTGAAAGGTAAAAAGAACGTATCGGCACCATTGAGTTTGGTGGTCATGTACACTTCGTCGGTATCAACGACAAAATGTACCAGGCAGCGACCAAAATTCAAAAGTGGCTGCGTAATATCGCGTTTGAATTTGTACTGATTTTGACCATGCACTTTCGCGTTCTGACCTGTCCAATGATTTTTAAGTTCCAGTGTTGAGATGGGCAGACCATTCACAAAAAGTGCCATATCAATTTCTTCCCGCTGATTGGTTACGGAATAACGAACCTGACGCGTAACGCTGAATTGGTTGGTCTCAAAATACTTTTTAACTGTTTCGCTGCTGCTTGCCAACGGCAACACATACAACAACGTAAAATGAGCATCGTCCACTTCCAAACCTTTACGTAATAAGCGGAGAATTCCATATTTTTTGATCAGCCGGTCGAGCCGCTCCAATATCTTGAGCTTCCAGTCACTTTGCTTTTGCAGTTTGGCCAACTCTTCTTTTTGAGTTGTTTCCAGAAAACTCCAAAAGTGATGTTCGTCAATTGCGAATTTTGCATTGAAGTTTTCCGGTGAGCCAATGAAGTAGCCATTGCCACTCCTGTACAATTCTGCACGATCGGTAATGGAATCCATGGTTATTCCTTGTTCCTTCAGATCTTCAAGGCAAGAGCCGGTTAAGCGTTTTTCGATGGCTGATTCGAGGGCTTGTTCGTTGGTTTGGCTGGTCATTATTTTTTATTTTCCAGTTGTTGTTTTAAGGCTAATCCTTTGTCTGACAATCTGTATTTTTGATTTGTGCTCGTTGGTTTATCAGGAAATATCATCTCAATATATTCAACATCTAATGCTGGCTGTATATACTTTTCCATAAAGTTTGGCCGATGTTTTAATTCCAGTCTCTCCATTAATTCCTGTCGGCTCATTTCACCGGCCAATATCAATACCAGTCTTTTTGTGAGTTCGTCAACATGTACGGTAGCTTCCCCAACAACTTCCCCTGTGACATGATCGGTAGCTTGTTCTGTAACATGATCGGTAACATGATCGGTGACATGATCGGTAACATATGGGTTAGCTTCCCCTGAAGTAGATTTGGTGATCCCATCGCTTACCGGTTTTTGATCCGATTGATGGATCATTAAACGATCCTTTAAAGCAATCCCCTTTGGTGTCAACCGGTATTTTTGATGCTGACTTTTCGATTTATCGGACAGGGTCATTTCGATAAAGCCTTCTGACAATGCGGGATTGAGATAGTTTTTTGCAAAGTGAGATCTGTTTTTTAGTTCAAGAATTTCCATGAGCTGAACCCTGCTCATTTCATTCTGAATAACCAGCACTAATCGATGTTCAAGTTCGGCAATTTCCCGATAAGTTTCAGTAACATCATGTGCTGTATCATGTACGTTATCATGTGTGGTATCATGTGTGGTATCATGTACGGTGTCATGTGTGGTACCTGCAGAAGGTCTCCAAATAGTCAATTTAAAACCTTCATCAAGAGAAATAAGCGGAGGTCTTAAACCTCTTTCTTTCATTAGATGATACATTTCAACGGTACCCGTTCCATATCTTTCAATATCACCAGTTAAAAACATACAACCTGCAAGCAGTGGGTTATGCGGATAAGAACTATGAGGCTCTTTTAAATCACTTATATCCAATTCAGGAGGCAAATTTCCCGGATTACTTATTTCAACACGGTTTTTAAAAACCGAAACCTGAATACTGCCCTTACTATTGTAATCGCGATGAGCAACTGCATTTATAATACCCTCGGCAATTACTGCCCTGGGAATTTCATAAATTGTTTCAACCTGATTACTTTTTTCTCTGGTACCAGTAGACAAACTTAATTTTGACAGCACAAAATTTACCGCTTCATCAGCCACTTCGAAAACTGTACCTCCATATTCTTTATAATCGGGAATGGGCTTTTGAACCTGTATCCCATGAAAGTGGGTACATTTTATGGTTGACGAAGGAAAGTACAACTGCGGATCGGGTGCAAAAACCAGTAGCGCACTGTTTACCAATTTTCCTTCCCGGATCATTCTCAAATGTTTTAACACCCGTTCAACCGATGCGGTATCTTTAATCGGAAAGTTGCGTTTTTTCCGGGCTATTGCAATAAATTCCCTGATTTTGTTCTCATCCAACGCGGTAATACTTGCTGTTGGATGTAGGCTGTCATCAAAATCGTGACTTTCAATTTTACCTGTTTGCTTTAAAAACAGTACACACGACCTGTAAACTTCTTGTTTGAGCGTATCAAAATCCGAAAATTTCTTTCGTGAAACATCCTGCTCAATTTTCCGGATGAATGCTAATTCTTTGAGGTGACGAACAATGCCTTTCACATCTTTGATAAAAATCCACCGGGGCAAATGCTCCTTTTTAGCGTGATCGTACTCCCGCTCGGTAGGAGAGATGCCTTCCTGATCTTCATAGCCATATGCATCACCAATCAGGCCAATGTAGATATCCGAATCTTCTACCTCACTGATATATATCTTGCCAGGCGAATGCGTAGTGGCAGGAACCTCTTCAAACAAGAATGGCTCAAAAAAAGTACCCAGCAAAGGATCGTGCCTAAGATAACGGGCCAATTCTTCCCGTTCTCTGGCAAATTCGCTTTGTACGCTCGATATAAATACTTTGAGTTTCTTCACAACACTAATTATTTATGTTTTAAAGATATTTAAAAATATCACTTATTTTAGCTTCCTTTATTTCAGTTTATTCAGAAAAACTTCTTTACCACTTAAGATATCGATAAATAGCCCTGATTCTTTCAATACTTTAATACATGGGCCGTAAGCGTTTTTCGAAGACTGTTTCAAGAGCTTGTTCGTTGGCTAAAGTCTGCAAAACACTAGTTGTTGATAAAGTTAAATTCATAATTTCTTGGCATTAATGAGAAAGTATCTGTTTTTAAAAGATCAATCATTCCCTCCAATGATCTTATTGGATTCCCCAAGAATCTAATACTTTCAGGAGAGACCCTTACTATCTCATAATTTTTATTCGTTCTTGCAGCATTAACTTCGGCAATAGATAAGTAAAATCGATTGTTGTTAAAACCATTTGTTGTCTTTACTTCAACAATAACAGGCCTTCCATTTTTATAAGCAATAATGTCAAAATATGAATATTTGTAATGCATTGTAATATAAAACAGTGGAATTAATGCTTTTTTCAAATCTTCATCCTTATCAATTACTTGTACACATTTGGCCTTGAATTTTACCAAAGAATCATTCCCCGTTTTTGATTTAATCTCATCATAAACTGCATTAATTCCAATTATTCGCTCTTCAAATGAAAGCTTAATGAATTCATGAATATAATAAATCAATACCTCTTCTTCTCCATTCGCTCCCATTATTTCAAGATTCTCTCCATTAGAATCGCTTGAACCATTTTGTTGAAATATGATCTTCTTTGTATTAATAGGTATTGCAACGGATGAAACTACCATGCCATCACAAGTTACATTACTAATCTTTTTACCAGTATGATTCCCAAACTTGCTAAAAATATCATTTATTTTTGATTCAAATCTGATTTCTTTTGCAATTAAAATTTGATTAATAGAATGATATCCATTGTATTCTGGATATTTAAGCCCAATCTCATTATCAATCTCGGTCAATTTCACCTCGGTCCCGAGTTGTGTGGATAATTCATGAATTTGTTGTTTCAGCTCATCAACACCTTCTTTTGTTTCAAGAAATGAGATAAGTTTTGCCGCAATATTTTCAATTTCTTTTCGGTCAATTTCAATTTCAAAATTATCAAAATAGCCTATGTATTCTTCTTTCAACTTTAATGAATTAACAACCTGTAATAATTGATTTAGCTTACCGATATTTGCTAAATCAATAAGAATACTACTTTTATGTTTATCATTGTAGACATACCATTTGTCTTCAATTAGATTATTTCCAAAATGAGATAATATTTCATTCCCAAATTGTATGAATTTTTGGGCAAAATCAAACTTCCATTTTTTATTGATTATTTCAAAATCAACATGATCGACTTTCTTTTTAAGATCATCTATTTCTTTGTAAAAAACGATAAGCTCAACCAATTCCTTTATGGAAGAATTATTAAAAAGATATTCAGCGATGCATTGAGCTTTGTCAATATCACATGCGTCTGATTTAAAGTAAATTTTGCCGGTTTCAAAATCATCAATTGCGACATCCCTAGGAGTCGAAATCGGTGTTTCATTAAAAATAATTTCCTGTTGTAATTGATTGACTTCGTGAATTTCTAGAAGCTCCAGTCGTTTCTGGATTTCAACTAAATCAACATTGTCATCTAAATAATTCTTTTCTGAATTCTTCGAATGACTTATGCTTATCAGAAGGTATACAATACATTGTTCTATTTTTTCTTTCAAATTTACCTTGGAAGGTATAAATGGAATAATTTTATCAAAGTTTATTTTTCCCTTTTTTAAGAATGCCAATTTATCTTTTAAATATTCTGGAATATTATCGGCACCTCCATAGTAGCAAAGGACTCTCGTCGATTGTAAAGTGTTTACTAAATCAAAATCGTACTTACTATTTAGTATTTTAAAATCCAGAGATTCTGTCCAGGAGATCTGTCCATTCTCGACTATAAGATACTGCTTTTGTTTGAATTTTTCAAAGAGATGAAAAGTGCTCTGATACAATCGAATTACATCATTTTTGTATAATAAATTTTGGGATATTCTATGTTTTAAAATTTCCCTATATGATCCGGGGAATTCAGAATATTTCTTAATCAAAATATTTTCAAGTTCATCTTTTATTGGCTGATTTGGTATATTTTCGAGGAAACGGTAATTGTTGTCATTTACAGTTGCAGGATGTATTAAAACACCTTTAGTGGTTACAATATTGAAATTTCGAATTAATTCTTCATCAATTTTTTCATCACTTCTTTGCGTTAAAGATGGGATGAAATCTATTCCATCTTTCAGATTCTTATACATTCGGCAATCAACAAAAAGATAATTGGAGTCGGTTGAAACACCTAAGAACCGTAAAAAGTCTTTTCTTTTTTCATCGCTCACTATCAACTTAATAAAATCGGTATCAAGTTCATTTAAGGTGCATAATTGAGCTGGTTTATAAGTATTCAGTTTTGTTTTTAGGAATACAGTAGAAACATTAAAGTATGCTTGATTCAGGGAGGAATTATTTTCTCTTAATTTTGAATTGTATGCTCTTGTAAAACGATGCGTGACAAGAAATGATTGTTCTTTTTTCGCTTCATAAATTTGGAAAAGACTTACTAATAATTCAACCTGTTGTTCTTCTGTCAACTTACCTTCATTGTATTCTCCTGAAAAAGAACATTGTTTAAAATATTTCAGCAATTCATTATAATCAGTAAAATCCTTAATTCCGAGTGCTTTTTTTAGATATGCATCACTTATTTCAAAGTCAGTTAATTCTATTCCTAAAAATTTGGGATTACTTATTAAATTATCGTTTGCCTTTTTATATAAGATTTCCTTGTTTCCAGATACCTCCACTTTAGGAATTACTTTTGAATTATTGTATTTTAATACTTTGGAAATATCATCTTTAAAGAAATTAATCCACTCATACTTTTGATTATAGTCTCTTCCATAAGCATTGATAAAATCATTAATGACATTAAAAAATTGAACATGGCAAAAGTCATCTCTATTGTCCAGAAAGAATTTAGTTGCTAGACGCCCGAAGAAATTAGAAGCAACTTGATACGAATAATTGTAATTGTTCCAGTTCCATATATTTAATATCTGTCGGACTTCATGGAATATCAATAAACTTCCTGAACGTTCAAATAATCGCCAGTCAAAAATCTCAAATCTATTTTTTATATTTTCCACATTAACAAATTCCACCTTCAATTCAACTTGATTATCCTGTTCCAGATATTTGTTTATTACAGAAAAATATAACTCTATACTGGCTTTTAATAATGCTTTGTTATACTTACCGATTTTTCCATCAAAGTTGATTGACTTACGGTCTACCGTAGTATGAAAATCAGCATGAAAATCTACATACTTGAATGGTGATTGAACTTTTGTTGGTAAGTAATTATACAATAATCCATTTCCATCTTCTCGTATAAAGAACGCAACTTTAGGTTTTACTATAGAAATTCCTGCATCAATTGCTAATTCTTTCAATACTGCACTTTCAATGATAGCAGAATATAAGTTCGGCGATTCTTTTTCTACTAACTTTTTTTGGATTACTTCATCGAAGCAAAATTCAATTTCAAAATCCTTGTCTTTTTTAAGTTGAATAAACTGAAAATGAATTTTCGCGATTTCATCAAATAATTCTCTAATTTCTTCTTTATTCCTAAATGGAATTTGAATAACAGTAACGTACCCTTTTTGAAACAATTCTGCCACAAATTCTGGTTCCTGATGTATGTGAAGAGGAAAATAATAACCAGGAATCCCTCGGTCTTTACTTTCTGTCTGTACCTGAACTATTTTTTCTTTTATGCTCCTTGCCAGATCTGGATCAAATCCTGAAGGAATATTATTTGCATCCTTAAATGAATCGTATATGCTGAAACTTATTGGTTCCTTTATTGGATCATCGCATAGAATTTCACCTTGAGTATAAACGTTAACAAACCCGTCTTCTGCAATAGAGAACACTGACTTAAAACCAACACCTTTATTCCCAATACTTGTATTGATATCCTTTGTGGAAGTTGATATCGAACAAAGTGATTGAAAGTCACCTCTTTTTGATGTACCATTTTTGTAATCGAAATCAGCTACGTAAGTAAATTTGGTTCCATCATTTGCAACGTATAAGGAGTTGCCAACAACTTTGACAAGAATATTTTTATCTGCCTTATCAAAGGCATTCTGTAGCAATTCATATAAAACCCTGCCTTGATAATCGGAACTTACTTGTTCTACTTGACCTGCTTGTTGCTTGATCGTTTCAATACCTATTCCCTTGTAATAGTTGTAATGCTTATCAAAAATTAAATCTTCTTGTGTCATTTGTTTAGTTGTTTATTCGTTAGTTAATTTTTATTTTCCCCGTTACCGCACTGTTTATCAAACTCGCCTTGTATTCCTTCAGCTTCTCAATCTCCTTCTCTTTTAGGGAAACGGCAGTAGCGATTTTTAATGTGATGTTTTCAATGTAGGAAACGATCTCTTTTTGCTCTTGTATTGGAGGTAAAATTGTTTTTAACTGTTTGAATTCGTTCCAGTAAAGTCTTTTCCTGAAATCTGTGATTCCTTTGGAATTCCGATCCATTTGCTGAATAAAACTTGGTGTACGATACTGATATTCAAAAAAATCAGAGTTAATATTTTCTATTGGTTCTGCAACGACATAAGCCGGACTCACCATCCCGTTTACACGAACAGCCCCAATTGCGCCTTGCCAGGCACGCATCATATTAAAAACTATATCATTAGGCTTAACTAATTTATAGCTACTTTTATCTGCAATCCTATTTTTCCCATGTAAATTATCTTCTTCGCTTAATTCTTCTGATGAAACTGCGGTGTGTATTGAAACAGAAAGAATCGCCAGAGATTCGTTACCTGGTTCGTTTCTTTCTTGATATAAAACTCGATTACTTACCGCATCCCAATGCTCCGGAATTTCGCCAATCCATTCCAAACCGCTGTCTTTTAGCTTTATGTCAGGATTTAGCCCACGAGTAACAGCACAATGAATGAGTATTTGTCTTCGTTCTTTGAGCAGTTCGATTTGCTTTTCTTTGATGCCGATGGCTTGATCGATTAAATTGGTACTATGGTCTAGAAAGATTGTTATGGCAATTTGCTCGGAAAGAGGAGGAAATGGGATGCTAATTTGACCCACAGTTTCCGTATTTAGATTAAGTTGTGTACCAAATTTTCCAAGCCCTAAATATGGTTGACCAGTTTCAAAAATTCTAAATAAATACTCAATATTCAAAGTACTAGTACTTAAATCTGGGAAATAAACAAAACCGTCATGTATGCAACATTTTATTCTTGAAATTATTGGTTTGCCTACTGAGCCAGCAATACTTATAAACAAATCATTTGGATGAATTTTAACACTATAACTCGCTCCTAATTTTGATAATTTCTGTTCTGTTGAAAATAGATAATGGTTACTTGATGTAACATCAGATATTCTAACCCATGAAAATTCTCCATCATCATTAAAATAACGAGGGTCATCAATTGGTCTAGGTGAAGCACCTCTTTTAATTCTACTAATAGTTTTGATTCGCCTTACTTCCCAGTGTTCCGGAATCTCCCCCAGCCATTGAACACTTGAATCTTTGTATGCCGGGTATTTATCGATCTTACTATTTTCCATCAGGCGAGGCTTAATATTTCACGGATTAAACCATCGCTTTCGTTTTCGAGTTTCAGAATATCAGCGCTTACTTCTTCAATGCTTCGAAGTGGCTGATGACGGTAAAAGTATTTATTAAAGCTGACCTCATAACCAATTTTGGTCGCATCGAGGTTAATCCAGGCTTCCGGAACATGAGGTTTTACTTCACGTAGAAAGTAGTCGTAAATATTTTCCTTAAATGGTACATTTTCAGTATCACGCAAATCACTTTCGGTTTCGTATTCCAGGTATTCACCTTTCTTCTTTGTCACAAAATAACCGTAATCAGATAACTGATTTTCTTTGCAGCCCAAATGGTCGAGCAATCGATCCAGTTTTTCACCCGATAGTTTGGTGATCCCTTTTATTACTTTTTCGGCATTGGCATCGTACCAGCTCACAGCATTTAGAATCGCGTTCTTTTCGGAGGCCGATAATTTTGATTTCGATGTTTTAAGTTCAGCATCAATCTTTTCGCGCAAGAAATTAAAATCATTGTATTCGGCTGTGCCAATGGCCTTCATTAACTGTTTTGCAGCATTTAGCAAACCGAGCTGTTTCTGCCAGGTTTCTTTATTGACCAGTGCCCTGCTTTGTTTCGAATTGAGATTTAACTCTTGTTTTTCAGCCCAATCTAAAATGGCTTTTTCATATTTGGCCAGATTCGTGTAAACTTCCTGTCCAAACTGCACATAAGCCCAAACCATGGGTTCACGAAGCGATTTATCGAAACGTAATTCCGCAATTCGTTCCTCTGTAAACTGTGCTTTCAAACGTTTTGGACGTTCGATCGAAACTTTGTAATAGCCAAAATCATGATTGTCAAAAACCTTGGATGAGAGGACGCCAGCATTACTGTCAGCCGAAATCTCTTTTGCATCAATAGCTGACATTTGAGTAAATACTTGTTCAATCTCATGGATATGCTCAGGCGCCAATTCGCAGTTTTTGTTTCCCAAATTTTTACGGAGTTTGCGATAGAGCTGTCCGGCATCGATCAACTGAACTTTCCCTTTACGGTTAGGAGCTTTGCTGTTGCTTAATATCCAGATATAGGTTGTGATCCCTGTATTGTAAAACAGGTTGTTTGGCAATTGAACAATCGCTTCGAGCCAGTCATTTTCGATGATATAGCGGCGAATATTACTTTCACCACCACCGGCATCGCCCGTAAAAAGACTGGAACCATTATGTACTGATGCGATTCGTGAACCCAACGGACTTTGCGAAATTGGTTTCATTTTATTTACCATCTCCATCAAAAAAAGCAACTGTCCATCGGAAGATCGGGGAGTGGCATCGGCTTCTTCTTCGTTTCCCCAATAATCCTTGAGCTTAATCCGAAACCGCGGATCAATTATGTCTTTTCCGTCTTTAATGTATTTTTGCTCACTTGTCCACGATTTACCATATGGAGGATTTGAAAGCATAAAGTCAAACGTTGTTCCGGCAAATTCGTCGGTCGAAAGTGTTGAGCCAACCCGGATATTCTCCGGATTGTTGCCTTTTATCATCATATCCGACTTGCAAATGGCATAGGTTTCGTCGTTGATCTCTTTTCCGTATAGATACACATCGCCCTTTGCACAAATTTCGCCCTCGTCGTCTTTCACGAAGTTTTGCGATTCTGTCAACATCCCGCCACTACCACAGGCTGGATCGTAAATCGTCATCACAGGTGGAAGTTCATCCTTAATGGGTTCGAAAATGATATGCGTCATCAGGTCAATCACTTCGCGTGGTGTAAAGTGTTCTCCTGCCTCTTCGTTATTTTCTTCGTTAAATTTCCGGATCAGTTCTTCAAACACATAACCCATTCCCAAATTGGTAAGAGGCGCTAGTTTTCTTCCTTCCGGATCGTTTTTTTCAGAAGATGTCAGGTTGATATAGGGTGAGGTGAATTTCTCCAGGACATTCAGCAGCACATCCTTTGAGGCCATATGCTTGATCTGGCTTTTGAGCTTGAACTTCTCGATGATCTCCTGAACATTGGCGCTAAAGCCCTTCAGATAGTCTTCGAAATTGGCCTGAAGCATTTGCTGACTGTTGGTTGCGGTATCATGCAATCGTTGTAAGGTCCATTCACTTGTATTGTAAAACACATAGCCTGATGCGTCCTTTAATCCATCTTTGTCCCATTCCGTGAATTTGGCTTCATCGCGTTGAAAAGCCAATTCTTTCATTACCTCGTCTTTTGTAGGTTCAAGCAAAGCATCCAGTCGGCGCAAAACCACCATTGGCAGAATGACATCCCGATATTTACCACGTACATAAACATCACGCAAACAATCGTCTGCGATAGACCAAATAAAAGAAACAATTTTATTGTGTACAGCTGTGTTCATTATTTAGTATTCAATTTCTTAATTCTGTCTGACTTTTTCGCAAATTAGACTTTTTTATTGCTGAATTCAAGTTCAAAAGTCAATTTATTGACTGAACAAAATTAGTGATATAATTCAATTGAACGAAGAAACGTTGTTTTAAAAATCTGTTATTTAACACGTTTTTGCAATGATTATTTTTTGATATCAACACTACATTCCTTGAAAATGGAGTGTGAAAGGAGGAGCTTACTCACTTAAACGGGTAAGGTACCTTTCATAAGTCTGCATGTTATAATTATGCATTCCATAACCAGCATCACTACTGACAAAAAAACGCAGATCAAATAATTCTGATCCAACATACTTTTTGAATTTCTCGCTAAGCAAAATATTTTGAAGCTTCTTGCTTCTCGGATTATGATTCGCGATCAAAAAGATAAATTCAGGCTTTCCAACAGGATTTAATTCAACTTTAGTATTGTTTGTAGATTGATTGAATTTGATCAAACCAAGTTCAACAAGTTGATTAAATTGTCCTGTCATTGCTTGAAGAATTCCTGGATATTTCTCTTTATTTTCAAGAAGCGCACTTATTCCTTCCAGATGTTTAATCAATCCCGATTTGCCATCAAGTGCATCATCTCCATATTTCATCTCAATAAATGTGGCTTTGCAATTTCTGCCATCTTGTCTTCCTGATGCAAGCCATTTTATTGCCAGTATATCAAAACGGGCACTAATGTCCGAATCCGCCATTTCAATATCTATAATGAAATATTCAGTTTCATTTGAAATTGACGATCGGTTATTTTCTCTTTCAACAAGTTGCTGAAATTCCCGCTCTGTTTTGGGATGTTGGTTAAGCCAAAAATCCATTAGTTCTTTGAGCCTGGCAATTGATGTTACCCATTTTTCTATTTGAGCAGATTCAGTTATTCTTTCGCACAAGTTCAATTCGACGTAAGCTTTATGGCCTAATGATAAATCATACTTTTTGTCAAAGAAAAATTCATAAAAATTTGGCATTTCAGAAATCTTGAGAAGATTACCTCCCCGATAGTAAATGTTGATATATCCATCCCGGATTGCCAACATTAACGTATCATCTTTTTTCACTCTCTCGAGTACTGGTTGTAATAAACCATTCTCACTCTTTAAATAATTGATAAATTTCTCCGATAAACCTCTCATAGTTAAACCTCCCAATATTCGCCATCGGCGTTTAATTCAACATTATTAAATAGTTCACTGTATTTCTCCGGCATAAAAGTATGGATTGGAATGATTCTGGATGGAGCCAATGCATCAGCAAACCGCTTTAAATCCGAAGGGCTTGCATGACCGGATGTATGAATACTTTCTTTAACCATCTTATGTTTTACCAGCCATTTCCTTAGATAAGCGTTTGAATCCTGTTCCCAGTAACCTTCCCATTGGGAATAGATATAGGCTGCATCATTCAGCAAATTTGCCTTTTCGAGATCTCGTATATGAATTGGACGAAAAAGCAAAACACTCTGATCTGAGATTGCCTGCAGGTTTTCAATAAAGATACGATTCTTTGAATGGCTTTTTAAAAGATCAATCCAATTGTTGTTTTTTATTTGAATTCGTTGTTTATGAGGAATAAAAAGTGCAATCTCCGGCCAGTCGGACTGTGGAATATGCTTGTTACCGGTGGCCTTTAGAACGACGGATGTGTAAAGGTCGATAACAAGCGTTTTTCCTGTTTTCTTGCATGCCCTGAAAATGGAAACGATGCGATCGATCCTGAGAAATGACCTAGTATTCCGGCGATGGTCAGTCCCAAAAGTGCCACCACCATTCCTGCTGAACCGATGATGTACAAAGGGCGTCGGCCAAAACGATCTACAATCAGGATAGAAACCCAGGTAGAAATGAAATTGACAATACCCAGTCCGAAAGTGGCAAACAGTCCGGTATCCAGTTTCCAACCTGCCGTTGCAAATATTTTTGGAGCGTAATCGATGATCGTGTTTATTCCTGAAAGCTGTACAAAAACGGCAAGGCCAAACCCTACCCAAAGTGCTTTGCGCAATGATGGATCGAAAAGCATCCTGAAACTGACAGAGCTTCCAGTAATACTTTTTCTGATTTCTTCGATCTCCTCATGAGCAAGCGACTTTCCGCCAATTCGTTCAAGAACTGCCAAAGCTTCTTCTTTTCTGCCTTTCAGGTATAAAAAACGGGGCGTTTCAGAAACAAAAAATAACATAAAAAGAAAAAGTAAAGAAGGAACTGTTCCTGAAGCAAACATCCAGCGCCAGTTATTTACGCCAGTATCGTGAAGCATATAATTGATCAGGTACGAAATCAGAATACCAGTCATGATAAATAATTGGTACATCGAAACCAAACTGCCTCGGTATTTGGCTGGCGAAATCTCGGAAATATACATAGGTGCAACTGTTGAAGCCGCGCCAACTGCCAAACCTCCAAAGATCCGGGCAGCAACAAGCATCGTCAGGTTGCCAGCCAGGGCAGACCAGACCGAGGTAAGTGCAAAACCAATGGCCACAAAAATCAAAATACGTTTTCTGCCCCAACTATCAGTCATTCTCCCCGCTAAAGCAGCTCCAGCTATGCAGCCAAATAGTAATGAACTATAGGCCCAGCCTTCCTGGATACTACTCAGTTGAAATGCTTCTGAAAAGAAAGGCCCGGCACCGGTGATGATCGCTATGTCAAAACCAAATAATAATCCACCCAATGCTGCCACGATACTATATAGTAGCAATTGGCCCATGTTTATTCCGTTCTTGTTTTTTGTAGTCATATTCCTTTCATTTGTTGAATTCATGTAGTGCATTAATCATAGCCACCAGGTTTTTAACCGGTACATCGGCCTATATATTATGTACTGTATTGAATACGAAACCGCCGTCTTTGGCAAAAATGTCACAGTGTCGAAGTACTTCTTCCCTAATTTGTTCAGGTGTTCCGTTTGGAAGAGTTTTCTGCGTATCAATTCCGCCACCCCAAAAAGTAAGGTACTTTCCATATCTATCTTTAAGTATCTTTGGATCCATTCCTTTTGCATTTACCTGCACAGGATTAATGATATCAAAACCTGCATCAATAAACCGGCTCATAAAACCTTCAACAGCTCCACAGGAGTGTTTGAAGGTTTTCCATGTTGTATTGGAGTGAATCCAGTAGTTGATTCTTTGGTAAAAAGGCTTCCACAAATCATCGAATTGCTCGGGTGCACAAAATGTTGAATCCTGTGTTCCAAAATCGGTACCGCAGAGGAAAATTACATCAATGTTATTTCCAACTACTTCATTCAATCTAACCAGATTCTCAATGGCAAGGGCACTCTGACGATCAAATATTTCTTTCACATAATCACTCCGCATTACCGTGCTCATGTACCATTCTGCCACACTTCGGATACCTTTTGGTTGATTGAGTTGCATTGCCGGAATAAGTGCAATGTCGCCCAGTGCTGTTCCTCCAAGCGCAGCGACCACACCTTTGCCGGTGGCACGGGCTTTAGTAGTTTCGTTTTTCCAAAACTGTAAGGTCTTATCGTTGATGGGCGAAAATTCTTCGAGATTGTCATCGACTTTCAGGTTTTCATCATCAATGAGCTGTTGCCTTTCAATGGCATCGAAAAAGTAACTGCTTTGAGGCATTTTAGCTGATGGTTCAAGAGAAATGTCACCATCAGGAAAAGAGAGCAGATCTCCCTTTTCATCGTATTTTGTACTAAACTTTTCGGGAACCAGAATTTCCTGTCCCCAGAACGTTTTAAAAAGTTTAAGAGGTGGTTGATTGCTATAGCCCAACATGTTGTCTTCTCCCCAGGCACTGGTTACATCAATACCAATGGCACCCATGAGGTCAGACTCAACCAGTCCCAGCATCTGGTAGGGCTCTATTACCCTTACAGGGCGCTTTTCCAAACCGTAATAGTTACGCAGGTTTTCCAAAGCTCTCACATGGATGCCAGTAACTGCCGAAGACCCCATATCGAAGACCACACGTTCAGGTTGCTTGTGGTTTAACGTTTGTACAAGTAATTCTTGTGATGTCATATTTTCTGATTTAATAAATGATTTACAAAACTTTTAACGTGTTTTCCCATTCCTTATTAAGCACTTCAAATGGACAAACAAAAGGTGAAGAATTTATTCATTTCTTACCGAAATAGTCCAGGTCAATCGACATTGTAGACCGATCTATTTCGGGGAATCCAGGCCAATTAGACACTTTCAAAGTGAACATCAAGCACATCAAGTCCCTTTTCGGAGATAATTACAAAATCCAGTCCTTTACCATTTCTGACTCTGATCACCGAAGTTCCTTTTCCCCTTCCCTGTTCAACAATCAACTTTTGGGCACCACACATTTGAAAAGTATTTCCAAAATATTCGGGCACAGCTAGATCATATTTGTTTGAATAGTCCATATTTTCGGGTTTTGTCAAGAACAGAACTAAAATTCATCGTAAACGACTCTGTCTTCCAGCACACCCATTTCAAAAAGCATATCTTTTCCGGCTTTGATCATTGCCGGGGGACCGCATAAATAGTATTCCACATCGTTTGGGTTATCGTGTTTTTTTAAATATTCATTGTAAAGTGCCTTGTGTATATGCCCAATATGCCCTTCCCATTTGTCCTCCTTTTGTGGATCTGAAAGCGCTACATTGAAAGTGAAATTTTCAGCATTTGTATGAAGTTTTTCAAAATATTCGGAATAATAGAGGTCAGCTCTTGAACGAGCCCCATACCAGAAACTCACTTTCCGTCGAGTTTTCTCCGTCATAAACAGCCAGTCAAGGTGCGAACGTATCGGGGCCATTCCGGCTCCGCCACCTAAATAAATTATTTCACTTTGAGTAGGTTTAATCTGAAAATCGCCAAACGGTCCTGTAAGACTTACTTCATCCCCATTTTTAAGATTAAACAAATAGGATGACCCGACACCAGCAGAAACATTTTCCCCTGCAGGAGGCAGGGCAATCCGGACATTAAAACGGAATTGCCTGTCTGCCTCCGGATTTGTTACCAGTGAATAATTACGCTTCGTAAAAAGCTTATTTTCAGCAAAACAATTTAATAAATTCATTGATCGCCAGGTTTCCATGAATTGCTGTCCTATTTCCAGTGCATCAAATTTTATATGATACGGTGGGATTACAAGCTGAATGTATTGGCCGGGCTTATATGTAAAAATCTCTCCGGTTAATGGTTCAACCACCAATTCCTTGACAAACGGAGTTAAACAATCGTTACTTACGACTTTAAAGCGAAATATTTTGCCTTGCTCTTTTTTATCGACCGGATTCAGGTTTAAATACACTTTTCCTTTATCGGCATAAGTCCTGTAAGTATTGATACCCACACAAACAGGCATTCTTTTGGGAGATCCGTCTTTTATGCTGAAACGACCGTTGTGTTTCGCACATTCGATCAAATCGCCCATCACAACTCCGTCACTTAGGTGAGCGTTCCCATGGGTACAGATTCCATCTGTCGCGTACAACTTATTGTCTTGGGTATTGAAAACGGCATAGGTTTTTTGGTTAAAATCAAATCTCACTATATCACCTTTAGGCAAATCACTAATGGCACAAACTTCAATATTCCCGTTCACCAGATCCTGGTTGTTGCCTTCAAACCTGGGTTCTACCTGAAGGATTTGATCAAAAATCTTCTCAGGTAATTTCCGTTCAACGCAATAGTTCGGGTCTTTCCGTTGTTTTAAAATAGCAGGAATGATTTCCTTAAAGGCTTCGATAATCCCGTTGTACGGCTTCGGGCAATCATCTTTTATAAGTTCATGCAATTTTGGAAGCGCATAGTATGGAACAAGCGGAAACATGTGATGCTCAATATGATAGTTCATGTTCCAATATAAAAAGCGGTGGATCCTGTTCATGTATACTGTGCGGCAGTTAAGACGATGGTCAAGCACATTTTCCTGAAGTCCTGCATGTTGTGTCAATCCATAAACCGGCATCAGCCAAGTGCCGAGTAGGGTTGGTAAACCGATAAACGCAAGGGGCATAATGGTGTGATAAAAGATGGCAAGACCAACCACGAAAAGAAAAATCAACACATAGACCCGGGCCTTGAAAAAAACCGTTTTATTTTCTTGCTCAGGAACATATGTGGCGACTTCGTGATCTATTCGGCCTGAGGCGTGACGTAAAAGCCTTCTAATCTCAGGGATTGCGCCGCTTATACCGAAAAATGTGAGAACGATCATTTTTAGATTTGGAGGCCTCGGTACAGCAATTTCCGGATCACGACCTCTGATGATCGTATCGCTGTGGTGGCGTGAATGGCTCCATCGCCAAACGGTTGACTGTCTTAATACCATAAAGGATGCAATTTCATATAACAAGTTGTTCATCCAATCGGTCTTAAAAGCTGTTCCATGGCTTGATTCGTGCCAACGCGAATCAGATGTTGAGGCGTATAACACACAGTAAACGATATAAGGGAAAACGACCTGCCAGCTTCCCCACAACAAAAAAACCAAATATCCCGATCCAAAGATTAGCCCGAACCAAATCAAGGTATCCCTTATGGCCGGTCCGTTTTTTCGAATTAAAAGTTCACGCATTTGCTCACGCGGGACTGGCGATTGATACCACAGAGCATCGGCCAGACCCATCTCAATAGCTTTTCCGGACTCGAAGCCTGTAAGGCTGTAATCTCTAATTACTACATCATTACTTTTCATAATCAACCAGTTAGAGCTTTATTTCAATTCAGACTTAAGGTACTCCATCATAAAGATATTCACGTCCCACTGATTTGCAATGGGTTGTTTACTACCAGGTAAAATGGTCATATATGGGTAGGGCCCAAACTCAGGTGCTATGGTGAAGCTGGTCCAACCCTCATCCCTGCGATGGTCAATCACCTGTTTCCACCATCCAAGATGTTTTTCCAGTGCCTCTTTCCATTCAGGTGTCCTAGGATCCGGGATCTGTGGACCTTCAGGAAAGCCAACCCTGGCATGAATATGTTCGGTGCTGGCCAGCGCAAGATTCAATGCTTCGGACTGATCATCCAGCCATGACTCCGCTACATTACACCAGTGCGACACATCAAGGCCCAACCGCAGACCTGGAAGCTGCTTCAGATAACCAGATGTGATGTGTGCTGCAAAACTAAATTTCCCACGGTGAGTTTCGTGAATAATTTTAACACCATAAACGCGCGAAACCTCCTCTGCTATCTCAATAAGACCCGAATTTTGCTGAAAAGTAAAGAAATCCTTTCCCGTTTGTGAATTGATAAATAGAGGTTTGGCTTTGGCAAGATTCACCAGACGGTCTCTGTATTCAATTTTATGAGTCTCAAAGTCTGCCGTTAATGTTTCCCAATGTTGTGCGATGAAATACAAACCAAATTCCTCCAGCAGATTCAGAATTTCCTCTTTACGAGTAGTCTCCCAAGGAAGACTCATTTCAACACCATGGTAACCGGCATACTTCACCTTCTCAAAGAATGATTTGTAATCCAGTTCCTCTGAACCCCAGTAAGGGCAAAAGAATAGTATTTCCATATTGCTTATGTATGTTGAATTATCATTTCACTTTTATAATAAATCTATTTCTAATGGGCCAACCTGACTTGCATATTAAAAGAATTCAGTCAAGCTTTTATGTCCTTTAAAATTCTGATAACGCTTAAATCAGGATAATCATTTAACTATTCAGTAAAGGTATTTCTCCGCATTAAGTCTTTTCATTATGATAGTTTTTGAGCAGAGTTATTACTCTAATTCAATAACAACAACTGCATCCACAGGATCCGGCATACTTGCCGGCAACAACAAACATTGTCCCAGGTCAGTTAATTTAGTATTGATTTTTGTATTATTTTTTAGCAGAGAAGCACTTTTAATTTTACTGTTTAGTTGCTTTATGAATAGCTGACCATCTGCCGGCCAATCGAATACATGTAAGTATAGCTTATTCCCTTTAGCGGTTACTCTTCCCCACACTGGTTGAGGTAGGTTCGACAACCCACAACCATAAATGCTCTCGCCATTAACTTTCATCCATGTTCCTATAGAGTCTAACCTTAATTCATAATCCTTAGAAAGCGTACCGTTCCCATCGGGAGCTACATTGAGTAACAGGTTGCCACCTTTGCTTACAATTTCTACGAGATGGTGAATAATTTGTTTGGCGCTTTTCCAGTTTTGATTGGTAGTATATCCCCAGTCGTCGTTAAAAGTCATACAGGATTCCCAAGGACGCATTTTATTCTCTCCCGGTATTTGTTGTTCAAAAACGCCGTAATCGCCCAATCCTGGCTGAAAAGCAACTCGGTCATTGATTAAAACGTTAGGCTGTAGTTTTCGTATTTCATCGATCATCTCTTGTACTCGGCCTTTCTTCTGGTCCACAATATCTTGCCCATCAAACCACATTACTGAAATTGGACCGTAGTTCATAAGCAATTCCTCTAACTGACCTTTCATGTAATCAAGGTAACGGTTCATATCCGCACCTTCAGCTTCGGTAAGTCGCGGATCGGTTTCTTTGGTTATTGACACATTGTTAACACAACCAGGACATCCGCAATCAAAAACACTACCACGAGTCCAGTTTATAGGAAAAGCATACCAGCCTTTGTAGTTAGGACCGGGTGCATCTAAATGTTCATAATGCATTACGAAATCCGGGTGGTGCCAATCGCGTACGGAATAATAAAATCCTAATTTCATTCCTTGTTTGCGACATTCGTCAGCAAGTTCTTTAATGGGGTCGCGCTTGAAATTACCCCATTTGACTATATTATAATCCGTCAGTTTTGAATTCCACATACAAAAGCCATCGTGATGTTTCGCTGTTACGACCAGATATTTCATGCCTGCATTTAGTGCATCCTTTACAATTTTTGAAGCTTCAAAATCTGAGGGTTTAAAAGTTTTTGCAATCTGTTCATATTCTTTATAAGGAATCCGTTCAGTATGCATAATCCATTCTCCCCTAGCCGGAATAGCGTAAACGCCCCAATGGATAAACATCCCGAACCGTGCATCAGTAAACCACTGCATACGGTTTGCAGTTCCAATGTCATGGGTTTGTTTGCTTGGTTCCTTAGAAAGAACACTAAAATTAAAAAAAATCGTTGCAGTCAATAAAAAAAGAATTTTCTTCATCACACTAAATTTATTGTAAAATTTAAAACCACCTCCTTTGGTGGTGGTTATGTATTAACGTTTTTGCCTGAAAATTATTAATTTCGTGACATGAGTCGTTTTAAAGAATTAGTCATGTCATTTATAAAGAATATGAAGAACGCATAGAAGTGCAACTGAATTGCAACTTTGGCCCCTTATAAGAGGGTGGATTCTTTAATTTAGGGTAATTTTAGTACTCTCAGGGTATACTCTGGTTTAGTCGTCAGAATGATATCCACTTCCAACATTTCTTATCATCTGACTTCAGTTGAACATTCCATTGAGAACTATGGCAACCGGGATAACAGCTCCATTGGCGCCTGTACCAATCATGACATTTACTTTATTTAGAATATCATCTTTAGCCAATACATTTTGTCCATCACCCTGAAAGACAATGAAAAAAAATAGGACCGGCATCATTTTTTTCATAAAATATTTATATACTGCGATTTGCAATTACAATCTTTTTGTAATCCGAGCAATAGAATATTAGTGGCTTTTTGAGTCCCTTATGTCATGGTTCTTTAAACTCTGCAAATTTGGAATTAACTCTTTGATACCATTGAATATTCTTCCAGTTTTCCCAGTAAGGATGCGAGTAATTCCATGGTGTCGCCCCCCACATCCCATATTGACCAGCCAGCTCCATGCCTTGTTCACACCAGTCATAAAGCCACTTCCAGTCCATATCTTTAGCATCCATGTGCCACCAGGGACCCCAAGCTTCTGTTGTAGTAAGCGGTGCGCCAATTTCTTCGGACCAAGCCTTCGCAAAAGCCAGACGATTGTGTAATCCTTTTAGCATCATTGGCCTTACTGAAGACATCGTACTATTGATCCGGTTCATGTAATCAGAATGGTCATGTTTTCCCCTGTCCTTTATCGTTTTGTCGAAAGTTGATCTGGAAAGAAATCGGACATCCTGAGTCATCCAGATATGCAATTCGAGCACGTCGAATGCACTAATTTTTAAGGCTCTGATCTCTTCCCAAAAACTTGTCAAAGAATAAGTAAACCGAAGTTTTGGAAATTTTTCCTGAAAATGCCACAAGCTCTTTTCCAACAAAGATTTTACATATGACATTTGAGATGGGTTCCATTTGTAGGTATCAGTATTCGAATTCTGAATCGAGTTTTGGTTTAAATTCATAGACTCTTCAACGGATTTGGTTTTAATAGTTGCATCACTATTTTTTCCTAAGCGCTCAATTTCAACATTAAACGGACTGAAATATGGAAACTCCTGATCAAGATCTACGTAACAAACATGATCCAATAATTTATTGCTATCAAGCAAGGTTAAAACTTTATCCCATGCTTTCCAGTATTTTTCGGTAGTAGAAAAGTCCTTTTTAACATCCGGAAACTCTTTGCAATCCTGATTCCAGGTCGAAAGAATGACATTTATATTCTTTCTCTTTGCAATTTCCATAAACTCCAGTAACTCTTTGATTACTTTATGTGGTCTGTCAATATCAGATTGCCCCCAGTTTCTAAGTGGGTCACCAGGTATAGTAATCTCTTGATTATCATTAGTTAATTCACCAATTATCAAAGGGAATGCATCAATACGAACGGTATTAAATCCCCTCTCTAAAAGTTCGTTAGTTACCTTGTCATAATTTTCGAAGGCTCCCCCTTTGTAATGCATAAATAGCCACGAAAAATCCCACATCGCAATTGTCAGTCGTTTAGGAGACAAATCATTACGCATGTCGTAGATAGCATGAGACGGATTAATTTGCTTTTGAGAAAAAGCAGTTCCAACGAAAAAAAATAAAACTAAAAAAGTATAAAATATTCGTTTCATTATATAATAATTTGTTATAAGTGGTCAAATTAAATAGCCATAAAAAAATTTCAATTCAGATTCTGATATTCTTCTCATGGCTATTTTATAGTATTAATATTCTTTCTTATTTGATACAAATAACAAATCCACCACCCTTTACCATGCTTAGGGTTAAATTTGTATTTTTTGTTACATCTTTATTTTCAAAGATATAATCAGTTCCAACACGATCAGAATTTGGACCATCCTTAAGAATTTTGGCATTGAATTTCCCTTCTCCCAAAAATGACAAATCAATAGTTACCTCCTTTGCAGTATCTCCGGTCATCCCGGCTACATACCAATTGTTACCCGTTTTACGTGCTTCAACCAAATATTTTCCAAATTTGGCTTCAAGCACTGCTGTTTCATCCCAAACTGTCGGGATTATAGAAATAAAACTTGTTATTTCAGGCTCCCTTTCATAAACTGATGGCGCATCGCACACCATTTTTAGTGCTTCGTTATAAAGCACAAAAAGAGACATTTCGTTGCAACGGGTACCATGAACCAGCGGGAGTGTAAATCTCAGGTTATGACCCGATTGCACGTTGCGCATACCTCCCGGAGTGAAATCCATCGAACCTTGTAATCCACGGGTAAATGGCAAAATGACCTTGTGCGAGACAGTCACCTTGTCATCACTCAGTTTATTCCATTCGTTTCCTGCAACAGCTTCATAATTAATAACATTTGGATATGTTCTGGTTAAACCGGTAGGTTTTGCAGCACCATGAAAGTCAATCAGCATCTTGCGTGCAGCAGTCGCTTTGGCAATATCTTCGTACATTTTTATCCCAGTCTGATCTTCTCTGCCAAAAAAATCGGCTTTTACACCTGCGACCCCATATGAGGCAAACAAATCGAGAGCTTTATCCAATTGACGGTACAGTGTATGCCCGGGACACCAAACAATTACTTTCACCCCATTTGATGTGGCATAATTGGTAATCTTCTTTAGGTCAACATCAGGGTTAAACAAAGTAAGGTCATATTTATCAGTCCAGAGCCAGTCGATCATGACATATTCCAAACCATATTTTGCCGCAAAATCGATGTGATAAAGATAGGTTTGGGTATTGACCCCTCCTTTGAAATTCTGACCTTCCACCACGTAATCGTGCCACCATTCCCATGCCACTTTCCCAGGTTTAATCCAGTCGGTTTGTCGCAGCACACAGGGTTTTGAAAGCTGGTAAACGAGATCGCAGTCGGCAAAAGTGCGGTCATCATCACTAATCACCAGCAAACGCCAAGGATAATTACGCTGACCACTTGTTACGGCAATATAATCTGCCTCTTGATCAGCCACCTGTGAATAGTTGCTAAATCCTCCCGTTTTTGTGGTAAGGGCATATTTTTCGAATGTGCCATTCAGAAAATTTTCGTAGTCGTTGCCACGGTCGAGGAACAAACTTGGGTAATCGTATAATCCCGCTTCGGTAATCAACACTTTTACATTTGGTGTTGACTGAACAACCATCGGCAAATAGATTTTAGACCGGTTATTGTTGAAATTCTGAATATTTTGAACATCCAAAGGCATTAGTTTATAGTTGGTTTCGTAGCTTTTTGAGTCAAGAATCCAGGCCGAAACACCAAAATTGAATCGAAAAGAAACCTCTTCGTTTTTTACAGTCACCTGTTTCTCTTTTAGTTGGGTAACGAATCTATATGCTACTCCGTTGTTATATGCACGAAATTCAACCGAGAAACCCCCTTCAAAGTTAAGTGCAAGCTGGTTATAATGATCACGAATATCCTTTCTACTCCCATAGACTGTAGGGATTTTTTCATCTATTGTTGTAGGGACGGAATTTAAAAGTTTGGGATTTGATCCCAGAATAGCACGGTCAATACTTAATGAGAGCGGTGAGGCTTCAAGGACACGTTCGCCTTTAAACGAAATCCTATAATAGATTTTCTCATTGAGTGAAACTTCTACAACGATATTCTTGTCTGGCGAACTAAGTTTCAAATCAGCTGCCCATGCAGGCAAAGAAACAATAAAAACGAGCATGGTTAAATAAATTTTTCTTAAATTCATATCAAATATTAATTGTAGTTTAATTCTTATTAGTTGGATTTATTTAGCTTAATTTCATCTTTTATGTATTTGATTAATCAAACAGAAACTCCATTTCCGGAACATTCTGTCGGTTTCTCCACAACATCTTTAAATTGGCAGATTCCGGAATGAAGTGGATTAAAATAGAATTCCAGTGTTGGTTCAGGTTAATATCTGGGATATTGGCTTTCTCTCCGTCGGGATTAATTGATTTGTATTCCGCTCCATTTACATACAATGTTACCTTCCCCTTTCCGAATAGATCAAGCAATGTTTGTTGACTTGGGTCTGGCCATCCGCCCACAACTTCCTGTAATTTTCGGGGCCGACCAGGTTTTAGTTCATATTGAATCATCACCTCAGCGCAATCGGAAGGCAAAGTTAGTTCCCCACCGATGGTTTTCACGATTTCCCATTTAAATCCTTCAATTAAACCTTGGTTAACAAAGCGTTCGCTTGTTTCACCGGGGTCACCTTTTGCAACTATACTTTTGATCAAATCTTTACCCGGATTTTTGATAATTCGTACTTTTTCGGGAAAACCTTCACTTTTTTGTGCGCCAAAAGTTACCTTATCGCCCTCGAACAAGCTTCGGGAGAATGGGACATTGAGGTTTGAGAGAAGCTGTGACCAATATATTTTCGATTTCGCATAATCATTATCAGGCAACGGAACCTGCGTTAAAATTATTTTTCCTTTACCAACATTGAACAACATCATTCCCGATGCACTTTTGCGGGGTCCGTTAAAAAGCAAATGTGTAACAACAGGCATTCGCAGCCATTCAGATTGAGCCCCCATCGTGTAGAATTCTCGCCAGCAACTTTCTGATTCATTAGCCAGCAATGAAATACCTTTCGACGAAGACATCAACCAGTCGCACATTTTATGGTTAACGTTGGTCATCGGCGTATAATGTGCTTTATCTAACCAATAGGTTTCCTGGTTACTGATACCATTCAACAATTGGGTTTTTGATTCCCTTACCAGATTATACTGAGGACCAAGATTAACTGGTTTCAAATCTAACCCGAACTGATTTGATAACCTTACAAGCATTATGCTATCTAAATTATGAACAATAAGTGTTGCGCCTTCTCGAACTTTTGCATTTAATTTTGAAAGAGCCTTATTATCAAGGATGTTTTTACCGGATGCAATGATCACATTTGCTTTATTTATTATTTCGGTCTTAATACCTAGCTTTTCAATGTTCCTTTTATCGGATAAATCTGTAACGGCCAAATTGTTGGTAACCTGATTTGGCTTCCATTCATATAAATAGGACAGAATTTCTTCAAGTATTTTACTTGCAAAAGGATATAAAGCAACCTTTTCAGTTAATCTCAGCTGTGATGCCACCAAAATTCCTTTTCCTGAACGAGTTTCAAATAATGGAGTCCAGAGCAAACCTCCACTACCAAAATCTCCATAACCGCCATCCAGCAAAATGGTTGTGTTGCCGTAGGTCGGTTTTAAATATGGTTTAAGAACAACCCATGAGTCGGAATTACTTTTCCCGTAAGGATCATTACCCCAGTAACTGAAATCGTCATCAGAAAAGCGATTCATCAAAGGATGATTATATGCCCTTATATAACAACGTTCGGTAGGTTTAGATTCAATTAACAATTCAGGCATGGCGCTATTTTCCTGTTCCATTAGAAAAACTTTCCCCCCTTTGTTAATAAATGATTCAAGTGTTTTATTCTGAGTTGATCCAGCCTTAATACTGTTTTTCTCAATTATTAAAAGGTTATCATTACAAATCAATATCGAATCTAACTGACTAATATACTTATACTTTATTTGATGTGATTTTAGAATATTTGCCATATTTCCGGATCCATAAACGATGATATTACCCACTTTCCATGGCTTCGTTTTCTCGACTGCCGGAGTGACCAATACTTTTCGAGAGATTGAGTCGATTAAAGTCTTACCCTGATAAAAAGCTGTATTAATCACAAGTTCAGTTTTCTGATCTACTTTAGGTGTCTCCAATTTAATGGATTCTTTTAGAGCATAACCATTTTTCAAAGTTAAAATACGCTCATTTGCACCTACTTTTTTTCCGGCAATATAAGTTTCAACTTTCAGACTTCCAGTTATATCCCTACCAAAATCATTAATTAATGAAACAGAATGAGCAATGTCCTGATCATCGAATACCTGATTGAGTTTTTCGCGAACATATAATGCAAAAGGGCGGTTGGCATGTTGAATCAGGGTAAATCCGGCCCCGGGAATATATCCTTTGCTATCGGGTTCCCACCATGCAAACTCTGAGGCATAAGGACCTGTTCGGAGTGGCTTTGCAAAAGGTGATGTAAAATCTGACCACTGGTGCTGAATTTCTTTCGACGAAGGACGGTAGTTATCCAAACATGAAAGGTTCCAGGGAAACATACAGGCAACTTCGTTTGAACGTGCCTGCTGAATTATATCAGCAGCCTCTTCGGCAATCGCAGTTGCACATTTTTCAAAAGAAGCAAAAATATTATCCTTGCCCCAAACCAGGTTGTCGATGGGCTGTCCATAATGCCATTTACCAAATTCGCCTACATGCAGGGGCTTGGTTTTGTCCCAAAATTCCTCCCCTGTACATTCAACCCCGTAATGCCGGCTTATGACTTTTTGTGATCGTTCGTCCCAAAGAGAAGTACTGCCATCGGGAAAGGCAATCCTAGTAGGATCTTTATCTTCATAAATCTTCTGAATCTCTGGCCCATGTTTTATAACTTCATTAATATTCCAACCCCAACGGATCTCATTTCCTGTACTCCAGAGAATTACTGAAGGGTGATTCTTGTAGTATTTTATATTATCAAGTGCATGGTCTTTTGCATTATCCCAGAATTCACTTTTATCCATAGCCTGATTGCCGCTCATAAACCAGGTCGATTCGAGGCAAACCAAGATCCCCATTTCATCCGCCATATCAATAACAAATTGTGGATGAGGGAAAGTGTGGGTTCTTATATAATTCATATTCAAATCTTTCAGCATCCCAAACCATTGCCTGATGTATTCAGGTCTAAAAAAGCCGAAATGGTCTTTGTGTCCCCATTCACCCAGCATATGTATAGGGCTGCCATTTAGTATAAAATTGTGTCCCTCAATCCATATTTCCCTGAACCCAAAACGTTCAGATAGAGCATCTATTCCCACTCCCTTTTCTTTTAAACTGACGTTAAGAAAATACAACTGTGGGTTTTTAGGCGACCAGGCGATATAACCTGCCCAGGGTTCTACTTTAATGATCTCTTTGGTTTCCCCCGGGTTTAGTGTAATAGAAGCATCTGAAAATGAAAGATATGTTTTATCTTTGGTAGAAACAGTAAATTCGGGATTTAGATTGATGATTTTTTTACTGTCATTACGCAGGGTATAAAGCAACGTCAACTCATTCTTGCGGGTACTTGTACGAATATTAATGTTTTCGATCCTAACTAAAGGTCGCTCTTCCAGAAAAACATCACCCCATATGCCCATGATGGCGCCCATCTGGTCGGTTCCGATGTGGACGAAGGTTCTATTATTTTCATCACGCTTATAATCTGTAACAAACACAACAATTTCATTAATTCCTGATTTTATAGCAGATGAAATCTCATGCTCTGAAGGTAAACTTCCCTCTTTTCGGTGACCCACTTCGATTCCATTTACAAAAATCCACGACTCACGAAGCACTCCATCAAATCGAAGAAAATATGCACGATCCTTCTTTATTTCCTTTATATCGAAACTCCTTCGATACCAGGCTGTATTGGTAGAATCCCATTGCTCAGGAAAGTTAAAACTGTCCGATACTCTCCATTTCGACCAGAACTCAGTTCCATTTTTTAATTCAGAACCTGACTTTTTCCACGATCCGGGTACGATCATGGCATTCTTTAACCATCCCTGAACGGGAGCTTTAACAGGCAGATTAAAAAGTTTCCCTTCGGGTGACATAACAGGATTAAAGTCCCACCAGCCATTCAAACATTGTTGTGAGCGATATTCGCTGATTGACTGCGCTTTTAAAAAGCTATTTCCCAAAAGGGTGAACAAAAGTAAGGTGCAACAAAACAGATTATTTTTCATTAAAAATTTATTTTTTGTGTTTTGATCAGACAATCTAGTTTGTCCGTTAATTTATAATTGAATTCCAGGAATTCTTTTCCACGTAATTACGATCACTTCATCTAATTAAATTTCATCCAATATAACCGCACAACCTCCGGCCTTTTCCATAGGTAGCTTAAGCTGATCGGTCGATTCGACAACAATCTCCAACCTCTTTACCGGAAATATTCGTGGGGCAAAATTGGATGGATCATCGAGAAAAAGTGTGGCCTTATATTTTTTAAGCGGATTCAGAAAATTCAGATATATTTCCAACAATTGCGCATTATCTCCGGTGATAGAACCTATATACCAGCTCTTCCCTACCCTTCGGGCAATAACCAGGTATTCTCCAATTTTAGCTTTTAATACTTTTGTTTCATCCCAGGAGGAAGGAAGCCTTTTCAAAAATTCAATCTCCTCACCGCCTTTACCCTGCGAACCATTTCCATTCCATGCTAAATATCCACCTCTGACAACAGTAGCCGGATTATAATAAACAACCAGAAATGCCATCATATGTGCGTTAGTTGTATTGTCCTTATAAATAAAAGGAGTAAAATCGAAAGGTCCAGCCAGACATCGGGTGAATGGTAACATCACATCCTGTACAACCGGATGATTTCCTTCTGACCCTCCGCCACCTTCTACGGACAAAAGATTAGGATAAGTACGTTCCATTCCATCAGGCACATGCTCATCGTGAATGCAAACCCATAGTTTATGCTTAGCTGCAACAGCCACCATATTTCGTATCCATTCTGTATTTTCCTGAGTACCATAACGAACAAACCCAGGCTTGATACCTGCAACACCCCAATTTTCATATTGATGAAACAACGAATCAAGATTATTTTCCCTGAGTGTTGTTCCCGCTTCAATATACAGGCATATACCAATATCTTTGGATTTCCCATAACGTATCAGTTCTTTAAGATCAAGATCAACATAGGTTTGAGAATCTTTCCATCGTTCCTCCCATCCATAAGGAACCCAACCTTTTGCTACTGAAAAAGGGTTGGCTTTGGTGTTTTCTTCCCAACCTGTGTTCTCCATTCGTTTGGGCATATATTTCCGGAAACTTTCAATTTTTTGTGTGTTCCATTTAACTTCTGTGCCGTACCAGCCCCAATCTAACTGAAGATATTTAAAACCGTTTTCTGATGCAAAATCAATTAATTTCTTTAGATCAACAGTCTTTAATGGAAAAGTACCTTCATTGCTGATTGTTTTTCCCGGTTTTATCCACGAAACATCTTTTAAAGAACAAACCGGGTTCAAATTCAGAACTAAATATTCATTTTCAATAAGTTTACATTCGTCCTTGCCAAGAATAACAACTCTCCATGGAGTTGAAAAAGGGATGTTGATTTTTGCCACATCCATAATCGAAGTAAACAAATCACCATTTTTTGTTTTCCCAAAACTTAAACGGGGATAATTCACTACAAAAGCTTCCAAAATAGATGCATATCCGAATCCGGTATTTATTGTTAAGGGATAGCGCGCTCCAGTCTTTATTTCATTAATCGGAACAGGTATTTTATTAAACGTCGCTTCGCCGCTATAGATTGGAAATCCCATGGCGCCGTCGATAAACCGAAATTCAGAAAGTTCGCGTTTAATCATCCAACTGCTTTTACCCGGCTGGGCAGGAAAGACATAACGAAACGCAAAACCTTCGTCATACGCTCTAAATTCTATGTTTATTAACCGATTTGGTTCCCCTTTTTCTTTCAGTTTTAAGGTTAACGAATTGAATTTGTCGGTCAATTCACTATATTCTCCATATAACGGTTTCCACACCCTGTCAGACATTCCTGCCTTCTTTGAAATCAGCTTAAAACCAGTATTAAATGGAGATTCCAATTCGAATCCCAACGCTGAAGTCAGAATAATTTGATGTTGGTTGAGCCAAACAGAATAAACAGGGATTTCCTTTTTAATTTCTATAAAAATTTCGATTTGTTTGTTTGGTGAAATCACTCTTTCATTTGCATTAATTGCTAAGGCTTGTGAAAAATTGAATGATATTACGAATACAACTAAAAGGTGAAATACAATATTTATTTTAATTGTCATATACTTGAGTTTTATTTCACAGTCATTAAATTATTACTCACAATATCCTTATAATAAAAAAGTTCTTTTCAATTATATTAAATTTTAATATGACCTTTACTCTTGTCATTGCGCAATGAATATATTCTTAATCCCCTCAATAAAATTTATGTACTCAGACCTATCAGGACAAACATTTGTGGTTAGCTATATCAACATAAAATTTAAAAAATTTCTATTGTAGTCAATTCAATCTACATCATTGAAATCAATCCTAAGTGTTATAGTCCCATCACAATTACTTTATCGCCTGATTTCGGAATTCTACAAATTGATACTATTGATTTTCGTAAACAAAGTTCACTCATATTTTGTCAACGCCTTTTTTACCAGTTAATGAAAATTAGGTCCTGAGTGAAATTTTCAATCGAATATTTAAAATATTTTTTATCCATTATAAAGGTGTTTGACTATTAAGTCCTGAAACCTTCATTTTGTGGGCACAAAAAAACATGCTGTAGAACATGTTAGCTGAAATTTGGGTAAAAAGTAAGATTGGAAGTTAAAAACGTCATCAAAATTTCTCTAAATGACTTAATAACCCTGTTAATTATTTTTTCCACATGTGCATTTTATCCTGCTTACGATCTTCTGACTCAGGTTCATAACAGTTAATCGATTGATTATTTGACCAATGCATTTTTCACAAATGGAAAACAGATCTGAATCCCATACATCAGCAAATACCCGTCCGGAACTCAGTCCGATACCATATTCCAAAACCGATTCCAGGGAATGAATGTCTGGTAGGCTAAAGTCTCCTTTTTCCATTAATAGATCCATACCACCGTTACCTGCTCTGACCGGAATAATTGTGCAACACTCAACTCCGACTTTAAATGCAAAATCGAGTGAACGTTTCGCCCAAAATATTCCCTCAGATTCCGAAAGGAAGGGAGGTCTGAGTAGTATAAATGCTCTTGAACTGATACCTTGATCTGTAAGATAACTGACTGAATTACTGAAATCCTCAAGAGTCATTTGTTTATTAAGTTTCTGAAGGAGATCAGAATTAACTGTTTCCAGTCCGAGTGCTACCTGTAATTCAGGTTTAAGTAGATTTTTGAAATGAAGACATTTTTCATTGATCAGCTTTGGATGACTTTCAACAATCACGGTTTCGAAACTGCTAAGAAGTGACGCAATTCTCGGATAGTCTTGTTGCGAAATGGCACTTTCATCAAAAAAACTGCCACTGTTATATAATTTCAAATGTTTAGTAGATGGCATTTGCTCCAAAGCCCACTCAATCTGGTCAGGTATGGCGCCAATAGGAACAGGTTGGTCTGTTGTGTTTTTCCAAAGATCGCACATCAGACAATGAAAAGGGCACTCCCGATTCGTGAGAAATATGATTCCTACATCTTCAATTACTCCCGAAACGGTGCGCTCTTTTTCAATCAGCCATCCATAAGGTTTTAGCGGATCAACAGAATTTTTAGGTCCCCTATTTGACACAATCCACTGGTCATTGATAGCATTATGAGGATTTTCATTCATAATTTGAAAGAAACTCTTTCCTGTAGGCTATTTCATTCGCAGGAAAAAGTCTGTTAAAGTCACTCATTGAAGCTGCGCCATGCTGAAACCTTCTTTTCTGAAAGATAGGCATCTCCATTCCTGTAATAGCCTTAACTCCATCATAAACCATTTGGCCTTTCAACTCGTACAATTTATTGTGATCCCAATCAGTCATTTCGATATATGGAATACCCTCGGATATTTCAATTACATTAGGCAAGGTATATGGGCTGAATCCTTCGAAACCAAATAAATCCGTGGGAGCAAACGATCTCATATAACCCCGACTCAAACCTCCAGAATAGGTTAAAGAGTGTTTAATTGAGTCAACGCCCCAACCTTCATGATACAACATAAGATTATTGAGGACACTTCGTATGGTTAATTCGGGATTTTCTTCGATCGGGTAATCCTTAAGGTTCTCATCGCCTCCGTCTCCATCGATTAAATATTTCCATTCGGGATAACGCGAGCGTATTCCCTGCATTAGGGCCAAATTCATTGTTGCCGATTGAATATCAAGCGCTTTATAATCTTCAACAACTTTAACTGCATTCTTCCAATTGAGCGAGGAATAATCAACTTCAATTGGCTCGAGGAATAATTCAAGATTCAGTGCCTCTAGAAATCTTCTCGCCTGCATCAAATCGGCGCCATCACCGTCAATTGAAAGTGTAAATGCTTTCAGTCTTGAAGGACTTTCGCCAAGCTCTTTAAGTGCATGAAAGGTGAGTAAAAATACCGATCCACTGTCAATCCCTGCCGAAAAAGTAACCCCTATGGGACCTGTTTTAGCTCGGAACTGTATCCATTTTTTGATTTCGTTATACAATACTCTGATGTAGTTTTCACCTATCAAAGCAGGATCTTCTTTGGAAAATTTATTGCGTTCCGGAGTGAAAAACCTGCTATAAACCGGATTTGGATCAGGACAACCCAAAAGTTCTATTTTAGTAATGTAATGAGCAGGTGCCATCCTCGTATAGGAAGGATGAAATTGATCATCAAGACCTTCCTTTTTAAGATAATCATAAATTACATCAATTCGCTCAGCAATAATCAGATTAGGTCCCGCTTGACGCTTAGCTATAAAATAGCGTATCGGACGGCCAATTGATCTTGCCATTCTAATCGTTTTACCTTCAACAGAAATGAGTGAAAATTGTCCGTCTATCTTACGGACAGCGTCAACATCTCCCGATCTGACAATATTGACTGCTTCTTCGTGTGTCATATTATAAATGACATTCTTTTCGGGATTTGTGAGGTCCACTACTCTGCTTACATATTGACTATTCATCTTATTGGTTTTATCGTTTTGTTATAAATGATTTCTGATTAACTTTATTTCGTAATTACTCCTTTTTCCTGTAAAATAGTAAGGTATCTGTCGGAAGCAATATTCTTATAAACTTCCTTCTTCCCATTTGTCCAATTGATATCTATTTGGTCTATCATTTTTTGTGAGCCCATACCTATATGAAGGCGTTGATCACTGTTCGAAAGATATCCTGTCGTCCACTGATTGACAAATACTCGTTTCACTCCTCCTGCAGTCACAGTCACTTTGGCACCAATTGCCGAAGCTGGCCCGTTTTTGCCTTTCAGAGTTAAACCAAGCCAATGATTCCCCTTTCCGCCACTATTGTGTAGAAGTGCTGCTGTTCCAGGTTTATCCACGTGTGAGATAATAACATCGAGAAAACCATCATTGTCATAATCCAATACTGCTAATCCCCTACCTGAACGTTTGATAGAAAAATAAGGACCAAGATCTTTCCCTACATTTTTAAAATGACCTTTACCATCGTTCTCAAGCAATAAAGGATATTGCAGGATAAGTTCTTCGGCCGTTCCATTAGCAGCAACAATATCAAGATTTCCATCATTATCATAATCAAAAAGTGCGGCTCCCCAGCAACCTTTTCCTTCCATTTCAGCTGCAAGACCGCTCTCTTCGGTGATATCAACAAACAGTCCATTCCCCATATTTTTATAGAGCGCACCGTAATCGAGATCGGTGACTAGGATGTCGACCAATCCATCCCCATCAATATCTCCGATTGAGGCTTGCATTGAACCAGTTCCTTTCCCTTGATCATTCGCCGCCACACCGCTGGGTACTCCTACCTCCTTATAGATACCTTTATCATTTTTGAAAAGAAAATTCAATTGATGATCATTGGCTTGAAAGATATCAATATTGCCGTCATCATTGTAATCAAAGACAGTCAAACCCATGCATTTTGAATCGGGAAAGTAGAGATTGCTTTCTCTGGTTACGTCCTTAAATTTTCCGTTTGCCTGTTGTTCATAAAGCATCGATGGCTGACCATTGTACTCTGCAGGACTAGGCATTAAGTCGGGGGTTGCCCGTGTTTTATAAGCTGGATCAAACGCCATGAAATTACCGACCATTGCATCGAGTCTCCCATCCTTATTATAATCCAAAAATGAAACTCCGATGCTCCATTTCGTAAATCCATTCAGCTTATCAGGACCAGCCAAACCCAAAGAGGTGGTAATATCCTTGAATGTACCGTCTCCATTGTTATGATAGAATACATTTGGACCATAATTCAGAACATAAAGATCCTGGTATCCATCATTATCAAGGTCAATTGCACCTGCTGCCATACACCAGTTGTGTCCGGCAATTCCTGCCTTTTGAGTAACCTCTGTAAATGTGCCGTTCCCGTTATTTTTGTAAAGTGAATTATGTGCATTTTTATACTTCTCTCCTCCCTTATCTGATATACCTTCCAGATACTTCCCATTCATCAAGAAAATATCCATAAAGCCGTCGTTGTTGTAATCAAAAACGGTAATACCTGATCCACTGCTCTCCAATATATTTTTATAGGAATCGTCTCCAAAAGTATATTTAAAATCAATCCCAGCCTTTTGAGTGACGTTGGTAAATAGAATATTTTTTTTTTGCGCTGTTAATAAAGCCGGCAAAAACAAAAAAATCAGAAAGTAACAAGTTGTTTTAAATTTTAACTCCATTTTATATTCTATTTTTTAATCGCATTTCTATAATCATTTTGAGTAACAACTCTTGTATTGTATTCCTGATTATATCTTTTAAGTTCGGGATCATTGGGATAAGCATCCTTTTCGGAAGGAGGATAACTTTTCATTCCATGAAAAGGGAGCGGCAAAACAGTACTTCCTAATGCAGTATTTATATCGCCATCTTTAACCCATCCCACACTATGGATGAGAAAATCCCTTTTCCACCCTTCTTTCAGTACAGGTAAACCTTTAACATTGAACTTCACAGAGGTTTCATCACCAGCATTAGATATAATATATTTATTATCAGACATTTCCAACAAAGGAAGCACATTTCCATATCGCGTATAATTGCCCGACAGATCACGCCACTTTTTGTTTTTATCTACTTTTGAATAATCAAACCAATGAGGTCCGAAACGTCCACCTTTTTTATAACTCTGTGAGAAACCCCTGTAGTGAATATCGGCTAAAGTCGGATTCAGAACGGTCGATATAATAGGTGTATTTGTTTTACAATCTGAAAAGAAGATCTGATCCCAATATATCTCCATGTTAGTCTGAATCCTTACTCTATGGTCAGATGAAAGAAATATTCCGGAAAGATCGGTTATAACGTTTTTATCTTTACCCATTGGAAATCCTAGATTTTCGATAACAGATTCCCACTCACCTTTCTTATTTATAACCTGAAGTCTTGGCGGTACGACCGTTAGCTGATCTGATTGTGATATTGCCACATTAATGCTTGCATCTGTAGGAAATATCCAACCATTAAGGAATATAAATAGGTTTTTGGATTTACCTATTTCACCAGGATCAAGGACCAGATCATGCATCTGGGTGATCCCTTGATATTTTCCAGATTTGAAGCCCGATATATATTTATCGTCTTTTTCGGAAATGACGGTCAGAACATCATTTCCAGTTTCATCTTTAGCAGAAATTGGCAACGATTTTTTATGTACCTGAAATATTTTCAGTCCGGGGAATGGTGGGGGCGTGAATTGCTCAGGAACAAATATGCTTACCGAATCAGGATGATCGACAGCTACAAGCTGCAATTGGTCGATATAAATTGTTTCCCATAGTTCAGAAGTAACCTGAATCAAAAATTCACCATCTTTCGACTTCAAATTTTCAGCAGGTATTTTAATATAATCGTCGGATGCATCCGGAAAAGCATGCTTTGTTGCCCCACCCATAATACCAAGAGGCATTCCAAGTGCACTTCGCCATATAATATCCTTTGCAAAAACGTATTTATCTCCATCCCAGATATATAGAAATGGACAGGAACCTTTGAGCGTTTGAGCCTCTATTAACGCCTGATCGGCTCCAGGGAGAAATATATTTTGAGGAACACCATTTGTCCATGTGATTCTGATCACATCCGCTTTTGTTCGGTTCCCTAATCCAAAATGCAAATTAGGATCGGTCACAACCATCGATTGGTAGAGGTCACCAGAGCGCATTTCAATTTTTGCACCAATCCCAAAATGGTTATTTTTGGCACTACCGGCCTTTAGACCAACCAATTTCATGTTTACATAATGGTTGATATTTCCTCCGTCATTTCGAAGAAGGAATACTCCGCCATTCAATCCTGCAATCACCACATCAATATCACCATCGTCATTGTAATCGAACAATGCTATTTGTTTTCCCGATTTTGGTTCGTCGGGCAGAAGTTGAGAAACATCCGAAAAATTTCCTTTCCCGTCATTGTGAAACATGAAAAGTGCTCGTTCCTCTTTAACTTGTGATTCACCAATAACGATAAGATCCTGGAATCCATCATTGTCGAAATCAAAAAATTTCGCATCATACGCCGTCATGTGCTCCATGACAGCAAGTATCTCTTTTGATTTTCCATCATATTCAAAAGTTCCGTTGCCCAGATTACGGTATAAACCAAAATCTCTTCTATTCTGTGAGGTAATAAACATGTCCAAAAATCCATCATTATTGTAGTCGCCTACTGTCACCGAATTTGCCCCCGCGATACTCTTTAAGCCACTTTTATCTGCAATATTCTTAAAAATTCCCTGCCTTTGATTTGAATACAACATTGGACCCGCATTTTGGTTGACAACAACAAGGTCAATATCACCATCATCATCAAAATCTCCAAATCCTGCATCCCGGCTATTGATGTTGCTATCCGAAAAACCCATATGCTCAGTTTGATCCTCAAAAGTGCCATCTCCATTATTTCGTAACACCCTGTTTGAACCTGAGTTAGTTTCAAACAAATCAAGATCACCATCATGATCAAGATCTAAGAATAACGATTTAGTTCCTCCTGTTTTATTCCCGATCTTAGTCTTTGAAGTTACATCTTCGAAAATTCCTTTCCCACCATTCCGGTATAGCACATCACCCCCATTTTTAACAATAAAAAGATCAGGGAAACCGTCGTTGTCAAAATCGGCAAACGTAGCCGATGACTCCTTGCCCGAGTGAATAAGCCCAGCATCTTTTGAAATATCTTTAAACCTTCCCATTTTATTATTGAAAAGGTAATGCTTATACGTTTGAGAGAAAGGATCATAACTACCGACATAAAGATCATTATCTCCATCGCCATCGTAATCGGCAGTTTCAACATGGGTAGCGTATTTGAACTCCCCATTCTCGCCTTCTTTGAAGGACGGAACGACATTTAATCCGGCAGAAGCCGTCGCATTTGTGAATTTAATCACGTCAAGAAGTGATTTATTATCTGTGTTTTGGGAAGATGTTTGTTGGTCGTATGTTATCAGTGGAAACCCAATAAGTGACCCTCCCGGACCTCTTAATTCCATAATACCAGCCTGAAAAGGACTGGTAACTTTCATGTAATTATTGAAAAATGTAAATTGAACAATCGCTTTTTCTTTATCTCCTTTTTTGAGCAAAGAGAGTGCATTGTCATAATATTCAATAGCTTCCTTTGGAAAATCGGGAAACTGTTTCTGGATGATTTCCAATCGTTCAATGGCTTTATCCAAATCGCCATTTTGGATTTCGATTTCTGTCAGATTCAGAAGAGGAACGATATTACCCGGAGCTTTCAGTGCAAGCTGACCAAAACAATCCTTTCGTAGCTTCTGGGATAACTGATCAGATGCTGCCGCATAGAGTTCAGTCAAATCATAAAGAATTTTAACATGATCAGGGGCAAATTTAAGTGCCTCTTTCAGTTCGAAAATTGCCTTGTCGCGTTGATCATTCATCTGATAAACTGTAGCCAACAATAACCTGACGTCGGCATCTTTCGAATCAATTTTAATTGCTTTTGAAAGTTGCTCTTCAGCTTGCGGATATTTCCCCATTCTTAAATATGCTAATCCAAGATTCGCATAACCTAATTTCTCGTCGGGGGCGAGCTTGATAAATTTTTTAAACTCCTTTTCAGCTTCATCAAGTTTAAATTCTTCAAGATAGGCAAGTCCCAATGTTTGGGTGCTCATCAAGTCGATGGATTTTTGTTTGCTATCTTTTACGGAATCCGTACAACTGAAAAATGAAGCAAGACAAAGAACAATCGGCAATAAAACGCCTCTATTTTTATTCATAAATTTTATCGATCTTATTGTTATAAAACAATCCAAAAACTGAACATCTATTTCACAAAATTGGTAACAAACAAAATACCAATTGGATATGATAATATGGCTGAATGGTATAAATAATATATCCAGTCATTTTTTCGAAAACAGGTACCGGACCAATTTGCTTCTCTCATTCACAAATTTAGTTATTTTAGGGATCCAATGTCTAACCTAATTTTCAATTTGCTTTAATTTTCCATTATGGATTTCAATCAGTCCTTTCGCATCCATTCGATTGCCTCTTTGATCGAACCGAATCACGCCTGTTATACCTTGATATTGACTTTTTAAAAGAACCTTTTGAAGTTTATTCCGATCAAAACCTGAATTCCTGATCGCATCAATTATCATATTCATGCCATCGAAGGCATAAGCTGCGATTGAACCCGGAATTTTTTTATATCTTTTCAGAAACTCGTTTCGAAAAACAACGTCCTTATTTGCAATCCAATTTCCCGGAGAAACAAATACCACATTTTCATAATCTCCTAGTCTAAATTCTGGACTAACACTTTTATCCAGAAACGTAAAAGAACAAAAAACTGGTTGATTCATTTTTAAGTGCCTGATCTGTTGAATAAATTTCGATGCAGCAGGTGTAGATCCATAAAAAACGATGCCTTTAATGTCTGCTTGTCTAATTTTATCAATTATTGATTGAAAATTATTCAGTGAATTATCATAAATAAGTTGAATTGGAGTGAGTTTCCCTGAATTTATTGTTTTCTTCAGAAAACATTTCCTAGCCATATCTGAATCATAATCATTTTCAGAAATGACTGCAACTTTGGAGATTTTCCTTTTCGAAACTATTTCTTGAACCAATAAATCAGCCTGTTCAAGGTCATTAGGGACACAGCTAAAATACCAGGGGACAAAAGCCTGCGACAGTGTCGGATCACTTGCCCAAGCGGACAAATAAACAATTTGAGATTTTGCGGTAACCTGTTCGACAAGATGGGCATTTCGTCCATCGTGCGAACCTAAAATAGCCCACACATTCCCTTCAAATATCAGATCTACAGCCATTTTTGAGCCGATTCCCCAAGGACCTTCCATCGAATGCGTTAATAACTCGAATGAATGCTCCACTGAACTACCACCCTCATTTGCCTTTTGAATTGCCATTTCGGCCCCTTTTA
>Ga0209540_10000214_pt1 | contig 68312 bp, 67 predicted proteins | sample BarGraIncu01121A_FD_184501 | JGI IMG/M metagenome (GOLD analysis project Ga0209540, IMG submission 184501) | Arctic peat soil microbial communities from Barrow, Alaska - Barrow Graham LP Incubations 011-21A (SPAdes) (version 2) | ecosystem: Environmental > Terrestrial > Soil > Wetlands > Peat... | reverse complement strand
GGCTTGTAGGCGACCAGATCCTTTCGGGGGCCAAGGTGCTCGCCGTGGCCGATGTCGTCGAGGCGATAGTGTCGCACCGTCCCTACCGTCCAGCTCTCGGGATCGATGCGGCGCTGGCCGAGATCGAACGGGGCGCCGGACGCCTCTACGACGCCGAGGCATGCAAGGCGTGTGTCGCTCTCTTCCGTGAGGGCGGGTTCGAGTTCTCCTAGCGCACAGGTCAAGAGGGTAGGAAGCACAGTTATCAGCTGAGGCCTGGGCTTCACGGGCCCTCCGGAGGTGGCCGAGTGATCGAGCTTCACCACGTCTACATCTTCCTCATGGCCGCGTCGGCCGTCGTCGCCCTGGTGTTGGGCTCTCTCGCGTTCACCTACCGTCGGGCGACGTCGTCGGCGGAACCGTTTGCGGCCATGATGCTCGGCGAGGTCGTCTGGTCGGGGTCGATGGCTTTCGCCTGGTGGCTACCGACGCAGTCACACGGCCAGGTGCGACGCGATCTCGTCGGCAGTGGCGCCGTTCTCGGCGAGCTGGCGGATCGTCCACAGCGCATGCACGCAGTAGCGCTGCATCGCGCGGTCCTCGGGGCCGGTGCCGACGAACGCCCAGTTCAGGCGGCCGAGATAGGTTCGTAGCAGCAGGGCGTACAGCTCTCCGGCACGCTCGGAGGCCAAGAGGCGCTTGCCCACCCGGGTTGCGTGAAATGTTCCTTTGCGGCGGTTCACGAGTCCCGCGATCTCCATCAGGTGGCGCAGGATGAAGAGGCGCGGGACAGCCGTCTCGTCAAGCACGCGGCTGTGGCGCCACACCTGCTCGGAGTACCCCGGAGGCCACGCCATCTCCTCCGTCATGCGTTTCACGAACGCTCGGTTGAGGTTCTTCAGCTCCGTCGTCGCCTTCTCGGGCTGGTCGACTAGGGCGGCCAGCAGCGTGCGCGCGTTGACGAGTGTGCGGGACCCCGCCAGGGCTTCGAGTCCGAGAGTGGTGTCGGTGCGGAGGATGCCGTCAGGGTCGAGCGGATCCGCGGCGAAGAGGTGCTGCTCGAGTGCGGGGGGATGGATGGTGACATGTCGTTCTCCTGAGGGAGCGCCGGGATCTGGCCGCTCGCATTCTACCTCGGAGGCGAAACGGAACCGAGGCGGGCCGACGCCACAGTGGGGAGACCGTGTTCGCCAACTCGCCACGGCCGACGCGGCCGGAACGATCCGCGTTGTGCGCGACTCGCGCTGGGCTCTGGCCCTGGCGCGAGCGGCGCGGCGATTCGCAGCCCAATCTGCAGCCCAAGTACATGGTGACTGTTGGTAACCGCTGGCGCCTGTTGGGACGAACCGCAGCTCCGCCGTACCAACGAGCCCCAACGGTCACCAGCACCTTCAGGATCCGAATCCCCTTGGGGGCACCACAGACTCGACAGGGCTCCCCGCTTTCACGAGGAGCCCTTCCTGTGCAACGATATCATTGAGCCATCCAATGATATCGTTAATGACTCACCGATCCATTCTCTCCCACGTCGCGTCGCGCCCGCCCTTCATGCAGCGGATCTCACCGCTGTCGCGGAGTTCGCCCAGCACCCGCACGATCGTGGGACGGCTGACGCCGGGACAGGCTCGCTCGACATCGGCATATCGGAATGTCGCCGGGAGATGCCGGATGCAGTCGATCACCATCTCGCGCTTCGCCCCGCGTCCCGTCCCCATCTGTCCGACTCGCTGCTCGAACTCCAGGTATGCGGCGAGAAGAACACCGTGGGAGTACTGCAGCCACGGCACCAGATCGTGCCGGCCCTCGTGCCAACCCTCGGATGACGCTTCGAGCGCCTCGTAGTAGGTCTCCTTTGAATCCTCGATGACCTTCTCGAGGCTGATGTATCGGCCCACGTCGTAGCCCGCTTGGTACAGCAGCATCAGGTTCAGGATGCGTGACATCCGTCCGTTGCCGTCGGAGAAGGGGTGGATGCACAGGAAGTCGAGGCCGAAGGCAGGGACCACGATCAGCGGGTCCACCTGCCCTCCCGACATCAAGGCCTGGTAGCCCGCGACCAGGTCGTTCATCGCGGTGTCGACGAGGTGCGGTGCGACGGGGCTGAATCTCAAGCGGTGCGCCCCGTCAGACAGGACGTCGACGATGTCATTGGCGGTGCTCTTCCACGCTCCGCCCGGAGTGGGGGAGAACTGGTAGAGATCCCGATGGAGCTGGAGTACGAGCCCGATCGACACGCCCATGCCGATAGCGTTGGCGTGCACCGTCGAGAGTGCGTCGCGGTAGCCGGCGATCTCCTGCTCTGAGCGGCCCCTCGGCGTCGTCTTCTCGGCGGCGAGTTCGGCCACACGCCCCGAGACTGCAATCACGCCCTCGATCCTACTTGACGACTCGATGCTCTGGACGCGGGCGACCTCGCGAAGCGCGTTCAACACCTGAGGTGACTGCTTCTCGAAGAGCTCTTGCTTGCCCTTGTACTCTCCGAGCAGACCGATCGACCGGACCGTGGACATAGGCACGGTGGTCGCCTCGAGGTGACCTGGTCCGAACGAACCGCGCACGTCGTCTCCTCTGAAGAATGAATCGCTTGGCATCGAGATGATATCGTTAATGCGTCATGATGTCATTTACGGGATCGGGCGGTCGGCATGTTTCGCGCACAACGCTGTAGCCGCGCCGAGCCGACCACTCCCTATACTGTGAGGAGCGGCTCTCCTCATGCGGAGCGTCGTCTCAGTTCCTCCGGGATACGGGAGTACACCCCATGGTGCGACTGTGCGGTGGAAAACGAACGCATGCGCGGGTGAACGCGGCATGGTGACACGATCGGCGGCCGCTCAACGCGCGGCAGCCGAGGTCGTGAACGCAGCCGTCGCTCAAGGACTCAGCGCGCTGGACGAGTGGCAGGCGAAGACGTTGCTCGCCGCGTACGGGATCGCCGTTCCCGAAGGCGGCCTCGCGCGCGACGAGGACGAGGCCGCGGCCATCGCCCGGCGGTTCGACGGTCCGGTCGCCCTCAAGGCCATCGGGGCGGACATCGCCCACAAGACGGAGCGCGGACTGGTCGCTCTCAACCTCTGCGGGGACGAGGCCGTCCGGACCGCTGCCCGCTCGCTCCTGGCTCTCACCGAGGGTCAGGACGCCCTGCTCCTCGTCGAGCGGATGGTCCGGGGAGCACGCGAGTTCATGATCGGGATGAAGCGCGATCCTCTCTTCGGCCCCGTCATCGTCTTCGGCGTCGGAGGGATCTTCGCCGAGGCACACAAGGACATCGCGCTCGGCGTGACCCCCTTGGAGGACCGGGACATCGAGCGCATGCTTGCCGGGATCAGGGCGAGCGCGCTGCTCGACGACTTCCGCGGCATGCCGTCCGTGGATCGCGCATCACTGGCAGGCGCCATTCGCGCGCTCGCGCGCATCGCGGAGGACCATCCGGCCGTGACCGAGATCGACGTGAACCCACTCATCGTGGAGGGCGCGAAGCCGGTGGCCGCCGACGCGCTCGTCATCCTCGATCCCGCCGCGGAGCGAGGCGTGTCCGCGCACATCGCGCACGTCATCCCGGCGCCCGATCTGACCCCCCTGTTCGCGCCGCGTGCCGTCACGGTCGTCGGTGCCTCGAGCGACCCTCACAAGTGGGGCGGATCGCTCCTCCGCAACATCATCGACGGTGGTTTCGCCGGTCCCATCTACCCCGTGAACGGCCGTGGCGGCACCTTGTATGGTCTGCCCGCCTTCGCAAGCATCGCGGAGCTGCCGGAAGCCCCGGACCTGGCGCTGGTGGCGCTCGGGGCCGCCCAGGTGAACGTAGTGATCGAGCAGTGCGGCGAGCGCGGGATCCCCGTCGCGCTCGTGGTGGCCGCGGGCTTCGCGGAGGCGGGAGAGGCGGGGGCTGCCGCGGAGGCGGAGCTGGTCGAGACGGCCCGGACCGCGGGCGTCACGCTCGTCGGCCCCAACTGCATGGGCCTGGTGGCGACGCACAGCCTGCTCCACGCTGTCGGCTTCCTGGAGTTGCAGCCGCAAGCCGGCGGTCTGAGCATCGTTTCCCAGTCCGGCAACATCGGTGTGCAGCTCGTCACCAGGGCCGAACGGCGCGGCATCGGGATCGACAAGTACGTGTCGGTCGGCAACCAGGCGAGCACGAGCGCGCTCGACGTGCTGGACGCGCTGGGAGACGACCCGCAGACGACCGCCGCCCTGGTCTATCTCGAAGGAACCGGTGACGGCCGCCGCTTCCTCGACGTCATGCGCCGCATCACGCGGAAGAAGCCGGTGGTGGTGCTACGAGGCGGCCTGACGGAGTACGGCCGCCGCGCAGCAGCTTCGCACACGGGCGCCATGGCGGGCTCCGCCGACGTGTTCCTGGCCGCGGCCCGCCAGGCGGGCTGCCTCGTGCGAACGGGACCCGACGAGAGCATGGACCTGGCGCTGTGTCTCAGCGCGCTCCCGCTGCCGGCGGGCCGCCGCGTGGCGGTCATGACGCTCGGTGGAGGATGGGGTGTGCTGGCGGCGGACGAGGTGGCCCGCAACGACCTCGAGCTGGCTACGCTGGAGCCTCGCGTCCTCGCCGAGCTGGACGAGCTTCTGCCTGGCTACTGGTGCCGCAGCAACCCCGTCGACCTGGTGGCGGCCATCGGCCCGGACCTCGCGAGCCACGCGCTGACGGTGCTCGTCGAGAGTGAGTCGGTGGACGCCGTGGTCGTGCTGGGCATCCTCCGCAGCCCGTCCACCGGCTGGACCTCGGACGATCCCGCGTCCGCCGGCGCACCGGGCGGGCCCGGCCGCGGCAACTTCAACCCCGCCGAGGTCGCCTTCCTGGAGCGCGTGACCGAGCTCATGGCGAGCACGGGCAAGCCGATCATCAACGTCCCACTGCGCCCGCTCGAGGCTGCGACGTTCCCTGGTGACGCGCGACACGATCCGGTCATCCTGTACTCGCCGGTCGCCGCCGTGCGCGCCCTCGCCGCCATGGCCTGGTATCGGGAGTACGTCGCCGCCCATGCGGGGCGCATCGCACGGTGAGGCGAGGGTCGCCTCCTCGGGCATGCGGTCCGTGTGCCGTCCAAGCGTACCGCGAGGTCGCGCGGGGACGGAGGTCGTGTGGTTCAATAGCCGCGTGCGCACCGCGCTCCGCGCGGCACACGGGCGATTAACTCAGCGGTAGAGTGCCTCCTTTACACGGAGGAAGTCGGGGGTTCGAATCCCTCATCGCCCACCAAAGAAACCGCAGGTGAAGCCGGGTGTTCGTGCCCGGCTTCACGCATGTCGGGTGTCGGAAACCGACAAACGCACCGACAAATGGTGTCGGTGTTCGGTCGCTTCCGGTTGTTCTCGGGCGCCTTCTGCTTGTTTGGTCGAGGCGTTGTCGGGGTCAGTGGGGCATCTCTGATGGCGCTGGATGCGGTCCGGTGTCGCCCGACGGACTGCGAGAGCCGGGTCCGAGTGCCGTCCAGTAGGCGGATCGAGCAGGCAGGACGGTTTCGGGAAGGTAGACTCGAGTTGGATTAGCGAACTGTCTAGGGGGGCGTCAATGGACGACCAGACTGCGATCCGCACCGAGGGGCTGACCAAGTACTACGGAAAGGTGCACGCTCTTGAGGACCTGAGCCTCGAGATCTCGGTCGGCGAGGTGTTTGGCTTCCTCGGCCCCAACGGCGCCGGCAAGACCACGATGATCCGCACGATGATGGACGAGATCCGGCCCACGAAGGGTCGGGCCTCCATCCTCGGCATGGACACCCACGAGAAGTCCGTCGAGATTCGTCGGCACATCGGCTACCTGCCCGGAGACCTCGCCCTGTACCCAAACCTCACGGGCAAGGACATACTCACGTACTTCGCGAATCTTCGTCGCGGCGTGGACTGGTCGTACGTCGAGGCCCTGAGAGCGCGGCTGGACGTGGACCTCTCCCAGAAGGTGGGCAATCTCTCGTCGGGCAACCGGCAGAAAGTCGGCCTGATCCAAGCGTTCATGAGCAAGCCGAAGGCCCTCATCATGGACGAGCCGAGCAGCGGGCTCGACCCGCTCATCCAACGCGAGCTCCAGAAGATGATGCGCGAAGCGGCCGATGAGGGATGCACGGTCTTCCTCTCGAGCCATACGCTTTCCGAGGTGCAACGCGTCGCCGACAGGGTGGGGATCATCCGCCACGGCCATCTCATCACCGTCGAGGCCGTCTCGACGCTCCGGTCCAAGGCCATGCGGCGTGTCGAACTCGAGCTTAACGCCACGGCAGATCCCAGAGTGTTCGAGGCCGTGCCGGGCGTGAGCGACGTGGACGTCGAGAACCACAGGGTCAGCATGTCCTTCGGTGGCGACATGGGCGCGCTGCTCAAGGCCGCCTCCGAGCACTATGCCGTCATCGACATCAGCAGCCAGGAGGCCGACCTCGAGGAGATCTTCCTCACGTACTACCGCGACGAGAAGGTGACCGCCTGATGCTGGGGAGTGTGTTCGCGAAGACGATCCGCGACCGCTGGCTCGGATGGGTCATCGCGGTCGCCAGCCTAGCCGCGCTGCTCCTCATCGCGATGGCTGCCTACCGGACGGTCGACCTCGGCATATACACGTCGATGCCGCGAGTCTATCGCGCGCTGCTGAACATCCCGGGCAAGGCTGACGTCGGGAGCCTGGCCATCAGCGTGCTCATCACGACGTACGGCGCGATGACGATGGCCGCTATGGCGCTCTCGATGGGCGGTGCTTCCATCGCGGGCGAGGAGCGAGCGGGCACTATCGGCCTTCTGCTCGCCAATCCGAAGAGCCGGATCCACGTGCTCCTCTCAAAGGCGGCGTCGCTGGTGGTGCTCACGGCGCTCGGCGTACTCGCGCTGTGGGGAAGCATCCTGCTCGCCTCGAATGTCTTGAGCGTCTCGATCGAGGGCATGCACCCGGGCGCACTCATGCTGCATCTGCTCGCAAGCTCGCTCTTCTATGGCTCTCTTGCGATGGCGATCGGCGCATCGACGGGCAACCGCGGGGCGGCGGCAGGAACCGCTGTCAGCTTGATGGTTGTCTCCTTCGTCGCGGTCGGCCTGCTGCCCCTGTTCGACTGGGGCAAGAACGTCGTCAAGGCGCTCCCCTGGTACTACTTCAATGGAAGCAATCCGCTGATCAACGGGGTCCAGTGGTGGCACGTCGCGGCGCTGCTCGGCGCGTCGGTCGTGTTCGTCGGTGCGGCCGTTGTCGGAGTGCAGCGACGTGACCTGAAGGGCCAGTCGGTAGGCGTGACGTTGTTCGATCGGCTCCGCGCGAATCCCACCATGGAGAAGTACATCGGCAAGATCATCGGCTCCGCCCGAGTCTCGAGCATCTGGGTGAAGACCGCCTCGGACTACCAGGGTCTGCTGATCATCGTCGCCTACTACGCGATCCTCGTGCAGGTCATCCTGGGACCGCTCTATTCGGCGATGCCGAAGGCGGTCCTGCAGGCGATCGCGAAGCTGCCTCAGGGTCTGGTCGCGCTGCTCGGCGGCGGCGACATCAGCACAGCGCAAGGCTTCTTCCAGATCGAGACATTCGGTCTGATGGGTCCGATCCTCGTCATGGTCGTCACGGTCGCCATCGGCGCGAGCGGACTGGCCGGCGAGGAGTCGCGCCGGACGATGGGGCTGCTACTCGCCAACCCCGTCAGCCGCGCTAGGGTCCTGGCCGAGAAGTCCTGGACGATGATCGTGTACGCGTTCCTCGTCGGCTTGGTGACGTTCGCCGGAGTCGCGCTCGGGTCCGTTCTCGGGGGACTCGGGATCAGCGCGTGGAACATCGCCGCCACGTGCGTGCTCCAGTCGCTTATCGGCCTTGCATTCGGAGCGTTCGCGCTCGCGCTCAGCGCGGGCACCGGAAACAGGAAGGTCGCCATCTACGGCGCGATCGGCGCCGGCATCGCCTTTCATCTCCTCAACGCGTTCGGGATGCGGAACGACACGCTGGCTGCCTGGGCCAAGTTGTCGCCCTTCTACTACTACCTGGGCAGCGACCCGCTCAGCAACGGGATGAACTGGGGTCACGCGGCCGTGCTCGCAGCGATAAGCGTCGTGCTGATCGGCGCAGCATTCCCGCTGTTCCAGCGACGGGACATACACCAGCGGGGGTAGCCGGGCGACAGCTCGAAGACCAGCATCGTCGTCATGGGCACGAAGCTCCGGTACATGGGTGGGTCGATCACGTCGCGCCGCCCAACAAGCGGATCGTTAGTGTCACTCTGCGCTCGTGGGGTGCCTGACTTTGAGTCAGGTAGCCTCGGTCCCGACGACGGAGTGACCCGAATCGCTTCTGTCACCCCTTGCGGGGTTGACCTTCCGCTGTTTCGTCCTCCGCCGCCGGGAACCGAGGGGTCGCCGACGTGACCTGATAGGAGCCTGGCCAATAGGCCCCGACTAAGGCGTGTCCGCCGGCGGTCCCCACCATCGGATAGGGCCGACGGAAGGGACAGGCATGATCGTAATCGGGATCGATCCGCACATGAAGACCCACACTGCGGTGGCGCTCGATGCAGCCACGGGTCGCACACTCGCCGAGCGGACGGTGACCTGCTCCGACGCCGGACACGACGAACTGCTCACGTGGGCACGCGCACTTCCTGGCGATCGCTACTTCGCCATCGAGGATTGTCGCCATGTCTCCGGGCGCCTCGAACGGCACCTGCTCCCGCGAGGAGAGGGCGTGGTGCGGGTGCCGCCCAAGATGATGGCGGGAGCCAGGCACTCCGCCCGCTCGTGGGGCAAGTCCGACCCGATCGACGCCGAGTGCGTGGCCAGGGCAGCTTTGCGGGAGCCGAGCCTTCCCGAGGCGTCACTGACCGGTCCCGAGCATGACGTCCGGCTGCTCGCCGACCACCGCGACACCCTCGTCTACGAGCGCAGACGCATCCAGAAGCGCCTGCGCTGGAACTGTCACGACCTCGAGATCAGCCTCGTACTGCCACCCCGGGTGCTCGACCGCTACGTGTGGCTGGAGCGACTCGAGAACGCCCTGCAGGCGCTGCCCGAAAGCGTCCGCCGGCGCATCGCGCTCGACCAGTTGGTGAGATGCCGGGAGCTGACGAAAGAGATCCGCTCACTGGAGCGAGAGATCGCGGCCCGGATGCAGCAGCTCGCCCCGGAGCTGCTTCAGATCCCGGGATGTTCGGCCATAAGCGCCGCGCAGCTCGTGGGCCAGACCGCGGGAGCCTCGCGCTTCAGCGGGGAGGCGGCGTTCGCCATGCACGTCGGGGTGGCGCCGCTTCCGGCCTCCTCGGGGCAGACGAATCGTCACCGCCTCAACAGATGCGGCAACCGAGGCCTCAACTCCACGATCCACATGATCGCGGTCACCCAGGCGCGGATGCATCCGCCGGCGATCGCCTACATGCAGCGCAAGCAGCAGAGCGGCATGAGCTACCGCGAGGCCCTGAGATGCCTGAAGCGCCAGCTGGCCAGGGTCGTGTTCAAGACGATGCTCAGAACCGAGCGATCCGCCGCGGCGGGGCGTGTCGTCACGGGTCGCTTCCGGGCGGAGGAGGTCGCCGTCGCCGTGTAGGATTGACATAGGAGCAACAGCGGGCTGCGGAAGGTTCACACTGACATCAGGCGCTCGGCCAGCCGTTGAAGCGCCACACGTTCGACAAGAGAGTTGCCGTCGTCGGGGGGCGACATCATGGAGGAGTCTCTCGTCAGGATCCGCGAGGCGTATCAAGCCGTCTTCCGCAGCACTGCGCCATCGCGGTGCCACGGTCTGCACAGCCTAACGGGAGCCGTGTGAGAGTTCGGAGAAGGAGCGAGATATGGAAATGTCCGAGGCTATCGGCGAGCGCAGGAGCATCCGTGCGTTTTGTCCTGACGACGTCCCCGACGAGATCATCACAGAGATTCTCGACGAGGCACGTTGGGCCCCCTCATGGGCGAATGCACAGGGGTGGGATGTCTACGTGATCAAGGGCGCGACACTCGCCCGGGTCAAATCGACGCTGGCCGAGAGATTCGCGGCCGAAGCCGAGCCTGTCACGGACATCCGGATGCCGCAGCGGGGAGAGTGGCCCGAGCACATCCAACAGCGCATGACCTACCGCCGCCCTGCCCCGGGAGCCGCTGCGCAGCCGCCCCTGAGACCAGGTGTGTCCGACATCTATGGCGCTTCTTGCTTGATGCTGTTCGCCGTGCACGAGCGGCTGGCTGTCGAGTACGCCTGCTTCGACCTCGGACTCCTGGTCGAGAACGTGTGCCTCATCGCCCGGGACCGAGGGCTTGGGACCTGCATCATGGCCATGGCGGTGCGCTACGCCGACGCACTCCACGAGCTGCTCCCCCAAGCGGAAGGCCGTCGCTTCGTCGTCGGAGTCGCCCTTGGCCATCCGGACGCGGGAAGCGAGCTGAACCGCACGGAGCGACAGCGCTGCCCCCTCGGCGAGGTCGTGACGTTCGTCGAATGACCGTCCCCCGGTGCGCTGGTGGCACGGAGAGTCGCAACCGGGTGGGATGGGATGCGGACGGGGAGACCGCCGCAGACTCCGAAGGGCCGCGAAACCGCGAACCGGGGTGACCGGGGTGCTTGCCGAGAATGCGCTCAACATCTACACGGATGGATCGTCTTTCAGCTCGCCTCGCACCGGTGGGATCGGCATCCGATTCATCCTCGTTGACGAGATCGGCAACGAGGAGACCTCCGATTCACTGCACCCCGGCTACCAAGGTGCCACGAACAACCAAATGGAGCTGCAGAAGTGTTTGACCGCGCTCGATGAGGCTCGGCGCCGTGGCCTGTGCCAGAAAGCCGAGAGGATCTTCATCCACACCGATTCCATGTATGTCTGCGACAACGTCACGAAGGCCATGTTCGAGTGGCCGAAGACCTAGTGGTTCGGCAGGTCCCGGTCTTCAGTACGTTCTTGAGCACGTGTTCCGCCTCTGAATGCCTCGTTTGCGCAGGTCGCCGCCGCTGTTTGAGTCTGATGTCAGGATTCCGCATGAACGGTGTGCGGAAGTGCCGGTGTCGCGCACCTGGGAGCAAGAATGCTCGCGCGAGGAGGCGGATGCTTCGCCCGGCCATGGCTCTTGGGTAGACGAAGCGCCCGAGGCGCGCCTGTGTCGCCCCTAGGAGCACGGAGAGGCCGCGTCCCTGGAAGTCAGAGCACGGAGCTATCATCCCTGTGCAAAGTGACGAGGGGCGGTATTGAGGTGGACGACATCATGCCAGGTGACGAACGCGCCATCGCCGTGTCGCTCGAAGATCTTCTGGGGGCGCACGGCAAGTACCGAGCGGCTCTGCTCGAGATGCTGCAGTGTATCGGTCTGGAGCCGCACGAGGGACGTTCGCCCGAGATCGCATTCGCGAGAGTCTTGGTCGCCTCGGTTGTTGGCGGGACGCCGCTGCCGCAGGGCCACTACGAGCGGTATCAGGTCTTGGGGCGGGATGGCTGTCGCATTGCCGTCTACACAGCCGACGATATGTCTTCGGCCGTGAACGGATGGGTCATCAATCCCGCTGAGACCGACGGGATCGACGCCGTTGCGCTGGTGATGTTCATCCAGCATCGCCCCAGTGTGGTTCACCTCATTCCTGTTGACAGGGTCGCATCCCTTTGCGCCGCGCTCGGAGACCAACACGCCCCCAAGGGCTCGCTCACGCTGAACCGCGCTCTGAACGACAACCTCATCATGGAGCCGGTCGTTTCAGCCGCACTCGGGGTTGTGTCGACCCTGCTGCCGTAGGCACTGACGTACACTTGCGTCGTAGGGGGGCGCGGTTCCTACGCGGAATACAACAGAGGCGGTCAGGACGGCGGAGCTGCCTGCGCGGTGGTGTCAGCTCCGCAACGGATGCCCGACTTCCCGTGGCTACCCGTCCAACCTAGGGCACAGATCGTGCCGGGAGCGACCGCAGCCGCGTTGCTCACAGCTTGGCCGGATCGACCGCAGCCACCAAGGGGGTGGGTCGCGTGTACGGACTACCAGGGGCGCATCTGACTCGTCGGGCGATGATCGTAAGCGCCGCAGCCATTGTGGTGCTGGTCGTTGGCTTCTCAGCCATCGCAGTCGCTTCCACGAGGGATTCCGCGACGAAATGGCCTAGGAACGCGTCGGGTATGACGTACGGTTCTGGTCTGGATGCTCAGTCACCGCAGGATGAACCCGATCTCATCAAAGTAGAGGCAACCAACGGCAAGGTCGGCTACTCTCTGCGCACGGATCTCGAGGGCCCCGAACCCAAGACACCGCAGGAGGCCCTGCGCATACAGGCGGCCCGAGCAGGCACGGCCCAAGAGATTCCGGTCTACCTGTCCGACGGGATCACCAAGGTCGGCGTGTTCGTCATCGAATTCTGAAACGACCGCACACGGGTAGCCGGACCAGACTGCGGTCTGCGTAAGTTCAAGTTCGAACTGCACCACCTAGCGTGATTCCTCTCCCGCCTACCTGCCTGCGACATAGCGCTCCCCCGGTGTCTTGAAGCCCAGTCTCCTGTCCCTTGCGGTAGCATTCGACTAGCACGCCGACGAGGCGGCCGCGAGCCCGCGCATGCGAGGACTCGCACCGACACCTCAACCGGCAAACGGCCCACATCCGACACCTGAGCCGACAACATCTCGGGAGTAAACGGGTGCGTTCGTCCGAGAAACCGCAGGTAAGGGCGTTGTGGTACACCTGCGGCAGGGCGGGCGCGGTCCTTTGCACGGAGGAAGTCGGGGGGTTCGGATCCCTCGTCGCCCACCACAAGATCGCAGGTAGAGCTGGGTCTATGCCCTCGGCTCCACGCGTGTTGCCTGTCCGACGCCCGCGCCGAAGATCCGCACTCACCGACGAGAGGGTGTGAGATCCACTCGACGCTCGGTTCGGGCGACAAGGGCGTCGCATGGCAGGCGATTCGGCTGGCGGACCGGCAGCTTCAGCAGTGGCGCCGGGCACGGTTCGCTTCCGTTCTCAGATTCTTTGGAACCTTCTGCCCACCTCGACCTATCTATATGGTGAGGAGGAAGGAGGAACCCTTATGGAGGAACGCGGGTTGGTCAAGCTGGCCCGGCGAGGGGATGTCGGTGCCTTCACCGAGCTCGTGGAGCGTCATGAGCGGCCGATGTACGCGACAGCATGCAGCTTGCTCCGTTCGGAGTGGGACGCCGCCGATGCGGTGCAGGAGGCCTTCACCGAGGCCTTCGAGCACCTGGGCGACCTGCGCGACCCGGACCGTTTCAGAGCGTGGCTGTCCCGGATCGTGATCAACAAGTGCTATCAGAGGTACCGCGACTCCGCGCGCCTGTATGTGGTGGAGGAGCTGCCAGACAGGCCAGCGCCCGCCGATCCGGTGAGCGCAGAAGAATCGTTCGACCTGATCCGGGCAGTGCGCAAGCTCGACGACGATCACCGCACCACGGTGGCGTTGCGCTACTTCTGCGATCTGAAGATCGATGAGGTGGCCGACGTTCTCGGCTGTCCGGTCGGCACCGTGAAGTCCCGGCTCAACCGGGCCCTCACGAAACTACACATGACGCTTGGAACCGGATCGGCAGGTTCCGTGCGTTCGGACGTTCAGGAGGTGGCACGATGAAGGGAGTGAAGGGCGCGTGCGAAACGTGCCGCGAATCGATCGAGAGGTACGTGGGGGGCGACCTCAGCGAACCGGAGGCCCGCGACGTGGCATTCCATCTCGCCGAATGCGGCGAGTGCGCGGCCTACTGTGCGACACAGCGGGACCTCATCCAGTCCCTCAGAAGAGTCCCGTCGGGAGTCGAGTCCGTCCGACCGGTGCGTGTGACGGACCACCAGCGTCCGGGTTCCCGGGTGCTCTTGTGGTGGCGCGCCGCTGCGGGAGTGGCAGCCGGTCTGGCGCTGCTCGCCGCCACGGCGCTCGCTGTGCCGGCACTCGCCGCTAGCATCCCGGGACTGCCGGTATCCGTGGAGCTGAGACAACTGCAGACGGAGCGCGACCGCCTCGCGGCCGAGGCGGAGTCTCTCGGCGAGCGTGTGGAACAGCTCGAGATCGAGGTGAAGCAGATCGGAGGCGTGAATGTCCCCGTCGTGAACACCGCCCCGGGTGCGGTGGCGCCTGAGGTCAACGACGCGGTGCAGAAGCTGGCGATGGACTTCACCCGCGCCCAGTATCGCGGCGACAAGGTGGCACTCAAGGCTTTGTCCACCAAGCGGCTCGCCGCCGAGATCGGCAAGCATCCCGACCAGTATCTCAAGGAGCCCGGCGCCGTGGTGTTCGCGCAGATGACCACCGTGGGCAAGGCCGACGACGGGACGTTGCTGGTCTTCATCCGGCTGAGCGATGCCGAGTTCTCCGACTCGACCTATCAAGAGGATTTCGAGATCAAGCTTGAAGGCGGCAGGTATCTGGTCGACTCCGTGGGCATGGACGCCTAGCTGTAGTTCCCACACAGGTTGTTGGCAGACGAGGACCCCGTCCTCTGGGTCGCTGGTTGTCGACGCCAGCAACTGAACAGGAGGGGTCCTCAGCAGCCGCATCTGCTCGAGTCAGGAAGGCTCTGGCCCCAGAATCCTGACGAGGCAGCGTGGGGGAGCCGACGCACCGACGATTCAACCGACAAACGGCCCACATCCGACACCTGAACCGACAACATATCGGGAGTAAACGGGTGCGTTCGTCCGAGAAACCGCAGGTAACGGCGCTGTCGTACACTTGCGGCGTAAGGGGCGCGGTTCTTTACACGGAGGAAGTCGGGGGTTCGAATCCCTCATCGCCCACCAGCGCACCCTCCCCGTCACTCCGGTTCCGTCTGATGGTCGGCCGCCGTGGCGAGCGCGTCCAGGACCGCGCGGATGGCCGGGGCGCGCCCGGAACCCTTCCGCACGGCAGCGAAGATGCGCCGCTCGAGCTTCGGTTCCACGATGGGGACGATCGCAAGTTTAAGTCCGCGCAGGTCGGTCATCCGCGGGGCGATGCCGACGCCGAGACCCGCCTCCACCGCCGAGCCGATCGCCCGGAAGTAGTTGCTCTCGAACACGACCCGGGGCTCGAAGCCCTCGGATCGGGCCACGCGGTAGATCGCCTGACGGCTCGACGCCGTCTCGTGCGCGATGCACCAGTCCTCGCCGAGCAGGTCGCGCAGCCGGACCGGTCCACCGGACAAGGGGTGTCCGATGGGCAGCAACGCGACTGCGTACTCCGAGAGCAAGTCGTGCCGGTCGATGCCTGCGTCGGCAGGCACGGGAACGAAGTCCCACTCGCTCGACAGCGCGATGTCGAGCTGCCCTGCCTTGAGCGCCGGGACCGCGCGCACCGGCTCCAGGTCGCTCGTCAGCACCCGCAGCGCGGGATGGTCGCGCCGCAGCGCCAGCAGCGCCGGGAGCGCCATGCTCTGCGCCGCCGTCTGGAAGACCGAGAGGCGCACGAGCCCGCTCACCGTGGCGGCCGTGGCCTGCGCGTCGGCGACCGCCGCCTCGCACTCAGCGAGGATCACCTCAGCGCGCTCCACGAGGCGACGTCCCGCCTCGGTCGGGCGGACCGAGCGGGCTGTGCGCTCGAGCAGCGGCACGCCGACCTCGCGCTCGAGCACCGCCAACTGGTGCGAGACGGCGGGGGGAGTGAGGTAGAGGGCCGCCGCCGCCGCCGCGATCGTGCCGCGTTCGGCGACTTCCCGCAGGATGCGCAGCCTCGTGGTATTCAGCATGAGTCCTCCGGCCCCTCTGTTCGAGCGAAGAAATATACGATGCTAGTACAACAAAACAGTAAATAGACTCTACTCTCGTTCGCGCCGAAGATGAAGAGGCAGGTGATTCGCCCGTTCGCTCTTCAGGAGTCGTCGTGGCTTTGCTCGTCATGAAGGTACTGCTCGCCCCGCTGCTGTTGGCAGCGGGCTCTTTTGTGGCATGGCGCTGGGGCGCCAGCGTCGGCGGGCTCGTCCTGGGTCTGCCTCTCGTCTCCGGACCGGTCTCGGTCCTTCTGTTCCTCGAGCACGGCGAACGTTTCGCGGAGTCGGCCGCGCGCGGTACCCTGCTCGGCCTTCTCGCGACCGGCGCCTTCTGCGTCTGGTACGCGCTCCTGGCCCGCCGCACCCGCTGGTGGCTCACCCTGCTGCTCGCCTATGTGGCCTGTCTGATGGTGGCATGGGGACTGTCGTTCGTGCACGTGCCTCTGCTGTGGGCCGCCGCGAGCGTTCTCATCATCCTCGGCGCCCTCTCGGCCTTCTCCCGCCCGGTCGAATGCGGGCCCGTCCAGAAGACGGGCGCCGCGCCGCTGGTCATCAAGATGATCGCCGCCAGCGTCATCGTCGTCGCGATCACGGCCGGAGCCGACCTCCTTGGGCCGACCGTCGTCGGCCTGCTCGCGCCGCTCCCGATCATCCTCGCCTTGATGGCCGCCTCCTCCCACCGCCGTCAGGGATCCGAAGCCGCGCGCGGCCTGTTGCGCGGCGCGCTCGCCGGCACCTGGGGCGGGGCGGCGTTCTTCGCCGTCGTCGCGATCGCCCTGGGCGCGTTGAGCCCGCTTCTCGCCTACGTCGTCGCGCTGGCCGCGGCGCTTACCGCCGTCACGATCGCAACTGCGGTGCAGGACGCCGCACCGGCGCGTGCCCGCATCGCGAGCGACTGGCACCGGGTGGGCGCCGTGATGAAGCGCGAGCGGCATCTTCCTCGCGTGCGCATCCCGAGCCCCGCGTTTCTCTGGATGCTGCTGCGGGGCTAGTTCCGCGCTCCTTCGGGTGATGTCGGCACGCCGTTCGCAGACGCGTTGGGACAACGTCCCCGCCTGCCGATACAATCACCGATGGGTCAATGCGGAGGCATCGGCGGCGGCCACCCCGCACTGCGGGGTTCGAATAAGGAGACGCATGGGCGCGCGGCCCGGCAGGTTCCTATCGCTGGCCTTGGCGACGGCGCTGTGCGTCTCGCTCTCGGTCCCGTCCGGTTCCGCTCTCGGGAGCGTGCTCTCCACCGCACGCGTGGAGCGGACGCGTCATGCCGGCGCGAGCGTCGCGACGATGCAGTCCAAACGGCGGATCGCCGCAGTAGCGCCGGCCGTCGTCGAGACGCCGCCCACCTCGTCGCAGAGCCCCGTCGTCCGTGCCGACTCGTCTCCGTCGTCCGTGTCGGCGACGATCGTCGTCGATCCCCTCGCCCCGGCCGTCCCCGGTGAACTCGTCGCAGTCCTGGATTCCAAGCTCGTCGCGGCCTCCTCCGAGCGTGCCCTTGAGGCTCGCGGGGCCCGCGTCGAGCGCGTCGAGGGCGACGCGTCGCTGCTGATCAGAGCACCTGTCGGGATGAGCGCGCCCGTCTTCACGCAGATGGCGGCGGACACCGCCGGGGTCGCCTGGGTGCAGCCCAACTACGTGTATCGCGAGGCGTACGTCCCGAACGACCCGATGTACGCGCAGCAGTGGGGCCTGGCCGGCATCGGCGCCCCATCCGCCTGGGACGTGACGAAGGGGAAGAGCTCGGTTCTGGTCGCTGTCGTCGATACGGGAGTCGACTACACCCATCCCGACCTCGTGGGCCGCATCGACACGGTCAACGACTACGACTTCGTCAACGGTGACGCCGACGCGATGGATGACAACGGTCACGGCACGCACGTCTCGGGGATCATCGCCGCGACGCAGGACAACGGGATCGGTGGGACCGGCGTTGCTCCCGGGGGCCGCATTCTCCCCGTGAAGGTGCTGAGCGCCGCCGGAGCCGGCGATTCGGTCGGCGTGGCGGCGGGCATCCAATACGCCGCAGACCATGGCGCGAAGATCATCAACCTCTCGCTGGCCGGATCGGCCGACCGCCTCATGGGTACGGCTGTCGCGTATGCGCGATCCAGGGGGTGCGTCGTGATCGCGGCTGCGGGCAACGAGGGCTCCTCGGGGGGCGCCGACTACCCGGCGCGCTACCCGGGTGTCGTCGGGGTCGGCGCTGTCGACAGGAACAACGCTCGCGCCTCGTTCTCGAACTACGGCGACGGTGTCGACGTTTCGGCGCCGGGCGTGGGCATCTGGTCCACCTGGCCGGGCAGCGGCTACGAGGCCTGGAGCGGGACGTCGATGGCTTCGCCGTTCGTCGCGGGAGTGGCGGCGCTGTTGCTGAGCTCCGAGCCGAGCTTGGACGCCACCGAGGTCATCGACCGGATCGTCGCCCCCGACAGGGTCACCCCGCTGGACCCCGCTCTCGGTATGGGCTCCGGCGTCGTGAGCGCCGGGAAGGCGGTCGGCCCCGCAGCGTCGACGCCCGGCAGCGATATCCCGGGTACGGCCCTTTCGCTGCCCGTGACGACCGGCGTGCTGAGCCGCGACCTCGATCGCGTCTACAGCGTCTACCTTGGCGCTGGGCAGACGCTCGCGACGACGTTGACCGCTGACCCCGCCGCTCTGGTGCTCGGGCTGTACCTCTACTCGCCGAGCAGCCAGTCGATCGCGACCGGCGCAAGACTGGTTTCCGTGATCGACGAGAGCAACCCGAAGATGATCCGTTACACAGCGACGGTGGCCGGCCGGTACTATGTACGCGTCCACGCGTTCCTGGGCAGTGGGACCTACTCGCTGGTCTGGACACGTACCGGTTCCTCGGACGATGAGATCCCGGGCTTCGCGCTTCCCGTCTCGCCCGTCGGTGGACACGTTGACGCGGTCTCCGATCAGGACGATGTGTATGCGGTGCCCCTGTCTCAGAACGACGTGTTCGTCGTCGAACTCACCGGGCCGCCCACGGGCGCCGACATGGACCTCTACCTCTACGGGCCCGATGCCACGAGCATACTCAGCGACCCGCCGGTGGCCGGGAGCGTCGCGACGGACACGGCGAACGAGTCGTTCCGGTACCGGGTCCCCCGGACCGGCGTGTACTTCGTCGACGTGAACGCGTTCTCAGGCGGGGGCGACTATCGTCTCGCGTATCAGGTCACGCAGGGCGCCCCGACCGACAACATCCCCGGGATCGTCGCGCCGCCGTCGCCTCTGGACGGCACGGTCGGTGGGCTCAGCAGCCCTGACGATGTGTACAAGGTGTACGTGCAGGCGGGGCAGTCGGTCGACGTGACGATCACCGCGGACCCCGGTCCGGGCCCGGACTACCTTCCCTGGTTGTCCCTGTACCCGCCGACCGCGACCGATGTGGACGCCGAGTGGGCGAGCGTCCTCGAGTGGACCGACGTTCGCGACGGTGTGGGCCACATCAGTGACGAGGCGACATCCACCGGCTACTACTACATCGACGTCTACGGCAACGCCGCAGGGGCGGCGACCCGTTACCAGCTCACGTTGAGCACCACCACTGCGCCGGATGACGACATCCCGGGGGTTCCCGCGCGGCCCTCTCCGATCCGGGGGCCACTCGGGGCCACGACCGACACGGACGACGTGTTCCGGATCCACGCGGGTGCCGGCCAGTGGATCTCGGCGTCGCTCACGGGTATCCCATCCGTGTCCGTGGATCCCACCGACTTCGACCTGTACCTGTACAGCTCGGACGCGACGGACACTCGAAGCGCCACCCCGCTCGCCAAGTCCGACGGGACGGCCTACCCCAAGGCCATCGGGCTGAAGGCGCCGGCGAGCGGCGACTACTATCTGCAGATCCACGTGTTCGCGGGCGCGGGGACCTACGCGCTGACGTGGAGTGTTCGCTCGTTCGCCACGGTCTACACCCCGGTGGCTCCCTCGAAGGTGACGCACGGCCGTCGCTTCACGGTGTACGGCTACGTCGCGCCCAAGCACACGAGCGGCACGTACCTGGTGACGCTGCGCTTCTACCTACGGGATTCCCACCGTGCGTACGTCTACCACCACTCGGTGAAGGCGCGGCGCTACAACTACTGGAGCAGGTCGAAGTACAGCGTCTACACCTCGCTGCCGCACAGGGGTGTGTGGAGGGTGAGAGCGGTCCACTCGGACACCGGCATGCCGGACGCGCTCAGCGCGTACCGGTACGTCACGGTCAGATAGCCGCTAGTACCAGCCGGTCTTCCGGATGTGCGCCCAAGCCTTGCGGGGGGTCCCGTAGCGCCCCTTCACGTACGTCAGGGCGCGCTTCGTGTTCCACGTGGGGTCGGACCAGGGATGGCCCTTGATCATCTTCGTGGAGAGCTGGAAGAGCCCCCAGCACGACGAGCTGTGGCTCTTGGGATGGTCGTGGCTCTCGTAGTCGGCGATCTTCTTCATCGCTGCAACGTCGAGGGTCCCGAAGCCGGCCGCGGTCGTGCATCGGGTGATGATCGAGTGGATCGAGGGGGCCGCGAACGCGGTCTGGGCCTGCCCGGTGACGCCGAAGACCGTGATGGCGAGGGCACAGGCGAGGAACAGACGCCACGCGCCACGGTCGCCGGAATGGACGTCGGACACAGATACTCCCGAGTTCGGGGACAGGGCAGCCGCGGAGTTCGCGGGGGTCCTGACAAGCCGAACGTCAGGAGTGGTGGAGCCGCCCAAGTATAGCGGAATCATCCGGAAAGCGTCGCGCCCGAGCATCGTGGCGATGCCCGAGTAGCGTGCGGCGACCGTCCTCCACGTGTCCTCGCGGTACCATCCGCGTGTGGATGGAGCGCCGATGATAGAACGCGTGGAACCGGGACCCGGTCAGGAGTCCGTGTGGGACTACCCGCGCCCGCCGCGGGTGGAGCCGTCGAGCCGCCACGTCGTCGTTCGCTTCGGCGGCATGACGATCGCTGACTCCCGGCAAGCGCTCCGCGTGCTGGAGACGACGCATCCGCCGGTCTTCTACGTGCCCCCGCATCACGTGCGCATGGAGCTGATGACGCTCGGCACCCTACACACGCAGTGCGAGTACAAGGGAACGGCGAGCTACTACGACATATCGCTCGACGGACGGATCGCGCGCAACGTCGCATGGGTGTACCTCGACCCGCTGCCCGGCTTCGAGAAGCTGCGAGGCCACCTGGCGTTCTACCCGGGGCGCGTCGACGAGGCCTTCGTCGACGGGGAGCGGGTCACTCCGCAGGAGGGCAGCTTCTACGGAGGCTGGATCACCAAGGACGTCGTGGGCCCGTTCAAGGGCGCTCCCGGAAGCTGGACCTGGTAGAGAGGTTTCGCCGTATGCCCGAATGCGCCTGGCACCCCGGTGTCGAGACGAACGTCTCGTGCCGCGAGTGCGGACGATACATGTGTCCGAAGGACATGGTGGAGTCGCCCGTCGGCTACAAGTGCCGCGAGTGCGGCCGCGCCAAGATCACCAAGGGAGGCGTGAAGCCCCGGCAGGTGGCGCTCGCGCTCGCCTTCGGGATGGTGGCCGCGGTCGTGGCGGCGCCCGTCTCCCGTTTCATCCCGTTCTTCCTGCTCGGGCCGATCCTGTACGGGGGAGTCGTCGGTGAGGCCGCGCGCCGCGGAGGCGGCGGCCATCGCACCTGGGAGTTCTCGGCGATCGCCGCCGTGTGCGCTCTCGCCGGGGGACTCAGCGTGTGGTTTTACGGCAGGTCGGACCTGATCCTGCCGCTGGCTGGCCCGGTCGTCGCGGCTGTCTACGTCACTTCGGCGCGCTGGTTCGGCTAACTCCACATCGCCCGCAAGCGGCCTCTGAGCGCCTCACCGCTCACCGCGGGGTCGGCCGGCTCGTCCGCGTGCCCACCACCGCTTCCACCGGGCTCGTCGCGGAAGGCGTCGCGCGGCCCGTCCGCGAGGAAACGGGTCAGCTGCGCGTAGCCGTGCGCGTCGGTGTGGTTCCACGGGCTCTTGTAGTAGCGCAGCGGGAAGCACACGTACAACCAGTCCTTCGCGCGCGTGCAGGCCACGTAGAACAGCCGCCGCTCCTCCTCGATCTCCTCCACCGAGCCCGTGGCCATGTCCGAGGGGATGTTGCCGTCGGCCGCATGGATCACATAGACGGCGTCCCACTCGAGTCCCTTGGCCGAATGCACGGTCGACAGGATCAGGTAGTCCTCGTCGAGCACCGGCGGGCCCGCGAGTTCCTCGGCCCATGCCGGCGGGTCGAGCGCCATGTCGGCCAGCAGCGTGAGCCGGTCGTCGAAGCGCGCGGCCAGTCGCTCGATCTGTTCGAGGTCGCGCAGTCGCGCCGTGGCGTTGTCGTAGCGGCGTTCGAGCAGCGGGCCGTAGACCTCACGCACCGCATGCACCTGCGCGGGCAGGTCCATCGGCTCCGGCCGGGTGAGGCCGATCATCAGCCCGACGAGCGAGGCCCACGCGACCTTGGCGGCCGGCACCGGCGAGGGGAGGTCGGCCCAGGTGAGGAAGTCGCCACCGCCTTCCGCGAGCGCGTCCATGAGGCGCTGGGCGTTCGCCGGCCCGACGCCGGGCAGCAGCGTCAGCACCCGCATCCCGGCCGACAGGTCACGCGGGTTCTCGGCCAGTCGCAGGATCGCTCCCAGGTCCTTCACGTGCGCCGTCTCGGTGAACTTCAGGCCGCCGTACTTCTTGTAGGGGATGTTGCGTCGCTGAAGCTCGAGTTCGAGCGGCAGCGAGTGGTGCGTGGCGCGGAACAGCACGGCCTGGTGCTTGAGAAGCACGCCGCTCTCGCGCAGCTCGAGCACGCGCCTGATGACGAAGTCGGTCTGCTCGTCCTCGTCGTGGCAGGTCACGACGGAGGGCGCCTCGCCCCCTTCGCGCGCGGTCCAGAGGTTCTTCTCGTGACGTTCGGCGGCCAGGGCGATCACCCGGTTGGTGGCGTCGAGGATCGGCTGTGTCGAGCGGTAGTTCTGCTCGAGTGGCAGGACCTCGACGTCCGGGAACATCGATGGGAAGTCGAGGATGTTGCGTACGTCGGCCGCCCGGAACGAGTAGATCGACTGTGCGTCGTCGCCGACGACGGTCACCCCGCGGCCGTCGGGCCGAAGCAGCGCCACGATCCGCGCCTGCAGCGCGTTGGTGTCCTGGTACTCGTCCACGAGCACGTGGTCGAACCTCTTGCGGACCTCGGCGCCGACCGCCGGGTCCTCGAGAAGCCCCAGCCAGTAGAGCAGGATGTCGTCGTAGTCGAGCACGCCGGTGGCCAGCTTGCGCTCGACGTACTCTCCGCACAGCCGCTTCAGGTCGTCCTCGTGCTCCAGGCACCAGGGGAACGACGAGCGCAGCACGTCGGTCAGCGGCCGCTGCGAGTTCACGGTGCGGCTGTAGATGTCCATGCAGGTCCCCTTCTGCGGGAACCTGCGGTCGGTGCGCGACAGGCCGAGCTGCGAGCGGACGACCCCCATGAGATCCTCGGAGTCGCCGCGGTCGAGGATCGTGAAGCCCGGGTCGAGTGAGATCGACGCTCCATGCAGGCGCAGCAGCCGTGTGCCCATCGCGTGGAAGGTGCCGCCCCATACCGCGCCGCCCCCGGGCAGCCGCGTGCCGTCGCCGCGCAACCGGCGAAGGATCCCGTCGACGCGGCGGGTCATCTCCTGTGCCGCGCGGCGCGTGAAGGTGAGCAGCAGGATGCGGCGCGGATCGATGCCGTTCGAGAGGTGCCAGGCGACCCGGTGGGCGAGCGTGGTCGTCTTGCCGGTCCCCGCGCCCGCGACGATGAGGAGCGGCGATTCACCGTGGGTCACGGCGTCGTACTGCGCGCTGTTGAGCTGCGCGAGCACGTCACCGATCGTCTCGGGCGCACGCTCGGCGGTCTGCATGGTCTGCACGGGGGGCCTCCGTCGTTGCCGGGAAGTGCGAACACGTGTTCGATTGTAGGGGAACAGGTGTTCGCGGGCAAACGACGGGTGGCGGCTACAGGTAGTGGCGGATGATCGCCCGGCTGCGGCGACGGAGGCGCGTGATCTGGCGGCCGATGCGGGTCGCGTCCATGGCCGCCAGCGGGCTGCGGCGCGGCTTCCTGCCCGCGAGCACGTCGCCGTAGAGCCCAGCGAGCCGCTCGGCCATGCGGTCGATGCACAGGTCGTCGGCACGCCGCAGCGACTCCGCTCCCATGCTCGCACGCAGGTCGGCGTCGCCGAGCACGCGGTCCGCGGCCGCGGCCAGGTCCTCGGCGCGTTCGGGGGTGAGCAGGCCGTTGACACCGTCGGTCACGGCGTCGGCGATGGCGAGGTCGTTCACGGCGATGACGGGCAGGCCGGAGGACATCGCCTCGGCCACGACGAGCCCCTGCGTCTCGGAGAGCGAAGCGAAGAAGAACACCTCGGCGGCTGCATAGGCGGCGGCGACGTCCTCGCGCTGCAGGTAGCCGGTGAAGGTGACGCGGTCGGCCAGCCCGAGGCGCGCGATGTGTCGTTCGAGGTCGTGCAGGTGCGGGCCGTTCCCGACCAGCAGCAGCCTCGCCCCCGGGGTCTTCATGTGCGACAGCGCGTCGATCAGCAGGTCGACGTTCTTCTCGAGGCCGAGCCGGCCAACGAAGATCAGCAGGCGGTCGCCCTCGGGGATGTCGAACCGCGTGCGCAGTGCCGCAACGGCTCCCGGGTCGGCGCGCCCGAACCGCTTCACGTCCACGCCGGTCGGCAGCGTGATCACGGGGGAGGTGACGCCCCAGCCGGCCAGCGCCTTCTCGATCTTCGTCGACGGCGCCAGCACCAGGTCGCACTGGTCGCAGAACTCGCGGGACAGGCGCTGAGCCATCGCGCGGGTGAAGCGCGTCTCCCACACGTAGTGCACGTACTCGGGATAGAGCGTGTGGTAGGTGTGGACGTAGGGGAGGCGGAAGCGCTTGGCTACGGCGAGCCCGAACAGCCCGATCGCGAACGGGTCGTGGCTGTGGATGATGTCGAGCTTCGCGCGCCGCGCGAGGCTGTAGGCGTGCTGGGAGTAGAGCGAGGCGAGCCGCATCTCCGGCTGGAACGCGAAGGGAACCGACGGGATGCGCACGACGCGCGGGCCGTCGCCGGGCTGGCGCGGGGTCGGCGCGAAGATGTAGACCTCGTGTCCCAGCCGCTCGAGCGCGTCGGCGAACAGCCGTATCGACGAGACGACGCCGTTGATCTGCGGAGTGTAGGTGTCGGTGAAGAATCCGATGCGCATGATGCCTGGGCCGGGCCCTTCGATCTCGCGGTGGGGCGCGGTGAGCGCCGCCGTCGATGGTAGCGCATCGGCTCAGGGACGCGCACGCCCGCCCGCGCTGGCGGATACTGGTGCGAGTGCCGGCTGCCGCAGAGAGGTCTTGTCGTGAAGCTCTCGTCGATCGTGGTGTTCGTCGTCACCTACGGAGCGTTCCTGCTCTCGGGCTTCCTGTTCCGGATCGACCTGCCCTACTACAACGCGCTCACCAAGCCCGCGCTCGCGCCGCCCGGCTACGTCATCGGCATCGTGTGGACGGTCCTGTTCACGCTCATCTCGCTCGCGGTGGCGCTGCTCGACGCGAAGGTCGGCATCGCGAACATCGGGCTCTGGCTCGGCGTCGCGCTGCTGTCGAACTGGTTCTTCAACCAGGCCTACTCCTACATCCAGTTCGTGCGAAAGGACTGGTTGCTGGCCGCTTTCGACAGCGGGATCCTGACTCTTACGGGGATCGTGTTCATCGCGCTCGCATGGAAGGTGAACCGGACCTCGGCCTGGCTGTTCGTCCCCTACACGCTGTGGACGGCGTTCGCGACCTACCTGTCAGCGGCGTTCTGGGCGCTCAACCGGTAGCGGGTCGCCCTACGGCTTGATGTAGCCGATCCCATCCTTGATCGTGATCTTCGTGCCCATCGGCTTGCTGATCGAGGCCAGCTTACCGAGGATCGAGCGCGCGGACGCGCCCGTCTGCACGACGGGGCGGCCCCACTCGCCGAGGTAGACCGGGGTCGCAGTGATGTTCGCGACGCCCTTCGGCCCGTACTCGAACTTGAGGATGAAGGACTTGCGTCCCTCCACCGTCTTGTACGGGAAGAGGAAGTTGCCCAGCGAGTAGGCGATGAGCTTGCCCTTGTAGGTGTCGATGCCCTGCATCACGTGCGGGTGGTGGGACAGCACCACATCCGCGCCGGCATCGATGAGCGCCCGCGCGTCGTGCTTCTGGGCCGCGTTGGGCGTGTAGGACTGCTCGCGGCCCCAGTGCACCGAGACGATCACGATGTCGGCCTTCTTATGTGCCGCGCGCACGGTGGCGAGCAGCTTCTTGAGGTCCTTGCCGTTCGCCACGCCCGGCCGCGTCGAACTCGGCAGGAAGTAGGACGGGATGACCTGCGTCGCGGTGACGTAGGCGACGCGGCGTCCCTTGACCGTCACGATCGCGGGCTTCCACGCGGCCGCGGTGTTCATGCCGGCGCCGACGTGCCCGATCCCGGCCTTGTCGAGGGTCGCAAGGGTGTCGATCAGCGCCAGCTTCCCGTGGTCCATGGCGTGGTTGTTCGCGAGCGAGACCAGGTCCACTCCTGCGGTGGTGAGTGAAAGCACCCCTCGCGGGTCGCCGTTGAAGATCAGGTTCGCGGGTTTGCCCTTCACCGACGCCCCACGGTTCGAGAACGTCGTTTCGAGGTTGGCGATCGTCAGGTCGGCGCTCTTGAGCCGCGAAGCCACCTTCGCCAACGGCGCGGCGCCGCCCTTCGATGCGATCAGCCGCCGCGGCCCCAGGTCGAACAGCAGGTCGCCGACGGCTGCGATCGTGATGGTCTGTGCGGCCGACGGCGTCGCCTCGGTCGAGGGAGTGGCATCCGCTGAAGGCGTGGTCTCCACGGCGGCGGCCGTGGCCGGGCTCCCGCTCGGAGCGAGGCTCCCACTACGGTCGAGCCCAAGGGCGGTCTCGCCCTGCGGTCGCAATCGCTCCGATCGGGCCCCGGCGACGGCCACCGCGCCCGCGCCGAGCACGAGAACGATCACCAGGGCCAGAGCAGCCGGCGAAGCCCAGCGCGGCAACGCGCTCCCCACCGACGACGAGTGTCGGCGAGCGCGCCGTCTGGCGGAGCTGTCGTCTTCGCGCGTCATCGCCGTCCCGTCACCTCGTTCGCCTGTCTCGCTGAGTATAGACGCGCGCTACAGGAGCTTCTCGAGCATCATCACGTCGAGCGAGCGGCCGAACTTGGTGCCGACCTCGCGCATGACGCCGACCTCGAAGAAGCCGAGCTTGGCGCACATCCCGAGCGAGGCGACGTTCTCGGTACAGATGCGCGCCAGGACCGCGTGGACGCCGCCCGCGCGGCCGGCTTCGAGGAGCGCCGCGCTCAGAGCGGTACCCAACCCGCGGCCGGTCTCGGCCTCTTCGACGTAGGTGGAGGCCTCGGCGGTCGCGATGTAGGCGCAGCGGCTCGAGTAGCGCGACAGCGACGCCCATCCGACCACGTGCCCGTCGCGCTCGGCGACCAGTACCGGATGCTGCGGGCCGGTGTGCTCGGCCAGCCAGGCCTCGCGCGCCTCGGCCGTCTCAGCCTCGGTGTCGAACGTTGCCGTGGAGCGCAGCACCGCCTGGTTGTAGATGGCGGCCATCGCCGCCGCGTCGCCGCGTACAGCGGGACGGATGATCAGGTCTTCCAAGAGAGCCTCCGGCGTGCGGGGACGGGTCACCGATGATGGTATGCCGACGGGCCCGTGTGCGCCACGCGTGCGCGAGTGGGCGGGTACACTTCCATATATGGGGAGGATCCACGTCGGCACGTGCGCATGGACCGAGAAGACGATGGTCGGCCTCTGGTATCCCAAGGGGGTCACCACGCCCGAGGAGCGGCTGCGCTACTACGCCACTCAGTTCGACACCGTCGAGATCGACTCCCCGTTCTATGCCATACCGCGCCGCAGCTATGCCGACGCCTGGGTCGCCCGCACGCCGGACGACTTCGTCTTCCACGTGAAGGCGTACGGACTGATGACCGGGCACGAGGTCGACGAGCGCATGCTCGCCCCCGAGCTTCGCGGGTACGCCTACGCGTCCACGCGCGGGCGCGTCCGTAACGCCGAGCCGGACATGGTCGACGCGTCGTTCGACCTCTTCCTCGATGCGATCGAGCCGTTGCGTGCGGCGGGCAAGCTCGGCGGCATCCTGATGCAGTTCCCGCCGTACTTCACCGCCAAGACCTCGGGGGAGGAACGGCGAGGCCGCGAGTACCTCGACTACGTCGCCGGCAAGCTCGAGGGCTACCGCACCCTGGTCGAGTTCCGCCACCCGTCGTGGGTCGATGAGCGCCACCGTGCCCGCTTGCTGGAGTTCCTGCGCGAGCGGGGACTGTTCTACGTGAGCGTGGACAATCCCCAGTTCGACACGCGCTCGACGATGCCGCCGCTGTGGACCACGACGGGCGACTGGGCGTACGTGCGCCTGCACGGCCGCAACGCCGACACCTGGTTCGCGAACACGGCCACCTCGGCCGACCGCTTCGACTACTCGTACTCGACCGAGGAGCTCGAGGAGTTGGCCGAACCCATCAAGCGCCTGGCTTCCAAGGCCGATGAGACCTTTGTGATGTTCAACAACAACAAGTACGACTACGCGCAACGCAACGCCACCGAGATCGCGACGATCCTGGGCGACCTCGTGGTCCCGCCGGCCCGGGAGACGGGCGGGACGCCCTCTCTGTTCTAGACTCCGTCATGCGTCGTCCAAGCGAGAGGACCGAAGCCGTGCCGATCGTCGGATACTGCCACGAGTGCGCCGAGTGGGTCTGGGTCGCCGCCGACCGTTCGTGCCCGAAGGGGCATCCCGCATCCCGCGTGAACGGCTGGTACGACAGCGAGACGGGGCAACCGCTCGAGCCCGCCGCCGCCTCGCCCGCGACCCCCGCGCCCGCGCAGGGGGCCGTCGAGCCGGTCGCACCCACGCCCTCCGCGACCGCCGCGGGCACGCGCGTCGGGTTCCTCACCGATCTGATGACGGCCTTCGCGCAGAACCCCGCGTACTCCGCCGCGTGGGGCAGCGACACCGACATGACCATCGCGAACAACCCGATTGACGCGACGTGGGGCGTCGGCAAGAAGCGAACCGAGTACACAGCTGCTCTCAAAGTGTCGGAGACGGACCGCGCCATCTACTTCTGGGAGCTGCTCAAGGAGCACTCCAGCGGCTTCACGCTCGGCACCTTCGAGTCCGAGTCGTACTCCACCGTCGGCATGAAGCGGTCGGGCACGAAGAAGGAGGCCGTCGTCGGCCCCGGATCGGCATCGTGGGAATGGGGCTACGGCACCACCCGCGAGGTCGTCGAGGAGGTCGCGGCGCGCCACGGCTTCGCAGTGCACGTCGTGCTCACCCGTCGCGCCGCCTCCTGGTAGGCCGTTGGTCCCGCTAGGCCTTCCGTGCGCCCCCGTCGGTGTAGGAGTTGCGTATGTCCTGCACCAACCGACCGTCGCGCAGCTCGAGGATGCGGTCGGTCATCGATGCGATGTCCTGGTCGTGTGTGACGATCAGGAACGTTGTGCCCCACTCCTCGTTGATCGTGCGGAACAGCGCGTAGACGGCCTCGGTGTTCTCGGTGTCGAGGTTGCCGGTGGGCTCGTCGGCCAGCACGATCGGCGGCCGGTTCATCAGAGCGCGTCCGATGGCCACGCGCTGCTTCTGGCCACCGGACAACGCGTTGGCGCTCTTGTCCCCGAGCCCGTCCAGCCCCAGGACCTCAAGCGTCTCATCCACCCGCGCTGTGATCGCGTCGTCCACGGGCTTCTGCGAGATCAGGTACGGCATCAGGATGTTCTCGCGCACCGAGAACTCGGGCAACAGGTGGTGGTACTGGAACACGAAGCCCAGCAGTTCGTTGCGGAGCGCCGCGCGTCCGCGTTTGTCGAGCGAGTTGGACTCCACGCCGCGCAGGTGCAGCGTGCCTTCGGAGGGCGTGTCGAGCAGCCCGAGCAGGTTGAGCAGCGTGGACTTCCCCGACCCGGACCGCCCCACTATCGCGATGAACTCTCCGCCCGCGATCTCGAAGGAGACGTCGGCCAGCGCCCGCGTCTGTATGTCGGTCCCGTAGACCTTGCCAAGACCGTCGGCCACGACCAGTGCGTCAGCCATTCTGGATCACCTCGATCGGGTCGAGGCGGGCCGTGTTGCGCGTCGGGATGATGGCGGAGAGCAACGCCACGAGGATGCCGACGCTGACGGAGATCGCGATGAATGCCGGTTGCGGCGTGATGGGGAAGCCGGCGCCGCTCTTGGCCGTGCCGAAGGTGAATCCGGCGATCAGGGCGAACCCGACCGCGACCCCCAACCCGGTGCCGACCACTCCCATGATCACCGACTGCCACACGAAGATCGCTCCGGTGTCGCCGTCGGCCATCCCGAGTGCCTTGAGGATGCCGATTTGCTTAGTCTTCTGTACGGCGGAGATTGCGAGCGTCGAGGCGATACCCAGCGCGACCGCCACCAGCACGAACACCTGGATCATGTAGCTCGACAGCGACTGGGAGCTCAGCGCCTGCAGCAGGTCCTTGTTGTCGACCTGCCAGTCGGAGACCTTCACGCCCGGGAACTGCCCGCGCCACGCACCAGCGATCGGCGTCGAACCGAAGGGGTCGGACAGCTGGACCTGGACGGCGGAGAACTGGTCGGCGCGGAAGCCGAGCTCCGCTCGCGGCAGGTCGGGGCCGACGAACGCGGTGCGCAGGTTCCCGGCGGAGGATCCCAGGTCGACGATGCCGGTGATCGTGAGCGAGACCTGCATGCCGCTGCCGCTGTTGACGGACATCTTGTCGCCCGGGATGAGCAGGTACTTCTTGGCGAGGTCGCTGCCGATGACGATCTCGCCCTGCTTCAGGCTCGGATCGCCCTCGATCGTGCGCTGGCGTAGGCGGTAGATCAGGTTGAGCTGCGCGGCCTCACCGCCGACCAGGCCCAGCGGCACCCTGTCGGTGTTGTTGGAGTACAGCACGTTGAGCTGGCGGACCGGGACGATCGCGGAGACGCCCTTCGTTCCGGCGAGCACGCGCTTCATGAAGTCGCTGTATACGACCGGCTGTCCCTCCGTCGGGTCGGCCAGCGTGATGTGGGGGCTCGCGCCGATCGTCTTGTCGACGAGCGAACCCTGCAGCGACGTGATGAGCGACCCGATGAAGACCTGGACCGCGATGCCGACGGCGATGCCCGCGACGATGAGCGCGGTCTGCACCCACGAGGTGCGCAGGAACCGCCAAGCGATCCTCAGGGGGAGCATGTCAGCCCTCCGACCCGTCGGCGTCGATGTCGACCGGGTCGAAGAACTCGTCTGGGCGCATGACCTCCTCGTCGTCCAGGCCACAGCAGTCGCGCGAGAACGCGGCTCCGCCGACGACGACCCGCAGACCGGGAAGTGCGGAGTGGATATCGTCGAGCAGGGTGCGGATACGGACCCGGTGGAAGTGGGTCGACGCGCTGAGCACGACCAGGTCGGCGTGCAGCGCTTCAGCAGCGGCGGCGATCTCCCCCGTGGGGGTGTCCGCGCCGAGGATGTGGGTGTCCCATCCCGCGAGATCGAACCGGTCGCACAGCATCCGCAGGCCCAGATCGTGCGACTCGTCCTGCGGGCATGCGAGCACGACGGTGAGGCCGCGGCGCGGGACGGCAACGGCTCGCTCGCGGACCGTCGGGTACAGGGCCTCGACGATGGTGCGAGCGACGCTCGAGACGAGGTGCTCCTCCCAAACGGGGGTGGATCCCGACTGCCACGAGAGGCCGAGATCGACCATCAGACGGCTGAGCAGCGCGTACAGGTCTGTGATCCCGATCTCGTCGCGGCGCACGGCGTCCAGTGCGGCCGCGACCGCTCCGGGCTTGTCGTGCGCGGCGATGCGCTCGCCCAGCAGGGTCCGAAGCGGTGCGTCGGTGCTTGCGTCGGCGGTCATTCGTGCGCCTCTCGATGGGTCGTCGAGCCTCGTTCGGTTCATTCCCCAGTATGTGGGAGCGCCCCCGAGCCGCGCGTCGCGCCCCCTCGAGCTCATCGTATCGCGCATATCCGGCGCGTGGCGCGGGCCTGAAGGGGGTAAGTCTGCCCCGAGAGCGAGCCCGCGAGGGTTCCTCCGCGAAAAGGAGCCTAGGATGGATGAGAAGGTGTTCGCCGGGAAGTACCGCGTCGTCCGTGAACTGAGTTCGGACGTCGCCGGCCGGACGTGGCTGGCCAACGCGGCCGACGACACCCCGGTGGTCGTCAAGGTCGTGCACCCTTCGGATGCTGCGACCGCTGAGGCGATCGAGCACGACGTGGAGCTCGCCTCGGGGATCCACCACCCAGCCCTTCCGGACATACTGGAGTGGGGTCATGAGGACGGGGACTTCTTCGTCGTGCGCGAGTACGTCGCGGGTGCCGATCTGAAGACGGAACTCTCACTGCAGGACAGGTTCGCGCCGTTCACGGTCGCCCGCTACGGTTCGGAGGCGGCGAACGCTCTGGCGCTGATCCACGGGCGCGGTCTGGTACACGGAAACGTGCGGACAGCGAACCTGGTGCGGCAGGCCTCCGACGAGATCAAGCTCGTCGGGATCGGCCTGGGTGTCAGGGACGCCGCCGAGGTGCGCAAGCTCGGCACGACCGCGTCGGCGGCGTGGTACCTGGCCCCGGAAGTCGTGGAGGGCGCACCCCATTCGCCCGCGTCGGACATCTACGCCCTCGGCGCGGTCCTCTATGAGCTGGTCACCGGCCACCCCGTGTTCGATGGCAAGAGCGCCGCGGAGGTGTCGGCGCACCAGTTGCACACCGCTCCCGTGCCCGTGCGCGATCTCGTTCCCGACGCCCCCGTCGCCCTCGAGTCCGTGATCATGCGCGCTCTCGAGAAGGTTCCGGAGGCTCGCTGGTCCTCCGCGAGGGAGATGGGCGAGGCGCTGGACCGCGTCGAACTCGAGGAGTCGCCGGTGCCGACCCCTGACGAGCCCCCCGTCCGGAAGCCGAGGACGGGATTGTGGGCGGCGATCGCCGTTGTCGTGGTGCTTGTCGCCTTGGGTGCCGCGTGGGCGCTCGGTCTCTTCGGCCCCGGAGGCGTGGCGGTCCCCGATGTCGCGGGCAAGACGCTTCCCGAGGCGCGCGCCGCGGTGATCGCAGCCGGACTCAACGTGGGCGCGGTGACCTATGCGGGCGTTCCGGTAGCGGCCGTCGCTGACGGGCTCGTCGCCGAGCAGGCTCCCATCGCGGGGGCCAAGGCTCCCGAGGGTTCGAAGGTCGATCTCGTGCTCGCCGGCCGGGAGATGCTCTCCGTGCCGGACGTCGCCGGACGGCAACTCGCAGACGCCGAGTCGGTGATCGAGGGCGCGGGTCTGACCGTCGGTACGATCACCAACGTCACGACCACGTCGGTCACCGTGGGGATGGTCACGGCACAGACGCCCGAGCAGGGTGCCCAGGCGGCCAAGGGCTCTCCGGTCGACCTCTGGGTCGCCCAGGCGCCGGCGACCGCGGCGGTGCCGTCCGTCGTCGGGTTGACGCAGGTCGCTGCGGACACCGCGCTCGTGAACGCCGGCATGGTCGTCGTTGTCGCCACGCAGTCGAGTGGCTCGGTCGCCAGCGGGCTGGTCATCGACCAGACGCCGGCAGCGGGCGTGATGGCGCAGGTCGGCTCGACCGTGACGATCCGGGTCTCCAGCGGGCCGGCACAGGTGACGGTGCCCAACGTGGTCGGCAAGACGCAGGCCACAGCGGTCAACACGCTCACCGCCGCGGGTTTCCTGACGCAGATCACGCTTCAGACTGGCGGTGGAACCATCGGGAACGTGGTCGACCAGAGCCCGAACGGCGCCACGAAGGCAGCATCGGGTTCGACGGTCGTCATCACGGTCGTTCAGTAGGCGGTACTGCCCGGGGCTCCGCGCACGCATGCGTGCGCGGGGCCCCCTTCTTTTGCGAGGATTGTGGACAAAGCCGCGTGGTGCCGATAGAATCGCCCTCGCTGTCCGCCGCGCGCGGACACCCGGAAACGGGGGTGTAGCTCAGCTGGTTAGAGCGCCGGCCTGTCAAGCCGGAGGTCGCGGGTTCGAGCCCCGTCACTCCCGCCATATGAACTTCTCAAGACCGCCCTCGTGGCGGTCTTGTTGTGTTGTCGGGTACAGTCGGCGCATGACCACTCTGTTCATAGACGCCGACGCCTGCCCCGTCACGCGCGAGGCGATATCGCTCGCGCGGTCGCGCGGCCTTGCGGTCATGCTCGTCGCTGACTCGACCCAGAACCTCTCCAAGTTCGTTCGCCCGGGAGTCGAGGCCGTCCAGGTCACCACGGGGCGCGATTCCGCGGACTTCGCGATCATCGAACGCCTGAGCCCGGGCGATGTGGTCGTCACCCAGGACATCGGCGTCGCCGCGATGGCGCTCGGGCGTGGGGCGGGTGCGATCAGCCCCCGCGGGCGCATCTTCTATCAGGCGACGATCGACATGGAGCTCGAGGTGCGCCATGCGGAGCAGCGCCACCGCCGCGCGGGAGGGCGCACCGGCGGCCCTTCTCCGTTCACCGACGAGGATCGCGAGCACTTCGCGGAGCAACTGGAGCGTCTGCTGAGTCAGGGTTCGCGCTAGTCGGACTCCTCGCGGAGTGTGACGAATGGGCAACCTGTGGCGCCGGCGTCCGCGCCGTCCGTATACTGGCCGTTGACCGAACGCACGCACCGACCGGGAGCCACAGATGAGGGCACTTCGCACCAGGCACAAGCTGATCGCCGTCACCCTCGCCGCGCTGCTGCTCGTGCTCCCGGCGCTGCCCTCCTTCGCCCTCGCCGGCGAGCCCACCATCGCCGTAGACGTCCGCGCCGCGGGCCAGTCGCTCCAGGGCCTCGATGCACTCGCAGCGCGCGACGTCATCTCGTCCGCCTTCGGCGCGCCGATGTTCGATCCGCTCCCGGTCGTCGCTGACGGCCGCGCCTTCTCGCTGGATGCGAACTCGGCACTGTCGCTGGACGTCACGGCATCCGTCGAAGCCGCGTTCGCAGCCACCGAGGCCACCGCCCTGGCGCCCGTCTTCGTGGTCGACGCCCCTGCGGTCGCGACCTTCGTGACCGCGCTCGCGAAGAAGGTCGATCACCCGGCGGTGAACTCGAAGCGCATCGTCTCGCACAGCTCCTTCAGGATCAGCGCATCGTCCGAGGGCGCGAAGACCGGCCAGGCGGCAGGTGCCGCAGCGATCACCGCCGCGCTGGCCACGGAGGCCACCGGGTCCGGGGCCACCACGGTGACGGTCCCGGTCGCGGTCCTGAAGCCGAAGGTCACCCGCACCAACATCGGCAAGACCATCGTGGTCGTGCTCGGTCACTTCCGGGTCCGCCTGTACAACGGGCCCAAGCTCGAGAAGTCCTACAGCTGTGCGATCGGCATGCGCGCCTATCCGACGCCGCGCGGCGTGTTCAAGGTCATCTCCAAGTCGGCAGCGCCCACGTGGCGCAATCCGTACAGCGCGTGGTCGAGGAGCATGCCGTCCCACATCGATCCCGGCTACTACAACCCGCTCGGGCTGCGCGCGCTCTACCTGAACGCGCCGGGCATCCGCATCCACGGCACGTCGAAGACCTACTCGATGGGTCACGCGGCGAGCCACGGCTGCATCCGTCTCACGAACCACAACGTCGTGGACCTCTACCCGCGCGTGAAGGTCGGCACCCCCGTCTACATCATCAAGTAGCGGGGATCGGCGGGGCCGTTACCGCCCTTCGGGCGTCCTGAGCACCAGCAGACAGCGCTCCGAGCCGGGCATCCCCAGCCGGTCGAGGAACTCGAGGTTGAGCCCCGCGCCTTCGAAGGTGCCTTCGTCGACCGCCGCCGAGATCGAGCACATGACGTCGATCTCCTCGGGGTCCAGGCCGGCTTCCTTCCAGGCGTCCACCAGCGGACACGAGGTCATGCTGAGGACGATGTGGTCCTCGCCCTCCTCCTCGACGCCGGGGTTGAACAGCTCGCCGGCGCACGGCGACCCGTCGCAGAAGATCGCTCCCACCTCGGCCAGGTCGCCGGCGTGCGCGGCAGCGCGGTACTTGCGCCCGACCTCGACGCCGCGCCGGTAGATGGCGCGCTTCATGAGCTCCTTGGCGCGCTCGGGTCCCAGCTCGTCGGCGAGCTCCTCGTACAGGTAGGCGTACATGAAGCCGCGGGTCTCGAAAGCCGCGCGCGTCTCGGCGCGCGACTGTTCCAGTTCGTCCTCGTAGGTTTCGCTCATGCGGGGGTCTCCTCGTGTCGTGCGCCGTCGGGAGGTACTCCCGCGGTCGAGAGCGATGATACCCGTCGGCGCCCGTGCGACCGTGTCGGTCCGGTAACGCCTCTCGCCTGTCGACGGTCTCCGGCGTTACAATCGCTAGGTACCTAACCTTATGCATCCGGAGGTCTTCATGAGCGCCGCCGCCGCGCATCCCGAGTACCTCTCGTACCGCGCCAAGCGTCTGTACCTGCTGATCTGCCAGCGTGTCGAAGACGCGCTCAAGCCGTACGGCCTCGGCCGCAGCCAGTGGCAGGTCATCGCCCGACTCGCCCGGTCCGGCACGCTGGCTCAGCGGGAGCTGCAGCAGGCGATGCAGATCGAATCGGCGACGCTTACCTGCGTCGTCGACACGCTCGCAGCGAAGGGCTGGCTCGAGCGCACGGAGAGCACCACGGACCGTCGTGTGAAGATGCTGCGCCTGACGCCGGCCGGGCGCGAGCGGATGGGTGGCATCCCGGATCCGTACGAGGCCGTGGAACGTCGCATGCTCGGCACGATCGGCGACGAAGACCGCGCGCAGGCGCAACGTGTCATGGAAGCCATGATCCTCAATCTGGAAGACCGGAGCTGATCCCCATCGTTTCATCTGTGAAGAAGAAGAAGCACACGGTCCGCCATCGCGCGGCCGTGTCGCTGAGAGTGCAGGGTCGCCGGACCTTCTCGTCGCTGAAGGTCCGCAACTACCGTCTGTACTTCATAGGCCAGTCCATCTCGTTGTGCGGTTCGTGGATGCAGGCCATCGGACAGTCGCTGCTGGTGCTTCGGCTCACGGGGTCCGGGGTCGCGCTCGGGCTGGTGACCGCGTTGCAGTTCACACCCATCCTGCTGCTCGCCCCGTACGGGGGAGTGCTCGCCGACCGCTTCTCGAAACGCCGGATCCTGCTGATCACGCAGTCGATCGCCGGGGTGCTCGCGCTCGTATTGGGGGCTCTGGTCCTCACGGGGACCGTGCGGTTGTGGATGGTCTACGTGCTCGCGCTGGGGCTTGGCCTCGTCAACGCGGTCGACAACCCGACGCGGCAGACGTTCGTTCACGAGCTCGTCGGACGTGCACGGCTGGGCAACGCGGTGACGCTCAACTCGATCATCGTCAACCTGAGCCGCGTCGTGGGCCCGGCGATCGCGGGCGTGCTCGTAGCGCAGGTCGGCCTCGCCGCATGCTTCCTCATCAACGGTGTCTCGTTCGGAGCCGTTCTGGCCTGCTTGGGCATGATGCGCGTGGCCGAACTCACCCGGGCCGTACCGGTCAAGCCGGCCAAGGGCCAGTTGCGCGCGGGCTTCGCCTACGCGTGGGACACGCCTGTGGTGCGCGACGTGCTGATCATGATGGCGCTGGTGGGCACGCTCACCTACGAGTTCTCGGTCACGTTGCCGCTGCTCGCTCACGTCACCTTCGCCGGATCGCCCTCCGCGGTCGCGACCGCGGTGGCGCTTCTCATGTCCGCCATGGGAGCGGGCGCTGTGGTCGGCGGATTGGTGATAGCGGGCCGCCGTACCGCCACGATGGGGGCACTGGCCACGGGAGCGTTCGGCTTCGGCGCGGCGATGGCGCTCGTCGCCGTCTCACCGACCCTGGCTTGGGCGAGCGTGGCCATGGCGGTCGTCGGCTTCTTCTCGGTATCCTTCACGTCGCTCACCAATACGATCCTCCAGGTCGTCACATCGGCAAGCATGCGCGGGCGGGTCATGGCGCTGTGGGCGATGGCGTTCATGGGGATGGGCGTGATCGGGGCGCCGATCATTGGCTGGATCGGCCAGTACGCAGGTCCGAGGTGGAGCCTTGTGGTCGGTGCCGTCGCGTCGATCGCGGCCGGTGCGGTGGCCCTGGCCTCCGCCCGGGCGCACGGACAAGAGGTCATGGGCACGACGCTCGCTCTACCGGTGATCCGGCACGAGAAGACAGCCTGACGAAGCCGGCGCGCGGCGCCGCAGGCATACGACAATGATGGAGGACGCATGCTCTACCGCACGCTCGGCTCGACCGGCGTGAAGGTCTCCGCACTCGGATTCGGCTGCATGCGGTTGCCGGTGATCGGCGGCAAGGCGCAGGACATCGACTATACGGCCGCCACGGAGATGCTCCATCACGCGATCTCCGGCGGGGTGAACTACGTCGACACGGCGTACTTCTACCACGCCGAGCAGTTCGGTCAGCCCGGTCAGAGCGAGCCCTTCGTGGGCCAGGCGCTGTCGGGCGGGTGGCGCGACAAGGTCAATCTCGCCACCAAGCTGCCGCAGCAACTCCTCAAGACCCGCGACCAGATGGACGCCTTCCTCGAGATGCAACTGGAGCGGCTGCAGACCGACCACGTCGACTTCTACCTCGTGCACGGGATCACCGGCGAGTCGTGGGACCGCGTGCGCGATCTGGGCGTCGTCGAGTTCCTCGACAAGGCGCGTGCCGACGGCCGGATCCGCTTCCCGGCCTTCTCCTACCACGGGCAGGCGGCCGACTTCGCTCGTGTCGTCGACGCGTACGACTGGGCGTTCGCTCAGATCCAGTACAACTACATGGACGCCGACTACCAGGCGGGCGCGGCGGGACTGCGCTACGCGGCCGACAAGGGGATCGGCGTCGTCGTCATGGAGCCGCTCAAGGGCGGCAAACTCGCGGGTAACCTGCCGCCGGAGGTCCGGACCATCTTCGAGACCGCGGACCCCGAGCGCAGCGCGGCCGAATGGGCGCTCCGCTACGTGTGGAACGAGCCCGGCGTGAGCCTGGCGCTGTCCGGCATGAACACGATGGAGCAGGTCGTAGAGAACCTCGACATCGCTTCGCGCGGCGAGGCCGGATCGCTGTCCGCCGTTGAGCTGGCGCTCTACGACCGCGCCAGGACGGCGATGGCCGCACGGATCAAGGCCGACTGCACCGCGTGCAGCTACTGTCAGCCGTGTCCTGCCGGTGTCGAGATCCCGCGCGTGCTCGCCTCGCTCAACGCCGCCGCGGTGTGGGACGACGCGAACCAGTGGCTGGCCGGGTACACGCAGGTGCAGGGCGGCGCATCGCTGTGCACCGAGTGCGGTCAGTGCGAGGACATCTGTCCGCAGGGCCTGCCGATCCGCGACCTGATGAAGGACGCCGCCGCGCTGTTCGGCAGGTGACGCTCCATGGCAGGACCAGGGACATCGTTCCCTCGCGGAGTGCTCGCGCGACGGTGTATCGTTCGCGTACGCACGCGACACGTTCACGATGGGGACCCGGTCCCGCCGGCGAGGGAAGGGACGCTCGATGCCAGCAGATACCCGTATCGGCACGAAGGTCACCACGGTGCGCGAGTCGCTGGGGCTCTCGAGCGAGGAGCTGGCCGAGCGCAGCGGTTGCGACGTGGCGGTCATCCGCCGCATCGAAGTCGGCGAGATCGCGCCGTCGCTCGCACCGCTGATCAAGATCTCGCGCGCGCTGGGTGTGCGCCTCGGCACGCTGCTCGACGACGACGTGAACGTCGGCCCCGTCGTCACCCGCGCCAACGAGGCGACGGAGGTCGCGCGCCTCAAGTCGCTCGAGACCGGCGCCGCCGGCGGCACGCTCGACTTCTTCTCGCTCGCCGCCGGAAAGACCGCGCGCCACATGGAGCCGTTCCTCATCGACGTCAAGCCCGCGGAAGGCCACGCACTCTCGAGCCACGAGGGCGAGGAGTTCCTCTTCGTGCTCGCAGGGGAGCTCGACGTAGAGTACGGCAAGGACACGTTCGTCCTCGGCGCCGGCGACAGCATCTACTACGACTCGATCGTCCCGCACCAGGTCCGCTCCGCGGGCGAAACCCCCGCGCGGATCCTCGCCGTCGTCTACGCACCGGCGTAGGGGCGGGACATGGTACTGCACACCGAGCTCACGATCGGCCGGTACTTCGAGAAGCAGGTAGCGGCCGATCCCGACCGCGACTTCGTCCTCTACCCCGACCGCGACCTGAAGTGGACCTACGCGCAGTTCGACGAGCGCGTCAGCCGGCTCTCCAAAGGGCTGCTCGCGATCGGCATCGGCAAGGGCGACCACGTGGGGATCTGGGCGCGCAACGTGCCCGACTGGCTCACGTTCATGTTCGCCACCGCCAAGATCGGCGCCGTTCTCGTGACCGTGAACCCCGTCTACAAGAGCCACGAGCTCGCCTACGTCATCAAGCAGTCCGACATGAAGGCGCTCGTCATCATCGACACCTTCCGCGACGTGGACTACGTCGAGATCATCCGCGGCCTGGTCCCCGAGGCCTCAACGCAGGAGCGCGGGCATCTCGACAGCCCCGAGTTCCCGATGCTCAAGTCGCTCATCTACATGGGCCCGGAGAAGCACCGCGGCTTCTACAACGTGCCCGAGCTGCTCGTGCTCGGGGAGCACATGCCGGACGCGCCGCTGCACGAGCTGACCGCTTCTCTGCACGCCGACGACGTCGTGAACATGCAGTACACGAGCGGCACCACCGGGTTCCCCAAGGGCGTCATGCTCACGAGCCGCAACATCCTCAACAACGGGTTCTTCATCGGGGAGCGCCAGGACCTCACGCCCGCCGATCGCGTCTGCCTGCCGGTCCCGCTGTTCCACTGCTTCGGCTGCGTGCTCGGCGTGCTCGCGACGCTCACGCACGGCGCGACGCTCGTGATGGTCGAGAGCTTCGACCCCGTCCTCGTCCTGGCGGCCGTGCAGAAGTCGAAGGCCACGGCGCTCTACGGCGTGCCGACGATGTTCATCGCCGAGCTGGCGAGTGCGATGTTCGACCTGTTCGACCTGACCTCGCTGCGCACGGGCATCATGGCCGGCTCGCCCTGCCCGGTCGAGACGATGCGGCAGGTCATCGACAGGATGCACGCCAGCGAGATGACGATCTGCTACGGGCTCACCGAGACCTCGCCGGTGTTCACCCAGACGACCACCGACGACACGCTCGAGCGCAAGTGCGAGACGGTCGGACGCAAGCACGACGCCGTCGAGGTCCGCGTCATCGACCCGGAAACGGGCGAGGATTGCGCCGTGAGCGTGCCCGGCGAGCTGTGCTGCCGCGGCTACAACATCATGAAGGGCTACTACAAGATGCCCGAGGCCACGGCCGCCGCCATCGACAAGGACGGTTGGCTGCACTCGGGAGACATCGGCACGGTAGACGCGGACGGCTACTACCGCATCACCGGCCGCATCAAGGACATGATCATCCGCGGCGGAGAGAACATCTACCCGCGCGAGATCGAGGAGTTCCTCTACACGATGCCCGGGGTCGAGGACGCGCAGGTCGTCGGGGTCCCGGACGCCCGGTACGGCGAGGTCGTCGGCGCGTTCGTCCGTCGCAAGGCGGGCAGCGACGTCACCGAGGGCGACGTCCAGGAGTACGCCCGGGCGCGGATGGCGCGCTACAAGGCCCCGAAGTACGTCTTCTTCGTTGACGAGTTCCCGATGACCGCCTCCGGCAAGATCCAGAAGTACAAGCTGCGCGACATGGCGGCCGAGGCACTCGGGCTCACCGAGGCGAAGGTGTTCGCGAGCGAGGCCGACGACCACGAGGGCGAGGCGACAGTGTGAGCAGCGCCAGGACGATGCACGAGATCCGCTGGCACGGGCGAGGCGGCCAGGGCGCCGTCACGAGCGCGAAGATCTTGGCCGACGCGGCGTTCCGCAGCGGCTTCGCGGGTGTGACCTCTCAGCCGTCGTTCGGCGCGGAACGGCGCGGTGCGCCGATCACCGCTTCCACCCGGCTGGCCGACGAGCCGATCCGCATCCTGTCGCAGGTGACGGCGCCCGACATCATCGTCGTGCTCGACGACTCGCTGCTTGCGGTGGCCAACGCCACCGCCGGGATGAAGCCGGGCGGGATGGTCGTCGTCAACACGACGAGGGGCGCCGCGGAACTCGGTCTGCGCGACGACCTCAAGGTCGTGACGAGTGACGTCACCGGTGCGGCCCAGGCGGTCGATCTCATCGTCGGCGGACAGCCGATGGTCTCGACCGCGATCCTCGGTGCCTTCGCCCGTGCGACCGGCCTCATCACGATGGAGAGCGTCGAGGCGGCCATCCGGCACGCCTTCAGCGGGTCCGCCGCAGACAAGAACGTCGACGCGGCCAAGATCGCCTTCGAATGCACGCGCGCATGAGCGCGCACGGGAGCGGGAGCCATATGAGCGAGATCTCGATGTCGCGGCCGGCGGTCGGCGAGGCGGGCCGCACGGGTGAGTGGCGCAACAGCCGCCCGGTCGTGGACCCGTCAAAGTGCCTCGCGGTGAGGCAGGGGAAGGTAACCTGCCAGATCTGCTGGGCCTACTGCCCCGACGGCTGCATCGCCCAAGGCGTGGGCCCGGTCATCGACCTCACCTACTGCAAGGGCTGCGGCATCTGCGCCGAGGAGTGTCCCGCCAAGGCCATCGAGATGCAGCCGGAAGCGACCCACGGCGTGTGCGCCATCGACGAGGACGAGGAGGTGGCGAGGTGAGCGAGCAGGTCTCGGTCATGACGGGCAACGAGGCCGCGGCGACCGCCGCGAAGCTCGCCCGCGTCCAGGTCATCGCCGCCTATCCCATCACGCCGCAGTCGCCGGTCGTCGAGCAGCTCGCCGCATGGGTCGAGTCGGGCGAGCTGCCGGCCGAGTTCGTCGCGGTCGAGTCCGAGCACTCCGCGATGACCGTCTGCATCGGGGCATCCACCGTCGGCGCCCGCACCTTCACCGCGACCAGCGCCAACGGGCTCGCCTACATGACCGAGCAGGTGTGGTGGGCGCCCGGCGCCCGGCTGCCGATCGTCATGTGCATCGCGAACCGCGCGATGGCGGCCCCGTGGAACGTGCTCAACGACCAGCAGGACTCCATGTCGGTGCGCGACGCCGGCTGGGTGCAGCTCTACTGCCGCACCAACCAGGAGATCCTCGATACCACCGTACAGGCCTACCGGATCGCCGAGCGCCTGCACCTGCCGGTCATGGTCTGCTACGACGGCTTCCTGCTGTCGCACACGATGATGCCGGTCGCGGTGCCGACGGCCGAGGAGATCGACTCTTTCCTGCCGCCGTTCACCGAGCCCTTCACGGTCGTGGACGTCGATGACCCGCGCAACATCGGCCCGGTCGTGATCGCGGACCCCCGCGCCGACGAGACGGGCGTCGTGCGCGGGGGCTACATGGAGATCCGCGCCATGCACCACCGGGCTCTGCTCGAGGCGCTCGACGTCATCGTGGAGACCGACGACGAGTACGCCGCCGCAGTGGGCCGCGCATGGGGTGGGCTGACGTGGGAATATCTGCTCGACGACGCCGAGGTCGTGCTCGTCGCGGCCGGTTCCCTCGGGACGCAGGCCACCGTGACGGTCGAGGCGCTGCGGGCCGAGGGCATCAAGGCCGGCGTCCTGGGCATCCGCGCCTACCGGCCGTTCCCGGTCGAGGCGCTGCGGGACAAGCTCGCAGGGCGGAAGCTCGCGCTGGTGTTCGACAAGGCCCTCTCGTACGGCTACGAGGGCCCGATCTGCTCCGACCTGCGCGGGTCGCTGCTCGGCGTCGAGGGCGCGCCTGCCGTGTTCGGCGCGGTCTGCGGGTTGGGCGGACGTGAGGTCACGCCGGACCACCTGGCCGACGCCACCCGGCGCGCGATCGCGGACCTGGAAGCGGGAGCGCGCACGCGCGAGACCGACTGGATCAACCTCCACTTGGACGGTGAGTAGCCCCATGGCGACGAAGATCCTCGATCTTCCGGATGTCTCCTACGTGCTGCCGGGCAACCGGTCGTGCGCGGGCTGCGGCATCGGCATCGCGCTGCGACAGATCACGGCCGCGCTCGAGGGCAAGATGGTGATGACCGTCCCCGCCAGCTGCCTCACGGTGCTCGGTGGTATGTACCCGGTCTCCTCGGTGAACGTGCCGTGGGTCAACGTGGCGTTCCCGTCCACGGCCGCGGCGGCCTCCGGGATCGCCGCCGGGCTGCGCGCCACTGGCCGCGCCGACGAGATGACCGTGCTCGCGATGGCGGGCGACGGCGGCACGGGCGACATCGGCATCCAAGCGCTCTCCGGGGCCGCCGAGCGCAACGAGGACTTCCTCTACCTGTGCTACGACAACGAGGCCTACATGAACACCGGCACGCAGCGCTCGGGGTTGACGCCCGCGGGTGCGCGCACCACGACGACATGGGCCGGCAAGCGCGAGAATCCCAAGGATCTCCCGCGCATCATGGAGGCCCACGGCATCCCATACGTGGCCTCGACGTCCGCGGCGTTCCCGACCGACGTCTACGACAAGGTCGCGAAGGCGCGCGGCATCAAGGGCCTGCGCTACATCCACATGAACACTCCCTGCCCGAGCGGCTGGGGCTTCGACCCGAAGGACACCGTCCGCCTTGGCAAGCTCGCGGTCGACGCCGGACTCGTCGTGCTCTACGAGGTGGAGGACGGCGTCTTCCGCCTCACCGGGCGCAGCGCTTCGCTGGCGAAGACGGGGAAGCCGCGCGTTCCCGTCGCCGACTACCTCGCGACCCAGACCCGCTTCCGGGGCATGAAGCCGGAGGCGATCGCCGAGGTCCAGGCGTGGGTCGACGGGCGCTGGGACGGCTACGTCGCGCGCGACGCGGGGGAGCGCGGGTAGGACGCGAACCCTGCAGCGCCGGACCTCTGACCCGTCCGCTCCGCCGTCCACCTCACCTCGGGTAGGATTGGGCAACGACTCGTTGCGGGCGGAGGCGCGGTGTACGAGACCGACTACATCCTGCGCATCATCCAACAGATGGGCGCGATCCTGCGCCGGATGATGGAACAGATGCGCGACGAGGAGCCCGGCGAGGTCTACGAGACCTCGCGCGAGGCGCTCCAGTTGCTGCTCGGCCTCCCGCCCACGCTAGCCGACTCCGTGACCGCCGAGGGCCTGGTCGCGCTTCTCTCGCCGGGCGGAATCTTCGATCCCGAGCGTGGGAGGCTGGCGGCCGAGGTCTTCGTGCGCCGGGTGCAGGCCGGCGTGCTGGCGGGACTTCCCGAGAGCGCGGCCGCGGATCGCGTCAAGGCGCAGCGGCTGATCGAGCTCACGCTCGTGCACGGCCGCGAGGACGACGTCGCCGAGGCGCGCGCCCTGGCGGTCGAGTTGGGAGCGCTGTGAAGGCCGCGCGCCCACACCGGAAGATCGCCGGACTCGTCGTCGCCCGAGGGCTTGCGGCCTTCTTCGGCGCGTTCTCGCTGCTCAACGGCATCGCCCGGATACTCTCGGCCGCGCCCGGCCAGGACGTGTGGTGGATCGACCTGTCGCTGGTGCCCGGCTGGGCCGCGGCGGCGTTCAGTCTATGCGCGGCTGTCCTGTTGCTGTGGTGGGCATGGGCGCCGATCGCGGGGACCGCGCGGCGTTCGGCCACGGTCGGCGCCGCGGCCGCGCTTGCGCTCGCCGCCTGTGCGAACGCTGTCGGCTTCTACCAGGCGTGGCGCGCAGGTTCGATCGCACCCGCGCTGCCGCTCCCGGTCTCACTGCTGATCGCGGCCGGCTTCGCCTGGATCGCGCGCGAGGCGCTGCGTGCGCATGCGAAGACCGTCGTTCGCGCCTCTGCGCCGTGGGCGATCGCTGTCGCGGTCGCGATGCTGGCCGTGTTCCCGCTCGCTCAGATGGCGTTCTTCGGCGGCACAGACTACCGGCGTCACGCCGATGTCGCCGTCGTCTTCGGCGCTCGTGCCTACGCGAACGGCGTGCTGTCCACCTCGCTCGAGGACCGCGTCCGGACCGCGGCCGATCTCTACCGCGCCGGGCTGGTGCCTCGCCTCATCATGTCGGGAGGCGTCGACACCTCGGCGATGGACGAGACGATCGCCATGCGCGACCGGGCCATCGCGCTCGGCGTGCCGGCCTCGGCCATCTCGCTGGACAACGGCGGGGAGAACACCGACGCGTCGGTCGCAGGTACCGTGCCGATGTTCGAGCGGGACGGCTCCAAGATCGTGCTCGCGGTGAGCCAGTTCTACCACCTCCCTCGCATCAAGCTCGCCTACCGGGCGGCCGGGTGGGACGTGCAGACGGTCCCCGCCACCGTCAGCCGCTACATCGATCAGACGCCGCTGTCCGTGGCGCGCGAGGTGCCCGCGTTCTGGGTGTACTGGGCGACGTCGCTGATCGGGTCGAAGACCCATGGCGGCTGACAGCGCCAAACGCCGACCGCTTGACGGGCTGACCTCGGCCGAGGTCGCCGATCGCGTGGCGCGCGGGCTGACGAACGCGGAAGGCGCACCTTCCAGCCGCAGCGTCGCGCAGATCCTGCGCTCCAACATCCTCACGTTCTTCAATGCCGTCCTCGCCGTGATGGTGGTGGCGATCCTGGTGTTCGGGCAGATCCGCGACGCGCTCTTCGGCATCGTGCTCGTGCTGAACATGACGATCGGCGTCGTGCAGGAGCTGCGCGCGAAGCGCGTGCTCGACCGGCTGTCGCTCCTCGCTGCTCCCAAGGCGCGGGTGGTCCGCGACGGCGCCGTCGCGGAGGTGCCGGTCGCCGGGGTGGTGCTCGACGACGTGGTGGCGCTGCGCAGCGGCGATCAGATCGTCGCTGACGGAGAGGTGCTCGCCGCCGACGGCCTGGAGATCGACGAATCGTTGCTCACCGGCGAGTCGCGCCCGGTGGTCAAGGCGGCAGGCGACCCGGTGATGTCGGGCTCGTTCTGCGTGGCGGGAACCGGCCGGATGCGCACCACCGCGGTGGGAGCCGGATCGTACGCGCATCGCCTGGCCGCAGAAGCGAAGCGCTTCCGCCGGATTCCCTCGGAACTTCGGCGGGCCACAGACCGCATCCTGCAGGCTACGACGATCCTCATGGTTCCGGTGTCGGTGCTGCTCATCGCGACGCGGTGGCCGATGTCGCACGACCTTGGCGTGCTCGTGCCCGAGACGGTCGGCGCGCTGGTCGGCATGATCCCGCAGGGGCTGGTGCTGCTGACCTCGATCGCGTTCGCTGTCAGCGCGACGAAGCTGGCCCGCCGGCAGGCGCTGATGGAGGAGATGTCGGCCGTCGAGGTGCTGGCGCGCGTCGACGTCGTATGTCTGGACAAGACCGGCACGCTGACCGAGCCGGAGCTCGAGGTGCAGCGTCTCGAGATGCTGCCGGGCTGCGACGAGGGCGTCGCTCGCGCTGCGCTCGGGTCGTTCGGCTGCATGGACCCGCTCGACGCCCGCAACGCCACGGCGCGCGCTCTCGTGGACGCCTACGGGGAGAGCGGTTGGGCGTGCGTGTCGGCTGTCCCGTTCTCCTCGGGGCGCAAGTGGAGCGCCGTCGACTTCGGGGATCGGGGCGCATGGGTGCTCGGCGCGCCGGACGTCCTGCTGCCCGCCGGAGACCCCGTGCGCGTGCGCGCGGACGAGCTCGCACAGGCGGGCGCGCGGGTGGTGCTGATCGCGCGAGCCGCGGCGATGCCCGCTGCCGACCGGGAACCGGGAGGGCTCGAGCCCTGTGCGCTCGTCCTCATCGAGGAGCGCATCCGTCCCGACGCGGCGACGACGCTGACCTACTTCCGCGAACAGGGCGTCACCCTGAAGGTCATCTCGGGCGACTCGCCGTCCACCGTGGCCTCGATCGCTCAGCGGGCGGGGCTCGAGGTGCTGGGAGATCCCGTCGATGCGGCACTGCTGCCGACGCAGCCCGAGGAGCTCGCGGACTTCATGGAGTCCCACACGGTCTTCGGCCGGGTGAAGCCGGAGCAGAAGCGCGATATGGTCGCGGCCCTGCAGTCGCGCGGACACGTCGTCGCGATGACGGGCGACGGCGTGAACGACGTGCTCGCGCTCAAGACGGCAGACATGGGCATCGCCATGGGCACGGGGGCGCCGGCGGCGCGCGCGGTCGCGGAGCTCGTGCTGCTCGACGGGCGTTTCGCCACGCTGCCTGAGGTGGTCGCCGAGGGGCGCAGGGTGATGGCCAACGTCGAGCGGGTCGCGAGCCTGTTCGTCACGAAGACGGTCTACGCCGCGCTGCTCGCGCTCGGCGCGGGGCTGTTCGCTGCGAACTACCCGCTGCTGCCGCGGCACTTCACGCTGATCGACGCGCTTACGATCGGGATCCCGGGGTTCTTCCTGGCGCTGGCGCCCGCCGCGCCCCGCTACCGCCCGGGGTTGCTCCCACGCGTGCTGCGCTTCACGTTCGTGTGCGGCACGGTGATGACGGCGGCTACTGCGACGTCGTACGCGTGGGCGCTCAGGGTGGCGGATGCCGGTCGAGCCGCCGATCTGGGGGAGGCGCGTACCGTCGCGGTGCTCACGATCACCTTCGTCGGCATCTGGGTGCTGACCGAGTTGTCGCGCCCGCTGACGCGCGGACGGGTCGTGCTGGTGCTCGCGATGGTCGCGGGGATCGCCGTCGTGATACTCACACCGTTCGTGCGCTCGTTCTTCGCCCTGCCGGTGTCGCCGGCGGGCGCGACGCTCGTCGTGGGTGCGGTGACGGCCGCCTCCGTGGTCTTGATCGAGATCGGGCTGCGGCTGGTCGGTTGGCGCCCGCGGGCCCCTGATGCGCCCGCCTGATCGTGCGCCGTGCGCTTGACCCTGCCCGCCACACGCGGCTACCATAGCGTGCACCTCACGGCCAGGTAGCTCAGTTGGTAGAGCAGGGGACTGAAAATTCCCGTGTCGGCGGTTCAAGTCCGTCTCTGGCCACCACGAATCTGTCGAGAAGCCGCTCCATTCGGGGCGGCTTCTCTGCGTCACGGGGACAGTCCATGACCGTCCGTGCCGGCAGCTGTACCGCACGGCGAAACCGGATACCGCGAGGCTCCGGTTCTGCCGATACCGTCAGCGCAGGGACGTCGGAGTTCGCCGGGTTCACCGCAGCCACGGGTTCCGGGCGTCAAGTACACGACATCCTGTCCTGGAGCATCGGCGGTAGCCTCGGCGCCACGGCGCGCGTACTCACGCCGGTCGCGCCTGCGACCATGACGCACGGCAAGTACTACACCATCTACGGCTACGTGGAGCCTGAGCACACGACCGGAACGAATCTGGTCACTCTGAGGTTCTACCGCCGGAACTCGCACGGCACCTACGTGTACCACCACTCCGTCAACGCGAAGCGCTACGCCTTCACGACCGCCAGGACGAAGTTCAGCGTGAAGACCTCGCTGCCACACACCGGCAAGTGGCGCGTTCGCGCGATGCACTCCTGCAGCCTGCACGCAGTGAGCTACAGCGGATACGACTACATCACCGTGAAGTAGTCCCGCTCGCCCGACAGCGGCGGTGCGGCAAAGGCGGCACGAAGCAACGATCAGGCGGGCGTCTGCGGGCGCCCGGTTCCGGGCGACTGCTATGGTAGGGTGCCGAACATACCCCATGGCGCCCGGTTCGGCAGGGCGCCGAAGGACAGAGGCGATCCCCCTGGAGACACCCACGGACCCTGTTCCGGCCTTCCGCCTGCGCGCCGTCGCCGCTGCGCTCACGCTCGCGTTCTGTGCGCTCATGGCGTCCGTCGCGCCTGCGTTCGCGGCGACCTACGACCCGCTCGATGTCATCCCTTACGATACCTTCCACGCATCGTCCTCCATGACGGAGGCCCAGATCCAGGCCTTCCTCACGGCGCGCACCGGTCCCCTGAAGTCGGTGGTGACCACCGACTACGCCGGCGTTCCGAACAAGACGGCGGCCCGGATCATCTGGGAAGCCGCTCGAGCCCAGAACCTGAATCCCAAGGTTATCCTCGTAACGCTGCAAAAGGAGCAGAGTCTGCTGACGGTCAGCAACTCAAGCAACGCGGCGCGACTGGTGAAGGCGATGGGATGCGGGGTCTATGGCGCCATCGATCCGAAGACCGGGCTTACAACGAACCGATACCCGGGTTTCGGTAGCCAGGTCTGGAACGCCGCGCGCCTGCTATCCCACTACGAGGACAGCTACGCGTGGGTGCTTGGCAAGACGAAGACCGTGACCGTGAGCGCCACGGGCGTGAGCAAGATCATCGTTCCGAAGAACGCCTCGACCTTCGCGCTCTACACCTACACGCCGTACTACCCGCAGCGCCTTGTCTGGGACCTCTACGTCCAGTACTTCGGCGATCCGCACGCTCCCCTGGTCGCGACGACGCTCACGATGTCCATCAGCAAGGGTAGCGCCGGGCTCGGCGAGGGCTACGTCCTGTCCGGTGCGATCAGCCCGGCCTTCGCCGGCGCGCCGGTCGTCATCTCCTACAGGCGCCCGAGCGAGACGACGTGGAGGTCCTGGACGACCGTGAAGACGACCGCCGATGGGAAGTTCTCCGTCGGCACCAGTGGCTACCGCCTCGGCACGTACCAGTACCGAGCGACGTTCCCCGGTGACGCTGCACATGCGGTCGCTCGATACGTCTACGCCGCGATCACGATGACGGCCCCGCCGGTGGTCAAGGCCCCGACGACGCTTGCCATGGCCATCAGCAAGAACCACGCGGGCCTCAGCGAGGGGTACGTCTTGTCCGGCGCGATCTCCCCGGCCTTCGCCGGCGCCCCGGTCGTCATCTCCTACAGGCGCCCGGGCGAGACGACGTGGAGGTCGTGGACGACCCTGACGACGAGTGCCGCGGGCGCGTTCTCGGTGGGCACCCGCGGCTACCGCCTCGGCACGTACATGTACCGCGCGACGTTCCCGGGCGACGCTGCACACTGTGTCGCCCGCTACGTCTACGACACGATCCACATCGTGCGGTAGCCGCAGCGGACGGGCGAGCCGGCGGACGGGCGGCTCGAACCGTGCCGCGGCCCGATGAGCGTCTCGTTCGCGCTCGGAAGTCTCGGGGCGGGTACAACTACCGTACGGCTCGGTTCGCGGACGGGACGCCGCGGACGGGCGATACGGAGACCGGAGGGCGGGGCGCTTGGATTCGGAGGCGGGTGGCACCGGACGACACTCGCGCACGCGCGTGGGCGGTCCCGCACGGTCGGCCGTGCGCATCGTGTTCGTCTACGCGGTCGTCGCGGGTCTGTGGATCCTGGCCTCGGACACGCTCTCGAGGGCCATGACCATCGATTCGAACCAGTTGACGGCCGTGGCGATCGCCAAGGGCGTTCTCTTCGTCGTGGTGACGTCGGTCCTGCTGTTCGTCCAGATCCGGGGAGACTTCGCCCGTCTCCAGACATCCGGCGACCAGTTGCGCGAGAGCGAACAACGCTTCCGCCGGGTCATCGACGTCTCTCCCGTCCCGATGACCATGAGCGCAGCGAACGGGACCGTCACCTTGGCGAACGAGGCGTTCGTCAAGGTGTTCGGCTACACGCAGCAGGACATCCCCACGATCTCCGACTGGTGGCCCAAGGCCTACCCGGACCCCGAGTACCGGGACCGGATCGCCGACGCGTGGCGAACCGAACTGGAGCGGAGCGCGAAGGCCGGAGACGCCTTCACTCCGATGGAGGCACGCATCCGCTGCAAGGACGGAGCGGAGCGGATCGTGCTCCTCAGCTCGGCGTGGCTCGCCGCAGACTCCTCAGAACAGGTGGTCGTCTTCTGGGACATCACGGAGCGCGAGTTGGCCGAACGGGCGGTCCTGTTGAGCAACCAGCGCCTCGAGCAGGTCCTGAAGAGTGTCACCGCGCTGATCGGGAAGATCGTCGAAGCGCGCGATCCCTACACCCAGGGTCATGAGGAGGGGGTCGCGCGGATCGGCCGGATGATCGCCGAGGAGATGGGCCTGTCGGCAGCCGAGGTGGAGGGCATCGAGGTCGCGGGGCTGGTGCACGACGTCGGCAAGCTCGGGGTCCCCGCCGAGATACTGACCAAGCCCGGTCTTCTCGCAGACGTCGAGTTCGACCTCATCAGGGAGCACTCGCAGCGGGGATACGACATCCTCAAGGACATCGACTTCGACTGGCCCGTCGCCGACATGGTCCTGCAGCATCACGAGCGGATGGACGGCTCGGGCTACCCGGGCGGCCTTGCCGGCGACGGCATCTCGATGGCAGGTCGCGTCCTGATGGTGGCGGACGTCATCGAGGCGATGGCCGCGCACCGGCCGTATCGCGCGGCCCTCGGCCTCGACGCCGCGATGGCCGAGATCACGGGACACCCGGAGAAGTACGATCCGCAGGTCATCTCGGCCTGCGTGCGACTTCACGAAGCGGGTCGGATCGAGCTGTAGACACGTTCCACGGGTTCAGCCGAGTGCTGTCAGCGCCATCTGCGCGAGCCACAGCACGCCCATGCCGACCCCGAGTGTCGCCAAGACGTTCTTGGTCCGCACGGCCACGATCAGCGCAGCCACCGCCGCGATGGTCCGGGCCGGCGCGAAGGAGTACGCAATCCCCCGATGCAGGTAGAGCGCCCCGGGAACGACCAGCGCGGTGAGCGCGGCGACGGGCACGTGCTTGAGCAAGCGCACGAGCCAAGGGGGGTGCGGCACGCGGCCGTGAAGGATGATCGGCCAGCTGCGCATGGACCACGTACCGATCCCGAGCGCCACGATGAGCAACCAGAACTGAGCCGTCGGTGTCATGACGCCTCATCCGGCTTCGGCCGGTCGCTCCACGCCCCGTACGCCATCCCCACGAGGATCGCGCGATCAATCCGCTCTGCAGCGGCATGAGAGGTACGAAGATCGCCGCCGCGACACCGGTGACGACCGCCACGCCGATGGCGGTGCCGTCTTTGAGCGACGGTGCGAGCATGGCGAGGAAGACGAGCGGCACCGCGAACTCGAGCCCCCACGACGTGGGGATGAACGGGCCGAGCAGCGCCCCGGCGACGCTCGAGATCTGCCACACGATCCACAGCGACGCGCCGCCGCCGAAGTAGTACCAGACGATGTCGACGTCGTCGCGGAAACGGCCGTCCGTCATGGTCGAGGCGTAGTTCTGGTCCACGAGCATGTAGCCGAGGATGGGCCGCAGCCAGCCGGGGGCGTCCGAGAGGAGCGGTGCGATCGACACGCCGTAGATGAACATCCGCGCGTTGATGACGAGCGCGGTGCCCAGCGCCACCCACAGCGGCGCCCCGCCGCCCAGCAGCGTGGTCGCGGCGATCTGCGACGCACCGGCGAAGACGACGACCGACATCCCGATCGACTCGACGACGCCGAAGCCCGCCTGCCTCACCGCGGCGCCCGCGACCATGCCGAAGGGGACAACGCCGACCAGGATCGGCAGCACTCCCAGGATCCCCGTCAGGAGGCTGTGGCGCGTGCGAGGTGCGCGACCGCTCTTCTGCACTCGGCCCCCTCCCGCCGGAATCGCGTTTCCGGAGCGAATGGCGATCCGTGTGCGGTATACTAACACGCATAGTGCACTATAGTGCACGTCATACGAGAGGCGCACGTGGACACCCTGAACCAGATCATCAGCGGCAACCTGAAGCGCGTGCGCGCCGAGCACGGGCTGAGCCTGGACGCGGTCGCCAAGTTGTCCGGGGTGAGCAAGAGCATGCTCGGACAGATCGAGCGCGGCGAGGTCAATCCGACGATGTCGACGCTGTGGCGCATCACCAACGGCCTGAAGGTCTCGTTCTCCTCCCTGGTCACGCGCCCGCAGGACGACTCGGAGGTCATCACCCGCGCGGACCTCGATCCGCTGGTCGAAGACAGCGGCAAGATCCGCAACTACCCGGTGTTCACCTTCGATGCGGAGCGGGGCTTCGAGATGTACGCGGTCGAGATCGATCCCGGGGGCTATCTCCAGGCGGACGGGCACATCGCGGGCAGCCAGGAGTTCATCACCCTCCATTCGGGGCGGCTCGCGATCCGGGTCGCCGACGAGGAGCACCTGCTCGGGTGTGGGGACTCGATCCGCTTTCGGGCCGACGTCGCGCACTCCTATCACAATCCCGGCGCGGAGACCGCCAGCCTCAGCATGGTGATCCACTACCCGAGGTTCGGATGACCGCGACTGACGATCCGAACGCGGGACACGAGCAGCGACTGGCGGACGCTCCTGCACTGCCGGTCGTCGTGGCTCTCGCCCTGATGGTCGTGTGGGGCGGTACGCCGCTCTTCTCGAAACTCGCGGCGAGCCAGATCGATCCGCTGCTCGTCGGCATCCTGCGTACCGTGCTCGCCGGCTGTCTCGCGCTTCCCCTCGCGCTGGCCACGCGTCAGCCGCTTCCTGCGGACACGCGCGGCAAGCAGTTGCTCGCGTTCTCGGGATTCGCCGCGTTCGTCGCCTTCCCGCTCATGTACACGGTCGGCCAGCACACCACGTCGGCGCTGCACGGCGCGCTGATCCTGGCCACTCTGCCGGTGTTCACGAGCCTGTTCGGCACACTGATCGAGCGACGCCGCATCTCCAGGACGTGGATGGCGGGATGCACGATCGCGCTGGCGAGCGAGGCGGTCGTGATCGTCTGGCGGACGAGCGGCGCCACCGGCGGGTCGAGCCTCACGGGCGACCTCATCGTGTTGGCGTCGTCCGCCGTGTGCGCGCTGGGTTACGTGGCGGGAGCGCGGCTGTCCCAACGGGGGTACGCATCGGTGCCGACCACGCTGTGGGGAGTGTCGCTCTCGGCGGTCGTCGTGCTGCCTCTGATGGCCTGGTCGCTCGTTCGTACCGGCGTGCCCCACGCGGGGGCGACCGCATGGGGGTCGCTGCTGGTACTCGCCTTCCTGACGTCGGTGCTCGGCTACATCGCGTGGTACTGGGCGCTGGGGAAGGGCGGGATCAGCCGCATCGCATCGATCCAGTTCACCCAGCCGCTGTTCGGTATCGCTCTCGCGGCGGTCGTGCTCGGCGAGCGACCAGCGCCCGTCACGGCGGTCGCCGCGGTGGGCATCCTGATCGGCGCCTGGCTCGTCCTGCGCGCGGGCGCGCGGTAGGACGCTCACGTCGGTCCGCGCCGGGCGCCTGAAGGGTTCTCCGAAGGGGCATGATGTCGGAGGGGGAGCCATCCGTGCCGTGCGGGGAGCATCCGGGGGGAGACGGGACCATGTCGGATCAGGCCGTGCCGGTCCCGGCGTGACCCGTCGCGCTGGCAGGTATGGGTCCTTCTCGTCGCGATCCCGCTCACCATCGCCGAGTTCTCGCGCCACCCCAGGCCGCTGCGGGTCTACGAGAGCACGGTCGTCGAGGGGACCGTCATGGTCGGTGCGGAGAAGACTCCGGTCCAGGCGCGCTAGGAACGGTCCCCGCTACTCGATCGCCTTGTGGGAACCGTCGCAGTAGGGCGGGTTGCCCGTGAGCCCGCAGTTGCAGATCGAGACCCTCTTCGCCTCGTCGATCTCGAAGTCCAGCGGGGTGATCCCGCTGCCCTCGTGCGACCCGTCGCAGAAGGGCGGGGTCTTCGTGTGCCCGCAGCGGCACCAACTGTAGGTGCCGGCCGCGAGTTCGGTGACCAGCGGGTGCGAATCCGCGGTGTCGTTGACGAACCTCATGTCAACGCCTCCTTGAGCCGTATCTCTCGTTGGTTGTAGGTACCCGAACAGACAGTCCCTGTCCGCGCTCGGGGGTATCATTCGTCCCGGGCCCGCACTCATGGGCCCTCATCACGCGCTCGCCTATGGGGAGGTCATCGATGCGCAACGCGTTCGCGATCGGGCTGGACGTCGGGGGCACGCGCATCGCCGCCGGACTCGTGGAGCGAAAGGGCCGGATCGTTCGCGAGACGAAGCTGCTCACCCCGAAGGCGGCGGGCCCGTTCGCGATAGTCGACGCGATTGTGGCCGCGGTCAACGAGATCACCAGTGGCGTTCACCCGTCCGAGATCGCGGGCATCGGGATCGGCCTTCCGGCCCAGATCGACTTCACCCGTCAATCCGTCGAGTACTGCGTCAACCTGCCGCTCGCGGGTATCGACATGCGTGGCCTTGTGATGTCCCGCCTCAAGTACTCCGTGACCATCGACAACGACGGCCACACGGCGGCGCTCGGCGAATCGCGCTACGGCGCGGCGAAGGGCCTCAGGGACTTCATCATGGTGACGCTGGGCACCGGCGTCGGCGGCGGTGTGTTCATCGACGGGAAGCTGCACCGCGGATCGCGCGGGTTCGGCGGCGAGCTCGGCCACATGGTGATCGCGGTCGACGGGCCGGCGTGCCCGTGCGGCGGCCGCGGACATCTCGAGTCGTTCGCGGCTCGGCCCGCTATCATCCAGGCTGCACGCGCCGCGGCCGAGACCTACCACGGGTCGAGCATCTCACGACTGGCCGGAGGCGATGCGGAGAAGATCACCGCGGAGCTCGTCATCAAGGCCGCGAACGACGACGACGAGGCGGCGGTCGAGGTGATGTCGCTCGTCGGCGACATGCTGGGCGAGGGGCTGGTCGGGCTCGTCAACGTGCTGAACCCGCAGGCCATCATCGTCGGGGGCGGCATCGGCGAGAGCTGCCCGCTCGTCAGCCGGCGCGCGGCCGCCCGCATCGCCGCCGAGGCGCTGGCCGGCCGGCGCGACATCCGTGTGCTGACCGCCGAACTGGGGAATGACGCAGGAGTGGCCGGTGCGGCCGCACTCGCGTTCGAGGACCACGACTCCCGGGAGGGAATCCACTGATGGCATCCGATGTCTACTTCGCGCCCGTGCGTTCGATCAAGAAGCGCTCGATGGTCGCTCGCGTGGGGACGCTTCTCGAGAAGGCCGGGGTCGCCAACGCCATCGCGGATGCCGATCTCGTGGCCGTGAAGCTGCACTTCGGCGAGAAGGGCAACACCGGTTTCGTGCATCCCGTCTTCGTGCGCGAGGTGGTGGCCCGCATCAAGCAGCACGGCGGCAAGCCGTTCCTCACCGATGCGAACACGCTGTACAGCGGCATGCGCTCCAACGCGGTGGACCACCTCCAGTGTGCGATACAGAACGGCTTCTCCTATGCGACGGTCGATGCGCCCATCGTGATCGCGGACGGCATCGACGGCCGCGAGGCGGTCGACGTCAGGATCGACGGCCAGTACTTCGAGACCGTCCGCATCGGCTCGGCCGCCGTGCACGCGGACGCCATGGTGGTCGTCACCCACGTGAAGGGCCACGAGGCGACCGGCTTCGGCGGCGCGCTGAAGAATGTCGGCATGGGCCTGGGGTGCCGCTCGGCCAAGCAGCGGATGCACGCCGATTTCAAGCCCGAGGTCGTCGCCGAGAAGTGCACCGCCTGCTCGCGATGCGTGCGTTGGTGCCCCGTCCAGGCGATCGTCATCGGCCCGGACCGCGTCGCGCAGATCGACTACGAGAAGTGCTACGGCTGCGGCGAGTGCGTCGCGGCCTGCCCCTACGCCGCGATCGGGGTCCAGTGGAAGACCGAGGCCCGTGCGCTGCAGGAGAAGATCGTCGAGCACGCGAAGGGCGCCCTGAGCGGCAAGGACGGCAAGGTCGTGTACCTGTCGTTCGTCACCGCCGTCTCGCCCGATTGTGACTGCTGGAGCTTCAGCGACGCGCCGATCGTCGGTGACATCGGCGTGCTCGCGTCCACCGACATCGTCGCCATCGACCGCGCCGCCTACGATCTCGTGACCCGGGCCGTCGGGCTCCCGGGCTCGCGCGGCGAGGGAATGGACGCCGGACAGGACAAGTTCACCGCGGTGACGGGCGTCGACGGCACGGTGGCGATCGGGTATGCGGAGAAGATGGGGCTCGGAACGACGGAGTACGAACTGATCGTCGTCGAGTAGAGGGTTCGGATACCGAGGGGGCACTGAGAATGGACTACGGAGCGATACTCAAGAAGAGTTGGAACCTCACATGGCGCTACAAGATCCTGTGGCTCTTCGGCTTCTTCGCCGGCGCCGGCAGCAGTGGCGGCTCGAGCTACTCGGGCAACTCGGGGGGCAGCGGCAGCGGCAACAGCGGGCTGCCGGGAGGCGTGACCACCTCGCAGGTCCAGTCCTTCATCCAGCACTACGCCGTGCTGCTGATCATCGTCGTTCTCTTCCTCGTCGTGCTCGGGCTGCTCATGTGGCTCATCTCGATCGCGGCCCGCGGCGGCCTGATCCACCTCGTCAACGAGGCGGAGGAGAAGCGCGAGGTCCGGGCAGGAGCGGGCTGGCACGCAGGCTTCTCCAAGTGGGGACGCATCTTCGGCGTCGAGTTCCTGGCGGGTCTGCCGGTGGCGGTCCTGGTCCTGGTGATGCTCGTCTTCGTGGCGGTGGCCGCGTTCGGCGCGGCCGCGGCCTCGCAGGGCTCCTCGAATGCCGTGACTGCGGCCGTCGTGAGCGCGGTGACCGGCGCTTGCTGCTTCCTCGTCGTGTTCGTGATCGCGGCGATCGTCCTCGGTGTCATCTTCGGGATCGTGAAGGAGCTGGCGCTGCGCTACGTCATGCTCGAGGACCGGCGTGTCATGGACGCGCTCAAGACCGCGTGGCGCGACCTGTGGGCGAAGCGCGGCGCGTTCGTCATGTTCCTGATCCAGATCGGCGTGAGCATCGCCTACGGGATCGTCACGGGCATCGTCGCTCTGGTCCTGGTCCTGCCTGCGGTACTCATGATCGTCTTCGGGAACTGGCTGGGTGGCTCGATGCTCGTGCTGCTGGCGATCCTCATCCTGATAGTGCCGACGGCCATCTACGCGACCTTCTACCACGCGGTGTGGACGGTCTTCTTCCGCGCCATGACGGGGGTCGAGCCACTGCCGAAGGCCGTTCAGGGCTATCCGACGGCCGCGCCCGCACAGTTCGCGCCTCCCGCACCGATGGCGCCTCCTGCGCCGCCCGCGCCGCCGGTCGCGCCCGCGCCGCCCGCCGCGCCCGCGCCGCCCGCCGCGCCCGCGCCGCCCGCCGCGCCCGCACCCGAGCCGCCTGTGGGGGACGATGCCTGACGGCCGCCTCGTCGTCTGCGCGACGCCGATCGGCAACCTCGGGGACGTGACCTTGCGCGTCCTCGAGACGCTGCGCATCGCCGACATGGTGGAGGCCGAGGACACCCGCGTGACGCGCAAGCTCTTCGCGCGCTATGAGATCACCACCTCGCTCGAGTCGTACCACGCCAAGAACCTCGAGCGACGCACGCCGGAGGTGGTGGCGCGCGTCTCCTCGGGACAGGTGGTCGCCCTCGTGAGCGACGCCGGGACTCCGGGCGTCTCGGACCCGGGTGCGCATCTGGTCGATGCGTGTCTCGAGGCGGGCCTGCAGGTCGAGGTACTTCCCGGCGCGAGCGCGATCCTCGCGGCGCTGGTAGCGAGCGGGCTCCCGACGCACGCCTTCTACTTCGGCGGGTTCCTTCCGCGCAAGGTGGGGGAGCGTCGGCGCGCGCTGGGAGCGCTCGCCGCTCTCGACGCGACGTTGATCTTCTACGAGTCGCCCCGGCGCACGGCCGCGACGCTCGTCTCGCTGGCGGAGGTGTTCCCCGGCCGCGCGGCGGTCGTGGCGCGAGAACTCACGAAGATGCACGAGGAGGTCGCCCGCGCGGAGGTCGGCGAGTTGGCGGCGGCGTTCGCGGCGCGCGAACTCAAGGGGGAGGTCGTGCTCCTGGTCGGTCCGCCGTCGAGGCACGCCGCGAAGCCCGAGGCCGACGAGGTGAACGTGCGCGCCCGGGTCGAAGCGGCTGTCGCCGCGGGCGCCACCCGGAAGGACGCAGTGCGTGAGGTCGCGATCGCGACGGGCCTGCCCCGCAACGAGGTCTACCGGATCGCCGTGGGCGGTTCCGGCGCCTAGCTGCGCTTGACGGCCCCGATACAGTCGGCACACACGGCGCGGTCCTTGACTGTTACCATCTCTCCCTCGGCGCCGCAGATCGCGCACGAGGCGGCGTAGCGCTCGATCACGATGCTGTCGCCGTCGAGCCGCATGGAGAGCGGGTCGTGCACGTTGATGCCGAGTGTCCGCCGCAACTCCACGGGGATGACGATCCGTCCCAACGCGTCGATCCGACGCACGATCCCTGTGTCGCCCATGACACACCCTTCGTTCGATCCCGGCACTCGTTGGTAGAATAGCCCGAAGCGGCGCGCGCCGGTGACCGCTCCGCCACACACATTGCTACCTTCCCGTGAAGAAAGTGGTCAAACGCGATGGAACGACCTCCCTTCTACCTGACCACGCCGATCTACTACGTGAACTCGGTCCCGCACCTCGGCACCGCCTACACGACGATCGCCGCCGACGCCCTGTGCCGCTGGCGCCGCATGACCGGCTACGACGTCCACTTCCTCACCGGGCTCGACGAGCACGGGCAGAAGGTCGCGCAGGCCGCGGAGCAGAACGGCATGGAGCCGCAGGCGTGGGTCGACACCATCGCGCCGAAGTTCGTCGAGGCGTGGAAGATGCTCGACATCTCCAACGACGACTTCATCCGCACCACCGAACCGCGGCACGAGCGCGGCGCGCAGGCGTTCATCCAGGCGCTCAAGGACTCGGGTGACCTGTATCAGGGCCGCTACGAGGGCTGGTACTGCCTGCCCGATGAGACCTTCTACACCGAGGACCAGCTGACCGAGGGCGCCTGCCCGCAGTGTGGCCGCGAGGTGCAGTTCATCCAGGAGGACAACTGGTTCTTCCGCCTGTCCGCCTACGAGGACCGGCTGCTCGCCTACTACGACGCGCACCCCGATTTCGTGCAGCCCGACACGCGGCGCAACGAGGTCGTCTCGTTCGTAAGCGGCGGGCTCAAGGACCTCTCGGTGAGCCGCACGACGTTCACGTGGGGCATCCCGCTCCCGTTCGCACCCGAGCACGTGATGTACGTGTGGTTCGACGCGCTCATCAACTACATCACGGCGGTCGGCTACGGCGCCGACGGCACGCCGGGCTTCTCGGGTCCGCTCGCGCACTACTGGCCCGCGCAGTACCACTTCGTCGGCAAGGACATCATCCGGTTCCACTGCACGATCTGGCCGGCGATGCTGATGGCCGCCGGGGTGCCGCTCCCCGAGAAGGTCTTCGCCCACGGCTTCCTGCTCACCAAGGGCGAGAAGATGAGCAAGTCGAAGGGCAACGCGGTCACGCCTGCGTCGCTCGTGGAGCGCTTCGGCGTCGACGCGTACCGCTACTACTTCCTGCGCGACGTGCCGTTCGGCGTCGACGGATCGATCTCGGTCGAGTCGATGGTGCAGCGCTACAATGCCGACCTCGCCAACGACTGGGGCAACCTCGTCTCGCGCCTGTTCAACATGACCGAGAAGTACTGCGACGGCGTGGTCCCGCAGGGCGGGGAGCCGGAGGACGGCGACGCGGACCTCCTGCGCATCGCCCGGGGACTGCCCGCCGCCGTCGAGGAGCGCATGGCCGCGCTCGACTACGCCGGCGCGCTTGACGCTGCCTGGGACCTGGTCAAGCGGGCGAACCGCTACATCGAGGACTCCGCCCCGTGGAACCTCGCCAAGTCCGAGGAGACACGCCCTCGCCTCGGCACCGTGCTCTACAACGCGCTTGAGGCGGTCCGCATCGCGGCGCTGGTGACCACGCCGACGCTGCCGAACACTTCGCGCGAGGTGTGGCTGCGCCTCGGTTTAGGCGACCCCAACGAGGTCACCGACGTGCTCGCGGTCGGCGCGTGGGGCGGCCTTCCCGTCGGATCCCGCGTGCAGAAGGGCGAGCCGCTCTTCCCGCGTATCTACGAGGACGCCGAGTAGGATCATGGCCGAAGGCCGCGAGCGCATACCCACGTTCCCGGGGTCGGGCAAGACCGTCGTCCTGCCTCGCCTCGGCGCGCCGACGGCCGACACGCACGCGCATCTCGACATGATCGCCGACCCCGCGGGCGCGCTCGCACGCGCCGCGCGCGCGGGCGTCACGCTCGTGTGCACTATCGTCGACCTGACCGAGGAGCCGGAGTTCACCTTCAACGGCCTGGCCGGGTGGCTCGCACGGGCTGCCGAGGTCCTCGACGCCGACTGTGTCGCCCTTGGAGGCGGCGAGGACCTCGGCAGTCCGGGCCTCGTCGTCCCGGAGGTCCGTCTCATTCTGGGTGTACACCCCCACAACGCCTCGGCCTACGACGACGCGATGCACGACGCGCTCCGCTGCGCCGCCCTTGAGGCGCACACCGCCCCGGTCGCCGGATTGGGTGAGCTGGGGCTCGACTTCCACTACGACCACTCTCCGCGCGACGTGCAGCGCGACGCGTTCCGCCGACAATTGGCGCTCGCCCACGAGCTGGGCCTGCCCGTCACTGTCCACCTCCGGGCGGCCCACGATGAAGGACTCGCGATCCTCGCGGAGTGCGGCGTGCCGAAGGCCGGCTGCATCATCCACTGCTTCACCGAGGGCCCCGACATGGCCGAGCGCTTCCTCGCGCTCTCCGACTCCGTCGTCATCTCGGTGGCCGGGCCGGTCACGTTCGCGAAGGCGCAGCAGATCCGCGACGCGCTGCAGGTCATACCGCTCGATCGCCTGCTGCTGGAGACCGACAGCCCGTTCCTGGCGCCCGCGCCCTATCGCGGCGAGCCCAACGAACCCGCGTTCACGGTGCTCAACGCCGCGCGCGTCGCTGAGACGCTGGGGCTGGAGACCGCGACGATCGCCTCGCGGTGCATGGACAACGCGCGCCGTGTATTCGCGTCCCGGGAGACCCGGCCGTGAGCGCCACCGCGCCGCGCATCCTGGGCATCGCCGGCAGTCCGCGCCGCCACGGGAACAGCGACCGGCTGCTCGACGAGTGCCTCGCCGGCGCGCAGGCCGCGGGTGCTGAGATCGACAGGCTCGTCGTCTCGGCGGCCGGGATCGCGCCGTGCCGCGGCTGCAATCTGTGCTCGCATGACGGCCATTGTGTGGTCCGCGACGGCATGCAGGACGTCTATCCGCGCCTCGACGCCGCGGACGCGATCGTCGTCGCGAGCCCGGTCTTCTTCGCGACCGTCCCGGCAGTCCTGAAATGCCTCTACGACCGGTGCCAGCCGTACTGGGCTCGGCGATACGTGCTGGGGCAGCCGATCGAGCGCAGGCGCCCCGGTGCGCTGCTGCTGGTCGGCGGCGGAGGCGACCCGTTCGGTCACGAGTGCGCGGCCAAGACCACGCGCAGCGTCTTCGCCGTCCTCGGTGTCGACTACACCGCGGAACTCGCGATCCACGCCGATTCGCCCTCCGATGCCGCGCGCCTTCCCGACGCCCTGGCCCGCGCCCGGGAGATCGGCGCGGGTCTCGTTCGCGACGCGTCGGAGCGTCTCGGCGGATTCTGAACGCCCATCGCCCCGGGTGCCGGCGAAGTCCGTTCCGTGACGACCTGCGGGTTTGCGGCGGCCCTCCGGCTCGGTTACGATAGGCCCCCGTTCCCGTTGCCGAATCGTTGACACGAAGCCAGGGGGATCAGTTTGAGACTGCCGGTCGGCCCGGCACGTTTCCTGAAGACCCAGTACTCCATCGCAGTCTTCATCGCAGCCATTCTGGGACTTTCGCTCGTTACCGGATTCGTATGGGCCCGCAAGAGCATCACCCTCGTCGTCGATGGTGTGTCGACGCCCGTGATGACAGAGACCGCCGACATCGCCTCGGTACTCGCCGAGGCGGGCGTGAGCGTCTCACCGCGCGATCTCGTGAGCCCTGAAGCCTCCGCCTCCCTCGAGGACGGCGCCATCGTCATCGTCCGCCACGTCGCCCGCGTGACCCTGGTGCACGACGGCGAGACCCTCTCGCTCGAAGTCGTCGGGCGCACCGTGGCCGACGCGCTCGTGATGGCCGGACTCGACCCGACGGGCGGGATCTCGGCCGAACCGGGGATCGACGCCCCTCTCGTCTCCGGCATGACGATCATCGCGACCGACGTCTTCCTCCGCGTGACCGAGGAGGAGATCCCGCTGCCGTACGAGACCGTCGTCCGGGGTGATCCCTCGTTGCCGCTCGACCGGCGCGTCGTGGTCACCAAGGGCGTCCGCGGCTCGGCCGTGCGCGTCTGGCAGGTCGTCGTCAGCGGCGGCAACGAGGGCACCAGGACCCTGCGGGCCGAGACCGTCATCCAGCCCGCGGTCGACGAGGTCGTCCGGCTGGGCACGAAGCGCCCGTTCACGCAGGTCGTCCCGGCGAGCACCGGAGGGCACTTCAGCGCCGGCAGGCCCTACGCTCCTCCGGTCACCGGTAGGACAATCCTCGTGGAGGCCACCGCATACACGCCGTACGCGTGCGGCCTGGACGCCGACTGGATCGCATGGCGTCGTCGTCTCTACCGCGCTCCCGCCGGTTGGGGGATCGTCGCGGTCGATCGCACGGTCATCCCGCTCGGGACCCGGCTGTTCATCGAGGACTACGGGTACGCGGTCGCGGGCGACACCGGCAGCGCCATCAAGGGCAACAAGATCGACGTGTGCTTCTGGGGCGCGTCGCTGAACGCTCCCACCGGGCACGCCTCGGTCGCGCAGGAGAACGCCGCCCGGCTGCTCGCCAACCGCTGGGGCCGCAAGCGAGGCCTGCGCGTCACCATCCTCGGCAGCTGACGTGCCCGTCTCCGCGCTCGCTTCGCCCTCCGCGACGAGGACGGTGCTCGAGGCGCACGGGCTGTCCCTCAAGAAGTCGCTGGGACAGCACTTCCTCGTGGACGACAACATCGTGCGCAAGATCATGGAGCTCGCCGCGGTGGCGCCGGACGACCCGATCCTCGAGGTGGGTCCCGGCATCGGCACGCTGACCGTCGCCCTGTGCGAGGCCGCGGGCTACGTCGTGGCCGTCGAGCGTGACGCCGACCTGCTCCCCGTGCTCACCGACGTGGCCGAGGGCTGCGGCAACCTCGCGATCGTGCGGGCCGACGCCGTCGGCGTCGCCATCGGCGAGCTGACCACTCCGCTGGGCCCGCCGGTGGCACTCGTGGCGAACCTGCCGTACGTCGTCGCCGCGACTGTCGTTCTGCGCTTCTTCCAGGAGCTGCCCTCCCTGCGCAGCGCGACCGTGATGGTGCAGGCCGAGGTCGCCGCACGCATGGCGGCCGATCCGGGCCGCAAGGACTACGGGGCCTATACGGTAAAGCTCGGTATGCATGCACGGCCCGCGGGCAGCTTCAGCGTGCCGCGGACCTGCTTCATGCCGCCGCCCCACGTCGATTCCACGGTGCTGCGTCTCGAGCGGATCAGCCGCGACGAGCCCGAGGAGCTGCGGCTGTTCGCCGAGTGCCTGGCCGTCGCCGCGTTCGCGCAGCGGCGCAAGACGCTCCGCAACTCGGTCCTCGCGTCGACCGGATGGCCGGGTGCGACCTTCGACGAGGCGCTGGCCTGCGCGGACATAGACGGCCGGCGACGGGCGGAGACGCTGAGCATCGACGAGTTCGTCGCCCTGGCCTCCGCAGCCTCCGCCGGAGGTCTCCGAGGTTGAAAAAAGGGCCTCTGACCTGTATAATCTCGGGAATCTGTACCGGTAGGAGGATGCTTGATGGAAACAATGAACCAAATGGAGGTCGTCGGGCGTATCCGCGCCGACCTCAAGTCGCTCACCGGCACCCGGATGCGCCTGCGCGCCAACATGGGCCGCTCCAAGATCGTGGAGCGCGAGGGTGTCCTCGAAGAGACGCATCCCAGCCTCTTCGTGGTCAAGGTCGAGGAGAAGCGCGAGCGCACCGCCCGCGTCTCCTATTCGTACGTGGACGTACTGACCGGGACCGTCGAGCTGACGCATCCCGACAGCGGGGACAGCGTGTTCCCCTGGCTCAACTGACGCACACGCGCATCACGTGACGTCACGAAGGGCGCGACGCCCCCGCATCGTATGCGGGCGCCGCGCCCTCGTCGTTTCCTAGAGGAGTCGACTGCCGATGCCGATAGCGCTCAGCGCGCCGGCCAAGCTCAACCTCTACCTCGCCGTCGGTGCGCGTCGCGCGGACGGCTACCACGACGTGACGACGGTGCTCGTCGCGCTCGACCTGGGCGACGCCGTCACCGTCGAGCCGGCCGCGGCGCTCTCGCTGGTCTGCGAGCCGGGCGTCGGCGTGTCCCCTGAGCGCAACCTCGCGTGGAGGGCGGCCGTGGCCATGGGCGTGACCTTCGGTCGCGCCGCCGACTTCGCGATCCGCATCGCCAAGCACGTGCCCGCTGGCGCGGGGCTGGGCGGAGGCAGCGCGGACGCGGCAGCCGTGATCGCGGCTCTCGCCGCCGACTGGGGTGTGGATCGCGCCGACCCGCGCCTGAGCGCCGTCGCTGCCATGCTGGGTGCGGACATCCCGTTCCCGTTGCATGGCGGGTGCGCGCTCTACGAAGGGCGGGGGGAGGCGCTCTCGCGGCGGCTCGACCTGCCGTGCGTGGACTTCGCGATCGCGTGCGGCGCGGATCCCGTTCCGACCACTGACGCCTACGCCGCCTTCGACCGCCTCGACGGCGGAGTGGCGCCCGGGACCGCTGCCCTCGAGGCCGCCCTCGCGGCGGGCAGCGCAGCCGCCCTCGGCGCGGCGCTGTACAACAACATGACGCCCGCCGCGCTGGAACTGGTTCCGGCGATAGGGGACACGCTAGGATTCATGGCGGCGGCCGACGGCTGTCTCGGGTCGGCGCTGTGCGGCAGCGGTTCGGCGGTGTTCGGTGTGTTCGCGAACGCCGGTCACGCGGCCGCTGCGGCCGCGCACGCACGTGAGCGCGGGTGGTGGGCGGTCGCGGCACGGCCGCGATCCGGAGGTACGCTCGACCAAGCGACGGGAGCGATTTAAGTGACGTACGACAAGGTCGACGCGGTCATCCTGGCAGGAGGCGACGGCGAGGTCATCGACCCGACGCAGCGCTTCAAGGGGCTCGTTTCCATCGCGGGCAAGCCCCTCGTCGAATGGGTCGTCGACGCGTTCCGCAGCGCCGAGCACATCGGGGAGATCGCTGTTGTCATCCCCACCGCCGAGAACCTGGGCGGGTGGGTCGACCGGGTCGACAAGCTGGTCGTCTCCAACCGCGAGTTCATGGACAACGCGATCGCGGGGACCGCGGCGTTCCGCACCGATCGGCCGGTCATCCTGGCTACCGGTGACATCCCCCTCCTGACGGGCGCCGCCATCGACGCATTCATCGAGGCGGGGCTCGCGACTGGAGCGGAGTTCGTCTACCCACTGGTCCGCAAGGAGACGGTCGAGGCCACGTATCCGGGGGCGCAGCGCACCTACTTCAAGCTCAAGAGCGGCCGCTACACCGGCGGCAACGCGATGATGGTGGACCCGAAGCTGATCCCTGCAGCCCGCGAGCTCGGCCAGCGGCTGTTCAACGATCGCAAGAACGCGGTCGCGACCGTGCGGACCGCGGGCCTCGGGTTCGCCGTGAGGTTCGTGCTGGGCCGGCTCGAGCCCACCGACCTCGCGGACAAGATCCGTGACCTTCTCGGCGGCACGGGCGCCGCGGTCGTGCTCGACGACGCATCGATCGCCATGGACGTCGACAAGCCCGCGGACCTCGAACTCGTCGAGCCGCTGCTCGGTCCCCGATGATCACGCGTCTCGGGCCCGTGTGCAGGGAAGTGCCCGCGGGCGCCGAATTCTAGAGTCGGGGTACCGAGCACGACCGCACCTCACTGCGGCGATACATGGGGGTCGATGGCGTCATGGAGGTCACGAAGGTCACACTTCGCGCCGTCTCGATGAACAAGGTCTGCGCGATCGCGAGCGTGGTGCTCGACGAGCAGTTCGTGGTGCACGACCTGCGCGTGGTCAACGGCGAGAAGGGCCTGTTCGTCGCGATGCCCTCCCGCAAGCTCCCCAACGGCGACTTCCGCGACATCTGCCATCCCATCAACGCCGAGGCGCGTCAGCGCCTCCAGGACGCAGTCCTCGCGCAGTTCGCGAGGGACGGCGGGATCGAGTACTTCACCTCGGAGGCGGCGTTGACCGCACCCGCGCAGGCCGCCGAGTAGGCTGCCGGCGCCGCTCGCCGCGAGCGTGGGACGCGCGGGCGTTCTGGTACACTTCGCGGGTATCTTGGGGCGTCGCCAAGCGGTAAGGCAGGGGCCTTTGGAGCCCCCATCCGCAGGTTCGAATCCTGCCGCCCCAGCCACTTGCCGCCCCGGGCCTCACGTTTCGAGGCCCGCACCACCGACCTGGTGATAGAGGAGAAGCGCGATGCAGGCCGCCGCCATCGTTCTCGCTGCCGGAGAAGGCACGCGCATGCGTTCCGCGCTGCCCAAGGTCGCGCACGAGGTCCTGGGTGTCCCGCTGGTCCGCTGGGTCATCGACGCGGTACGCGGGGCCGGGGTCGAGCGCATCGTGACGGTCGTCGGCCACGGAGCCGAGGCCGTCTGCTCGCTCGTCGGCGATACGGAGAGCGTCGTCCAGGAGAGCCAGCTCGGCACCGGTGACGCTGTCCGCGCCGCGTCCGGCGCACTCGCGGGATTCGAAGGTCCGGTCGTCGTGGTCGCGGGAGATGTCCCGCTCGTCCGCGCGCAGACCATCGCCGCCCTGATCGACTCGTTCCGTGCCGCGGACGCCGCGTGCACCGTGCTCACCGCGTTCATCCCGGACCCGACCGGCTACGGCCGCGTCATCCGCGACGGCGCCGGGCTCGTCACCGGGATCGTCGAGCAGAAGGACCTCGTTCCCGGGCAGGACGCCGTCGGGGAGTGCAACGTCGGCATCTACTGCTTCGACGCCCGTTCGCTGTTCGACGCGCTCGCGCACATCACGCCCGCCAACGCACAGGGCGAGTACTACCTGACCGACGTCGTCGCGCTGCTCCACGGGCAGGGGCGCACGGTGAACGCGGTCGTGCTGACCGACGTCGACGAGTCCCACGGCGTCAACACGCGCGTGCAGCTGGCATCCGTGGGGCGCATCCTGCAGCGACGCATCAACGAGCGCCACATGCTCGACGGCGTGACGATGACCGACCCCGACCTCGTCTGGATCGGCCCCTCCGTGACGATCG
>Ga0209540_10000213_pt1 | contig 68393 bp, 30 predicted proteins | sample BarGraIncu01121A_FD_184501 | JGI IMG/M metagenome (GOLD analysis project Ga0209540, IMG submission 184501) | Arctic peat soil microbial communities from Barrow, Alaska - Barrow Graham LP Incubations 011-21A (SPAdes) (version 2) | ecosystem: Environmental > Terrestrial > Soil > Wetlands > Peat... | reverse complement strand
TTTTATGCCTTATGAACGTAGTGGTTTACCTACCGAAAATTGGACTTCTACCGAAAACGGGTTAGGCGGTTGGGGCGGTGATCGCCCGGGCTGGCAACGGGTTGTTGCTTATTATGAAGCAACCAAAGGTATTCCTATGCATTATTCTCACAAGATGGCATACAAGATAGATAATGGTGTTGATGGTGGTGGTGGTGACTATGGTGGTAATAGTGGTGGATTTGATCAACTTGGTTACTCAGCACTTACGAGCTATCGACCAACTACCTGGTATCCGGCTGCGGGTCATTACCCGATGACGTTGCGTACAAGCATTACCTACAAAGGTAAAACAATCCAAAGATCTGATTTGAACGGGGTAATTAAGGATAGCGTTATTACCCTTTCTCCATCTTTACCTGAGGGAGTTGTAGAGGCTGGAACCTGGCGCTGGCAAACAGGTGAAACTACACGGGAATTAACTTTCCCTGCAACAAAAAGTGGTATTTACAGGGTTACGTATACTTCTGCGAATGGAACCAAAAGTACGCAGGCATTCAATATCGCTGTTTGGGGAGATTGCACTCCAGACAAGGTAACGCCTATTATGACTGTGGGCGCAACAATCTACAATGATACGGTAATAATAATTTTGCCTTTCCAGAGTTTTTCAATGAGTGTTAGCACTCAGATGTATAATTTCGGTACTGCCAAATGGAATACCGGTGCTACAGGTTTATCTTTAACGATAAGTAACGGGGTATTTAAAGATTCTACTTTCTGGGTAGAACATTTTAATACGGGTGGATACAAAACGCATATTAATTTCCATGTCAAAGTGCAATATCTCACGCCTTCCATTTCGGTAAATGGAGGAAGTGCGGTGTCAACGAATAACGTAACCATAGTATCAGGGCAAAGCGTGGAATTGAAGCCAGTAACCACTCTTGGTTTTGACAATGGAACTTTCCGATGGAATACGGGTCAAACTTCAAAAAGTCTGTTTGTCCTGAATATTCAAAAGGCTAAACATTATAAGCTCTATTATACGTTGACGAAAAACAATATTACAACTGTAGATACAGTAGATTTCAATATTTCTGTTATTAGGAATAATTATCAATTAACCAATGGAGATTATTACATCCAAAATGCAGCTGATAAAACTTATCTAACCAATACAAATGCAAATGCTACCGATAAAGTAAAACCCTCTTTTGCTGTGGCAAACCCGAGCAATACATTATCACAGATTTGGACAATTTCGAAAGAAACGGCTACCAATGCTAATGGACGCTTTAAGATTGTATCCAAAAAGGATGGAAATTTCGTGAATGAAAAATGTGAATTTGCTGTAAATTCGTATTATTCTGACTGGAATACTTACACATTCTATTCTCTTGATGGTGAAAATTTGTATGCCATTCAAAACGGCGGTCTGTCCGGAACAATGTTTTGGACTATCGATGGAAACAGTGTAACCGGCAAAGGTTCAGCGACGCAAGTTGGATATCCATTCCTGATAACCCCTGTCGTGGCACAGCCGGTAGATACTACCAAGATTCCCGGAGAAGGAATAGTTTCCTATATTGCTCCAGGATATTCCATTGGTGGTGCAACAACTCAACTTGGTGACACAATATCTATTCTTCAGGGTAAAAATCTGATTCTGAAACCATTTATAGTGGCTGGTATCAGTGGTGGAACATGGCTTTGGAGCGACAATAGTACCGGTAGTACCATTACGCTGAATAATGTGCAGAATAGTGGAACTTATACTGTATCTTTCACTTATTCACAAACAGACACGGTGTATGTTTTCTCTCTAAAGTATGTAGTAAAAATGACTCCGTCAACTGGAATTGAAGACGTTAATACTTCTTTGGCTAAGATATATCCAAATCCGGTTCTAAATGTTTTAACAGTTGATTTAGGTGAAGTTGTTAGTTCAGACGCTACATTTGACTTGTTTACCATTGATGGACGTAAACTTAAATCAGTTCGCTGTTTGTCCGGTAAAAATGAAATAAATGTAGGTGATCTTGCAATTGGTTTATATATTGGGCTGTTGGAAGTAAATGGGAAAACTGAAACATTCAAAATTACTAAAAAGTAGTTTGCTCTTTGGTTTTTAAAATGCAAAAAAGGTCATTAAGTCAGCGAACTTGATGACCTTTTTTCGTTGCATTTATTGGTTTACGAATTCACCCCTTAGCAAATATGAATTTACTCCCGATGAAAGAATTATAAATATTATTACTTTGTATACACTATCTTTGTAATTCGAAATTCAGGATTTATGAACATATGACCTTTCTAAATTTTTGGATGGATATTTGGCAATGACCACTGCAGAGAATTGATGCGTATTATCCTTAATCTAATATATTATAAAAATCTTATGAAACATTCATTAAAACAGCTTCTAACTAGAGAAAATGAAAATACAATGCTAATCCAAAAGTCCCCCCAGCGGGGGAATTTTTTGGGGCTGCATTTACACATGAAGATTAATGCCAGAACAATTTTTATATTGTTGTTTCAAGTTACATTATTACAGGCTTTTTCTCAATCGCAGCCGAATAACGAATGGAACAACAAACCTGATGTTTTTCAGGTTAACCGGTTAACCGCTCATGCCACACTCATTCCGTACAACAACCTGGATAAAGCGTTGCAAGCGGATATAAAGTTGTCTGAGAATTATTTTTCACTAAATGGAAAGTGGAAGTTTAATCTGGTTACCAAACCGGCTTCGAGACCGCTTGGCTTTTTTAACGTTGATTTTAATGACCAGTCGTGGGACAGTATTACTGTTCCTGGAAACTGGCAAACACAGGGCTTTGATTATCCAATTTATACCAATGTCACCTATCCGTGGAGTGGATATGAAAATATTTCACCGCCGGTGGCTCCGACCGTTTACAATCCAGTTGGGTCATACCGTCGCACATTTACTCTTCCTTCCGATTGGAATAATAAAAATTGTATTCTGCATTTCGATGGTGTGGAATCGGCATATTATGTTTGGATAAATGGAAACTATGTTGGTTATAGTGAAAATAGCTATTCTCCGGGTGAATACGATATTACAGATAAACTAACTGCTGGTACTAATACCATTGCCGTACAGGTGTTTCGTTGGAGCGATGGCAGTTGGCTCGAAGATCAGGACTTCATTCGCCTAAGTGGTATTTTCAGAGATGTGTATATGTACAAAATTCCTGATGTGCATGTGAACGACTTTTTCTGTACTACCGATTTGGATGCGAGTTATCAAAACGCTCAATTCAATTTTTCAGCAAAGCTAATAGCGGGTAGTGCTGCAAATCAGACAGGTTACAAAGTCCAAGCACAGTTGTACGACAGCACCAATACACCTGTTTTATCAACTCCTTTGGAGATGCCTGTGACTTTTAGTAACAACAATGCCCAAATAACAGGTTCGGTGTCTATGACTAATCCTTTAAAGTGGTCGGCCGAACAGCCTAACCTCTATAAAATGGTACTTTCGCTGATTGATAATATTGGGACAACTGTGGAGATGGAAAGTTGCAATATAGGATTCCGTAAATTCGAATTGAAAAACGGACAAATGCTTATTAATGGTCAACCTATTATGTTTAAAGGCGTTAATCGTCATGAAACGAATCCTATCACGGGGCGTGCAGTAGATAAAGCCTCTATGATTCGTGATATTTTATTGATGAAACAGTTTAATATCAATGCTGTAAGGACAAGCCATTACCCGAACAATCCCATTTGGTATGACTTGTGCGACAAATACGGACTTTATCTTATTGATGAAACCAACCTTGAATCGCATGGTGTAAGAGACAAAGTGCCTGCCGGTTTGTCGCAATGGACGGCCAACTGTGTTGACCGTGCAACCAGCCTCGTCGAGCGAGATAAAAACCACCCAAGTGTTCTTATTTGGTCGCTTGGTAACGAAGCCGGAACAGGCTCAAATTTTCAGGCTATGCGTGACTGGATTAAGGCTAAAGACCAGACCCGATTGGTGCATTACGAAGGTGACAATCAGTACAGCGATATGACGAGTTATATGTATTCATCTGTTGGTACACTTCAATATTATGGACAAACAGGTAATTCCAAACCGCTCATTTTGTGCGAATATGCACACGCGATGGGAAATAGTACCGGGAACTTCTATCAGTATTGGGATGAATTTGAGAAGTATAAGAATCTTCAAGGTGGTTTTATTTGGGATTTTGTCGATCAAAGCATAAAGGATAGCGTGGGATACAAGTATGGTGGTGATTGGGGCGACAACCCGAACGATGGGAACTTCTGTGCAAATGGACTTTTGAACGCCGATCGAACACCCAAATCTGCTATTTATGAAGTAAAAAAGGTGTATCAGAATATTAAAATGACACCAACTGATTTGTTGGTTGGTAAATTTTCCATCAAGAACTGGTTTCTGTTTACCAATTTGAACGAATATGCAGGAAGCTGGCAATTGCAAGCCGATACCACCGTTTTGCAGAAAGGTGATTTCTCATTAGCTGACATGACCCTTGCTCCATTGGCCAGCAAGGTAATTGTAGTTCCGTTTACCACTCCGCAACTTCAAGCAGGAGTAAAATATTGGCTAAATATCAGTTTTAAAACCAAAAAGGATTACAACTGGTCGGCAGCAGGATACGAAATTGCTAAAGAGCAGTTTAATATTCCTTTTGTAACTACTGCTGTAACAAAAACAAATGATTTCGGAAGTGAAGATCTTCAGACAATAACATCTGATAGCCTTATCACCATTCAAAATAGCAAAGTAAAGGTTGAGTTCGGACGAAAAACAGGTTTGATGAATACCTATTCCTATGATTCTGTTTTACTGATAAATAATGGACCGGTGCCAAACTTCTGGCGCGCTCCAACAGATAACGACCGTGGAAATAACGAGCCTTCAAGATGTAAAACATGGGAAGATGCCAGTCGGCAACGAACGTTAGATACACTGTTGGTGGACAGTAGCAATATAAGACAGATAAGACTTATTGCATATTTGAGTGTCCCTACGCAACAAAAATCAGGCGTTATTATGACCTACGAAGTCATGGCGAATGGCGATGTCATGGTTTCAGAAGATTTCGTCCCGGGAAACAGTACATTACCGGAAATTCCTCTTATTGGGAATGTGATAAATATGCCGGTGCAGTTTAATAATATAATGTGGTACGGCCGAGGTCCTTACGAAACTTATATTGATCGCAAACTTGCTTCGAATGTTGGTGTATATACTAAAACTGTTGACGATAACTTTTTCCCATACATCCAGCCTCAGGAAACCGGAAATCATATTGAAACCAATTGGGTAAAAGTAATCAATCAGGACAATACCGGTATTTTGATTGCAGGAGACAAATTTGAGTTTAGCGCGCTTCGTTATTCAGCGTTCGAGATGGAGAATAAGCTGCACCCATTCGACCTAGTGAAAAGTAATAATACCATCCTCAATATCAACTACAGGCAAATGGGAGTAGGCGGAGATGACAGTTGGGGAGCCAAACCGCACGATGAATTCTTGATTCATTCCGATTCAAACTTCAGGTACTCGTATCGGATTGTGCCGGTAACAAAAGGCAGCAACGACATGCAGATTGGTCAAAAAGTGTATGTGTCCGCACCAGTTGTAAAAATACCAGATGTTAAAGGATTGAGTGAAGAAGCTGCCAAGCAACTACTCATTCAAGCCGGGTTTATTCCCGGAATACGCTCGTATGGTTTTGGAGCTTACGAGCAAGGTCTGGTGTTGAATCAATCGCCGGCAGCCGGAACGGATTTTCCATCAGGATCTATCGTTAACTATACCATTAGTATCGGACAGAATATTGCCCTAAACAAAACAGCCACTTGTAGCACTCAGGAAACCGGAAACATTGCCTCCAGTGGAAATGACGGCAGTAATACTACCCGTTGGTGTGCATCCAGTGGAGTCGACAATAACTGGTGGAGTGTAGATTTAGGTGAGCAATATGATCTTTCTAACTATAATATCTTCTGGGAAAGAGCAGCCACTTATCAATATGAAATTGAAGTTTCGAAAGATAATGTAAACTGGACAATAGCGGTAGATCAAAGAAGCAACACATTGTCAAATCAAACGCAAGATGGTGCGATTAGTTCAAAAGCGGTTCGTTATGTGAGGATTACGATTACCAAAAATCCAACGAACCTTTGGAGTAGTTTCTACGAATTTCAGCTTTTTGGTGCTAAATCGTCGGCCAACGGATTGAACGATGTGAAAATGGAAGAAGATTTTAAGATTACAGTTTTTCCAAATCCTGCAAATGATTTTGTAAATGTAAAATACAAATTAGCAACCAATTGCAAGAATGTGAAGCTAGAAATGTTTAATGACGCCGGATTGAAACTTAAAGATTTGTATTGTGGCTCTCAAGATAGTGGAATTCATCAACTCTCGTTTAAAAACGAATTTGCCCCCGGTGTTTACTATATTAGTTTGAATTCAGAACTGTATGGAGATTTACAAAAGCTCGTAATTAAATAAGAAAATTCATCTGATTAAATGTTTGTTGAGTTGAGAAATACTAATGTGCTTTTTAAGGGTTTGTTTCGATACTTTTAGACTAAACCGGACTGGTACATTGATCTTTTTTGTCCCACATTATAACTTGAAACTAAAACCATCCTCTTTCTCTGTTTGGTTAGTATTAAATTGTATAGCTTTGTCTCAACAAACATTTAATTTTAAAATACAGTCGAATTTTATTGTAAAAGAATGAGCTTTTTTCTTGTATAAAAATATCACACCCGAAAGTTGTGTTGTAAATTATGCAGAAGAAATCGATTCTACCATTAAAAATGTATTTTGACGTTAATGGGTACGAATTCACCCCCTACAATATATGAATTCACCTCCTGATAATATAATATAATATGGATATAGTTTCTTTATGGTCGCAATTTTTTATATTTCCTGTCTATACCAAGTTGATAATTAAAGAAATACTCAAACTCAAAATAATTAATGAAACTTCTGGTAGTAATGAAAAAGACAATTTTAATTTTATTAGTATTTCTTTCTTTCCAGTTTATTGAAGCAGCTCAACCGCAGTTGAAGTTGCGTTATGATTTTCCTGCAACAAACTGGATGACTTCTGCTTTACCCATTGGAAACGGTGTGTTCGGTGGCATGTTTTTCGGTGGTGTAACTCAGGAGCAGATGCAGTTTAATGACAAAACGCTTTGGTCGGGCAGTACAACTGTTAGAGGTGCATATCAGAATTTCGGCAATTTATACCTGAATTTCCCGACGCATACTTCATACACCGACTATAAAAGAGAACTTAGTCTGGATGAAGCTATCGGACGGATTTCGTACAAAGTAGGTTCGGTTTCGTATCTGCGTGAATATTTTGCCAGCAATCCGGATAGTGCCATTGTGATGCGAATCACTGCGCCGGGACAAACAGGGAAGCTTACTTTTACAGTTAACCTCACAGATGCGCATTCAGGTACTACCACATACTCCGGAAATAAAATTACCATGAGTGGAAGTTTGTCAGCCATCTCTTACGAAGCACAGGTTGTGGTGTTGAATGAAGGAGGCTCGCAAACTACGAACGGTAGCCAGATTTCTATTTCGAATGCAGATGCAGTCACTATCATTCTCACTGGTGCTACTAATTATAATCCGGCTTCACTGAGTTATGTTGGTGAAAATACCACTTCTTTGCACAATCATATCACAAACCGTATGACAAGCACCAGTGCAAATACGTACGACGTACTCAAAACGAATCATCTGAATGACTATCAGCCCCTTTTTAGTCGTGTAAAACTTGATTTGGACGTAAACGCACCAGATATCAATACTGATGCTTTGATTCGTACTTATAAAGATAACTCATATTTAGATTTATTGTATTATCAATACGGCCGTTACCTGATGTTGAGTTCTTCCCGTGGTATTGCTTTGCCATCTAATTTGCAAGGTCTTTGGAATAACGTTAATGATCCGGCTTGGCAATGCGATATTCATAGCAATATCAATGTGCAGATGAATTACTGGCCGGCTGAGAATACCAACTTGTCTGAATGCCACTTGCCGTTTACAAGTTATATTGGAACCGAAGCAACAAAAGCGAATGGTTCGTGGTCGAAAATGGCGTCTACTCCAATATCCACAACTTCTAATGGAGAATATATGGCTGGCAATTACCGAGGCTGGGCAATAAGAACCCAAAGTAATATATTCGGATACTCGGATTGGAACTGGAATCGTCCTGCCAATGCATGGTATTGTATGCATTTGTGGCAGCATTTTGCGTATACAAATGATATTACATTTTTGAAAAATAATGCATTCCCGGCTATGAAGAGTGCTTGTGAATTTTGGTTTGACCGTCTGAAAGTTGATGGAAATGGAAAGCTTGTTGCTCCTGATGAATGGTCTCCTGAGCAAGGAAACTGGGAAGATAATGTGGCTTACGCGCAACAATTGATATGGGAACTGTTCGACAATACGCTGAAAGCGGCAAAACTGATAAATGCTGATGCAGCATTTATTACTACTTTGACCGATAAATTTACGAAATTGGATAATGGTATTCATATTGGTCCTTGGGGCGAAATCAGAGAATGGACTACACAGCCCGATGTTCAGGGAAATACACACCGTCACTTATCGCCGCTTATTGCGCTATATCCCGGAAACCAGATTTCATACTTCAAAGACAGCACAAATGTAAAAGCTGCTATCGTTTTATTGAATTCCCGTGGCGATGGCGGTACCGGCTGGAGTCGTGCCTGGAAAATTTCATGTTGGGCACGTCTGTTTGATGGCGATCATGCATACAAATTGATGAAAGCAGCTCAGAATCTAAGTGTTACCACTGTGGTAGAAATGAACGATGGACATGGTGGTGTATATGAGAATTTATTTGATGCACACCCGTCTTTCCAAATTGATGGTAATTTTGGATTTACTGCCGGTGTCACCGAAATGCTCGTTCAGAGTAATCAGGGCTTTATACAACTGTTACCGGCACTGCCAAGTGTATGGCCAAATGGCAGTTACTCAGGTTTGAAAACAATTGGAAATTTCACAGTCGATGTGGCTTGGAAAAATTCTCTGCCTCAACAAGCGGTGATTTATTCAGGTTCGGGTGATTCATGCCGGGTTTATTTTCCTTCAATAGGCATTACTTCCTTGGTCGATAACACCGGAGCACCCGTTTCTTATGTTAGAAAAAGCAATAATCTTATCGCTTTCCCAACGGTTCCAGGAAAGAGTTACACCTTGTTGTTTAGCTTTGCCTCAGCAAATGTTACCAGTATAACTCCTTATGTTCAGGTAAATAACGGTACAAAAACACAATCGGCAGCAGCCAGTCTCCTCAAAGGGGGGACTGTGCTCTTATCGCCCGAATCCAGTTCGGCAGAAGGCACTTGGTCGTGGACAGGTCCAAATTCATTTACAGCAACTACCCGCGAGATTACACTTACAAATGCAACCGTTGCTCAATCGGGGAATTATGTTGTTACCCAAACTATAAATGCTGTAAAAACGATTCAGGTTTTTAATGTAATGGTGCAGGCTGTTCCGACCCCGAGCGTTTCAAAAAAAAACGTTCTTCCGATAGGTGATTATTATATTAGGAAATCAGGCACGCAACTTTACTGGACTAATACAAACGTTTCTTCAACTGGAGGAACGCCTTCGTTTTTGGCAAAAAGCCAAACAAATATAAACACCCAGACATGGACGGTTTCGCTGGATGCCGGGTATTATAAAATTGTAAGCAAAGCCGATGGTCGCTACATAAATGAGAAAGGCAATTTTGGAACGAATGCGTACTATGTAGATTGGAATACCTTCAATATCTACAGCGACAGCATTTATACTGCAATCCAAATTACACAAAGTGCAGTTACCCAGGAAAAGGGAGCTTTTTTTTTGAACATCAGTGGCAGTAATGCAATTACTTATTCCACTAATACTACAATTGATGAAACCAAAGATTTGGCTTTTGAATTTGTTCCAGTGAGCCAAACGGCTTTAAATTCTCCATTAAATTCAACTTGCTCTCTTTGGGCTGGCAAAAATACGTTGAGTATCAGATGTGACATTGATTCCCATGTGAATATTTATAGTCAAACGGGCAGCGTTGTTAAACAGTTGCGAATAACTGGAACAAAAAATATTTCGCTTCCTACTGGCGTATATATCGTGAAGATAATAAACAGCACAGAACAATCTGTAGCTAAAATTACTATTAAATAGTCACTTTTTAATCGAGAATTTGACGGATTAATAACGCCCTTGAAATTAATACGGAAATTTTTTGATGATGACCGAAAATTGATAAATACTCATGAAGAACCTAAAATCCAATACTTTTCTTAATAAGTTTCTACTCGGCTCACTTATGCTATGCTTTTCTTTTCTTGCATTAGGACAGTCAAAACAAAACAAGTCTTTCGCGAACACAAGTTTGCGAAGTAAAATAAATATCAATCGTGAATGGAAATTTGCTCTCGGAGATTCAGCCGGTGCTCAAAGTCTGGGTTATAGCGATGCATTCTGGAGTAGGATAGGGTTGCCTCATTCCGCTTCTGTTCCCTATTTTATGTATAAAGCCGTTTACAACGGTTATGTCTGGTATCGTAAACAAATAGATGTTCCTGCCGATTGGATTGGAAAAACGGTAACACTTGAGTTTGAAGGTGTGTTTATCGAAAGCGAAGTGTATGTAAATGGAACTTCCGTAGGTAAACATGTTGGAGGATATACCGGATTTACTTTTGATATTACAAACTACCTGACAACAGGTACAAACCTGATAGCTGTAAGGGTAAATAATTATTGGAAAGCCCGTGTAGCACCACGCGCCGGCGATCACCAATTCAGTGCCGGAATTTATCGCAATGTATACCTGAATGTGACAGATAAAGTGCATGTTGACTGGTGCGGAACTTTTGTGACCACACCTACCGTGAGTAAAACTGCGGCCATCTGTCAGGCGCAGACCGATGTGCGAAATGATAATACGACAGACAAAACTTGTATGGTAAAGACAGATATTTATGATCCTAATGGGGCGTTAATATCTACAGCGACAGTTACCGATATAGTTACCAAAAACTCAGTCAAAACAATTACCCAATTACTGCCTCAGATTTCAAATCCTATGCTTTGGTCACCTTCCACGCCATATTTGCACAAAGCAGTAACTACAATATCTGTTGATGGCTCGGATGTGGATACTTACGAAACTTCCTTTGGCGTCCGTTGGTTTATATGGACAAGCGATCAGGGCTTCTTCCTGAATGGCGACCATTTTTATTTGTTAGGAGCAAATGTTCATCAAGATCATGCTGGTTGGGGAGATGGTGTTGCCAATTCGGCTATAAAAAGGGACGTGCAACAAATAAAAGATGCCGGATTTAATTGTATTCGTGGTTCCCACTATCCGCACTCACCGGCTTTTACGGAAGCATGCGATGAAATAGGAATCATCTTTTTCTCTGAAAATGCTTTCTGGGGAATGGGTGGTGGCTCAGGTGACCGGAACAGTTGGGGAACACCTTCTTCCGGTAGTTATCCTACGAATATTTCCGATCAACCTTATTTTAACCAGAGTGTATTAAGCCAGTTGAATGATGAAATAAAAATTCATCGTAACCGTGCTTCCATAGCCGCATGGAGTATGTGTAACGAAGCCTTTTTTACAGATGATGCAACAGTTCAGGCTATGAAGAACCTATTGAATACTGCTACGGATAGTTCTAGGGTTTGGGATCCAAGTCGTGCAGTTGCTATCGGCGGAGCGCAACGGCAAGGTGTAGATCAATTGGGAAAAGGCCAAATAGCTTTCTATAATGGTGATGGGGCCACTTTGTATCAGAATCCGGGAGTACCAAATATGGTTTCGGAATACGGAATCAACTTTGATGCTCGTCCGGGAACATTTGATCCTGGATGGGGAGAATTAGTTAATGGTGTGATCAATAGGCCTGTATGGAGAAGTGGTCATGTTGTTTGGTGTGGTTTTGATCATGGTACAGTAGGTGGTGCGGGATTGGCATTGTTAGGTATCATAGATTATTTTCGCATTCCAAAACGCAGTTATTACTGGTATCAGCAAGCGTATGCACAGGGAATTGCAAATCCGGTAGCACCGGTTTGGCCAACAACAGGCACTCCTGCAAAATTAAAAATTGAAGCCTCTACAACGGTTCTTGGATCAACAGATGGAGTGGAAGATTCGCACGTGGTTGTGACAGTTATGAATGCAAACGGGAAGCATATTAGTAATAATGTGCCTGTTAAGCTCGAAATTCTTTCGGGTCCGGGTGAATTTCCTACCGGGAAAACAATAAATTTTGCAGCCCCATCTACTAATGAAGCTTCTGATATTGTTATTCGCGATGGTCAGTGCGCGATGGAGTTCAGATCGTATTATGGAGGTACTACGGTCGTTAAAGCAACATCACCCGGGTTAATTGCCGACAGTATCACAATTACTACCAATGGAACTCCTGTTTACCAGAAAGGAGTAACCCCCGAAACACAGAATAGACCGTATCATAGATTTACGGGGCCAACCACATCACCATCAATGACTGATTTGTTATTGGTTAAGAGCAGGCCGGTTAAAGTAAGTTCAACCTTACCAGGAACCAATCAGTCGAATGTGAATGATGGTAATAGCAGTACTATTTGGAAACCCAATGTAGCTGATACTGAAAAATGGTGTGTCTTGTCAATGGAAGCCGTTTATTGTATCAACAGAATACAAATTGAATTCCCGACAGCAGATGCATATCGGTACATCATTGAAGTTTCGGCAGATGGAAATAACTGGACAAAAGTAATTGATCAGTCTGTAAGCCAGAATAATGACAAAATTCGTATGGCTTATGGAAATCTGGGTCAATATGTTGCGCAAATACGAATCAGGTTTACTTCCGATATTGCCGGACTGGCTGAAGTAAAAGTTGGTGGTGCTCCTGAAATTACTTTTGACAACAGTATTTTAACCGGAACTGTTGTTGGGACTGCCGGTTCATGGAATAATGTTGCAAATACTACTAAAGAAGCTGCATTCGATTTTGATAGCAATACTTTTTTCGATGCACCGTCTGGTGCTGCAACATCCCACTGGGTCGGTTTGGATTTAGGTTATCAGTCTCAATATACAGTGAATAAAATTAATTTTACTCCACGTTTAAACATGTCCGATCGAATGGTAAATGGAACATTCGAAGTGGCAAATAATACAGATTTTAGTGATAAGAATATTATTTATACTATTAAATTAGCCCCTGCTGTTGGAACATATACTACTGTGGATATTCCTAATACACTTTACTCACGCTATGTAAGGTATGCCTCTCCAACAAATGGAAACGGGAATGTGGCCGAGCTTGAGTTTCATGGTGAAGCTAGGGCTACCGATATTATTGAAGTAAAAGGTTCTGACTCAAATTTGAGATTGTTTTATGATAGGCTTAATAAGCAAATATGCGTTAATATTCAGGGAGTGGAGAATGGATTCGGTCATTTATCTGTTATTGGCATGGATGGAAAAGTTGTTGCAAGTGAATTGTACAATTATAAAGATTTTACTATTTCAACAAATAAAATGAAAGCTGGGGTTTATGTCGTAAATATAGTTTCTGACAATAAGATATATAACCGGAAACTGGTTGTATATTAGGTCTCTTGAAGAAAATAGTTATAACTAAATTTAAATAAGTGTTTGATTAATCTTGTTCCAAATTATAATTTGAAACTAAATTGACAACAAATAATTTGATACTGTTTTAATCTATATGTATGTTTGCATATGAAATCATTTCAATTAATTCTACTTTGACAGATTATTTATTATTTCGGACAGGATTTACAGGATTTACAAATTTATTTGTGATATTTTGACCTGTTAATCCTGTTAATCTTGTCTTTATTTTCAGGGAAATACAAAATTTAAGGTTCTATTAGAAGTCAGAATTTTAATCTGTCAAAGTAGAATTAATTAGCATTAATAACAAATTATAAGAAATAAAATTGCTTGTTCTTCTGCCTTTTTATTTGTCTTTGGCATAAGTGTTTAAGTTTGAATTAAGCAAAAACGCTCAAACATATAATTATTAATTTTAAATCATAAATATCAAATGAAAAAAATCAACATCTTTTCCTATGCAGTACTTATAAGCATGCTGCTTGGAGTTTTAGGCGCGCAAGCACAATGCTACACGCCTCTTTACCCTTCGGGGAATATAGTGAATGATACGGAATGTAATAACTATCCAAATGCAGCTAGTGGTTGGTCAAAAGGTTGGGGTAATGCTGCTGCGATTACCGGTGCCAAAGCCAATTGTGGAACCAGCATTCAAGTGACCGGTGCTTGCGGTGGATCTATCGATTACACACTTACAGGCAAATTACAGGCAAATACCTCTTATCGCTTTAAATGTATGTTGTATAGTGATAAAGAAGCATCTATCACGTTAAACGGTTGTGGCATCAATGGATTGACAACCGATTATCAGATAGTTAAAAATACTGGCAGTACTTGGCAGACAGTGGACTTTTATTTTATCACAGGTACTTTAGCTACAGCTCAAAATTTCTATTTAAATAGCTGCTCAGGCACAAATAGGGCAACCGATATTCGTCTGGATAATTTAGAAATTTATCCGGCAACAGAACCTGTTGTTACAATACCAATGGAACCAATGGATAGTGGAAAGTTTGTACCAACATGGGAATCATTGAAACAATATGGTGAAGCACCTGAATGGTATCAGGATGCCAAATTTGGTATATGGGCGCATTGGGGACCACAATGTCAGCCGGAACAAGGCGACTGGTACGCCCGGTTTATGTATTATCCGGGTTCACAGCGAAACTGGTTTACAACCAACTATGGATCTGATACGAAACTCGGATTCAAAGAGGTGATTAATAGTTGGAAAGCTGAAAGCTGGCAACCGGATAGCATTGTAAAACTATATAAAAATGCAGGTGCTAAATACTTTTTCGCATTGGGAAACCACCATGATAATTTAGATTTATGGGATAGTAAATATCAGTCATGGAATACGGTTAAAGTCGGTCCTAAAAAAGACCTCATCGATGGTTGGGAAAAAGCAGCCAGAGCCAATGGATTGCGTTTCGGAGTAAGTATCCATGCTTCCCATGCATGGTCGTGGTACGAACCTTCGCAAAGTTACGATGGTAACCTTACTGTGGCAGATGGTGCAGGCAAATGGTGGGATGGTCTTGATCCACAAGAACTTTATGCCCAAAATCATGCGCATAGTAGTGGTTGGGATGTTTCCGGAACAATTCACTCACAATGGAATTGGGTGAGTGGTGCGTCTATTCCCTCAAAAGCTTATTGTGCCAAGTTCTACAACAGGACAATTGATATGATTAAAAAATACAATCCTGACTTGATCTATTTCGATGATACTTCTTTGCCTTTTGTTTCTGTGGATGCTGCGGGCAACAGATCAACTACCACAGTCAGTGATTTGGGTCTGAAAATAGCTGCAAGCTATTATAACAAAAGCGCGAATGCGAATAATGGAAAAGTACAAAACGTTATTTTCGGTAAGATTCTTACCGCGGACGAGAAAGAATGCCTGGTTTGGGACGTTGAGCGCGGTATTCCCGACAAACCTCAGGCTAAACATTGGCAAACCTGTACCTGTATCGGCGATTGGCATTATAGCCGGTCGGTATATAATAATAACCAATACAAATCTGCCAATACCGTTATTCACATGCTAATTGATATTGTCAGCAAAAATGGTAATTTGTTATTGAATGTTCCTCTTCGTGGAGATGGTACTTACGACGAAAAAGAGTTGGCTGTTGTTCAGGGTATTACAGCTTGGATGAATGTCAACAAAGAAAGTATCTACGGCACCCGTACCTGGACAATTTTCGGCGAAGGTCCGACTGCAGAGCGTGCTAATGCGCTCAGTGCCCAAGGTTTCAACGAAGGCACTAATTATGATGCGACCGATATCCGTTATGTAAAAAAAGGGGATAGCTTGCTGTATGTGACAGTTATGGGATGGCCAACCAATGGCAAAGCTGTACTGAAAAGCCTAAGTTCAACACAGCCTTATCTGACAAGAAAAATTAAAAGCATTCAAATTTTGGGTGGAGGCAATTTGACATATACCCGCACTGTGGATGGTCTGAGTATCAATCTTCCTGCTACTAAACCTACCACAGCCGACATTGGTATTGCATTTAAAATCTCCCTTGACACTGTTATTTCCGTTGAAAGCTTAAACGGGATGATCAGGGTAGCTCAAGTGAACGACAGCATTGCCAAATTAAACACAGGAAGCAACTCGGGTCAATATAGTCCAGATGCCGTTGCTACATTGGAGACTGCCATTACTATTGCTAAATCATACACATCAGCCAATACAGGTGGCGAGATTGCCGCAGCCGTAACAACTTTGCAAACTGCCATTATTATTTTCAAGAGTAGCGCAAAAATGGCTGGAGGTATTATTGATTATTCAAAAACGCAAAATATTACAAACAAATATCTGAAAGAAGCACGCGTATTTCCCCGGGTAGGTACAACTACAGTGCGTTTTGGGCAGCCTGCTAATTGGAATGCTGACTTTAATATTCCACAAACCGATGGCAGTGGTACAAAACAAGGTATTGACAAATATCCGGGTTATAATACTTTGATGTTGGGCGCATGGGGTGATGTTGCCCGTTCGACAGTGGATGCCACAAATGCGAGATTGTATAAAAAGGTGACTTTGCCTGCCGGCAGATATTTCTTTGGAGCAAATTATAATACACTTTATAATATGTCGAAAGCATATATTTTTGCATCTAAAACTATCCCGACTATTACAAATGTAGAATCAACAGCGATAGCATTCCACAGTATAAGTGCTGACGCTGCTGATAATGCGATGTATGGCATTGAATTTACTCTTTCTACAGACACTGAAATATACTTGGGCTGGGTTGCCGATTTAACCACAACGGCTAATCTGGAGTTCAGGGCTAAAGAAGTTGAATTACTCCAGGTTTTAACGCCGAGTGACAACTATGTAGCTTCAGGTGCTGTTTCGGCTTCAGCTGGCAATGATGTTCTCTTAAATTTTACGGAGTTTGCCCGTGTGTATAGCACTAGCGGAACATATAACATGAAGTCTGATAATACAGCTTATATGGTAGGTATATCAGGTGGCAGTTTAGATTTGGGTGTGATTGATTTTGGTATAAACAAATACAATAAAGTATTTGTGAATACAGCCAACCCCAGTGCTGTCCTGAACGCTGCATTTTATGACTTCTATTTAGATGATCAGACTACTGCCTTTGCTTCGGTTCTTGCAGTGAGTACCGGAAGCGCTACAACTTTCGCAAAATCTCAAACCGCCATTGGTTCGATAAGCGGAGTACATAAAGTAACCGTGAAATTCAACAATCATGCTTCTTCTTTGTCATCAGTAGGATTTGCTAATGCAGGTACAAATGCCGTGAAAGTAGTTAAACTTACGGATATTTACAAAATACACACTACCAAAAGTTCAATTTTAGTTGATGGACTTACAAATAGTAATATTGCTGTTTTCAGCAGTAATGGTACATTGATAAGTCGTCAAACTTCTGTTACAGGTAAAGTTGAATTTAAAGTGAATCAAGGAGTGTATCTTGTAGAGATAGACGGACAAGCCGTTAAGGTTGTTCTTTGATAGTATTTTATATAAAAAAGAGGCATGATATATTATCAGGAAAAAAGGATTTTCCACCTTTCTGCGAATGGAATAAAATGACTAATTTTGTCTTTTGTCCATAGTTACCAATAATGAGCCATTGAACAACAAAACAAGGTGAGTAGTGGACGTAAATAATATCATATAATTTTCAGCGCTGCACTCTGTAAAGTTCCTCACCTTAGGAGTATAACCGTTTAATGGAGTATATGTGATTGAAAATCAATATTTTAATTCAAAAATCAATTTAAGAATGAAACGAATAATTATTTTGTGTTTAACCATAATTGGTGTCACCTTACATACATTCGCAGCTTTCTCTGTTACAAATATGAAGACCTGTAACATGAATTCCCCTGTGGGTATAGACCGAACTCCGACATTTAATTGGCACGTAATCAGTGATTTACACGGTTTCTATCAGACGGCTTATCAAATTGTGGTGGCTAACGAAAGTGGAACAGAGGTCTGGAACAGTGGTAATGTGACTTCCGACCTGCAAAGCAATATTCTTTATGAAGGAACAGCTTTGCAATCGCGCACCCGTTACAGCTGGACAGTGACAGTTTATGATGCCAACGGAACTGCTTCAACAGCTACTTCTTCTTCTTCTTTTGAAACTGCTTTTATGAGTTCAACGGAATGGACAGCCAAATGGATAAATGCTGAATCAACACCAAATACCTATTTTACAATCAATTTCACTTCAGCAGTAAGTTGCAGATATTTGAAAGTTGATGTGACGCAGCTGGGATTGCCTGCTTCGAGTGATGCCAGTTTTTACTATTTCCAACTATCCGAACTCGAAGCATACAGTGGAAGTACCAATGTGACTTTGGGAGCTACTGTGACCGGAAGTAACAGCTGGACAATCGGAGCCTGGAATCCGACTTACCTGACTGATGGCAAAATAATCGATGGTGGAGCCTTGGGATATACTACAACTGCATTCACAAGCAAGGCACAACATATATATGTGACCATTGATATGGGGAGTGTAAAAACTATTGACAAAGTTGTATTATATCCCCGTCAGGATGTTGCTTCAGCGAGTTCAGCAGCTTTAGTCGCTAATTTTCCATCCTCTTTCACCGTTCAAAGCTCGACAGATAATTCTACTTACACCACTCAATATCAGGTAGCTGCTCTGGCAACTCCGGCTTATGCTAATAATTCTAAAGCCTTGCCTTTGTTCGGGTCTAATTTTACGGTTCCAACCGGGAAAACAATAAAAAGAGGACGTATTTATGCTACTGCGTTAGGACTATTTACGATGCATTTAAACGGTAAGGCAGTGACTGAAAATAAATTAGAACCAGGCGAAAGTGAATTTCAAAAAAGTATTCTTTATTCAACTTATGATGTGACCGACAAACTGACAAGTGGTACCAATACCATTATTGCTAATGTCGGTGGTGGATTGTTTAACGTAACTGCATTAAACGGTCGTTATACAAAACCCGAAATCTTTAATAGTGGCCCTAATTGCCTGAAATCAGAATTATTTATCGATTATACCGATGGTAGCACCGATCATTTTGTAACCGATGCAACTTGGAAATATAATCAATCGGCCGTTATCGGAACAAACTGGTGGGGTGGAGAGGATTATGATGCCCGTCTGGAAACAAGTGGTTTATACAATTCCTATTTCGATGTTTCTTCCTGGAAAGTAGCTAAAGAAGTTGCTTCGCCAACTTTTTATACCAACACGCCGAATACAACCAAGAGTTATGCCAATGTGGGTACTTTGAAAGCCCGTTTTTACGAGCCATTACGGGTGGTGGAAACTTGGAGTGGTGTCAATGTGATCAAACTTTCAAATGGAAATTACCGACTTGATTTCGGTAGGAACTTTGCCGGTCAATATAAATTCAACCTTACCGGAACTGCCGGTCAGACTATTACGCTGCGCGCCGGTGAACGGTTGAATGCTGATGGTTCCTGCTATCGTGATAGCCAATTCGCCAATATTTATGATACTTATATCTTCAAAGGTGATAGCAATAGCGAAACATGGGGACCGGAATTTATGTATCATGGATTCCGTTATCTTGAAATCAGTGGACTTACAAAAGCACCTGTACCTTCTAATTTTACAGCCTACCGTATCAGAAGTAATATGGAAAACACAGGTAAAGTTGAAACCAGCAATACTTTGTTGAATCAGATTCATACCATTTGTAAGGATGCTATTCAAAGCAATCTTTACAATACAATTACTGACTGCCCACAACGCGAAAAACTGGGTTGGTTGGACGATTCAAACCTAATGTATCATTCCATAGCCGATAATTACGACATGAAAACCATGTACGAAAAAGTGGTTATGGACTGTTTTGATGCTCAATATGCTGATGGCCATGTGCCAAGCACCTGTCCTCACTGGATGGTAGTATATGATGATGACCCTAACTGGGGAGGAACTTCAATTTTGATTCCGTACAGAAATTACAGACTCTATGGCGACAAGACACTTATGAAGACTTATTACAGCAAAATGAAATCCCTGATTGATTATTATGCAACCAAATCAACCGGTTATATTATGCTCGGCAACAGTTACAGTGTATTGTCGGACTGGGGACAAAATACAGCCGGTCTAACCAATCAGGTACCCGGCGAATTCACCATTACCACCACTTATTATTATATGTTGAATGCTATGGCCGAAATGGCAACTCAACTGGGTTATTCAGCAGATGCTCAGAAATACAGTGCTTTGGCGGTAAATGTAAAATCATCATTCAATACAAAATTCTACGGACAATACAATCCTGGAGTATATGAATATGGCAATATGGCCGAATATGGTATGCCACTTTATTATGGGTTGGTTGACAGCGCTAATGTGGTTTCAGTTGCCCGTAAGCTGGCAGAGTCTGTCAAAAGTAGTAATTATAAAATTAAAACTGGCGAAATTGGATTGAAACCTGTATTGATGTCGTTGGCTAAATACGGCTACAATGATGTGGTTTACAAGATGGTCAATCAAACTGATTATCCGAGCTATGGTTATTTTGTGATGCAGGGATGTACAACAACACCCGAATTCTGGGATATGAGCCAATCGCAAAACCACTGCATGATGGATCATGTCGAAGATTGGTTCTACTGCGAGTTGGGCGGTATCAAAAATACTGGCATCGGATATAAAACACTGACAATTCAGCCATGGATTCCATCGGATATGAATCAGATGGACATTTCTACACAAAGCCTGTATGGTAAAATTCGTTCGTCATACAAAAAAGCACCTAAAGGTGGGTATATTTATACGTTTGAAGTACCTGAAAACAGTACGGCTGCATTGGTAGTTCCTGTCATAAATAAGTCGAAATTGATTTCGAATAATGCAGAACTGTCGGTAGGCAATGGCGTTCAGTCTATAGGGTATACCGATAGCCTTGCAACAGTTGTGGTAGGTTCAGGAAGCTATAACTTCTCAATGGGTGATACCAGCGAAACGGATCCGGCTCAGGATGAAGTGATGTGGATGCGTATTCACGGAACAAATCAACTAACCGCCGGAAGCTTGATTAATATTCAAGAAACAGCTGCTTGTACACAATACGGAAGTTATAGCGGAGCATGGAAATCAGGTCGATTTATTGGATATAACGCCACTAACCAGCCTGCATCGGGCAATTTTGTTACAGGAGCCATCAAGGATCATACAACAGGTTTTGTAGTGGAGACACCCACAACAGCAACTGTAGATAGCAAAAATACTTATTTCTGTAACCTTAAAGGTTCAGGCACTTCGTTGTATCTCAATAGTATGCAAAACAGCAATACCATGCTTTCCTGGAATGCAAGTTCGCTGAAGTGGGGATTTGATATTACAGATGGAAAAGCGACGATGTTCAAATACGGAAGCTCGCTGACCCGTAATGCCAATTATGTTTATTTCTACGACAATGGAAATGAAAGTGGTATTTATGGGAATGGAGCAACTAACAATAATGCCCCAACCTGGAGCATTTACAAGCAATACAATGTGATTGACTCTAGCTCGGTAATTCTAGCTCAGGGTATTGTAGGGAAAGATTCACTGTTTTATCAACGCAGCATGAGACGCAACGGCAATTTAGAAACCATTGTCTTGCCATTCTCTGTCAATACGCTGGAACTTCCTGCCGATTATAGTTTCTATAAATTCTCAGGAACTGATGCTTCGAATCCTACTGTCATTAAGTTGCACATTCAACAGGTGTATGCACTGACAGCCGGTGAAGCCTATCTTATGAAATATACAGGTAGCGTTCTCTCTATTGTTCGTCAACCATTTGAGTTCAGAAAAGTATTCGAAACAGGAGTTGCTGCCGCCAATACCGTATCAGGAACTTATAAATATCTGACACCAACAGATGTCGAATCCGATAAATCGTTGTTTGTATTGCAACCTGATGGAAGTGCTTTTGTTCCGGCAACTGCTACAGACTATGTGTCACCGTTCAGAGCTTGTATAATAACCGCTTCTGTCTCTGCTCCTACAAAATATGAAATTGTTGATGGGTCAGTGAATGGTCTACAAACTCCATTTGCCAATATAAATACTAAAGTGGATGTTTATAATGTATTGGGACAAATGGTATTGCGTCAGGCAACCAAGGCTGATGCAAATCAATTAAAAAATGGACTTTATGTAACAAAGTTCGGGAAATTTATAATCCAGAAAAATTGAATTGACAATGTAGGGACTTTTTCGAGTGTAACCCTAAAAATTATATGACAATAATTTTTAGGGTTACTATATTTGAAGCTAGCTCGAAGGAACTACAAGCTATCACCTAGAAGCTAGAAGACGTCACCTGGAACCTTCAAGCTACCTCCAAGGAACTACAAGGCGTCACCTGGAAGCTAGAAGACGTCACCTGGAACCTTCAAGCTACCTCCAAGGAACTACAAGGCGTCACCTGGAACCTACAAGCTACCTCCAAGGAACTACAAGGCGTCACCTGGAACCTTGAAGGCGTCTCCTAGAACCTTGAAGGCGTCTCCTAGAACCATGAAGGCGTCTCCTAGAACCTTGAAGGCGTCACCTAGAACCTTGAAGGAGTCTCCTAGTACCTTGAAGGTCTCAGCTAGAACCTTGAAGGCGTCTCCTAGAACCTTGAAGGTCTCACTTAGGAGCTAGGAGGTGTCGCCTAGAACCTACAAGCTACCTTTAAACTTTCGCTTTCCATCTGCCTTTGCGCGCCTACTCGCGTCTTTGCATGGTGTCCATCTGTGTTTGCACAACAGCCCTGTCTGCAATATATCCGATTCTCTTAACAGAAGCTCCTATCGACCCAATCGGAATTCCGACAGACCTAATCGGATGTCCGACAGAGACAATCGGAATTCCGATCATCCCAAAAGAAAGTCCGGCAGACCCAATCGGAATTCCGACAGGCATAAAAGGATGTCCTATCATTCCAATCGGATGTTCGACATATATAATCGGATGTCCGATCATCCCAAAAGAAAGTCCGACAGACCCAATCGGAATTCCGAACATGAATCTATCACATACTTAAAATAGACAGGAGATAATTTGCGTGCTTTTTGTTCCCATAATTACATTTGACTAAAGCCAAAACCCCTGAAAAATTCTCACTCGTCCCATTCCGATAACTCGGAATAAATTGCTGAGACGGCAATTAATTCTTGCTTAACACAGCGTCGGTAAGACTATCCCGTTTATGAATCCTGTTTTTTGATAATTTTACTCATTGGAAAATAAGTATCTGTTTCGTTTGCTTGTTATTTTAATAAATGTTTCTGGGTATTACGATAAATTTACTTCTTGTGCTTGTGTTTTAATCCCAACTCTAAATTTTATGTAGCACTATTAACTATTTATGTAGTATATAGAATTACAAATAGTTAGTTGCCGTTTCTTTATTGGATTGAAAACTGTACAAAAACAATTTTATCCCAGATTATAATATGAAACTAAATTGGAGCCAAATAATTAGTGCTTTTGTCTATCTATATATATGTTTGTATCCGAAAAAAATACCAAAAATCAACTTTAAATTTAATTTTATGAAAAGAAAAACAATTACTCATTATGTCATACTTGCCATCTTTTTGGTTGTAAGTATTACTTCAAATGCAGTTACGACCAAAACAGTTGGCGCAAGCGGCGCAGATTATACTTCTGTGGCTACTGCAATTTCAACAGAGTATAGTGCTGCTGATGCAGATGGATTAGTCATCGTCTTGAATTCGGACTACAATCAGACTACAGAAGCTATTAGCACTGTAGCTACTTCAGGAAAGCCAGTTACAATTCGTCCTGCTGCAACATTAACTGTTGCTAACACGGCATGGACAATCAGTGGTAGTTATATTACTGTTGATGGACGTATTGGTGGGACTGGTTCAACTCAGTCGTTGACGTTAGCTAATACAGGTGCGACTAATACGGCTGCAAGTACTACATTGACAATTAGTAGAAGTAATGTAAACGTGCAGTATGTAAATGTACAGGGACGATATGGCGCAACTCTCAATTTAGGTATTAGTGCTATTGCCGGTGGTATTATAACTGTTTCGGGTTCTGCTGTTACTGTTGATCATTGTAATATCGGTGATGATGGTTCGGGCGCTGTAGCTGCGAATTACCCGATATGTGGTATTTATTCAGCTTCTGCGGGTACTAATACAGTATCTAACAATAATTTTATCAATGTCTTTAGTGGTTATACAACCAATACTTCCGACGCTTCTGCCATACTTTTAAATACGAACGCAACGGGTTGGAGTATTACAGGAAATAGTTTTTATAATACCTTCTCCAGCGCAATTAATGCAAGTCAGACTCGTTATTATTATAACATAAACATTGCTTCCGGTTCCGGATATACCATTAGTAATAACTATATTGGAGGTCAGGCTGCTTTATGTTCCGGTGGAAAAATGTTGTTGGGATCTTCTGCAACAAGAACAAACGGATTTAATTACAGAGCAATCTCGCTGACTCCAACGGGTACTATTACAAAAAGTACTATATCAGGAAACACAATTGCTAACTTTGCATTGTGTACCGGTATTGCTTCTCAGACAAATATAGGTATCTATGTTTCAACTGGTGCAGCTGATATTACAAACAATGTTATTGGCTCTACCTCAAGTTTGGGTAATATAACTTTTGAAGCTGATGGAACTGCTAGTATTCAGCTTCTGGGTATTAATACTGCTGGTTCAGGTGATAAAAACATAACCGGAAACTCTATTGGTGGTATAACGTGTTCGGGTATAAGTACCGGAAAAACTGCGTTTACGAGTATCTATAACGCATCGTCGGGTAATATTATCATCGATGGAAATACCATAGGTAGCACGGCTATCGGAATAACTACCGGTACAAGTATGTCTATTCAAAACGCATACAAAAACGGTACGACACCCCTATCTAATGGTGTTGGTGGAATTAAGTGCGGTGATGCGACTGCTGCAACCATTGCAATAATCAGGAATAATGTGATTGCTAATATGTATGGTGGCAACAATTTGGATGCAGGGATTGTCGGGATGGAATGTGGTAATTCAAGTTCTGGTACATCAACATTTCAGATTTATGGCAATACAGTCCGAGATTTATTAAGCGATGCTAATTGCGATAATGTGTGGACTTCAACCGGTATCTTTTTCTATTGCAAAACGGCTACAACTGCAAATAGCGCCATCTACAGCAATAATATTTATAATATCACTTCAACGAATACAACTGCTGCGAATTATATATACGGTATATCAGTAAGAGCAAAAGATGCTACTATGGGTGTGTCTATTTATAAAAATAATATTTATAATATTACTTCGCCCAATAAAGGATACGGTATTAATATCGGCGATCCAGGTGCAAACAGTAGAATTGCAAGTACATTGATATATAATAACTTCATTCGTTTGGGTCAAAACGCTGACGGAACAGATCAAACCAACGATGTTGATTTCAAAGGTATTAATGATACTGGTGGTTCTACTACTGTTCGTAATACAACATCATACATCTATTTCAATACTATATATTTGACCGGTACTGTTACTTCAGGATCAACCAATACGTATGCAATGTATGGTTATCAACCGAATGCTGCCCGTGAAATTAAAGATAATATCTTTGATAACCGCAGAACGGGTGGTACCGGAAAACATATTGCGCTGGGTTTGTTGAACGCTACCAGTACCACCAGTAATTACAATGACTTTATTTCAACAAGTGGATATATTGGCGAATTAGGTGGTACGGCTAAACCATTACTTACCGACTGGAAAGCTTCACTTGGCGAAGCAAACAGTGTTAATACAACTCCTGTATATGTAAATGCAACTACAACTACCCCCGATTTACATTTAACCGCAACGGGTAATAGTGGAATTCTTGGTCAAGGAACAGCTATTGCTAGTGTAACTACAGATTTTGATGGAGAAACACGCACATTACCTCCGGGAATAGGGGCTGACGAACCGGATATTACAACTTATACTGCAACTTGGGATGGCACTCAATGGGTAGGAACAACTCCAACAACTGGTGTAAATGCTCTTATTTCCGGTGCATATAACAACCTTCCAGGTTTTACATGTAACAATTTGAAAATTCAGGCCGCAACAACTTTCAACAGTGATGCAACTATTAACGGTGATTTGCGGTTATACAACAATCTTTCAATTGGTTCAAGTATATTGACATTAAAAGGAAATACAGCTGTATGGGGATCTTCTATTGATGCTTCAGCCGGTTCGGTAGTATTCAGTGGAACAAGTGCTCAGAGTGCGAGTTCTATCACCATAAATAATTTGACGGTTAATAATTCTGCAGGTGTTACCATTTCCAGTCCATTTACAATTGCAACCGGAGCTACCATTGTTTGTACTGCCGGATCTTTATCGGCAATTCCTACTTTTGGAACAACGCTAAATGTAACTTATAATGGGACATCGCAACAAACTACTTCGAATGAAGTCCCAATCTCAGGTACAACAGTGAATTTAACTATAAACAACAGTGCCGGGGTAAAACTTGGGGCAGATCTTACATGTAATAACATAGCATTGACTCTTGGCAACTTGATTGCAAATGGTAAAAATATCACAATTACAGGGAGTACCAGCGGTGCAGGCAATATAGATTGTAGTAGTCCTAATCAATCGGTTAATTATAACGGAACTTCTGCTCAGAATATATCAAACTTTTCAAGTATATACAATATGAATGTTAATAACTCAGCCGGAGTAACATTTGCAACTAACCTGACTGTAAGAAATACATTAACTATTAATTCAGGTGCAGCATTATCTGTAGCGGCAGGTAAACAGCTTACAGCAACTTCTACATTGTCAAATAGTGGAACATTAAACTTACTTTCTACTGCTGCAGCTGGAACTGCAACCATTCTGACACCAGGAGCGATAGGTGGAACAGGAGGAGTAGTCAATGTTCAACAATACCTTGCTTCCGGTCGTAACTGGTATATCAGCAGTCCGGTTAGCGGAGCAACAAGCAATGTGTTTAATGCTGCTGCCGCATCAAATATCAATAAACTGTATAGGTATGATGAACCAAACGGAAGTTCTGCAACACTTAACTGGCCACAAATTTCCGACAATACAACTTCTCTCAGCGTAGCTAAAGGATATGTTGCCAATGTAGATGCAAGCCTTCTTGCAGCAACTAATGGAGTCACTTTTACCGGAGGTTCATTGAACACCGGAAATATTACTACCGGCCTCAATAGTGTACCAGCACTAACAAGTACACCTGCAGCCGCTTCATACCAAGGTTATAATCTGGTGGGTAATCCATATCCTTCGTATCTGAATGCAATGACAGCTATTAATAATGCTGGTAATTTGGTTATAGATCCAACAATTTGGTACAGAACTCAAGCTGTTTCAAGCACTTATTATTTTGAAACAGTAAACACTAGTGGAAATGGCGTTGGCACAAACAATGCCTTAACAGGAACTGTTACAGGATATATACCACCTATGCAAGCTTTCTGGGTACATGTAGTTTCAGGTGCTTCCAGTCCAGCTTTAACATTCAGCAACAGTATGCGTTCTCATGCAATCAGCGTAAGTGGTACACCAACTACTTTATTGAAAGCTCCTGCAACAAAAAATGCAGTACAACAAACGTTGCGTCTGAAAGTATCGAATGGAACAAACGGTGATGAAGCCATTGTATATTTTAATTCAAATGCTTCGAATGATTTTGATGCGTATGATTCCAGAAAAATGTCGAACAATAATCCTGCTATTCCTGAAATCTATACTACTGTTGGAAGTGAAAAATTGGTTATTAATGGCATGAACAGCATTTCTGCAAATACAGAATTACCATTGGGATTCACTACCGGTCAGTCGAATACTTTCTCAATCAAAGCTTCTGAATTCAGTAACTTTGATGCAAATACCAAAGTATATTTGAAAGATAAATTGTCAGGTACAGAATACGATTTAACCGACGGTACAGCTTATACATTTGCTTCGGATATTACTTCTACAGCAGATCGTTTCAGCTTGGTATTCAAATCGGCAGGTGTAGCCACCAGTTTGAATAATGCCTCCGGTGATCAGGTAGCTTTGATTTACAAAAATGCAAACAATCAAATCACGGTTAATTGCAAGGGTGATATAAGTGACAATGCTTTCATATCAGTTTATAATGCTTTAGGTCAAAAATTGGAGTCTAAACAGATTACAAGCACTACTACCGTTATTGGAAAAACTTTCACTTCGGGAGTTTATGTGGTAACCGTAAATAATGGTGGTAAAAACACAACTAAAAAAGTAATTCTTAATTAAACCTCACCCCTAACCCCTCTCCTTGAGGAGAGGGGAATAAAAAAAACACTTATGAAAACACAAATAGAAAACACAGCAAAAAGAATCTATATTGTACCACAAATAGAGCAAATAAAACTCGATAATGAAATCTCGTTGGCCTTGGAATCAACTCCTTCAGAGACACCACCTTTAGGTCCCGGTGGATTTGGTCAAGCCCCCGAACATTTCAATAACGATCCGTTTAAAAATAATTTAGGATAAAATTGATATGAACTGAAATCAGTATATACTGTACTAAATAAAAGAGAGAAAATAATCTAACAAATTAATCTCTCTTTTTTTTAGAGGGAATTGGTTACCTTGAATTAATAACCTGAGTTCGGTATAAGAGATTATTAGATTACCTACTTAACAATTTAAGATTAAGGTGATAGGGTTTTACTTATTCCGGGCATCCTTCTTGCTAAGGTAGGAAAAGTTTGCAATCAAGATCTTAACCTTAGAAAGAAACTTACAAATTAAATAAAACCTTATTGCTTTATTTATAATATCGGCATTAACCACAGAGCGATTATAAAGGAATTGGTGGGGGTAAAATACAATTAAAGATAGTGAAAATATAGAACAAATTTATATTCTGTTAAAAATTATCTATGGAGTTTTTAATGTGTCCCAAATTATAATATGAAACTAAATTGCGACCAAATTATTAGTTGCTTTTTGCATCTATTTATATGTTTGTATCCGAAAATAATCTCTAATACTAATTTTAAATTTAATTTTATGAAAAGAAAATTTTTTACTTTTTTTGTAGCCTTTATGGCTCTGTGTTTTCTCGGTTCGAATGTTTCTGCCCAGACGCCAACAACAACTGATCCTATCTTAACAGGAGTAACTTATTACAATATAATTTATACCACCGGTGGTGTAGATTATTATGCTACTTTTGATCCTGTTTCGTATGATTTTTCATTCACTCCACAAATTCCTGGGAGCAATGCTCAAGCACTGACTTTTGCTTTTCAAACAACCGATGGTACTTGGGGAAACTGTTTTTATATTTACTCACTTTCAAATGCAAATAACTTTTTAAGTGAAAATGCAAACTGGAAGTCTGCTACCTATACTGGAACCACTATTCCTAATACCGGAACAACTGATTCATGGAAAAAATTCTTTTTTGTAAAAGATAATGTTACCGGATTATATGCTATCAGACCTAATAATAATAACAATGGTAAATGCTGGTTTGTGCCGACTCTTTCTACCAATAATAAAATTGGCGTTAGTGCCTACTTTACTGCACAGGGAACTCAAGCAACAATACCTGCTCAGGGAGATGCTTTGTATTGTTTCAAAATTCAAGCGGCAACTATAGTAGATCAGAAACCGGCACTCTCCAGCTTGTACGATTCATCTTTAAATCTTTATAATAGTAGTGTTGAAGGTACTGCAGTTGGAAACTATGCTACTGGTAGCCGTGCCGATTTTAAAGGAAAGATCGATGCTGCCAAAACAGTTATTGACAATGCTTCTGCAACAGCTGATCAGATTGGAGTCGCAAATGGAACGCTTCAAACTTCACTATGTTGGTTCAGAAATAAAGTGGTAACTAATACTCATCTTTTGAGTGACGGATATTATTATATTTACACAAAAAACCCTGACGGAACAAAATATTATCTGACAGATAAAGATCCTCATACAGATGCAACTGCTGCTGTACAACCAGTGGATTATGAATTAGCCGCTACAGGAGTTGCTTTGCAATATCAGCAGTTTAAAGTAACCTGGGATGCAACTGCTTCCCGATATAAAATTGAAGGAAAATACCGCTTGGATAATTCCTATACACATGCGCAAGTAAATCAGGATTTTAGTTTTGATTTTAATGCTTACAGTACTGCAAGTAATACTTTTAATATTTTATTTGATGGTAGTGTAGCTGCATTGAAACGTGTTGACTCAAAAGGATATATCAGACCTTATGTAACTTCGCCGGGTACAGCAACTACTGTATCTACCCCTACAACTGTTGGTGCTGTTACATATTCATTTAGTAATGCAGCTACTATCAATACTTTCTTGGGAAATAGTTTAATTTACAACTTCGAAGCGTTGCTTATAGCAGCTTCACAAGCGGAATTAGATGTTTTGCAAGTTCAAATTACCGCTGCTAATGCATTGTTGGCTTCTACCACTGAAGGAACTGCACTGGGTCAATATACTACTGCTAATCGTATTGTTTTAAGTGATGCAATCACTTCTGCTACTATAGTATATAATACGGCAAATGCTTATCAATCAAATGTTAATATGGCTACAGGTAGCCTGGCGGCTGCTATTACCACTTATAACGGTTCTCTGAATACGGAGACTAATCAATTAGCCAATGGTGATTATTTCATTGCAATAGGAGGCATGTATGTTAATGACCCGGGAAGCTTATCCATAGCCAATGGTTCTGATCCCAAAACTAGTAATAATGGTCTCCAGTCTCAGATTAATATTGCAGATGGTTCACAGATTTTCACCATAGCCAAATTGTCTGGTGTTGACAGAACTACTCCAATTTCAAGATATTCATTCTTTAATGCGGCTACATCTAGACATTTAACAGAAGGTGCAGTTTATCAAAGCACTTTTGGAGCAGCTGATGATGCTTGGAGATCTCAGAATATCTATTATAATGGAGCCAATTATGCCATACAAACAGCCGGAAGTGCAGCCAGCAAAGGATTGTGGTATTTGGTGACCGGGAATGAACTGACGTTTAATAGTATTGTAAGAACACCTGTGGAAGCTGATTATGCATTTGTATTAATGCCTGTATCGCAAGTGTTTAGTCAGCAGGTTGCTGCCGGAAGAGCTACTTTCAATGCGGCTGTTACGGGTACTGCGGTAGGGCAATACACAGTACTAATATATAATGCATTTCAGACAGCTTTGCAAACAGCAGAGGGTATTGTGATTGCAGGAACAGCAACAAAGACAGATTTATATGCATATAGTGCAGCATTACAATTGTTCGCTCCAAATTTGGTTACAGGAATTTCAAAAACAACTGATAACAGTATTTCAATTTACAATGCTAATGGTTTAGTGAAAATTGACGGGGCTAATATTCAGAAGGTAATGGTTTATGATATAACTGGTCGTATTGTGAAAAACATCTTAGGATCAGTAAGTTCAGTAGAAGTTCCAAAAGGACAATATATTGTAAAAGCTGTTTCACAAACAACAACTAAAATAGAAAAGGTAATTGTTAGATAACGTTCTCGTTATTTTGGTTGAAAGCAGGTCGGTTAATAATATTGCCGACCTGTTTTTTGAAAAATCGAATGTTGTTTTTTTTTTCAACAAGTTTCAATATGTTTTTTTAATTTATTTACAATTAATATATTATGTCTTCGAAAACGTTTAGTCGGGTAACGTACCCGGTTCTTTTTGGCTTTTTTGTGATGGGGTTTTGTGATGTAGTCGGTATCACTTCCATGCATGTAAAAGAAGATTTGTTGGGTGCTTATAGTCCTCAGTTTAGGGATACATTGTCGAATCTTATTCCTGTAGCTCTTTTCTCCATGTTTTTGATTTTCTCGATACCAACAGGTATACTTATGAATAAAATCGGAAGAAAGAAAACAGTATTGCTCAGCAATATCATTACAATTATTGCCATGTTTATTCCTTTGATAAGCTACACTTTCGAAATGTCGCTTATTGCCTTTGGTTTGCTAGGTATTGCCAATACAATTTTGCAGGTGTCTCTCAATCCACTTTTGACTAATGTAGTGCAAGGCGATAAACTTACAAGTAGTCTTACTGCAGGGCAATTTGTGAAAGCTATTTCGTCATTTTGTGGGCCTTTTATAGCTGCATTTGCTGCCAGTATGTTAGGTAACTGGCAATATATTTTCCCTATCTATGCAGTTATTACGTTGCTTTCCACAATCTGGTTGCTGGCTACGCCGATTCATGAAGAAATTGTGACAACGCAAGCCTCCTCGTTTGGCAGTGTTTTAGGACTTTTGAAAGATAAAACTATTTTCCTGCTATTTTTAGGAATTGTGTTTGTTGTTGGAACTGATGTAGGAATGAATACAGCTGCACCTAAAATTCTTATGGAACGTTGTGGATTGAATTCTATAACTGCAGGTTATGGTCCGAGTGTTTATTTTGCTTTTCGTACCTTAGGGGCTTTTTTGGGAGCCATATTGCTTGCTAAATATGCTTCAGAAAAAAATATAATCATTGCTGCATTGGCACTCATTACATTGTTCTTTACAGCTAACCAATGGATTATCTTTGCAATGTATGGTGTAATTGGTTTTACGATAGCCAATATTTTCCCAATTATTTATTCCAATGCAATTCAACACCGTCCGGATAAAGCTAACGAAATCTCGGGATTAATGATTACCGGCGTTTTTGGTGGTGCTGTTATTCCGTTTTTTATGGGAATTGTAAGTGATAAAATTGGAAATCAGAATGGATCGTTAATTGTTATCTTACTCAGCGTTGTCTATTTAATTTATTCCTCACTGAGTGTTGTTGAGAAGGCGAAAAAATAGATTATATGAAAAATATTATAATAGGTATTAGTTTATTAGTATTCGCATCCTGTTCAGGTATGTTGAATAGAGATTTTCCATATAATGCATTGGAATATTGTGCAAATCAAACAAATCGTTCTCTGAAAGAGCTGAAAGGTGATTCTGAGCTTGACTATACTATGATGCCGCGAAATATATTGGCGGATGAAAGTAAATGGAATTGTAGGAAAGTAAGTAAAGAGGAGTGGACTAGTGGTTTTTGGCCAGGAATTCTTTGGTATGATTATGAATTTACGAAGGATCCAAAAATCAAGGAAGCCGCTGAAAAATATACAGCCTCTTTGGACTTCTTGGCCAATACCCGGGCTTATGACCATGATTTAGGTTTTTTGGTATTTTGTAGTTATGGTAATGCGTATAGGCTCACTGGAAATCCTGCCTATAAACAAATAATCTTTGCTGTTGCAGATTCCTTAGCAACATTGTACAATCCGAAAGTTGGAACTATTTTATCTTGGCCGCGTGCTATTAAAGAGAATAAATGGCCACACAATACGATAATTGACAATATGATGAATCTTGAAATGTTGTTTTGGGCTTCAAAGAACGGTGAAAATACTGAATTATATAAGATTGCCGTTTCTCATGCTGATCATACAATGAAGAATCAATTTAAGCCGGATTATTCATGTTATCATGTGGCACTTTACGATACAATTTCCGGTTCGTTTATAAAAGGAATCACCCATCAGGGATATAAAGATAGCTCCATGTGGGCCCGAGGACAGGGATGGGCAATTTATGGTTTTACAATGTGTTATCGGGAGACAAAGGATGTTAAGTACCTTGAGTTTGTGCAAAAAGTTGCAGATGCTTATTTAAAACGTTTACCAGAAGATTACATACCGTTTTGGGACTTTGATGCTCCGGAAATTCCAAATGCACCACGAGATGCCTCAGCAGCTGCAGTTGTAGCTTCCGGACTACTTGAATTATCTACTTATGTTCAGGGGGATAAGGGGATTCAGTACAAGAAAGCTGCAATAGAAATGTTGAAAACATTAAGTTCATCCGACTATCAAAGCAGGGAGAAAAATCCATCGTTTTTATTACATTCAACTGGCCATTGGCCAAATAAATCCGAGATTGATGCTTCTATTATATATGCTGACTATTATTATATTGAAGCTTTGTTGAGGTTGAAAAACCTAAATGAAGGGAAGAAATTGATAGAGTCTTAATCAGGAGGTTCAATCATTAAAAACGAGGTGTTTCTGAACCCAGAAACACCTCGTTTTTGATTAAATTGAAGATAAAAGTTTTATTCCTGCACGTCTTTAAAGTACTCCGAGGGTGAAACACCCATTGATTTCTTAAAGGCTCTGTAAAAAGTGGTTTTAGAATTGAATCCACATTGCTCGGCAATTGCCGAAACGGTGTATTTTGTGTATTTACCGCTAGCAATTCTTTCTTTGACTTCTTCCACCCGATACGAATTGACAAAATCAGAGAAATTCATCTGCACCTGTGTGTTTAATACCTGTGAAATCTCGTGTACCGAAAATTCCAATACTGAGGCTACATCAGCTTGCTTAAGCTCTTGATTTAGATATGGTTTCTCCTCGGTCATATATCGGATTAAGCCATTCTTTATTTCATTACTTTTCTCCTCTGATATTTTCAGGGTTTGATAACCCGAACTTTGTTTGCTTTTAGAATCTTCAAATTGCTTCTTGATTTTTTCTATTGCATTGACAAAATGTGATCGTGTATAATAAAAAGTAACTGTTGTTAGAAGAATGATAATTATTATTATAAATAAATTAGTTTCATAGAAATAAGGACTTATTTCTATTTCAACCTCTAAGGGTTTCTTCATCCAGATGCCATCATTGTTGGAAGCTAAAATTTTTAATGTGTGTTTTCCTATAGACAGTTCTTTGTATGACACTATATTGTTATCCGTAGGTTTTCTCCACTCTTTATCAATGCCGTCAATAATATAAGAATAACGGTTCATTTTGGTGTTGTGAAAATTCAAAGCTGCAAATCTGAACTCAAGATTATTTTTTGTTCGTCCCTTAATATAAATCTTATAATTACCGCTAGTGGTTTTATTGATAAAGTTTAAAGTATCAATACAAAAACGTGAGCCATTGATATATAAGTCAGTAAATATTATATTGGGAATAACTTTATTTTCAGCATTAAATGAGTAATTAAAGTTTACAAGGCCCTTATTATTACCCCACCATAAATTTCCTTTAGAGTCTTTTGTAGCTGAATTTGGACAGAATAGTAAACCAGTTAATCCATCTTCATTTCCATAAGCATAAATATCACTCCTTTTGCTAATTCTGTAAAGACCCTTTTGTGTACCTATCCAGATATTATTACTTTTGTCTTCGATAATGGATGAAGGTGCGTTTTCGGGTAATCCAATTTCAGAGGTAATCCACTGTTTTTTTTGTAATTTATTGTCAATCTTTAGTACGCCACCCTTGTTAAAGCAAAACCAGATGTTATTTGATTTATCACTATAAATAGATGTACACTGATATTGGTAGGGTCTGCATGAGTTGGGAATAACAAAATTTTTGTTTTTCAACGAGTAAAAACATGCACCAACTCGTGTTCCTATCCATAACCTGTTGCTTTTATCTATTTGCAGATCAAATAATTCATTGTTGCCAATGATTTTAGATAAATCATATTTTTGAAGCGATTTGTTGTTTATATTGTACTTGAATAAACCGCTCAATGTGGCTATCCAAATGTTATTATCATTATCTGAAACAAATTTATAAATAGTTCCGTTTTGAAAGACCGGATTATCCGAAATATCAAAGAACCTTTTGGATTTAATGTCAAAGATTGATGCACCACCACCAAAGGTTCCAATTAAGAACAAATTTTTATTTTGAGGGTAGGGGCAAATAGTGGTAATTACCCGAGAACGAATTCCCCGTGTTTTAAAAGGGGCAAATTCTTGTTTAATTTTGAAATCACTATTAAATATATAAAACCCATTTCTGGACCCAATTAAAGCATCCCCATTTGGAGCGAAATACATTGACCGCACATCAATTTTTTGTGCTTTGATCAAGTTGATGGTGTTAAACTTCCTGCTGGGCAATAAATTATAATAGTTTACACCTTCAGAAAAAGTCCCAGTCCAAAGTAAACCGTTTTTATCATAAAGGATTGAGAAAACAGGAACATTGTTGTTGTCGAGCCTTTGAATCGAATTCGATTCTAGGTCTTTTATTAAAATACCATCAGCCTCAGTTCCAATATATAAATGCTTGTGATTGCAATCGAGTGATAAAATGAATTTGTTCTCAGTTCCGGGAATTGTGGCAAATTTTCTAGTTCCAGTGTTGAATGTATATGCGCCACTCTCAGAGCCTAAAGCCAGTTCTCCGTTTCTAAGATTGGTAATTGATCTGAATACATTGGCCTCATATATAGAATTTATGTGATATAACTCTTGTTTTTTATTGGCTGGATCATAGTTGAACAACCCTTCAAGACTGCTAATCCAAAGTTTTTGTTGAGAATCTTCAACTATTCCATTTAATGAAGGAGGTTCGTTAATATTTTTCTTTAAGTTGATAGGATTTGCCTTAAAATTCAGTGAATCTAAAAGGTAAAGGCCTCTGTCAGTTGCAAAATAGATGTTTTTGTTAGATGTCCTGAAGATTTTACGAACATTAATAGTTGGTTTTTTGAAGTCGACAAATGCAAGGTAATTTCCATTTTTATTATAGAGGAAAGCTCCTTGTTCGTTCCCAATCCAAAATATGCCTTTTTTGCTTTCCAGGATAGACTGGACTGCACCCTTGAGTGGTTTTGTAAAACGTCTTCCGTAATTAACAATTTGTAGCCCATCGTAACTGTCTAATCCAGTATCAGTCCCAATCCAAATTAACCCTTCAGAATCTTTATAGAAGGTTCGAATAAAATTACTGCTCAAGCCGGTCTCAAAATTGAGGTTTTTGACTAATGAATTGCTTCCAAGAGATGGCAAAAAAGAAGTAAATACGAATAAAAGACTTAAATGGATTTTTGATGATTTCATTTTTTGTGTTTTATGGATTGTTTTAAGGTTAAAAAACAAGACTAACCTGAAAAAGATTGGCTGGTTTAGCAGTCTAGTACAGTTATATTAATAGGAATCTTCGCAGATGCACCTAAAACATATAGCTTATTTTAATGTCATTATTAAGTATACAAAACTAATATATTTTTATCCAAAACAACTATATTTAAGCATATTATTTAAGATGAACTGGCCGGAAGATTATTCCAAATTATAATATGGGACGAAAATGGATAGTCGCAAGTAGTCCATACCGGAATTGTATTGGTAATTTTGTGAAAAATTTTATGTTGTAAGTTTATATGTGACTGCGATATGATAAGGCGTCATTATTTATTTTATATTTTCATTTTAATGAAAATTATGTACAATATTGTTCCATATTATAAAATGGGACAACAAATAGCCTTATCTAATAAGTAATTCTTGAATCTTATTACTATTTTTGTGTGTTTGAAGAATTCTGTGACAAGCATACATTTTCATGTTAAATATGTGGAGTGGGTGAGTGTTACTACAAGAAACTCTCATTTTTTTTGCAATTTGTAATTTCACAGACTCATTTTTAATTGTATTATTTTTTTTAATCACTATTTATGAAAAAATCCATCTTGTATTTTGTTTCCATTATCCTATTGATAGGCTTGTTTCCTATATGGGGTAATGCTAAATTGGTTAATGTCGCAACTAGTCAAGTTGATACTACGCTTAAAGTCTGGTATTCTTTTGACAATGTACCCATTGGTGCAACAACGGTAAATGATGATAGTCAGAAAGGTTACACAGCCACTTTAAATAATGGTGCCACTGTGTCCACTACCGGTGGAATTGGTGGTGTTCTGAATCTTGGTTCAACCAATGGTTATCTTGATTTTGGCAGCCTTATCGGTACAAATCTGATTAGTAAATTGCAAAGTTACACGATTTCAACTTTTGTGAATGTGGCTAACGATGCCGATATTTCAGGGAATGGTAATTTCCTTTTTGCCTTTGGCAACTCCGATAATATTGGAACTACAAAAAATGGGTACATGTTTTTAGGCCTAAAAGCTTCGCATTATGGTATTACAAAAACCTATTATACTACTGAACAGTATATCCAAACCGGTTCTGCATTTTCCAAAGGACTTTGGAAACATGTAGCTTTAACCTATTCAAAAGCAACGTCTTCAGCTAAACTTTATGTCGATGGAGTGGTTGTGGCAAGTTCCACATCAATTACCTTAGCTCCGGGTGATCTTGGTGCAACAGCCTACAATTATATCGGTAAATCATCGTATGCTCTGAATGGAGACGCCTATCTAACAAAAACATTAGTAGATGAATTCAGAATATATAATGTAGCACTGGCTGATACATCAATTAATAAGTTTGTGGCACTGTTGCCTCAATATAACAATGCTGCTATTACCGCACAGATAAATAACGTGTTGGCAACATTAGGTTTTACTGATGGACAAAAAATATATTCCAATCTGACCCTTCCGACTTCTAAAAGCGGGGTTACTATCACATGGAGTTCATCCGACGAAAGCACCATCTCAAATACAGGTGTCGTTGTAAGACCAGCCAATGGCTCAGCATCAAAAAATGTGACACTTACTGCTACTGCTCTAAGCAGTGGAGTGACTGTGGTGAAGACATATAACTTGGTTGTTCTGCCTTCATATACCAATTCCGAAATCGTGAAAATGGATGCGGATAGTTTAATTATTTCAGGTAGTATTGATAATCTTCGTTCAAGTCTTATATTACCAATTACAGGAATTCAAGGTTCAAGTATTGTTTGGAGTTCCAATACTCCTTCGTTAATTGCCAATAATGGTAAATTGATATATTTGCCCGAACACGGAACAGGAAAAACTCACGTTGTATTAACGGCCGCAATTTCGAGCGGAGATGTAACACAATCTAAAGCTTTCGATGTATATGTTGCCGAAAAGGAGGGATATTCTGCTTATTTGTTTGTGTATTTTACCGGCACAAGCGAGGCTATCCGTTTTGCATTGAGTAATGATGGTAAGAATTACCGGGCTTTGAACAATAATAATCAGGTGCTCAATTCTGCAACTATTAGTTTGACAGGAGGAGTGCGCGACCCTCATATTATGCGGGCTGAAGATGGTAAGACATTCTATATGGTTGCCACAGATATGGTTGCAGCTAATGGTTGGGACTCAAACAGGGGAATCGTTTTACTTAAATCTACCGACTTGGTAAACTGGACTTCTACAGCCATAAATATTTCAACTACATACCCTGAATTTGCAAATTTAACAAGGGCATGGGCTCCCCAAACCATTTATGATAAGTCTGTTGGAAAATACATGGTTTACTTTTCAATTAAGATAGGAACTACCGGAATTGATAAAGTATATTATGCATATGCCAATGCCGATTTTACTGCGTTGGAATCTGCTCCCAAGTTATTGTTTGAAAATCCGGCCGGTACGTCGACCATTGATGCGGATATAATAGAAAAAAACAGTCTGTTTTATCTGTTTTCAAAGACTGAAGGAGCCGGAGATGGAATAAAAAAAGCAGTATCGTCATCGTTGACGGGTCCATATACATTATTAGATAAATATTTAGACCAATCGAGTTTGCCTGTAGAAGGTGGCTGTGTGTACAGACTAATTGACACAAATGATTATATACTGATGTATGATGTTTATCAAAATCAGAAGTATCAGTTTACTGAAAGTTCTGATCTTGATAACTTCAGGGTTATTGACAACGAAACTTCAATGAATTTTGCACCTCGCCATGGAACGTCAATGACAATTACAAAAGAAGAAGCCGAGAGGCTGGCTGTTAAATGGGGAAATGCAGCTGATATTTATATCAATGCGTCGGCATCCGATTCAGTAAAAAAGATAAATTCAAAATTTGATCAAACAGCAAAAACAATCAATTTGGCAGTCAGAAAAGGAACTGATATTTCCAATTTTGATCCGCAGTTAGTTGCTCCTGCTGGATGTATCATTAGTCCTTCTGGTTCTCAGAATTTTTCAAATGGAGCTGTTAATTATACGGTTTCAATCAGTGGTATCGGTTCAAAAACGTATGCAGTTACCGTTCATGTGTCAGGGAATCCTGTATTAGAAGGGTATTACGCTGACCCGGAAATTCTATATTCAAAGAAAAATAAGAAATTTTACATTTATCCAACCAGTGATGGATTTGTAAATTGGGCGGGAACTTATTTCAAGTCTTTTTCGTCTAGTGACTTGGTTCATTGGACAGATGAAGGGGTGATTCTTGATTTGCCAACACAAGTTAGCTGGGGTAAAACAAACGCCTGGGCTCCTTGTATTGAGGAAAAGATGGTGAATGGTGCATACAAGTATTTCTATTACTTCTCTGATGCACAGAAAATTGGCGTAGCGGTATCCGATAATCCGACTGGTCCATTTGTCGATTCAGGAGCAGCACTGATTTCCAGCAGTCCAACCGGTAGTGGCCAACAAATTGATCCTGATGTTTTCACTGATTCAATCTCGGGTAAGAGCTACCTCTATTATGGGAATAATTATATGGCAGTGGCGGAACTGAATGACAATATGACATCGTTGAAATCGGGTACGACACAAGTGATTACTCCTTCCAATGGTACCTTCACAGAAGGAAGCTATGTCATTAAACGAAACAATACCTATTACTTTTTCTGGTCAAAAGGAGATACCCGAAAGGCAGATTATAGTGTGTATTATGGCATGTCAACTTCACCGACAGGCCCTATCACTATTCCTGCTAATAACCATATTTTGGTTCAAAATCCTACGTTGGGAATTTACGGAACAGGTCATAATTCAGTGATTCAAATTCCGGGTAAAGACGAGTGGTATATGGTTTACCACCGTTTTACACGTCCAAGAGGCATAACAATGGCAGGTGATTCAGCCGGATACTTCCGTGAAGTTTGTATTGATAAACTGGAGTTCAATGCTGATGGAACCATCAAGCCTGTAGTCCCTACAATTGAAGGAATTCTGCCTGTTTCGTTTAGCGGAACTAATACTGCAATAGAAAATATATTTGAAAACCAAAATAAAGGCGAGTTGAAAAAAGTGGAGATATATACTATATCAGGGTTGAAGATAAATCCAAAACAAAGTATTCCGCTGGGAATCTATTTATTGAAAAAGACTTTTTCAAGTGGATTGATCTTTTTTGATAAAATACTCAGTACGAAGGATAATGATCTTCAACAAAGATATAATATATTGTTGCAGTAAAGATATGAAATTTCTCAACTTGGATAAATTTCCTTTATGTTATTTTTTTTAGAATCATGTTTACCTTATAACTAATTTCTTAAATGAAAAGATCAATATTTTCTCTTGTAACTGCAATTATTATTAGTACGTTATGCTGTATCAATGCACAAACAGACAAAACCAGTTTAATTACAAATCCTAGCTTCGAAACCGGCAATCTAACAGGCTGGACATTTACAGGAACTACCGGCTATACTTGGGTGGGTGTCAATACCGATGGCGATGCTACCAAGAATGGTTCGTATATTGCCGGAACATGGAATACAACCATTGGGGATGTCGAGTTATCACAATCGCTTTCTGGTTTGCCAAATGGCAATTACCGGGTTACGGCCGATTTGATGGGTAGTAGCAATGCAACCACCAGTCGACTTACAACTCAACGTCTATTCGCGAGCGCAAAATCACAACTTTTTGGACCGGCATCTTCATATTCGGTTGCCAACCTCGGCATTCTCAGCGCAACTGAGAGCTATTCTTTTGGAGGATATTCCGAAACAGTAAGTGACAAAGGCCCGTTTCTGAAATTGTCGGTAGTGGTTAAGGTTACTGATGGGAATCTAAAATTCGGAATTCGTTCCAACGGAAAAACCTCTACGCTTGGTTATACATTTCCCAATTTAACTGCTGGCGATGGTTATGGCTGGTTTAAAGTGGATAATTTCACACTAACCGAAGTATCCAATGTTGCCACCTTAGTCAATATTAAGTTGAGCGACGGATCGCTTAATGAGACTTTTGCCCCGAACACGACTACATATACTGCTACTTTGCCTTTTGGTACAAAAATAGTTACTCCCATGGTTGTCGTTTCTGCCGATGGTGCCACCGTGACCGGAGCCGAAGCTGTTGATGTTTCCGGCGGAAGCGGTACCTCTACCATTACCGTTAATTCAATTGACGGAACTGTAACTAAAACTTACACAATTAATTACACAGTCCTCTCCTCTTCACCTTTTGCGGTTTCTTCTTATGCCGCTGATTCGGCAGGAGTCAACTTTACGTTGGAACAAGGGGTTTTAAGACTTCAGGTTTGTAATGACAAAACTATTCAGATCAGCTATTCTTTGAATTCTATTTTGCCTAAAAAAGATACCATCATGGTAAATAAAGTTTGGGGAAAATCTGATTTCACAGTTACAGAAGACGCGGATAAAGTCATGATAAGCACGAAAAGCCTTACTGTAAATGTGTCTAAAACCACTTCTTTGGTTAGCTATTTCGACAAGTCGGGCAACCTTATCTTGTCAGAATCACAAAAGTCGATTACTCCGGTCACAGTATTGACAACCAATACAAACACCTGTGTGGCGACCTTCAATTCCCCGATCACGGAGGCTATTTACGGGTTAGGTCAGCATCAGCAAAAAATTATGAACTACAAAGGCAATACCTTGTCGCTGGATCAGCAAAATGGCGAAATCGCATTGCCATTCATGGAATCTTCATTGGGATACGGACTTTTGTGGGATAACTATTCGTTGACACAGTTTTCCGGAAACGTATCTTCGAACACCAAATACCAATTCAGTTCTGAGAGTGGTAAGATGGTAGATTACTATTTTATGTATGGTCCCGAACTGGATAGCGTGATTTGCCAATACCGCACAGCCACCGGAAAAGCTCCATTGTTCCCAAAATGGGCTTACGGGCTATTCCAGTCGAAAGATAAATATTCGACTCAAACCGAAATTCTGACACTTGCAAATAAATACCGGGCTGCAAATTTACCGCTCGACTGTATCGTGCAAGATTGGGATTACTGGACACCCGATTTGTGGGGATCGAACACCATGGATGCCACCAAATATCCCAACCCTAAGGCAATGGTCGATTCGTTACATCACATGAATATACATACTATGATTTCCATTTGGCCTGTTTTCCACAGCAGCACTGCCAATTACCAGCAGTACAATGCCATTGGCGCTTTATATCCAAGTGGGGGATTACACCATTTCTACGATCCGCACAACGATGCGGCTAAGAAAATTTACTGGAATCAGGTCAACAGCCAATTGTTCAGCAAATACGGTTGGGATGCTTGGTGGGCAGACAACGACGAGCCGCAGGGCTGGCCGGATGCGTTAGACAGAAAGAACTTCATGACCGCCAAAGGTTCTGGGGTTACCTACTACAACACTTACCCGATTCAACATATAGCCGGTTTTTACAACGGCTGGAGAGCTGATATGCCCAACAAGCGACCATTTATCCTGAGCCGTTCGTCATTCCCTGGCCAACAACGCTATGCCTCAGCTGTATGGTCGGGTGATATTGCGAGCAGTTGGACTACCTTCCAAAATCAACTCTCGGGAGGACTCAATTACTGCCTGAGTGGAATGCCTTACTGGACAACAGACATTGGCGGTTATTTCTATACCGATTGGTCAACTGCTGCTAATAACGAATTGATGATCCGCTGGTTCCAGTACGGAGCGTTCTGTCCTATTTTCAGAATACATGGCCAGGGAGAAAAGGCATTGGTTTCTACCTCTTTTACTCAAAGCACGAAAGACAATCTGGCTGCTACCGATAAATTACGTTACCGCCTGATGCCGTATATTTACTCTATGGCATGGAAAGTTACCAACGAGAACTATACCATTATGCGTCACCTTATTATGGATTATAGCACGGATGCAAATGTAAAATCAATTGATAACCAGTTTATGTTTGGGCAGTCGTTGCTGATTAATCCTGTCTCTTCGGCCGGTGTAACCCAAAGATCGGTTTATTTGCCTGCCGGCAATTGGTACGATTTCTGGACTGGAAAACAATATGCTGGCAATCAGACAATTAACGCAGATGCGCCAATTGCCAGAATACCAGTTTTTGTAAAGGCAGGATCTATTATTCCTATGGGCCCGGAAATCATGTATGCCACTCAGTCTATTGACCCTACTGAAATTCGCGTTTACAAAGGTGCAAATGGTAGCTTTACGCTTTATGAAGACGAAGGAGATACTTACAATTACGAAAAAGGCAGTTATTCTGTTATTCCATTTACATACGATGAAACATCAAAAGAACTTACAATTTGTGCCCGTACAGGAAGCTATAATAACATGCCTGTAAACCGCAATTTCAAAATTGTATGGGTAGCTGAAAATTACGGAACAGGGATTAGTACCCCGGCTGTTTGCGACACTACAGTTAAGTATATGGGTAATCAGGTTGTAATTAAGTTTCAATCTTCACCTTCAGGAATTCAGAACATGAATAATGACCAGAGTCGTTACACTGTTTATCCTAACCCTACAATGGATAAGGTAACAATTTCGTTCAATGCCGAAACTTCGGATACGTCTGAAATTAAATTGATTGATTATGCTGGGAAGTGCATTTTTTCGAAGAATATCAATACGATAATCGGAACAAATATGTACACTTTGAATACAAAGAAAAACAAAATCGGTTCAGGTGTGTATTTTATTTCTTTAACAAGTAATGGTAAAATTTATAATAAGAAGCTGATAATTGAATAGTTCCATTGGAAATGACTTATTATTTGTTAAACAAGTATGACAGTGGTGTAGTTACTTTCAAGAAAATAATAATTAGTAACCCAGAATCGCAAAAATATTTCTTAATGAACAATTGATTTCAGAATTCGGAAATTACAAATACAAATAGTTTAAGGTTAAACATGTATTGTTGAGATTGAAGTAAAAACAAGGAAAGTTTGCCGTAATAATTTTTTATAATTTAAAAGCCTCGAACTAAATTTAATTATGTTCGAGGCTTTTTCTTTGAATATAATGAATTTTACTTCATTGGTCTAAATAATTTCCAACCCAACGAAACAATAAGGGTATTTGCTGTAAGATTATCTATAGTATGTGAATTGAGTTGAGTCTGATATATATCTTGTATTAAACTATAACGAATATCCAACGTAAATCCTGAAAAATCAAGCCCTAAGCCTGTTTCAAGTCCCAATTGAGTTGGTGTAATGAATGTTTTTAAATCTGTTACATTGGTGGTGCCATAGGTATGGAAGTAAGTGTGTTCTACTGACGATCCCGCATTCAGCCGAAGTTTAGGACCTGCAAATACCCGAAGGTTAGTGTTTTTTGAATTCCATATTTTATAGCCAAGAAGTAAAGGTATATCCAATGTGCTGATAGTTGCTGTTTTGTTGAATTCCACATTTTGTAAATGGTTGTCGCGAAATGATAAAGTGTAATTCTTTTGTCCACTGTAAAGCATAATTTCCGGTTGAAGGTAAAACCTATTGAAATCAATCCTTCCAAATGCGCCTAGATTAAAAATGTTTGTTGTCACTACTGCTTTTTCCAAAGAATATAAATCAGGGTTATTATTTTTAAAATTATTCATGCCTAGCGAAGCATTATATCCGGCTTTAATACCTAATGTAATCTTTGAAAAAAGACCACTTTGTGCTTTTGAATGCCAGCTGCCGTCTATTTTCCGTAACTTTTTAAGATACCCTGTACTATCGGTTCGAAGAATAAAGCTATCTATTTTTTCTGTAGATATTAGGTTGATGAATTTGTCAATTTCCTCGGTAGACGAAAATACCAAACTACAGCCATTAGAATGTACTGTTGTATAGTTTGATGCCGTTAACTTGCCAGTATTTACAAATAATAAATATTCCGGTTTTCCATCAATTTCTTGCACTTTAAAATTATAAATGAGCGGTACATCTCCTTGCATGTACATTTTGTCTTGTTTAAAATAGGCATCTACAGTGTTGAAAACACGCATTGATTTATTGAGATTAGTAACACTCTTTTCTTTTGCCGTTTTTACAGCATCTTCATATTTTAGCTTAGCTAATTTCAACGCATCAATAAATTTATAGTAATTATCCTCTTGAATAATTATTCCTCCGGTTTCATTCGAATCGATTGTTGGCATGGCATTTATCCAAAGGGTAAAAATATTTCCCTTTGTCGAAACAAAAATGACATATTTTTTTCCGCTATATGTATTGTTATAGGTTGTAAATTGATCCTGAGCATTAGAATGTATCGAAAATAACGCCCAAATGCAGATAATTAAAGTGATTTTAATACTGTTCATATTCTTCTCTGTATAATAGAATTGTGTAAAAGTGTTTTCTTTTATTCCTTTAAAATACATATTTTTTCTAAATAATTTGTATTTGCAAATATAACTAGAATTTATGAGTCAGGTAATGTAATCAAATTCTAAATTTGTATCAAATTATAATATGAAATACATTCGAAAGCCTAATATTTCTGTATACCTTATTCTATTTGTATTTTTGTAGTTCGAGTTATTTTTTTTATATAAATCCTTATACAATTATGAAACACCTTCAAAAAATTCTCTTTGTTCTGTCATTTCTTGTTTTTCAGACCACGGTGCTGAATGCACAAACCATTCGGAAAAATATTAATATAAACCGCGAGTGGAAATTCAAGTTGGGCGATTATTCCGGCGCTGAAGCTTCTACTTTTGATGATACAAAATGGGAATCAATTGGTATTCCTCATTCATTCAGTATGCCATATTACCAATCGGCCAAATTTTACAAAGGCTATGGTTGGTATCGCAAAAATTTAGAAATCGACAAAGGATGGATTGGTAAACGGATTAGTCTCGATTTTGAAGGAGCGTACCGCACAGCCGAAATCTTTGTAAACGGGCAGTTGGTAGGGAAGCACAATTCGGGTTATACCGGTTTTGAAATAGATATTACCAAGGCTGCGAAAGCAGGTAATAATGTTGTTGCGGTTCGGCTTAATAACCTTTGGGACTCGCGTGTGGCACCTCGTGCTGGCGAACATGTTTTTAGCGGTGGTATTTACCGTGATGTGAAATTAGTTGTAACTGACCCAGTTCATGTAACGTGGTATGGTACTTTTGTTACAACACCCGTTGTCTCAAAAAAATCAGCTACTGTAAATGTGAAAACAGAAGTCGTAAATGGCAAAGATGTGGACATTTCTGCTACAGTAAAAACGACTGTGCTTGATGCGAAAGGCAACAAGGTAACCGAATTTCTATCAACCCAAACAGTGCCTGCAGGTAAAACAATTGTTTTTGACCAAACCAGTAGTCCCGTAAATAAACCAAAATTGTGGAGTCCTCAAACGCCAAATTTATATTCAGTATTAACAACTATCATTGCTAATGCTAAAGTGGTAGATGATTTTATTTCTCCGTTGGGTTTCCGTTCTATTAAATTCACTGCTGATAAAGGATTCTTCCTGAATGGAGAGCATTACTATTTCAAAGGGGCAAATGTGCATCAGGATCGTTCCGGATGGGGTGATGCTGCAACCAATAAAGATTTTCTATATGATGTTAAAATGATGAAAGATGCCGGATTTGATTTTATCCGTGGCTGCCATTATCCTCACGATCCGGCTTTTGCCGATGCATGCGATAGGGAAGGGGTGATGTTCTGGTCTGAGACTCCATTCTGGGGTTCGGGCGGTACGCGCACCGAAGGCGACTACGAAGGAGCAAATGCTTATCCAACGAATCCTGATGACTGGGCGGCATTCGACCAAAGTGTATTAGAACAATTGCGTGATAATATCCGTATTAACCGTAATCATACTTCAATAATTATCTGGAGCACTAGTAATGAACCGTTTTTTACCACTAAAGAAACCCTTCCTCCAACCCGTGAATTATTGAAAAAAGAAGTTGATTTGATTCATCAACTTGACCCGACACGTGCAGCTGCCATTGGTGGTTGTCAACGTGGTGAAATGGATAAAATTGGCGATGTGGCCGGCTATAATGGTGATGGCGCAAGCTTGTTTCTAAATCCGGGAGTGGCCAGCGTGGTCAGCGAATATGGTTCTAACGAAGGTTCTCGTCCGGGAAAATATTTTGCCGGTTGGGGCGATTTGCCTAAAGTAGCCGGTCAGGACAAGACTCAGAAATATCCTTGGCGTTATGATTGGCGCAGTGGTGAAGCAATATGGTGTGCTTTCGACCATGGTAGTGTAGCAGGGAAACGCTTCGGCTCTATGGGAATTGTAGATTATGCCCGTATTCCTAAACGGATATATTATTGGTACAGAAATGAATATATGGGAATTCCTGCACCACCCGAAAGAATAGAAGGAATGCCAGCAGCAATTAAATTGTCAGCAGACAAAACGGAGATTTCAAATGATGGAACAGACGATGCCTATTTGCTTGTTAGTATTGTTGATGCCAATGGAAAAGAATTGAGCAATTCGCCCACGGTGAAACTGAGCATTGTTTCCGGACCGGGAGAATTTCCAACAGGAACTTCCATTACTTTTGACAATAAATCGGATATTGAAATTCTTGATGGATTGGCAGCAACCGAGTTTCGTTCTTATTTTGGTGGTGAAACAGTTATTCGTGCTACTTCACCGGGATTGAAAGATGCTATTATTAAAATCAATACCACCGGATTGCCAAAATTTGTTGAAGGTGTAACACATACTGTAGCCGACCGTCCATACATTCGTTTTACGGGAAAAGAAACCAAAGTGCTAACTACAATTTTTGGTATTGATAACCCAACAAATGCCAGCAGTCAGGCTCCGGGTCGTTTGCCCCGTTTGGGTGGCGATGGTAATCCAAACTCTTTCTGGCAAGCTGCCAATACAGATTTAGGAAACTGGTGGCAAGTAGATTTGGAACGATTTGTGAATATAAAACAGGTAAAACTTACTTTCCCCGATGAAGCAAACTACGGCTACAAAATTGAAGCAATGGTTGGTGAAAACACGTGGAAGGTAGTGGCCGATTTATCGGAAACAACTTCGACCAGTAAAGTCAGATTGGAAAAAATAGCGTCAAACACACCTGCACGTTTCCTCCGAATTACTTTCACCAAACTTCCAACTGGGAAAGCGGCGGCTTTGGCCGAAATTGAAGTGTTTGGGGAATTGTCAAAATAAAATGAGACGGAAGTTGAGGTTTTCAGTTGTGCTGAATTTCAAGAACTGTAAACAAATTTAAGGGCGATACAATATTTAAAGGCTGATTGGTAGAATTTGTATAACTGAATACTTTTTCCGTACCAAAATTTTCACACATTTTTCGTTTGCCGCAAATCATTTCGTATTTGTCGTGAATCGCCACCGCCTTTGACTCTCCAATGAATTTGAGATTATCAGCAAATCTCTGGTCGGCACGGGATATACCTAAAGGAGAGTTTGGCAATACTTCGATATAATCTGAACCCTTTTTGTATAGGATTTTAAAAAATACCTGTCCGGAAGACGATTTCTCTGTTGTCTTTTTTGAGGCAAGTAATACTTTAATGTTCTTATTTGGCGATAAAATTTCCTGCGCATTAATCGTAAATAAAGTTGAAAATAAGACCAAGAATGATAAATAAATATGTTTCATTTTTTATTCTTGCAAACTTACAATAATTGTGAGGAATTTCAAAACTACAGTAAAGGTGTGACTGATTTTCTGCAAAACTAATCATTTTCAAGAATCCAAAAGGTATCAAATTATAATCTGGAACTATTCGTGCTTAATTTTTGGAGAATGGTTCAGAGATTTAATGTAATTTTGACATTGTTTATATTTATTCAAACAAAAGAAGTCACTTTGATAAAAATTCCTATTGGAAAAGCAACTACTTTTGTTGAAATAAAATTGGTGGGTGAAACTTCAAAGTATTCATATTTAGTTATTTGAAAAATCAGTAAAATGAAAAAACAAAACATTATCTCACTTTTATTAGTGGTGCTTCTCTTTTGTGCCAATATCCCAACTTCGGCGCAAAGCAATAAATCAGGTAATAATTCCAATAATAAACTCGGGAAAAGTTTTGTCCATCCCGGAATCCTTCACTCTCAGGCTTCTTTACAACATATCTTTGAAGTTGCTACAAAAAAAACGCTGCCTGAATACGGGTCTTATGAATTATTGAAAAATCATCCCTGTTCCAGTGCTCAATACAAGATGAATGGTCCCTTTACAGTTATTTCACGCGACGGTCAATATGGTTACACTAAAAGTAAAATGGAGGCCGACTTTAGTGCAGCTTACCTGAATGCTTTGATGTGGATTGCCACTAAAGATGAAAGCCATGCAACGAAAACGTTGGAGATATTGGGGGCGTATGCCGATAGCTTGAAGCTTATTCCGTCAACGAACGATGCACCTCTCTTGGTGGGTCTGGAAGGACTGAAAATTGTCAATGCCATGGAGATTCTTCGTTATACTTACAGCGGAATGACTGCTGAACAAATGGGGAAGATAAACAAGATGATAACCAATATTTTTCTTCCGGTATGCGAAACATTTTATAAAACCAAAGCATACACAAATGGAAACTGGGGTCCGATAGTCACTAAAACCTATATCTCAGCGGCTATTTACTTCGATAACAAAGCTATGTACAATAAAGCAATTGACTTTTACTACAATGCTAACGACAATGGAACCATAAAAAATTACATTAGCGGTATCACCGGTCAAGTTCAGGAAAGCGGACGGGATCAGGGACATTCTCAGTTAGGGATTGGCGCTTTGGCAACGGTTTGTGAAATTGCGTATAATCAGGGTGACGACCTGTACAGTGCTTTAAATAATAGATTGCTTAAAGGATTTGAATATGTTGCCCGATACAATTTGGGAGATGACAACGTGCCTTTTACAACTTGGAAAGACGTTACGGGTAGATATTCTGACTGGAAAGTGATTTCGGATAAGAGCCGTGGACATTTTATCCCGGTTTACGAGATGGTTTATAACCACTATGTACGCATTAAAGGTTTATCAATGCCTTATACCGAACAAGTCATAAATAAAATTCGCCCGGAAGGGTATGATCGTGACCAACCGGCATTTGGAACTTTGCTTTTTTATGGCACAGGAAATTAATTCTTATAAATCATTGATAAATATCTTTCAACAGTAGCAGTATAAATCACTAATCATATCAAATCTCATATAACCTTTTATTTTAATTCATATCATCATGTATTTTAATCGTCGACAGATTCTATTCGTTTTACTTTGTTTTGTAAATCTTTTGAGTTCACAGGCACAGTCCGGTTCAACATATGTTTCCAAAGTTTGGGTGCCCGATAATGGCGATGGAACTTACAAAAACCCCATTATTAATGCCGATTACTCCGACCCCGACCTTTGTCGTGTTGGCGACGATTATTATATGACTGCTTCCAGTTTTGGTTGCGCACCTGCCATTCCCATTCTTCATTCCAAAGATTTGGTAAACTGGCAACTTGTAAATTATGCCATGAAACGGATCTCTCCGGAGGATGTTTTCAGCAAACCCATGCACGGAAAAGGTGTTTGGGCACCTTGCATTCGATTCCATAACGATGAATTTTTCATCTTCTGGGGAGATCCGGATTATGGCATTTATATGATTAAAACCCGTAATCCGTTGGGCGATTGGAATGAACCTGTTTTAGTACTGGCAGGCAAAGGGCTGATTGACCCTTCGCCACTTTGGGACGATGACGGTCGGGTGTATATGGTTCATGGTTGGGCGGCAAGCCGTGCGGGGCTGAACAGTATTGTGACGGTGAATGAGCTTAGTGCCGATGCTTCGAAGGTTATTGGTGAAACAGCTTTGGTGTACGATGGAATGAAGGAAGGTAACCACACTACCGAAGGTCCGAAATTTTACAAACGAAACGGTTTTTACTACATCATGGCTCCGGCAGGAGGCGTGGAGCACGGCTGGCAGATAGCCATGCGTTCGAAAAACGTGTATGGCCCTTATGAATGCAAAACCGTTATGGCACAAGGTAAATCATCCATCAACGGACCTCATCAGGGCGGTTGGGTGGAAACGCAAACCGGCGAGTCGTGGTTTATGAATTTTCAGGATAAAGCGGCTTATGGCCGGGTTATCCATTTGCAACCCATGAAGTGGGTGAACGATTGGCCGGTAATTGGAGTGGACAAAGACGGCAACGGTTGCGGTGAGCCGGTGTTGAGCTATAAAAAACCGAATGTGGGTAAAACTTATCCTATTGAAACACCGGTAGAAAGCGACGAGTTCTACTCGGAAAAACTTGGCTTGCAGTGGCAATGGCATGCCAACCCGAAACAATCCTTCGGAATGCCTTCGCGCTTAGGTTTTATGCGCCTGTATGCCGAATATCTGCCGGATGATTATGTGAACTTCTGGCAAGTGCCCAACCTGCTGTTGCAAAAAACACCCGCCGACGAGTTTACAGCTACCACCAAACTTGACTTTTATTCTAAAACGACCGATGAAAAAACGGGATTGATAGTAATGGGCTGGAACTACTCTTACATTGCCTTGGTTAAGAAAGAAACCGGTTTTGCTTTGCAGCAATCGGTTTGCATTGATGCCGAAAAGAAAAACCCCGAAACGCTGGTAGCAACCAAAGAAATCGGCGAATCAAAAATATATCTTCGCATTCAGGTAAAAAGTGGAGCCATATGTACCTTCAGCTATAGCACCGATGGTCGGAAATTCATTCCTTTCGGCGAGCCCTTCAAAGCCCGCCAAGGCAAATGGATAGGAGCAAAGGTGGGTATCTTTTGCCAAAGTCCGTTAAAAAGCGGTGCTCGCGGGTATGCCGATTTTGATTGGTTTAGGGTGGAGAAATGAAAAATACACTATATAAAATGAAAAACACATTTTTAATCCTCTCGTTGCTTGTACTTGGGTTATTACCCACGCAAGCACAAAACATTGTTCCGGGAACGGAAATAACGGTTAGTTCGCCTGACAAGTCCACAACATTTACGTTTTATCAAAAAACGACTGCCGAAGGTAAAAAGCAGATGTATTATTCGGTTAGCTACCTGAATAAACCGGCGATACTGGAATCGGAAATCGGGCTGAAAGTAGAGAATCAACTTTTTGAGTCGGCACTGGCCATTCCTAACGATGAAAGCAAGCTTTGGTGCGAAAACCTGAACCTGACGAATGTTGTCAGGAATGCAGTAGACACCACTTGGAAACCTGTTTATGGAGAACGGAGCACCATTACCGATCGTTATAATCTTGTGGTACTGAACTTTGAGAAAAACAGCGAGCCCGAAGCAGCAAAAACCGAGCAGAGTGTGGGTGACAAGCATTTGTTGCAATACGACCGCCGGCGTGGGTATAAAATGAACCTCGAAATCCGTGTTTACAACGAAGGCGTGGCATTCCGCTATTTCATTCCCGAAAACACCAACGGTTTGTTTATGCACATCGTTGGCGAGCAAACCCAATTTACTTTGCCGGAAGGTACGCTGGCTTACTACGAGCGTTGGGCGCAAGGGCCTTATTCGGTTCTTCCGCTTAAAAACTGGACGGATGAATGTGAACGACCATTGACGTTGAAACTGACCAATGGTCTGACCGTAGCATTGGCCGAAGCGCAAATGATTGATTATACGCGCGGTAAATTCCGCTTGAATGCCGAAAAACCAAATACGCTGCAACTGTTGATGTACAGTTGTGCGGATGTCATCACACCGTTCGGTACTCCGTGGCGGGTGATTCGTGTGGCTGACAACCCCACGAAACTGATTGAGGGCAACGACATTATGCTCAATCTGAACGACCCGAATAAAATTGCCAATACCAGTTGGATTAAGCCCGGAAAAGTAATACGGGATATGACGTGTAGTATGGAAGGTGCTTTGGCCTGTGTCGATTTTGCGGCGGCTCACAATATGCAATATGTTCACTTGGATGCCAGTTGGTATGGTTCGGAAATGAAAGTTTCGTCGGATGCCAGCAAGGTGGTTGCGACTAAAAATATTGATATGGAGAAACTGGTGAAATATGCAGCCGACAAGAATATCGGTATTTTTCTGTATGTTAACCAACGTGCTTTGGCCAATCAGATTGATTCTGTTTTTCCTATTTACCAAAAATGGGGAATCAAGGGAATCAAGTTCGGATTTGTTCAAATTGGTTCGCAAAAATGGACCAGTTGGTTGCACGAGGCCGTTCGCAAAGCAGCCAAATATCATTTGTTGGTGGATATTCACGACGAATACCGCCCGACCGGATATAGCAGGACTTACCCTAATTTGCTCTCTCAGGAAGGAATTCGTGGTAACGAAGAAATGCCCGATGCAACGCACAATTGCACGTTACCATTTACCCGTTTTCTGGCCGGAGCAGCCGATTATACAGTGAGTTACAACAACGCACGCATTAAAAATACTCATGCTCACCAATTGGCTTTGGCTGCTATTTTCTACAGTCCGTTGCAGTTTTTGTATTGGTACGACAAACCGGCTATGGTTGTTGATGAGCCGGAAACGGAGTTTTTCGATAAAATAAAAACGGTATGGGACGAAACCAAAGTGCTTACCGGAGCTGTGGGTGAATATATTGCCACGGCTCGTCGCAGCGGAAACGATTGGTTTGTGGGTGCAATTACTAATACCGAGGCACGCGAAATGACTTTGCCGCTAAGTTTTATTGAACCGAACAAAAAATACGTGGCTCATTTGTATGTGGATGATGATGCGGTTCAGACAAAAACCAAAGTGAAGTTATTGAAGTACATCGTAACCTCGAAAGATATACTGAAATTATCGCTCAAAGCGAGTGGGGGAGCGGCCATTCATTTAGAACCTGCAACTCCGCAAGATGTAAAGCAATATAAGAAGTTGCCGAAATCGCAACTATAGTTTTGGTTGGTTTTTCTGAAGAATTAGTATTAATCTTATGTGCATGAAATAATCAATAATCCATATTTATGAAAAAAACTATTGTTTTAGGTTTCCTTGCTTGTATTTTTAGTTTAAACTTATCTGCTCAAGACACCTTGTCGATTTCTAAATTAAAAAAATTGACAAGTAATTTTATGTCCTTTGCAACTATATTTCCACAAGAAAAGGCTTATGTACATTTCGATAATTCCTGTTATTATTTGGGAGAAACTATTTGGTTTAAAGCCTATGTAGTAACTCCTGAGCGGAATGGTCAGACCGAATTAAGTAAAACGCTTTACGTGGAACTTATTGCACCAGAGGGAAATGTAATAGCCACGAAGAAATTAAAGATTGAAAAAGGTCAATGCCACGGTGAGTTTGAACTTAAAAAGATAAACTTTGGTGGTTTTTTCGAGGTTCGGGCATATACACGCAATATGCTGAACTTTGATAAATCGATTGTTTTCTCACGTGTACTTCCCATTTTTGATAAACCTAAAACGGATGGTGAATATGGAAAAGTAATTACAGAACGATCAACTTCTCAAAGAATTCCAACTTTACGAAAAGCAAGTGTTCAAAAAGAGGATTTATCAATCTCCTTTTTTCCTGAAGGTGGAAGTCTGACTACCGGATTAAACTCGAAAGTAGCTTTTAAGGCCGTTGGGAACAATGGTGAACATTTATTCATTTCCGGTAATATATATGATGAAAAAGGAACTGTAATTACTGAAATTGAAACCCAGCATCAGGGAATGGGATTGTTTGAAATAACTCCAACAGTAGGGAAGTGTTTTGCAAAAGTAAACTATCAGAATAAAGATTTTTCATTTGAGTTGCCTGTTGCAAATCCCTCCGGATATACGCTGAGTGTCGACAATTCAGGAGAAGATAACATAACTATCGAAATAAATAGCAGTCAAATTTCACAAGAATCAGTAGGCCTTGCTATTTCTTGTAGGGGAAAGGTTTATGGAACTGATATGGTTCAGTTTGATAAAGAAAAATCATTATTACTGAATTTTCCAAAAAGGTTGCTCCCAACAGGTATTATTCAAATAGACTTGTTTAACACCAGTGGTCAAGTTATTGCAGAACGGTTGGCTTTTGTCAATCATCAAAGTCAAATGAATATTGATGTGAAACAAGATAAAGCCAACTATAATCCACACGACAAAATAAAAATGGATTTTCAACTAACCACACATGCAGGAATACCGGTAGAAACAACTTTTTCTGTTTCAGTACGCGATGCAGCAAGTTCTCCCAACAATCCCCTTAATGAATCTATATTGACAAATTTACTATTGTCATCCGAAATAAAAGGATATATTGAAAACCCAGGTTACTACTTCGAATCCAATGACAAATCTCGTAAAAGGGCATTAGATTTATTGCTTATGACTCAGGGTTGGTCGCGTTATGTTTGGAAGCAAATGGCTGGTGTAATTCCTTTTCAAGCTAAACATCCTATTGAAAAGAGTTTATTGATTGAAGGACATGTATTGTCATTGTTTAAAAAGAAACCTGTTGAAAACGTTGAAGTGTCATTGTTTATGCCTAATGATAGTTTAACTCAAACCGGAATTTGCAAAACAGAAAAAGATGGCATTTTCAACTTTGCATTGAAAGACTTTTTCGGGCAAGGAAATGCACAGATTCAAACTAAATTAAATGGAAAAGTTAAGGAGAACTATATTCCTCTGGAGCGTTCCTTCAGTCCCGAATTGAAAAATTATTCTTTTTATGAAACGAAATATTATGATAATTTAAATGAACTTACCAACGCCACTATTATCAGTGAAGATAGTCTGGAAACAAAGAAAAATATGGTTTCGATGGATAAGAAAGTCCAGCAATTAAATGAGGTTATAGTAAAAGGAAAGAAAAAAACGGACGAAGTTCCTGCAAATAAAGTAAACATTGAATATAATGTTGAAAAAGAAATGGATAAGTTCGAAGATACAGGAGAGTGGCAACCTGAAACGTTAGCACAGCTTATGCGCAAGCTAAGCCCCTACTACAATGACAGTCCAAACAGATATAAAGGGAAAAAACTACTTTTTATATATGATAATCAGACAGTAAGTAACTCGTTGGATGCTAATGCCTCAACCAGTGTGACTCCACTCACCAGCACTGCTATCACCAGTTATGATACGCCTGCTACTGGTACTACTAATAATACCCCGGACCAAAGTGCCCCAGAACAAACACACAATACAGAATACTCACCTAATGAAATAGAATCCATATTGATCGTTGAGGATGATGCAACAGTCAGTAAACTTTGTGTGGATCATCGTATTACTTATGAGTCAAATATTGCATTTGCTATAGTGAAACTGTATAAAAATGGTGGACGACATATTGATCCCTTTGGAGTGCGTAAGACCAAAATAGATGGATATTCCTATGTGAAAGAATTTTATAGTCCCAACTATAATACAACGAAATTGCCAGATGAAAAAGATTATCGTCGCACACTATATTGGAATCCTGATGTAAAAACAGACATGGCTGGAAAAGTATCAATCAGTTTTTATAATAATAGTACAGCAAAAACTCTGAATGTTAGTGCTGAAACGGTTACTGAGAAAGGAATGATTGGAAGTTTGAATAAATAGACAGTTAATAATGAAAATAAAGTATAATATCCTGTTTTTGCTAGTGGTCGTAAATTTTTTATGTCTAAGTCTCTATTCCGCCGAATGGCAATGGTCGGCTCAAGTAAAAAGCGTAGCTCCCAGCGAAACGAACGATCACCCGCGGGCATTTTTGTGGATTCCGACCAATTGCAAACAGGTTCGTGGAGTTGTAGTCGGCCAGCACAATATGTTGGAAGAAGGAATCCTTGAGAATGCAACATTCCGGAAAACGCTTACTGAACTGGGATTTGCTGAAGTTTGGGTCACCCCCGTAATCAATTTGGTGTTCGATTTTAATAATGGAGCCGGCGACCAGTTCAACGATATGATGCAAACTCTGGCTGCCGAGTCGGGTTATAAAGAACTGGCTTTTGCCCCGGTTGTTCCGATAGGACATTCGGCTGCGGCTAGTTATCCGTGGAATTTTGCAGCATGGAATCCCGAACGGACGTTGGCCGTATTGTCTATTCATGGTGATGCACCCTTGGCACTGCACACCGGTAGTGGCCGTCCAAACCCTGACTGGGGCAAACGCACCATCGAAGGAGTTCCCGGCTTGATGGTTGAAGGCGAATATGAATGGTGGGAAGAGCGGGTTCAGCCTGCATTGGATTATAAAACGAAATATCCGAAAACACCTATTTCATTTCTGGCCGATGCCGGTTATGGGCATTTTGATATATCTGACGAAATGATTGATTACCTTTGCTTGTTTCTTGAAAAAGCATCAAAACTTCGGTTACCTGCAAAAATGCCGTTAGATAAACCTGCAAATCTTATTCCTATTGACCCGGCGAAAGGCTGGTTGTCGCCTCGTTTTCACCCCGATACAAAACCTGAAGCTCCGGCTGCGCCTTATGCAAAATATAAAGGAAAAGCAAAAGATGCCTTCTGGTATTTTGATAAGGAAATTTCCTTAGCCGCAGAGAAATACTATGTTACTTCAAGGTTTAAAAAAACTCAATACGTTGGTTGTCTTCAGGATGGAAATATTCTGGATAGAAATGGAGAAATGGCTGGAGCGAATGTTCAGTTTAAACCACTTGCCGATGGTGTGAGCTTTAAACTTTCAGCAGTTTTGCTTGACTCAGTACCTGCAACTAAAGATAAACCTTCAACAAAAGTTTCAGGCCATGCCGATGGTAAGGTAATCATCTCGCGTATTTGTGGTCCGGTTGTAAAAACAGGTGTTGATACCTTTGCCGTTTCGTTTTACCGCATGGGTTTCAATAACAACAAGCGGTCGAATGATATTTGGTTGATGGCTCATCATTCGGGTGATAAATACTATAAAGGAGCTTCGCTGCAATGCGGCTTCAGGATTCCGCTACCTAATAAAGAAGGGCTCGACCAACAGATTACTTTCCCAAAAATATCAAATCAAAAAGCAGGTATTAGCTCATTAAAACTCAATGCAACTTCTACCTCCGGTATGCCGGTTTATTACTATATTCAGGAAGGTCCGGCGGAAATTTCAGGGAATACAATCCAGTTTACAGGTATTCCACCTCGAAGTAAATTCCCCTTGAAAGTTACGGTAGTTGCCTGGCAATATGGTCGTTCCATCGAACCTAAAGTGAAATCGGCAGAACCGGTTTTTCAGACATTTTATATCGAAAAATAATTCTACTTTTACAGCAGCTAATAAACTTACACATAAATAATTTATGAGAAAACTATTTTTCCTTTTTATCATTGCATCATTTTTACTACCCGGAAATACCTCTGCCAGCAATTTACGTTCAACAATTGGCGATTCAAATTTCAAGGATTGGACAGGCATTGTCTCTACCAAAAAAAGAGAAGTTGTTGCAAATGTCAATCAACCGATTAGCTATCGTTACCCTGATGGCAAACGTTATAATATTGGTTTTCGTGGTTACAGGGAAGATGTGTCCGATTGGAGTCAGTTCTCGGGACTAAGATTCGAAGTTTTCCTGAAGGACGATAAAACTGTAGAATTTGATATTTGTTTAAAAATACCTGAAAGTGATGTAAAGGCTTATATTGCCGAAACTCATGGCCGTACAAGTGTTGTAGGCAAAGGCTGGCACACTGTTTATCTCAGTTGGGATGCGCTGGAAATCAAGGAAGGTCAACGTTTGGGCGTGTTACGTTTGGTGAAGGAAATAAGTATTTTGGCCAAATCTGAAACAGCAAAAGAACAGATCCGATTTAGAAACGTTCAATTGGTAAAAGCCGAACAGGTTGCTTTGCAAACCGAAATTAAAGGGAAAGCGGTGAAAAGTGGCGAAACGGCCGTATATGATGTGGAAGTTGGAAATACTACCGACCAACCTCAGGCGGTGCAACTGACTATTAAACGCTTCGGTTGGGAGTCGATGCAGCCCACTGTTTTACCAACTGCTTTTGAGCTAAAGCCCGGCGAAACCCGTATGTGTCAGGTGAAAGTGATTGTTCCCGCTTCGATGCCCGAAGGTTCCCGTGAAAAACAAGAGTTGCTGGTTACGGCCAATGGAAAAGAAGATAATCCGTTGACTTTGATTACCGCTTCTGCCTTGTCGACTCCCAATATTCTTCATACAGCAACTCGTTGGAAGGAAGTGCGGGACAAAGTGGAAAAATACGAATGGGCAAAAAAGTCCCGGCAAGAATACGAAGATTTAGCTACTAAATGGAATGTTCCCGAAATTGCAACAAAACTTACTTCCGATAACGCCAATCTGGGTATGCAGCTTTTCCAGACTCAGGAAGAGTTTAATTTTATGGCAGCCGGTATTTCTTATCAGTTGACGGGCAAAAAAGAATATGCCGAAAAAGTGGCACTTTTCTTACGTCGCCTTTCCAATCCGGAAACGGGTTATCCTAAAACTTTCCGTGGTTGCCACCAGTCGTTTGTGCAGGAAGGTCATTTCTTTCAACACATTGTCATGGCTTATGATATGATTCGTCCTTCGGGAGTTTTAAGCGACACCGATACTAAAAATATTGAGCAAACTTTCCGTCTGTTTGTCGAAACGGTTGATAAGGGATTGGGCAATGGCGGTATCAACAACTGGCTTCTGAGCGAAATAACCGGGGCTTTGTATTGCGCTTTAGCTGTTCAGGACTGGGATTTAGTGGAGAAAATGTATAATGGGCCACAAGGTATTGTTAATCATTTGCGACAAGGTATAATGAGTGATGGTTGGTGGTACGAGTGTTCGATAAGTTACAATGTGTGGTGTGCCAGCGAGTTTTCGCAGGCTGCATTAGCTCTTGAACCGTGGGGAGTTGATTTTATAAATACCCGTTTTCCTATCGGAACTTCAAAAAATTACTCATTGATGCCTGAATTTATGAAGCCCGGATTGTACGGAATGAACTTTGAGAAATGGGGAACCATCACCAAAAACAGTATAAGTATTAAGGATATGTGGGATGCGTTGCCATCGTTTACTGACTATCGCGGGGTGATGTTTGGCGTGAATGATGCGCAGGAAAACCGGGTTTCCGGTCAGCCTTACGAGTTGGCTTATTACTTGTATAAAGACCCTGAATATGCAGCTGTTGTAAAAAGAGGTGATAAGCGCGATTTGCTTTATGGTGTGCCCGAACTTCCTGAAACGAACTCTGTTTTACAAACAAAATCAGCTTCTGCCGACAATATGGGCATCGTGATGTTGCGTTCTCAAACAGAGAAACGTCCAATCAGCGAACAAATTCAGTCAGCATTGCATTATGGAACGTTTGGAGGTTTTCACGGTCATTTCGACCGTACCAATTTATTGAACTTATCGCGCTATGGCCGTAGTTTTTACAATCCCGAAATGATTTGGTTTGGTTACGAATCATATTTATATAAGTTTTTGGTACAGACTTCTGTTGTGAGTAACATGGTGGTTGTAGATCAGAAAATGCAAGAGCCGGTCGAAAGTTTTAAAACGCTGTTTTACACCGGAAAAATGATGCAAGCAACCGAAGTAGAAACCAAAGCTCGTTGGTCGAATCCTCCGTATGGTGGAATGAGATACGATTGGGCAGGCGGTATCTCTTTTGCTGAAAAATGCCGTCAGGAAGGACGTACAATTCCAATTCCTGAAAATGCTCCTGCTTATGGCGCTGTAACAGGATATACCGAACCGGTACTTCAACGCCGGTTGATGGTGATGATGGACGATTATGTGGTGTTGGCAGATTATGTTAAAGCCGAAAGCGAACATACCTACGATTGGTTGTTCCACATGAAAGGATTCTCGGCATTGACAGCTCAAGAAAAAACATTCTTGCGTCACGACGACCAAATGAATACAGATCCACTGGGCAGTGCTCAGTTTATTACCGATTGTAATTGGTGGAAAACGAAAGGTGCAGCCAAAGCTGAATTCTCTATGTGCTTTGGCAAGGGTTGCGACAACGCAGGAACGCTTGTTCCAAATAGCGAAGATGGTGAGCTGAAGGTAAATGTAACTTCAACATGGCCTGTCGAGAATGAAATTATGGTAGCAACTGCGCCAGAAAATCATGATGTAAATAAACTTATTAATTATAAAATATCTGCCGATGGTAATGTGCTGAAACATGGAGAGAGCGGTGTTTGGATTCTCGGACAGGTAGATGTTGATGTCCCTCTTAATGGCGCAAAAGAACTCAAGTTGGAGATAAATTCCAAAGCCTCTAAAAACCCTACTCTTTTCTGGGCAAATGCACGTGTTGTTTTGGCTGATGGTAAGGAAGTTCCATTGTTGGAATTGTCAATTAAAACCACCAATGTGAAGCCGACACCTCAACCCGGACTGGATTATTTTGGTGGTCCGGTAAAAATCGGAGGGCATGAATATAAAAATGCCCTTCCGGCTAATTTGGAAAATATGGATGAAGCTGGCGTTATCACTGTAGATTTAAGTAAGGTTAGCGCTGTCCGTTTTAAAAGCGTACTCGGAAGTGATTATCCTTTGGGTAATGAAACAGCCCGCAGGAAGACTTATGCAGTACGCTCCAAAGGTAAAATAGCTCGTTATTTAACTGTATTGGAGCCATTTGAAACAGGGTCGGTCATTAAATCAGTAGAATCTAGGGATGCCGACCATTTGAAAGTTACGCTCAAAGATGGACGTGTTCAGGAAATAGCGATTACCGGTTTTGAAGCTGAAAGCGGGAAAGCACAAGTAGTGGTCAGGGAGTTTAAAGATGGAAAAATAATTCGGGAGGAAGATACTAAATAGTTGTATTAAACATCTATTTTATAGTTATTTATTGGTGCTGTCACGCTGTAAAGTGTGGCGGTTTTTTTGAAGAAATAATGGTTAATCTGGTTTCTATTTATAATTTGATACTTTACTTATTTTCTATTGGCTTCGGAATATTGTTTCATATTATAATTTGAAACTTATTTGCCCATTAATTATTATTAGAATAGCATCTGATGGAGTAATTTTGCCACAACTAATTCATAAAGATATATTGAACGAAATTAAATATTTACATACATGTCAATTTTGAACAATAAGTTTTCTGTAACAAACATTGATTCTTGGAAAATGACTAAATATGAAATTATATTTGCTTCTAACAGTCATATTTTAGTTGATTTGTATTTAACACAAGGATATGTGTTGCAAATTTCCAAAAGTGAATAAAAGAATTACCGCTAGTTAATATATTACAAATAAGAATATTTCTACATGACAGTCCAAGAGTTAAAATCAGCATTTATAACCGAATATGGAAAACAAGCAGAGGCAGTGTACTTCTCTCCGGGGCGTGTGAACCTAATTGGTGAACATACCGATTATAACGGTAGTTCAGTATTTCCTTGTGCCTTGAGTTTTGGTACATATTTGTTGCTCAGAAAGAATGGGAAAAATGTTATTAATTTCTGATTGTTGAACCAACCGGAATCAACCCATGTGATTTTAGACCAACTTACAACACCACTTCTTGGTAAATCTTGGGCAAACTATCCACTAGGGGTTTTTGCCCAGTTTATCAAACGAGGCATTGAAATTAGTGAAGGTTACGATTTGCTTTTCTGGGGCAATGTACCTAATGGAGCAGGTCTTTCTTCGTCGGCAGCTTTAGAAGTAGTTACTGCTTATGCATTGAACGACCAATTGGGAACAGAATTCAATCGTACTATATTGGCGCAAATTGGACAAAAGTCAGAACATGAATTTGCATTGGTAAATTGCGGTATCATGGATCAGTTTGCATCAGCCAATGGTGCTAAAGATCATGCTATTCACCTGAACTGTGATACATTGGAATTTGAACTTGTTCCAATAAAGTTGGATGGAATAAAAATCATTATTGCTAACACAAACAGTCCCCATAAACTTGATTCAGGTTCGTATAATCAACGTGTTGCAGACTGTAATAAGGCTGTGCGTTATATAAATAAAGTACAGCCAATAAGATGTTTAGCAGAGCTAACAGAGTTTGAATATGAATCATTGGAATTTGCTATTGATGATCCTATTGCTCAAAGACTTGCTCGTCATGTTGTTGAAGAAGTTCAACGTACTTCCGATGCTGTAAAGGCATTGAAAGCCAGTGATTTGACTTTGTTTGGTCAATTAATGAACGCTTCACATGTTTCTTTACGCGATAATTATGAAGTTACAGGATCTGAACTTGATACAATGGCAGAAGAAGCATGGAAAATTGAGGGTGTTATTGGCTCACGTATGACTGGTGGAGGCTTTGGTGGCTGTACTGTTTCATTGGTGAAAGAAGATGCAATTGATACTTTCATTAAAGAAGTTGGTGTTGCTTATGAAGAAAAAATTGGCATTAAACCTGAGTTCTACATTGCTGAAATAGGTGATGGGGCTTGTAAAATATCAGAATAGTTATATTTCGTTTATTCGAATTTAAACCCATTATACTCTATGAAACTACTTAAATATGAAATCAAATTAATCAATGTAATGGATACTCCGGTCGATGAGTTAATTCATGAATTTTCGGTTAAATGTGTTTTTGAGTCTACAGAGATAAATGGTTATGTGATTAGAGTCTACAAAGTAATTAGTTAGAGGGATTTTACTTGTTAAAAAAAAGGTTATAAAATGTAAGTGTTTGTTTGGTTTACAAAAGGTGACTATATTCATAATCTAGGTATTAGTTTTTTCAAGGTAGGTAAGAATGTTTGATTCAGCAAAGAGTCAAACATTCATTTTTATACTAAGGGAAAGGCAATCGTTTTATATACCTATGTGCTTGCGGTATATTCATTCTCTTCTCTTATTACGTTTCGGGGGACAGCGTTCGTGCCTCACTGCCGTCCACCCTTCACTCTATTTATTCAGTTCATTTCACCCACCTCAGCACAGCACCGCATAGGTGGCTTATTCATTCCATTCCACAATCCACGCAGTCATTCCATTTCGCTTAACGGCTGTAATCCTCCCCAAAAATCAACGCATAAACAGCCATTAAAGCTCCATTTCATTCCCTAACGTTTGTTCCATTGCACGCCTAATCCATCCATGCCACTTTCCAACGCATTTTCAATGGTCTATTTTTCATACTGCGGCGAGTTGACTTCAAAATTAATTTCAACAAGATAATTATTAGATTTTTCGTACAAGGCTAGTTTCCAGCAGTTCCGGCAACCAGAGAATAATGCCCCGAAAACCACTTATGACTTTTATGTGTGTCTACTTTTAGTGTTAGCATAAAAGTCGTAACAGGTTTTCCTATTCGGGACATCGGACACAACCCATTTTTTCTCGCCTGACACTTCGAGCCCCGGCATCCACTCAAAAAAATACTTTGTAATCGCGTTTGATAATGTTGAAAAGTAAGAATAAGTTTTCAGAAATGATTCTTACTTTTTTTAGAAACCAATAACGGAAAACTTATTTCCTGCTTTCCAACATTTAAAGAAATTCAAGATTCATGTTTAACCTTCAATATTCTAATTTTTATATAGATTAGCTAAATAGATGACGTCCTCAAAACCCCAACAAATCATACGCTTATTTAATCTCTTCATCCTTTAGTCCCAGATAGCGTTTTGTAATACCCATATTCGAATGATTGAAAATCTCCATGAGTTTAATTAACGCCATTTCCGAATTCTCCCCACTCATTGAAAATATCTGACGTCCGATTATCCTTTTTCAAATCACTTTATATCGCTACATTTGGTCTGCAAATAGCTATATAAGTTTGACAGTAAAATAGAAATTTATGAAAAAGGAAATTTCAAATGAAGCTAAGTTCAATGTGGTTAAGACAATTTCTCAGATTGCTAGAAAGTTAGAAGATTCGCAATTGGATGATAAATTGATAAGAGAGATAATAAAACCACTTCTGGATTTGTCTAATTATTTAAATGTGACCACAGAATCAAATCAGGCGATAGTATTTGCCATCATATTCGCCCTCCAAATAAAACATGAAAGTGTTTACCTTCGTCACATTATAATCTTTCTAAATATAAGCTATATAGACGCTTTAAATTTTAAAAATGATATTGATAAACTCCTGGAATTAAGTCTGATAGAAATTGAAAAAGATCATCGAAACAGATCAAAAAAATCAAATTATTCAAATAGAAGTTATACTATAGCTGAAGATGTTTCGGAGTCAATTTACACAAATCAAATGTATTCCAAAAAAGAAAAGGAAAAAATTGACATTTACCAATTTGTTCGAGTCGTGTCAGATTATATATTGCAACGGGGTAATGACTTAATTAGTACATTTGATTTATTTCATATGATTGAAGAACTTGAATCGGAAAATGAACAAATCGAACCCATTTTAAAAGTTCAATCTATTCTAGAGATTGACGAACGAACTTTGCTCTATGAAACAATCCATGAGCAAATAGTTGGATATCCTTGTTTTCTTGAAAAGACTCTTCGTGATATTTACCAAAATCCAAGAAATCGATTATTAAAAATTCGTGAATTTGTTGATAAGACAAATAAAATGTATGTCTTAGAGTATATTACATTGGGGGAATCAAAATTTTTAAATGATTTTACACTGTACCTCACAACTAATGCGATTGAAATTTTTATGCAGGCTGATGCTGATTTATTCAAGATAGATAAAAAGAATAAGAACATATTATTCTATGAAGATATTAAATATAAAGAGCTTTATTATGAACCAAATTTGGCAAAAGAGATTGATTTTCTTACAGAAAGTTTGATGAATGAAAACTTCAAAAAATTACAGGACAGATTAGAAGAAAATAAATTATCTAAAGGTATTGCAGCTATTTTCTACGGAGCTCCTGGAACTGGGAAAACGGAAACTGCATTTCAAATTGCGAAAACCACAGGAAGAGATATTTTACATGTTGATATAAGCCAGTCAAAAAGTATGTGGTTTGGAGAGTCAGAAAAAATCATTAAAGAGATTTTTGATAATTATAGAAAGATTTGTAATACTTCCGAAATTAAACCGATTTTGCTATTTAATGAATGTGATTCTATATTAAATAAACGACAAGAAAACAGCAATTCAAATGTTGGACAAACTGAAAATGCTATTCAAAACATTCTTTTAGAAGAGCTGGAAAGATTTGATGGAATAATGATCGCAACAACAAACATACAGGGGCTGCTTGATCCAGCATACGAAAGGCGTTTTTTATTTAAAATAAAATTTGAAAAACCTACTGTTGAAGTGAAGTCTAAAATCTGGCAAAGTAAATTGGCATGGATTGAATTTGATTTTGCTAAAAAACTAGCGAATGAATTTTCCTTAAGTGGAGGTGAAATAGACAATATAGTGCGCAAAATTACAATGCAAGAAATCTTATACGGCAAGAAGCCTGAATATAGTGAGATTTGTAGTTTTTGTCAGAATGAGAAAAGATTATCTAGTAAAAATACGATTAAAATTGGGTATGAGTAGACAGTAAACCTCTCTATATTAAAGTTTTTATAAAAATAGATGGATATAATAATTTAACTATAACGAAATGTTTTATTTGATTAATATTATTTCCCCAATATTTGTTTAGCATGGATTTTTGTATTAATATCCTTAGGATAAAATACTTTTTCAATAATTCCAGCTTCATTTATAATAAATGTTGTTCTATTCATTCCCATTTTTACAGGCTCACCTTCCAATGTAGTGTTTGTGTTTAAAGTGCCCATATATTTTTTCCCATAAAGTGATTTTTCGCCCCATGTGCCAAATGTATCCGAAAGTTTTTTATCGGTATCGGCTATAAGTGGGAACGGTAAATTTTGTTTAGCAATAAACTTTTGGTGTGATGCAGCATTATCGGTACTCACGCCAATTACCTCATAACCTGCTTTTTGTAGATCGTCGTAATTATCGCGTAAACTGCATGCCTGAGCTGTGCAGCCGGGCGTATTGTCTTTTGGGTAAAAGTACAAAACTACTTTTTTACCTGCAAAATCAGCTAGTTTTAATTCTTTGCCGTCTTGATTTACTCCCAATACAGCCGGAGCTTTATCGCCTACTTGTAGTGCCATATAATTTTTGTTTTATTGTTGAACGATTTAATTGTTAATCAATATCTAAAACACAAAAAAGAGTTTATTCTCTGTTGAAATTTTGTCAAAACTACTACAATTAACTACCTGCTACTACCTATAAAGTTTGCCCTGCCATGAATCTCTTTCTACCAATCGTTTTTCTAGCTTTACTGCAAACTCAAAGTTTTTCAAACCCCATTCGGGTGCAATTAGCAGACTTGGTGGCGATTGAGAAATAAATC